>Ga0209703_1000340_pt1 | contig 12704 bp, 9 predicted proteins | sample PPLLak12cMay2015_2_FD_187256 | JGI IMG/M metagenome (GOLD analysis project Ga0209703, IMG submission 187256) | Freshwater sediment microbial communities from Prairie Pothole Lake near Jamestown, North Dakota, USA - PPLs Lake P8 Core (1) Depth... | ecosystem: Environmental > Aquatic > Freshwater >...
TGCAAACCAATTATGACTTGGTGCGTCATCGCCCCAAACGGCGAGTGACCCGAATCGCTGTCGTAGCCTGATTAGATCTTCGGAATGGCAAATTGATAGCCACGGCTGATCCGAAATAAGAATCGGGGCGATGCTCAATTTTTTTCATGTGAACAATGCGGAATTTTATAGATGCAAAATAGCGGATTGCCGCCTGTTGATCTCTTTTACCGTGGATGACGGTGCGGTGCTCCAACCAGTCGATTTCTCCACGGCGCAGGGCATAAGCCTCGGGGATGCACTGGTGGATAAATATCATTCCGCAGCCTGAGCGCGCTGCGCGATTACCTGGCGGCAAGGGCAGCGTTGGATAGCTCGGCGCGCAAACCGCTGGGCTCCCTGCCGCTCTTCCTGCGCCACGACCCGGGAGCTAAGAAAGGCGGCGCCACAGGTGGCGATAACCAGTTCAAGCCGATCAGTACCGAGACCGGGCGAGATATCGTGCAATTAAGGGTAGTTGAAGCGCTGGGGCAAGCTGCCGCCGGCACCATCACCCCCCACTCCTTCCGGCACTACTTCGTCACCATCGTCCTGCGCGCCTCGGGCAATCTGAAGGCAGCCCAGGCGCTGGCCCCGCCACAGCAACATCAGCATCACTATCTGATTCGACGCGGTCTTGACAAATCAGAATTCCGAGATATCATAATTCTAATTACTCAATTTCTGATGTCAGAGAGGAGAGAAATGTCCACCGTACTCCAAATCCGCAGTAATGGGCAGATTACCTTGCCGACCTCTATACGCCGCCAGGCTTGCCTGAAAGAAGGCGATTTGCTGGAAGTGCTCGTCGAAGAGGATGGCTCCCTGCGCCTGGTACCCAAGATCGCCATCGACCGCTCTCAGGCTTATTTCTGGACGGAGCGCTGGCAGCAAGGCGAGCGCCAGGCCGAGGAAGACCTGCACGCCGGGCGCTTCAAGGATTTCGCCAGCATGGATGAGCTGATCCAGGACCTGGAGTCTGAGGAATGATCTTCCGCCGCAGCGAGCGATTCAAGCGCGCCTTCCGGGCTTTGCCTGCCAGTATCCAGAAAAAGACACTCAAGGCCTTTACCCTGTTTGCTGAAAATCCCCGCCATCCCTCCCTACACATCAAAAAGATCAATGGCCTCGAGGACGTTTGGGAGGGACGAATTGACCGGCAATACCGGTTCACGTTTCACTACGAGACTCTTGCGGGCAGCGAAGAGGTCATTTGCGTTTTTCGCAACGTGGATAACCACGACGAATGTCTGAAAAATCCTTGACCGGGTATGCTGGCGAGGAAGGCTTTTATACCCTTGCGAGAATCAGCGCCTTCATAGCAATCTGCCATGCCGCCTGCGTTAATCCCCGCGGCATAGGCAGCTCGCCAAACCTCTTCTAATCCGCCAGGACCACAACCGCATCTCCCGACGATCCCACAAACCCTCCCACCACCGCCCGGAGCACCCAGGGCAGGGCCAGCAGGGCGAAGGCTAACAAAAGCGAGAAACGCCGGGCGTAGCGCAGCGCCTGCTCAAATCGGCGGATGATCTTGCCCCTGAGAGCCTGGCGCGAAGCCTTGCCGCTTTCCACCTCCAGCCAGAAAAGCACCTCCCGCCCCGAGAGCGTCCCCCAGGCCAGGGCGTCCGGGCGCAGACGTCCCAGGACGACCTCACTCCATCCGGTCCACACTTCAGCCTGCGGCCAGGCTGGCCAAAGCCGCGCCGTGCGCCGGTGGCGCCAGCCCGCAGCCGACCGTTCCCGCCGGCCAGGGAAGGCGATCCCAAGCGGCAACCCCCAGCTGCGCAGCGCGCTCGATGCTGGCATACGGGTTGGCGGCGCTGCCATCGCCGGTATCATCCCGCCCATCCAATGCGACGTGAATTTCCACCGTGGGCTGCTTACCGGTCTCGAAAGTGGGCACGAAGGGGGCGGCGAGCTGCTCGCCAGCTCGGGCTGCCGCACCAGCAGCCGCCAGCGCCGCCACCAGGATGGGAATCGGGGTTAAGCTCAGTCGCAATCGCATAGTGAATCTCCTGGAATCCTAAGGCCCCGCTGGAAACTGGGCTACCCCATTGATCGTGCCGATTTCGATGTGCGGGATGCCGCTGTCAGCCGAGCACGTTGCCATAGCTATCGGTGACGCGGAATGCGTAGGGGCCTGGTCCCATACCGGGGTTGGTCTGCACAAAGTAATTGTACGCGGTGCGCGGCACGGCGACCCACTGCCCATCAGCGTCGAGATATTTGAGCTTTGCGATCGGGTTGCGGTGGTTGCGAACCTGCACCGCCGTCCACCATTGGTTGCTGCCATCTTTAAAGTGATCGCCGACCTGCCCCTGGGGCGGGTCGGCGATCAGGGCGAAGGCCTCTCGGCTCAGGTCTAAGTGGCCGGCGCGGCATTCGGGGCACAGGTCGACGATGCGGACGGTGACTTCACCCTTGGGTCCCACGACGTGCACATAAGCTCCGCAGGCGGCGGCGAAGTTGTACTCTTCGGCATTCATGGTGGAGACCATCAAGTCTCCCGGTGAGGGTCCGAACAGACAGGCGCCGTCGCCGGTGGCGCTGTAATACGTGGCGATGCCGGTATGAACCGGGTTGGAGGCGAACGGCGGGTTGAAGATCAGCGGCAGCCAGATAGAGCCATCGCCGGTCGCCTGGGCGCTGGCTGGCGAGAGACCCAGCAGGGCTGCCAGCGGCAGCCAGATCGCCAGCCAGGGGAGCTGTTTGTTAAGCAGGACTTTGAGCGGGGATTTCAAAGCGGCATCTCCTATTTCCACACCGCCGGGAGGTTGACGATATGGTTGGTCGGCATCACCCGGATACTATCCATCAGCATAGCGGGATCAGAGCTCAGCGTGACCATGTACCAGGTATAGTTGGTCAGCCCGCTAAGGGTATAGCTGCGGGTATCAATCGGGACCCCAGTGATCGGTGGAGTTTGTTCCCCGGGCGGGCCGTCGTAATCAATCGTCCAGGTGCTGGTGACCGGCAGACTGGCGTTGACCGTCCAGCTCAAGTAGATCGACCGATTGCCTGGTGCGCCGCGCAGCTCCAGCTGCGGCTCAAACTCATACGCCCCAAGGTCAGGCGCGGCGCCCTGGTATGCCAGGCTGATTCCCTGGTTCAGAGTCCACGTTAGAACCCTGTCGACCGTGATCAGGTTGGTTTCATAGTTGACGCTCGTGATGCGCGCCCGTTGTCCATCGGCGAGTTGAATCTCGTCCCCCTGCACGTGCGGGATCCCCCACCCATCAATGAAGTACCTGGCATCTTCCACCTGGAACTGCGTGCCGGAACCGGCAGTGCTGGTGATCCTGGTGGAGTATACACCCGCGTCGATGCAGAGGCTGCTGGCTTGCAGGCGCAAGTCGGGCAGGTCTGGGTCGTCGGGATCGCTCGCCGAGGGGTTGACAAATTGCGGGTCCACGCTGTTCTGATCCCAGTTGTCTTCGACCACCTGGGGGTCCACCTGGCCCTCGTAGCTTACGGCGCCGTTCTTGTTGTCGTAGAAGAGGTTGCCCTTGACGATGTTTCCGACCGGGCTCTGACCGCTCCAGTTGGCAAAGTATATCCCGCCCTGGAAGCCAGGGTCGGTCTCCTGGTGACCGGTATGGTAGAAAGAGTTCCGGTAGATGCGGTTATAATCTGCATGATCCTGACCGGCCGCGCTGGAGACCACCTGCAGCCCGCCGCTGCCGGTATGGTAGAACAAGTTGAAGCGGAGAAGGTTATAGGGGGTTCGCAATGCCAGCCCAGATGCCCCGGAAAAACCAAAGCGATTGCTTTCGTAGAGATTGTGCCCGCCTGCCAGACCCTCTGTGATCGAGTCGCGATATCCCTCGTAAGCCCAATTGGCGGGATTGGTCTCATTGTGAAAGTAGTTGTCCCGAATCACGTTGTATTTGCTGTAGACGCCAAGTGTATGATGACCCCCATAGGCAAACATGTTGTCTTCAATGAGATTGTAGTAGCTCTCGTCAACCGGGTCCTCCTCCCAGCTGCCAATATCCAGTAATCCACCCCTATGCTCCGCATAGTCGCCATAGACCCACCGGTAGAAAGTGCAGTGGTGCACCCAGTTGTACGTCGAGTTTTCGCTGGCGGGCGTGCTGTCGTTGAAATCATCGGCGATGAGCGCACCCACCCAGTCTCCGGACTGGGAGCTGCGCGTATCGAAATTGGAATAGCTGATCGTATTATAGTGACCAGCATAGATGCGCATGAATCGTCTGAGATTATAAAAGTTGATGCCATTGACCGTTATGTATGACTTTTTATAGATATAGATTCCATAGGCTGAGTCTCGGATGGTCACGTTCTCCTGGTCGTAGCTGGTATAGACGATCCGCTGGCCCTCCGAAGTCCCGGAGCTGCTGGGTCGGATCTCCTGGTTGGAATAGGTGCCGCCCCTAAGATAGATCGTATCCCCGGCAACGGCATTCGTGTTGGCAGTGCTCAAGGCGCATGCGCCGGGGCCGTTGAGAGGCAGCGCGCCCCGGCAGCTCGCCCACGCCGCCTGCCCATCTGGGCTGACCCAATAGGTGGTATCGGCGCTGCCGGGGCTGGCGCTGCCAACAGCCGGGGACAAAGCTGGCGGTATGCCAATAAAGCCTGAGATCAGCCAAGCGGCAAGGGCAATCAGCCGCAGAGAAAGCAGCTGTGCTTGCATGCGATCCTCCTTCCAAAAAAGTTCAATTTCAAGGGCCTTTCACGACCACCGGCAGGTAGACGCTCTGCTCTGTGCCAGGATGCCGCAGCGGGTGGGGGTAAGGATAAGGCTCATAATATTTTTCCCAGGTGTGGGCGGCGCTGCACTGATAAAGCACTCCATCTTGTCCAAAGGCATTCCAGCCGCCCTGATCGGTTGCCCAATAACCAGCGCCTGGCATACAGGCCGCGGGACGATCCGCCAGGGCGCCAATACCAACGCCAGAAATGCCATCGAAAGGATCGGCAAAATTAAAAAAATCCCGGTTCTCCTGGATATGCAGCAGGTTTAAATCGCAAAAATCCAGGACTGTAAAGGGTATCTCGACCCCGCCATTACCTTTATTATTCCAGGCATACATGGGCGCTTTCTGCTGCGCAGGAGCTGGGGTGGAAAAATCCCACAAGAAAGCATCTGTAGAAGCGCCAGGCTGATCCCGGCAGAGCCACCCGCTCCCCCCAGGCGTATTGCCATCAATCCAGGAGCTGCCCGTGCACATTCCCCAATTTTGGGCGTAGTCGAAACAGCTGCGCACGTTGTCCAGGAAGATGTTATCGGCGTTATACCCGCTGACCAGGTTGTTGAACACAACGCCGGTCCCGCCGCGCATGCGCATCGGCATCCAGCAGTTGCCAGTATCGTTACAGGTCATAGTGTTGTTGTAGATCTCCCATAAGCGCTGGGCGCGGTGATCGTCGCCCTGCACTGAGTGGGTTTCTGTCCAGGCGTTATAGGCGGTATTAAAGCGGAAGACGTAGCGCGAGCCGACGTTGCCATCGATCCAGTTGACATAGCCTGCATTGTAGGCTGTCGTATAGAAGATATTGTCCTCGACGTAAAGCGATTTTTGCGTGCCGAGATCCAACGGCTCTGCCCAGCGGCTGTTGCCCCCGGTATCATAAGCTTCTCCATAGATCAACATGCGGGCATCATAGAAGGTATTGCTGTCCACCAGACCATAAGGGAAGCAGGCTGTATTGCCGTAGCCGTAGATTGCCTCGATGGATGCCCCCGAATGGTTGAGAAACTCGTTGTGGTCAACCCGCCAGTTTTGGGCGCAGCCCTGCCCGGTATCGCAGATCAACTCAATGCCATAGGTCGCATCGGTCAGGTCAAACGTAAAGCCGCTGATGCGGCTGGCGTTGTTTCCGCCGTGAGCAGCGGTCAAGACGAAGGCCGAGCGTCCCGTCACGGTGATGGTAATATGGACTTTCCCCGGTCCGGTGACAGCGACGCTTTTGTTGTGGAGGGCAACCGGCTCCGACCAGCTGCAACTCCCCGCTGGCACCTGGACCGTATCCCCATCCTGGGTGAGATCGACCGCAGCCTGGATATCAGCTTGTGCGCAGCTGGCGGCAAGGATGACATCCAGGGGCGCAGCGACTGCAGCAGAGCCTGGATGACTTCTCGAGCCAGGCGCAAAAACCATGCTCCACGCCAACAGGAAGCTCAAGGGTAATCTCAGGTATTGTTTTATCATGGGCGCATTCCCTCACTGGCGCAATGGTCGAAGATCACGACAAACCTGTGGGCAGAGTCGGGCGTGAGTGTAAATTCGTGCTCATGGTGCCTGGGCTACCAGCGGTAAAAATAGTAGTATATCGGTTGGCATCACCGCCACCGTATCGCTTAGCATGGGTGGATCGGTGGTCAGCGTGACTGTGTACCAGGTGTAGTTGGCCAGCCCGGTGAGGGTATAGCTACGCGCCTCCCCGGGGATGCCGGTAATGGGGGGAGCCTGGTCACCGGGCGGGCCAGCATAGTCGATCGTCCAGGTGGTGGTGACGGGCAGGGTGATGTTAACGCTCCAGTTAAGGTGAATTGCCGTGTTTGCGGCAACCCCCACCAGCTCCAGCTCCGGAATCGCTTCGTAAGGCCCAATATCCCAGGCGGCCATCTGCGGGCGCAACGTAAATGCTTTGTCGTAGTTGAAACCGGTCAGCGCAACGCCCCGGTTGATGGCAGGTGAATCGGTGCGCAAGCGGTAATCCCCCATCGCAGGGTTACGGAAGCGCGGCTCAACCCCGAACAGGCTGTGCTGGTCGTACTCGGGCTGCTTGGGCGGCCAGGTGAAATCCGGGTAATGCAAGTTGTAATCCCAGGCAGACCCCACCTTGGAGGCATTGTCGTTGATTTGCGAGCCGCTGCCGTTGTTATAGAAAATGTTATTGTACACAGTCAGGTAGGGATTGTTGCTCAAGCCGAAAGCGCCGTAGTTGCTATCCGCGACCAGGTTGTTGGCAAAGGTGAAGTAATCGGCGCCGCCGCCCTGGATGGCATACGCCCTGGCGCCGAGGAAGATATTGTTGCGGAAGGTGATATGGTGCACGGCGTTGCCGGTGCCGTTCTCCTCGCTCGAATCCTCGATCATCAGCATCTGGCCGAAGTTATCGCAGGTGTTGCCCTCGATTAGGATGTGGTGGGCGAACTGGCTGTCGGGGTAAACCGAGAAGCTCTGGAAACAATCGATGTGCGGGTCGCCGTACTGCTCCTCGTCCAGGTAATCGTGCATCCAGTTGTTGCGGATGGCATGCCCGCTGCCGAAGAAGCGCATGGCGTCCGAGTCGCCGCCCACGTGAGCGCCCGTGTCTGTGTTGGCGTCTAGCCCGTGCGAGAGATGGTTGCCCTCCACCAGCCAGTCTTGCCCCATGATGCTGATCCCGGTGCCCTGCACCCGGTACAGGGTGTTGTCCTTGATCACCGCACCCAGGTTGTCGTGGCTATCGCCGCGCACACCGACATAATCGTAGCCGTCTGGATCGGGGTTGAGATCGTGCAGGAAGTTGCCCACGATCTGCACGTGCTCTGTATTTGCCAGCCGCACTCCGCCGCGCCCGCTGGTGACGCCTGCTTGATAGATCGCGGTGATCTCGAAGTTCTCGATGCGCACGTAACCGATCGGGGTTTCGCTGGGGTAGGGCGGGTCGAGGTCAAAGCCCCGCGTGACGGCGTTGAGCGCCGGGTTGCCCGGGGTCTGCACGGGATGCGCCGGGTCGAAGCGGGCATCCCAATCGACCAGGCGGGTATCGGGGACGGTAACGCTCTTGAAGGTGATGTACTGTCCCGGCGCGCCGCCATGCTCGATCACCGTGCGCCCGTACTCTCCCGGCGCGACCAGGATGGTGTCGCCGGGCTGGGCGACATCTGCGGCGTGCTGGATGGTCAGCCAGGGCAGCGCCTGGCTGCCGGGGTTGCTATCGCTGGCCTGGGGATGGCTGGCATTAACGTAAAATAGGGCGCCGAGAGACGCCGTGGTGAAGGTCTCCCCCCCGGAGAGGGCCTCGTTATCACCGATATCGATCGAGCGCACCCGGAAGTGGTAGGGGGTGGCAGCGTCCAGGCCGCGCAGCAGGGCAGAGTGCTCCGTCACCAGGGCGGTATCGATCAATGTGAACTGTCCAAAGCTGCCCGCCAGTCCGTACTCCACCTGGGAGGTAGCCGGCTCGTCGGTCGTCCAGACCACCTGGGCGGTGTAGGGCGTCAGGCTGGTTACCTGCACGGCAGAGATCACCGGCGGGGTGGCGTCTGCCGAATCTATAGAGAAGCTGATCAGGTAATCGTCGAGGCTGGCGTTGGCGGCGCTATCCTGGCATTTGACGGCGTAAGTATAGCTCTGCTCGTCGTGCAATCCGCTGATCAGCTGGGTATGGGTGAGGCCGCCGGTTTCTGCGAAAGAATCGGTCATATCGCCGTACGCCACGCCCGAGCTTGTCGCGTAGCGGCAATCAGCTGCTTCGGCGGTGGACAGCGTCAGAGTGACCTGAGTGGTGGAGGAGGCCAGCTCGCCGGAAGGCGCGCCATTGAAGCGCACCGGCGATACGCTGTCTGTGCCGGAGGCAGCCTCGTCGGCGCCGATATCCCAGCCGCCCGCCCGCACTGTGTTATCCAGGTCGTCAGAGATGGGGAGCATAGGGTCATGGGACAGGTCCTGCCCGTAGTTGCGCGCCCCGGCATCAGTCGCCGCCAGGTGGTAATCGCCTGCCGAGGGGTCGATAAAGGTAAAACTCTGCTCCCAGCGCGAGTGAAGCCCGGGCGCTGAATCGTCCGAAGAGGCGTTGAAATCTGAGCCGGGGTAGAAGCTGCCGTAGAAATCTGCCCCTGGGGCGTCGGTCAGGTTGTTCTTTGCCACCACCACACCCCCCGAGCGGATGGCAAAGCCGCTGGTGATGCCGGCGATGGTGTTGTTGTAGAGGTAAGCCGTGCCGCCGCCGGTCTGGATGCCGGCGGTGTAGCCGGGCTCGCCCACCGCATAGATTACGTTGTTCCAGGCATACAGGGTCCCCCCCAGCGAGTAGCTCATCAGCCCGCTGGCAGTGCTCACACCATTGCCGTGGATCAGGTTGTGGCTGAAGTGGACCTCGCCTACCCCCGCCGGGGTATTGGGGTTAAGGTAAATCAAGTGGTCGCTGGTATCCCCGGAGATCTCCAGCCCTTCAAGGCGAAGATAAGCCACGCTGCTGTAGATGGGCCTATCGCCGCTGGTCTGCAGCCGGTAGCCGGAGCCGGGCGTGCCGGTGTGGCGCGCTTCGGGCGCCGTGTAGATGCGGATGTAGTGAGCGGCGTCGGTCGTCCAGCCGCCCAGGTCGAGCGGTGCGCTGTCCGGCTGGCTCCAGGCGCCCTCAATGCGGGCAATGGCGATCTGGTCAGCCGCCACCAGGTCGCCGGGCGAGGCGGCGCCGAAGTCGATCCCGCCGTAATCTGCCTGCCAGGCTGCCAGCGAGGTGTAGCACGGCTCTGGGCCGGGATAGCCGCTGCAATCCTGGCGGATGACCGCCACGGCCTCGCCAGGGCTGGAGGGTACTGCGCTTGCGGCATTGCCCGCCACAAAACCCAAGGTCATACTGATCGTTACAACCACCCGAATGGAAAGTTTCAGCATTTTCATATGGTCCTGCCTCCGCTGGTAATTATGGTTGATTTGCCGCGCCAACCCGCAGCGCCAGGGGCAGGTAGAGCTGCATCCCGTCCACCAGCAGGTAAACATCCATGCTCTGCGTCTGCTCGCTGCTTAGGGCGTTGATCGTGATGGTGTGCCACAGCCCGGCAGGCAGCGGGGCGGAATGGGTATCGGTGACGGTGAGGGTCACCTGCGCCGGAGGCGTCGCTTGCTCAGCGCCCAGGCTTACGATCAGGTCCGGCGAGGGGCTGGAGGCGGATAGCTGCACCGTGTCGCTGAACCCGCCCGTCGCCTGGAGCGATAAAGTGTAGATAGCTACCCCGCCGGGCTGGATCGCCTGGCTCAGCGGGTCGGCGCTGAGGATAAAACTGTAAGCCTGGTATTCGAAGGCGCCAACCTCCGGCATCTGCCCGGCAAAACCGTCGTTGATGCCGGGGATGACGAGACCCACATCGATTAGCGGGCTGTTACCCTCCAGGGTGTAATCGCCGCTGGCAGGGTCCGCAAAACCTGGCAAGTCGTTCATCCCGTGCAGCTCTTGCCCGGTGGCTGCCTGCAACTCGGCCAGCGTGTTCAGGTGGCGGTCAGGAAGATCGCTCCACCAGGCCAGCTCGCCAGGCTGCGTGGTATATAAATTGTCATAATCCAGGTCGAGTGGCTGATCGGGGTTGGCATTGCTGATGGCAAATTCCGTGCCCGACCAGATGTTGTTTCGGGCAGTGATCAGGGTCCAGGAGCCAGGTGACTTAATGTCCAGGCCAGAGCTGAGCGGGTCGCTCAGCGCCGCATCGCCGGTGTTGTGAAAGAGATACATTGGCCCGGACGGGTCGTAACCGCTATTAAACTTAAAAGCGCTGCCTGAATAGTCGTTGTTACCCGCACCGGTGCGGTAGATCAAGTTGCGTATGGCGTATACAGGACCATCGTACACCGGTGCTAACGAAATGCCCATCAGCACATCGTGGAAGGTATTGCCCCAGATGCGCACGTTGCTGCAACGGCCATCGGTTTCCATGCCGTCATCGCCGCTGTTGTAAACCAGGTTGTTGTACACATCGGTCTCGTTGGTCACCGCGCTGGTCGATTCTGGGCAGGCGCCGAAGCCATCAAAGAAATCGTGGAAAGTATTGCTGCGGACGACCGTGCCGCGACCGTCGGCTGGGCTGTAGAACCGGATGCCGCCGCTGCCGTAAGGGACTTCACCGGCGTAGAACGAATCCCATGGCCAGGCAAAGAGCGCATCGTAGAACAGGTTGTCCTGGATTACGTTGCGGTGCGAGTCATATTTAATGCCGATCCCCAGGTTGTTCATGGCAAAGGTGCAGCCCTGAACCAGATTATCGCTGCCATTATAAAAGTAGAGCGCCTTGGGGCAGCAATCGCCAACCCCATAATGGCGAAAAGTTAGATTCAGGAAGTAGATATAGCTCTGATCCACGAAGAATGCGTTTGAGAAACGGGAGACAACCATTGTGGCACTGTTGGGATCTGCATCGCCAGCCAGGTGCACGTACAGGTCAATGCCGTTCACGTAGAATCCAGGGATGCCCCAGGACAGGGTTTGCAGATCGTCCATGCTGCGGTAAGGCAGCAAGCGCTCGCCATTGGCTTGGACAAGAAAAGTATCTGCCACGCTGAGGGTGGTGTGATGGATGCCGTTGCCCTGGGAAGTCCAGGCAAAACCAGCCGGGGCTGCCCCATCCAGGATGGCTGTCTCGCCGGTGTGGCTGCGGATAACGATGGGTGCCCCCGCTACGCCGGAACGCGGCATGGATAAGTCGCCCTGGTAGTAAGTCCCGCCGCGCAGCACCACTTCTTCGCCGGGCTGCACCTGGCTCAGACCTTCTTCCAGTGCGCATGGCGTAGCCAACGAGCAGCCGGTTCCGCTGCCGGTGGGGCTGGCATAGTACGTATGGCTGGCGGGCGGGATGGCGATCTCAGCCCTGGTTGAGGCGCTGCCGTTCAAGATGACTCCATCCAGCGGGTCGCTATCGGGGTCGGCAAAGCTCACCCGCACTTCGTAGGCGCTGCCAGGCTCCAGCCAGAAGATGCTGCCCACGAAACGAGCACCTGCCACACGTGTTAAGGGGAACCCTGGTCGGTAGCTCGCCTCCCCGGCGAGGCGGTATTCCAAATTGGTGGCTGCGTCTCCATCGGGATCGTCGGTGGCATCCAGGGTGACGATCACCCCCATAGTGTTGAAATTCCCGTAAAGCTCCAAAACCGCTGCAGCCGGAGTGCTGATGCTGGCTTGAATGGGCAAAATCGGCATCCCGAATACGCCGGCAAGGAGGGTCAGAAGGATAAACAAGCGACATAGTTTCATAGCATCCAATCCTTTCGACTGACTCCCGATGGTATCTGGTGTTGGGAGGGTTGGCAGCACTCACTTTATCACATTGGGTAGGTAAAGGCGCGACCCGCCAACCAGCAGGGTGATACTGGTTGTCTGTGTGGCGGTTGCGCTGGTCGCAGTGACGGGCAGGGTGTACCACCACCCGGGGAATACCGGACCTGTATGGGTATCCGTAATTGCCAGGGTGGATTGGAATGGGGGGATCCCATCTGCTTGGCTCAGGCTTACGAGCAAGTCCGGCGAGGGGTTTTCAGCCTCCAGGTGGACCGGAGCCGCGAAGGCTCCGCTGGGATCGACAGCGACCGTAAAAACGGCTACCCCTGCAGGGTTTATCGCCTGGTGGAGAGGGCTGACCGCCAGGCTGAAACCCTCTCCGGAGAGCTCGTCAGCACCGATATCGGCAGTCGGTCCTGCCGGGCGGGCCTCGCCGTCGATGTCGTCGCTCACGCCAGCCAGCGTCAGCACCTGGTCAATGGCGGCAGCTGCGGCAGGCGCCAGGTGCAAATCGCCATCAGCCGCCGCCACAAACCACTCTGCCAGCGCCCCGCTCAGGTTGCCGTCCTGCTCCGCCGTGGCGCCATCGCGCTCGCGCAGCGTGTGGTTGACCAGATTGTTGATAATCTGCGCCTGGGTGTTGGGAAAACGCCATTCGATCGATGAGAAAGTGCTGCCCGGGTCGGCAGTATAGATGGTGTTGTGCAGTGCCTGGGCATTGCAGGCGTTCCACAGGCAGATGC
>Ga0209703_1000346_pt1 | contig 12639 bp, 6 predicted proteins | sample PPLLak12cMay2015_2_FD_187256 | JGI IMG/M metagenome (GOLD analysis project Ga0209703, IMG submission 187256) | Freshwater sediment microbial communities from Prairie Pothole Lake near Jamestown, North Dakota, USA - PPLs Lake P8 Core (1) Depth... | ecosystem: Environmental > Aquatic > Freshwater >...
GGTTAAATCGAGGTGAGTAAAAACTGTTTAGCAGTTTAGCAGTTTAGCAGTTTAGCAGTTTAGCAGTTTAGCGGTTTAGGTGTTTAGGAATTCAGGCTGTAGAATATAGGCTGTAGGCTGCAAACTGGTAGTCATGCAGTCTTGCAGCCTGCCTGCCTGCCGGCAGGCAGGCTCGTCCCTTGTCCCTGCTTTTTACCATTGGAAAATCCAACAGAAATCGTTATCTTTAAATATAGTATTTCGGATTCAAAGGGAGGGTGAATGTTTAAGATGTTGAAAATAAGTGAAATACTCTTGCAGATCAGAGGTTTAATAGTTTCAGGTCTTTTTATTGCCGGCCTTTTTTTCCCACAGATATGCTGGCCACAATTCAACAGTTTTAAGTTTGAAAACTTATCCACGCAAAACGGGCTGTCGCAAAATACGATAGTCAGCATTGCGCAGGATAAATACGGATTTATGTGGTTTGGGACCTTCAATGGGCTGAACCGTTATGACGGATATGATTTTAAGATTTATCTGAACGAAAGAAACAATCTGAAGAGTTTAAGTTCAAGCAGGGTGACGGATATGTGTTCCGATTCATCGGGTAATATATGGATACGGACCATTGATGAGGTTATCAACCGTTATAATTATGAAACCGACGATTTTGATCATTTTACGGAAGATCAGCTGCCACAGGAAATACTGATCAGATTCGACCAGCGCAATCATCCTCAGTATTATAAATACAATAATCATCATTTCCGATTTTTTTATAATGCAGAGCGCTCTTTTACCTATACTGATTTATTAACAGGTGACAGCACAAAAAGTGTTATTAATATAAATGATCCCCATGGCATAAAGGATAATTACCTGCTCAGTTTATTCATTGACAGGTTTCATTCCCTTTGGGTAGGGTCTTTTAGTTCGGGCGTGTATTATGCTGACTTGCAGCGTAAAGAATTTACTCATTATCAGGTGGCAGACGATAATGCCGTAGAAAATAATATCCGTGCTATCTATCAGGATGAAGATGAAAAGGATGTTTTATGGTTAGGCACCCGGGATATGGGAATAATTGTATTTGACAGGAAAACACAGATAATATTGCATCAGTATAAGCATGATCCGTTAAAAACAAATTCACTGGTCAACAATGATGTCCGGAAGATAGTTAAAGACAAAAAAGGATTTTTATGGATTGGCACCAAAGGAGGTGTTGACCGGTTTGATCCAAAAACAGGACGGTTTTATAATATTATGAAAGGTGCCGGGAATGATTATCGGTTTTTTATTTTTTGTATATATGAGGATCATTCTGGAACGATATGGATAGCGACTTTTGACGGGATCCATAAATATGACGAAAAAACAAACGGTGTAATCAGGTTTGGAGAGGAAGATGGTGTGCTTACCCATAATAGCGTCCGTTTTATTGTCGAAGATAATAGTTTTAATTTATGGATAGGAACGGAAGTAGGCGGACTGACTATGCTGAAAAGGAAACCTGATTCAGCGTTAAAAGAAAGGTTTGAGTCGGTAAGATTTATGAACATTCCTGGCGATGATAAAAGTCTGAGTGATAATCGTTTGTATTCAGTATGCAAAGATGAAAACGGAACCATGTGGTTTGGCACCGGTGCCGGCTTGAATAAATACGATCCGTCTTCCGGAAATTTCACGGTTATCAATATAAAGAACGGATTACCCAATGACATGATATTGGGGATATTGAGTGATCAAAAAGGTCATATCTGGGTCAGTCATAAACGGGGTATCTCCAAAATAAACAATCAGACCCATACGGTTATAAACTATTCCCTGCGGGATGGATTGCAGGATAATGAGTTCAATGAAGATGCCTATTTCAGGAATCCGGTCACCGGGGAAATGTTTTTTGGCGGGCCGAAAGGATTCAACAGCTTCTTCCCCCAAAGTATAACCGAAAACGCAGTCCCCCCGATCTTAATGATCACCAGTTTATTCATCAATGGTGAACCGGTAAATATAAATGATACCCTTAACGGAAAGGTTGTTTTAAGAAAGAATATAATATTGACCGAGGAGATAAGATTATCGCCTAAAGAAAAATCGTTTTCCCTGGCATTTGCCGGATTAAATTTTGCCAATCCCTCCAATCATAAATATGCATACATACTGGAAGGTTTTGATAGCGACTGGATCTATACGGATGCAAAAATGCGCAGGGCTTCCTATACCAACCTGTCTCCCGGCAATTATACCTTTAAAGTGAAAGCATGCAACAGCGATGGAATATGGAGTGATGAACCTGCTGTTCTACGAATAAATATATTGCCACCTTTTTGGAAGAAATGGTGGTTCCGTTTGACTGCTGGTATATTCATGATAGGATTGATTGGTTTAATTTTTTATTTCCGGTTGGAGAACTTGAGAAAAACGACCCTGATGCTTGAGGGTAAGGTGACACGACGCACCCGGGAATTAAAAGAAAGCAACGAAAAAATAACGGCACAATACCAGGAAATTATCAATCAGAACAAGGTAATATTGCACAAAAACGAGGAAATCACAGCACAGGCTGAATTACTGGAAGAACAAAAAAACAAAATCGAAAAAGCATACAGTGAACTGGATAGATACCGTAACAAACTGGAGGAACTGGTAAAAGAAAGGACCCAGGAACTATTTCAGGCAAAAGAAAAAGCGGAAGAATCAGACCGGCTGAAATCGTCATTCCTGGCCAATTTGTCCCATGAGATCCGTACTCCGTTAAATGCCATCATAGGTTTTTCAACCATGTTGAGTGAAAAAGACTTGTCGGATTCCGACCGCGATCTCTATAATTCAATCATCCAATACAGCAGCAATAACCTGCTGGAGTTAATCAACGATATCCTGGATATTTCACAGATTGAATCCGGGCAGCTTAAGCTTTCATTAAAGCCGGTATCCCTGAGCACCATTGTTGATGATATGGTCGGATTATTTTATATGCTGAAACAACGACAGGATGCTAATTTTAAGAGAGATATCGAGCTTAAAGTCAATATTGATGAGGAGTTGATAAAAACTGAAATTATCACGGATACCTTCAGACTGGAACAGGTGATATCAAACCTGATCAGCAATGCCATTAAATTTACCGATCAGGGTATCATTGAACTGGGCTGTACTTCTTTACCACACACCCGTATGCTTGAGTTTTATGTTAAAGACACCGGGATTGGCATACAGGAAGAAAATCAGGGTATTATATTTGAGCGTTTCAGAAAGATTGAGGATGATAAATCCCAGGTACACAGGGGCACAGGACTAGGACTGGCTATCTCGTCGCAACTGGTCAGCCTGTTGGGGGGGACTATGTATTTAACCTCCGTTAAAGGGAAAGGCTCAACTTTTTACTTTACCCTGCCACTGATCAAATCAGACATGGCTGATACTCCGGCTCAAACGACCAAAAAAGCCAATATCATACCTGATTTGAGCCAATACAATATCCTGGTTGCGGAAGACGATATCTCAAATTTCCTGTACCTTGAAAAGCTCCTTAAAAAAACAAAGGCCCGGGTAATTCATGCGGAAAACGGTCAGGAAGCACTGGACATATTGCGTGGCATGGATGACATAAACCTTATTCTGATGGATATAAAAATGCCGGTAATGGATGGCATTGAATCATTGCATGGAATACGGAAAATGAACTTACAAATCCCTGTCATCGCGCAAACAGCCTATGCCTACGCGGATGAAATTGAGAAAATAAGACAGGAGGGATTCGATTACTATATCACCAAACCCATTATTGCCGCAAATCTTTACCAGATATTGGCCCGGCTCGTGGCTTAGGATATGAGCAATAACCGAAATTTGTTATCTAGAATGAAACCGACAACTGAACCGTGATATTCCTCGGCGGCCTTATATCTCCGGGTCTGCCAATATACTCTTTGTTAAAAACATTCCGGGTAATAACGGCGATCTCCGAATGACCTGTCATCTGGTATGAGATCCGGTGATCAAATACAACATAGCCTTGCTGGTTTTGCTTACGGTAATCAGGAAAACCGGGTAAGATCAGGTTGCCCATGACGGGATCTGTAAATACGAGGTCGATATTCTTCATAAAGCTGTTATAAATAAAGCTGAATCCTGTGGAAAGTTTTTTCCACGCCAGCTCAATGTCTGCTTTCACGGAATGCTGATAACGGTATTTCAGGATATTGCTGGCCGAAGAATTGCTGGTATGGGAAGGATCATAATCCAGGTCAATGGGATATAAATAGGTGTATCCTGCCTGAATATTCACCGGGACACGGAAGATTTTTCCTGTTCCGCCTGCTGTGATCTCGAGTCCCGTGATCTGTGCGTTGCCGATATTCAATGCTTTAAATCCCACGTGATCAAAGGTTGGAAAAACGACAGAATCCGGTTTATAAATGCCGAATGTGAATTCGATCATGTCCGTGTAACGCGAACGGAAGACTGAAAGGTCCAGAAATCCATTCCAGCTTTTCACCTGAAGTCCTTGCTTGATGCCAACTTCTGCGCTCCAGCCCGTTTCCGAATTCAGATCCGGATTGGGGAATATATGCATGGAGCTAAGGCTGGTGGCGGTATATTTCTCGGCAATGGACGGGAACCTGTATCCCTGTCCGAATGAAGCTCTCACAAAGGTGTAGCGGGCCGGATGATAGTTAATTCCTGCCCGGAATACAGGTTTTGAGTATTCCAGATAATCATCGAGCCGGTAGGTTTCAAACCTGACTCCCAGGGATAATTTAAGCCTGCGCAGCATTTCTCCATCCAGCTGAGCATATAATGCACCATTCAGGCTGGTATGGTCTTTATAGATCCGCGAATTGATGTCGGCATATGAAGCCGATGCCCCTATCGTAAATTCAAAGGGCTTCTGAAAGCTTTTATGATATTTGTATTCACCGTAATACAGGGAGGCTTCATTATCCTTGTCCGGCATTTCTTCAAACTCGTTGATGATCCTGAAGTATCTAGTCTTTAAGGTATGTTTGCTTCCTTTATCGTTGAAGTATTCCAAGGAAGGGTCAACGTTCAGGCGGAATCCGTTCACTTTGGCAACAGCCGATGTATTCTGCCTGTATGACCCCGAATCGGCATCCTGCCATAGGAAAAAGTCTATTTTGTCGAGCAACATCATGTTTGTATTCACGCCATAGGACAGTCCCTTCACTTTTTTGTCCCTGTATAAAAGATTCAGGTTCATCCGGTTCCTTTTTTCCCATTCGTTTTCACGGTATCCCCCGTCATGAAATCCATGATAACCGAGAACAATATCCAGGTTGCCTGCCTTCCGGGAATGAAAAGCGCTGGCCCCCGAAAACACAGGCTGGGTATCCCACCAAACCATGGCTGACCTTTTTGGGTTCATATAAAATCCGTTAAGCAGCATTACTTTGGTGTAAGGTTCATTTTTCGGATATGCTGTCCGGATGTTGATGATTCCGTTCAATGCCGATGAACCGTATAAGACCGAAGAAGCCCCCTTGATGATCTCAACCTGCGAGATGTTCTCCACAGGCAAGTAATCCCATTTCACATCACCGGCATCGGGGGATAGGATCGGCAAATCGTCAACCAGCACCATTACCCTGCTTCCGGCGCCATAACTGTATCCGCTGCCACCCCTGATACGCGGCTGTCCGTCCAGTATATCGATACCGGGTGTTTGATTAACGATGGACTCCAGCGAGGTAGTACCCGTTGCCGAGATCCTGTCTGCTTTAATAATATCCATCGAAACAATGACATCGGATATCTTTTGCTCATATTTGCCGGCACTCACAACAATCTCATCCAGCATTCGCATTTCGGTATGCAAATCAACATTCAGGAATAGTGTATCAGCTGTAGACAGTTTAATAACCATCTGCCTTGATTGATATCCCATGTAATTAAAATCCAATGCATAGATTCCCGGAACGACTTCCATCATGAAGGCTCCCCCGGCATCCGAAACAATGCCCCGGGTAGAATCAAACAGAATGGTCGCCCCTACCAGCGGCTGTTTGCTTACCGCATCCGTGATCTTTCCGGTGACAACGGCTTTTTGCTGAGCCCATGATAAGGAATTTAAAAGGGAGTGCAGGAGCAAAACTATAATAAGACGTTTCATGGTGAACCGGTCAAAACATTTTAACAGATGGTTGTCTTTATGATAGAGAAAAATAAATGTATAAATTTAGTGGTTGCTAAACTAATATTTTTTACGCATTTTTTTTAGCTTTTTTACTTGTCCCTTGGCCCTTGTCCCTTGTCTCTTCTTCCACCCTCCCTCACGTAAAAAAGATATAGGGATAATGGAAGCTCAACGGTCTTATGGTTGATCGGGTTTTTATTGATGTTTAACAATATTAGTCCTCAAGCCATGAAACCTCTAAGTATAATATTCAGCTTCAGTATTTTACTGTTGTTATTTTTAGTGTTGTCATTCAGCAAAGAGCGTAAACCTGAAACTTCCAGCGAATCAACTGAAGATACAACAGAATACATTAACGGGACTTATGACGGGTTATCCCAGGCGTATTATACCAATGAACAATTCTGGGGGCGTACCAGGATTACCATAAACAACAATATATTCACCGGTATTAATTTTACCATAAGGGATACAAACTCGCATGAGGTGGTCGATTCCATGTACGGGGTTCATCACTATTCCGCACAACCAACCTATATGCAACAGTGCGTGAACGAGGATCATGCGATTAAGATTTATCCGCAACAGTTTTTGGAGACTCAGGATATCGGTGAAGTTGATTGCATCTCCGGCGCCACCTGGTCCTACAATATTTTCATTGCTTCAGCAAAAGATGCACTTAAGAAAGCAATTCCTTCCGGCATTAATGATAAGGTCAGGGAGAACGATGATGTTGTCATTCATTGTAAGCCAAATCCTTTCAGTAACCGGGTTACCATGGAATATAATTTACCAGGCCGGTCCTATATCAATTTAAGCATTTATGACGACCTGGGCAGGCTGACAAAGCAACTGGTTGATGAGCCGCAAACACCGGGCAATCATATTGTCGAATGGAATGACTGTCCCTCCGGAGGGATTTATTATTGCCGCATGCAGATTGATGATAAAATGATCTGCAATAAAATTATAAAAGTTCAATAGAAAAAAAGCAAAACCGGTGCAGGAATGCCCTTGTTCCGCCGGTTAACAATAGATTCAATGCCGGTTGAACAGAATTCCAAGGTAAACACGCGGACCGGAAGCAAAACCGGTCTGATGCGAACTGAAAAGCGGTATCAGATAATCGATCTTCATAACAACAGATAGTTTCGACTTCAGGGCATACTCGGCACTCAGTGCAGGAGATGCCAGCATCACCGGATATTTCCGGTAAATAACCTGGTCTATCTCATCATCCCCCGTATGGACATCAATAAATTGCAGGTCATTCACCTTGCCCCCGCCCAGGGTGAGGGCAAGAACCGGACTTAATTTATGGTTATTGAATTGATATCCGGCCAGCAATCCACCCCAGCCCAGTTTAAAGATTCCATCTTGTTGGCGGTAGCCTGCGTAGGATGCATATCCTTCTGCGCCGAACCTGAAATGATCCCGGGGCGTAAAAGTCAACTGGCCGCCAATCCCATAGCAGGCTCCGGAAATTGAAGGAGAAGGACCTTCAGTTTTAAGATATCCCGAATGGAACAGCATGCCACCCCTGTATTTTATTTTTGCCTCGTCCTGCTGAGTATTGGCAAGGAAGAAAGGTAAAAGCAAAAGTATAATGGTTAAACTTATGCGCATGGTTTTTGGGGGTGAAACATGAATAAAACATATAACAAACAACATGGCGATAAGTTTATTGTCCCGGATTCTCATCAGTCCACCTTTATTTCAAGGCAATCCATAAATTTTTCAACATCTGCTTTGTTTTCGGATATTATATAAAGCTTATCGTTGGGTTCAAGTCTCGTTGCGCCATTGGGCGTAACAAATTTGCCGTTCCTTTGGATGAAGGATATCAGTGAAGTTTTTGGCAGGCCTAAATCCACTATTTGTTTACCAACAGACTTACAGCCAGGCGGGATTATTATTTCCGTCAACAGCGATTTGACACTGTCTGCCAGCTCGATATCAATTTGTGTACGCTGTTTGGCTTTTATGGGGACGGTGAGGTGCAGCCATCTGGCTACAACAGGCAATGTTGTACCTTGTATTAAGACAGAAGTAAGCGAAATAAAAAAGACAATATTGAATATCATTTGTGCTTTCTCAGCCCCGGCCAAAAGAGGATATGTTGCAAAAACAATGGGGACTGCGCCTCTTAGTCCGACCCAGGATATAAACCAGCGGCTTCGGTTTTGAATCCTGAAAAAAAACAGGCTGATAAAAACACTCACCGGCCTTGCGGCCAAGATGAGAAAAGCGGATATCAGCAGGCCGACACCCATGACCGGGATAACCTGACTGGGAAAAACAAGAAGCCCAAGGGTAAGGAACAATACGATCTGCATTAACCAGGCAAAACTGTCGAATGATTTGAGAATCTTTTTTTTATGGATCAGATCGTGATTCCCCAAATATATGCCACACAGGTAAACTGCCAGAAATCCGTTCCCTCCGATAAAATTGGTTGCTGAAAAGCTGAACATCATAATGGCAATGACCAGCACGATGTATAAACCTTCGTAATCAAGGTTTATTTTATTGATAATAATTTTGCCGGCCTTCCCCATTACAAAACCAAGCAGTCCTCCTAATAATAATTGTTTTAAAAATAAAGGGATTACGCTAAGCAGGCTGGCATCCTGGTTAACCACCAGTCCTGTGAATGCAATGGTCAGCACATAGGCCATCGGGTCATTGCTACCGCTTTCCAGTTCAAGCAAAGGCCGTATATTGCCTTTCAGGGCAAGTTTTTTTGAGCGCAATATTGAAAAAACGGCAGCTGAATCAGTAGATGAGACTATTGAGCCCAGCAAAAGCCCTTCATAAATCGTGAAATCGGTGATAGCCCATACAAAGATTCCCAGCGCAACGGCTGTGATCAGTACACCTAGTGTTGAAAGGGTTACGCCTTGCCATAAGACAGGCCTGACAGATTCCCAGCTGGTATCAAAGCCGCCTGAAAAAAGAATGAAACATAACGCGATAATACCTATAAACTGGGCGATCTTGGGGCTGTCGAAAAAAATGCCGCCAATTCCTTCCGAACCGGCCAGCATACCGATGACCAAAAACAAAACTAAAACCGGGATCCCCAGCCGGTATGAGGTTTTGCCTGCCAGCAGGGATATGAACAGTAAAATGGCTCCGATCAATAATATGTTTTCTGTTGTCAGATTCATTATAAGGATCCTTCATCAACAAAAAAGGTCATTGGTTAAATTTAATGAATTTATTCAGTTTAATAAAACCTGGTCTTCAATGTACTCCCATTTTCAAATATGATTTCAACATGAGATCTGTCATTCCAGGGCAAATTTCAGTGTGGTTTTTTATCCCGTCAAAAAGTTCGTATTCTGAAAATTTTAGTAATATTGATGACCTGATTTTAGAGCTGACAATTACATTATAAAGGGTTATCATGGAAGTTACCGACCACATAGGATTTGACAATGAGAAATACCTTCAGGAACAGACATCTGCTATTCTTGAAAGAGTGAACCGTTTCAACGATAAGCTTTACCTGGAATTTGGCGGTAAGATCCTTTATGATTATCATGCAGCCAGGGTATTGCCCGGATTTGATCCGAATGTCAAGATGCGGCTATTGCAGCTGTTAAAGGATAAGATTGATGTTATTCTTTGCATTCATTCGGGGGATATTGAAAGGAATAAAGTGAGGGCCGATTTTGGGATTACCTATGATGTTGATGCATTAAAGACCATTGATGATTTCAGGGAATGGGGAATTGATGTAACCGCCGTGGTTATTACCCGTTATCAAAATCAGTCTCCGGCCAAAGCCTTCAAGAACAAGCTTGAAATGAGAGGCATCAAGGTTTATTTACACTATCCGACCAAAGGGTATCCTACAGATGTCGACCTGATTGTAAGCGACGAGGGATACGGGGCAAATGAATACATAAAAACCACCAATCCCATTGTGATCGTCACAGGGCCCGGGCCGGGCAGTGGCAAGCTCGGTACCTGCCTGTGCAATCTTTACCACGAGTATAAAAACGGAGTGAAGGCCGGATATGCAAAATTTGAAACCTTTCCGATATGGGACCTGCCGATCGATCATAAGGTGAATGTTGCCTATGAAGCCGCCACGCTGGATCTGAAAGACGAAGTGCTTGTTGATGATCATCACCTGAAGGCCTATAAGGTAAACGTAGTAAATTACAATCGTGACATCGAAGCATTTCATCTGCTGAAAAGGATCATTGAAAAAATAACCGGTGGTGAGTCCATGTACCAGTCCCCGACCGATATGGGAGTAAACCGTGCAAGTTCGGGTATTGTAAATGATAGCATAATCGCCGAAGCATCGCATCAGGAGATCATCCGGAGATATTTCCGGTGTGCCGTGGAATATGTAATGGGACTGGCCGACAAAGACACCCTTGACCGGGCTGTTAAGATCATGGATAAGATAGGGGCAAAAGTTGGAGACCGGAAAGTGGTGATGCCCGCCAGAGAAGCTGCAAAAACCGCTGAAAAATGCGGGAAAGGCAATGCTGGTGTCTTTTGCGGAGCCGCGCTCGAATTGCATGACGGGACCATAATAACCGGCAAAAACTCCCCGCTGATGCATGCATCTTCAAGCCTGATCTTAAATGCTACCAAACATCTTGCCGGGATCCCCGATAACATGTACCTTTTGCCCGAGATCCTTATCGGGTCGGTGACCTATCTGAAAAAGGACATATTGAATGGCAAGATGGTCAGCCTGGATGTAGATGAAACATTGATTGTGCTTGGTATAAGTGCTTTATCCAACCCGGCTGCGAAAATGGCATTGGAAAGCCTTAAATACCTGCGTGAATGCGAGGTCCATACCACCCATATCCCTACTCCGGGAGATGAAGCAGGATGGAGGAAGCTAAAGGTAAACCTGACCTGTGACCCTGAATTTTCAAGCAAGAGCCTTTTTATCGGCGTTTGAATGAAATAGTATGTATACCACCTTTAGGGGGGATGGGATCAAGGCTTTCCTTACCTTATCAGCAACATCTTCCGCGTGATAACCTCAGCCTTGTCCGCTGTTACGATCTCAATCCTGTAGAAATATATGCCGTTGGCAACGCTATTGCCCTGCTGGTCTGCAGCATTCCATTCTACCTGGTACATGCCTGCCTGCTGACGGTGGTTAACCAGGGTGGCTACCTGCTGGCCCATCATATTGAATACCGACAATTTAACCAATGCGTTATCAAACAGCTGGTAGTCTATGTAGGTTACATTGGTAAACGGATTAGGATAATTCTGACCCAGCACAGCCTTCTTATTATGCGGTACTTCTACCGGTACTGACTCAGTTAGCAGGTCATCACGGCCGGGTGAACCACCCGCAAAATAGGATGCACGCCAACTATCAGGATCATTCTGATCAGCACCGGGGTTAATTTCTTTCGGCACCAGCGAGTTGCCCATTCCATCCGGTGTTTCAGGCCAGCTTGTACCATCGTTGAAGCGGAAGGAACAAAGGGTGTCACCGGCGGAACTGATGACTTTGATCCACTCACCATTATTGGCAAGCTGTCCCTGATATTCATCAAACGGCAGAAAGCCATACCGGCCAAAGAAATTGCTGGTATTGGCTGCCAGTACAATGAATTCGCCCGGACGCAAAGCTGTTTCGGGCGGAAAATCATATTCAATGCCATCTATGAAGCTTAAACCGCCCAGGTTTAAGGTGGATGTACCGGTATTCTTAAGTTCGATAAATTCAAATTCAGTTTCATCAACAGTACCCTGAGGCAGGGGATGATAATGAACTTCCGTAATCTTGATATTGTTAAGTTCTTCCGGAATAAGAAAAAGCCTGTCATTTAATGCACTCCATTCGCTGTTATAAAATGCACGTGCTTTGATGTTGGCCGATCCGTTAAGGATGATTTGTCCCGAATAAGACAGTGCACTTCCGGAGATGGTTCCGGCCGGAGGCGTATCACTGGCAGTTAGGGATGCCGTGATGATGAAGTCTGAGCCTGTTGTATTCTGGTTCAATCCCTGGATGGCCAGCAGATTACTGCCCGCTTTCAGGTCACCTATATAATCTGATATGTTGAATGTCTGAACAGAGGTTGCCTCATGACCTCCTGTTGAGGCCGAGTTCCATACGGGTGAAGCAGGAGCAAGCGCTGACGCCACCTTTTTCCCGTTCAGCCAGGCAACAAAACCATCATCGTACCGGATGGACAGGACAAGGGCTGCAAATGCCGGCAGTTCTTCTGCACTGACATTAAAGGGAATGCGGATATAGCAACTGGTATTGGGACTGGTGCCTCCGGTGTACATGTCACCGCCGACATCCAGTGTAATATAGCCTTCATATCCGGTATTGGTTTCAAATCCGACACCGCCTGGCGATCCCGAGCACACCTGCCAGCCCTCATCATCAAAGCCGGTATCTGAAAACCAGGTGCTGCCGATGTCTGACTTGGGCACCAGCACTTTCTTATCTGCACTTTCGGCCACCAGAATGGTTTCATTGCTTTCCTGAG
>Ga0209703_1000348_pt1 | contig 12627 bp, 13 predicted proteins | sample PPLLak12cMay2015_2_FD_187256 | JGI IMG/M metagenome (GOLD analysis project Ga0209703, IMG submission 187256) | Freshwater sediment microbial communities from Prairie Pothole Lake near Jamestown, North Dakota, USA - PPLs Lake P8 Core (1) Depth... | ecosystem: Environmental > Aquatic > Freshwater...
ACCACCTTTGGCATTATAGGCTGCTAAGTAATTTCCTGCAGAACGTGAAGATGCATATTTCCCATCCAAAAGGCCTGCAACATTTCCGTATTTGGCTTTTATATCAAATAAATCTCCTGGGCCAGAATTAGCTGCAATTTCTTCTAAATTCATGCCATCTGCAATTGCTGACATTTTATCAATGACGGGCCCCCACGATTTACCAAATTGAATAGTCGTAGACGTCATTACATTACCTGTTTCAGGATTTATGAACTCATCCCAATACTCTGTCTCTCCCATATTTTCACCTCCGGATAATTTGTTAGTGGCAACTTTTTTCTCTTTACCATCCTCGTCCTTTTCAGTCTTATACTCTATTCCTGCATCGTCCTGTGCATAATTTTCTGGTAATGTACTATGCTTATAAACACTATTATCATCGTCATCATAAACTGCAATAATAGCCCCTGTTGAATCTGTATGAGTAGATAAACCGTCAGGGTCAAGTAAGTTAATTGGATTATTTAAACAGAAATTATATGGTGAAAAATTGTAGTCAAGTTCCGCCATAGGATCTTGTACATGCCACCTTCCCAATTGCGGGTCATACATTCTGGCGCCGTAATCCTATCAACCTACTCCTAAAAATTGATGGTTTTTTCCAGATCCTATTGCTCACAGGAACAGCTATTCTATTCAAAGAACCTAATTCTCAGATAAAAATAAAAAAAATTCCTTTATCTGCTATTAAAATAATCAGTTATGAAAGAGCAAAAAGCCTCTTTCTACTTCATGAACTGCCCCTGTTATTTTATCTTCGATCAAGGCCATAGCATATTCAGAACCATCATATTGATTCTTCTTTATAATCCATTTATGAAAGTATCCTTCATAAGGCTGATTACAAAGTGTATAGGACACTTTTCTTAACTCTTCTTTTTGCATATAAAAATATTTTTAATTAATAACTACAAAGGTACGAAGGCTCCAGAGAATGGTTTTGTAACGATAAAACGGGGTTAACCTTAAACACCTGTTAAGCATCCGATCAAGCCGTGGGCTGGGAAGTGTCAAGGTTTCTGCGATATTTTTTTATTCAATTAAAAATAAAAAACAGCATAAAAAAATATTGCAGAACCCGGAGGGCTTGACCTTGACTGCGCGTTGGAGGGGCTTACCTTTGCATAACAGGTTTTAAGGTTTGATGATCTTCTTTCTTTGGGGCTAATAAAAGACGTGACCGGAGAGCCTGTCCCGATTTTCGGGAGAACACCGCTGAAAGGGTGGCGGGGCTTCGTGGCTGTGTGCGGTGGCCAGCGGCTATTTAACATAATAACCCTTATAACTGACAGCTTTGGTTGTGTGATGGCCTCGCAGAGGCTGTTTTATAAGGTTTATTATGTTTAAATAGCTTGGGGCATTTATTTTTGGCGTGTGTTTTTGCTTTGTGCGTCGGGGCAGCTCTTTGGCTTTTTGCTTTTACCGCTTAAAAACAATTCAGATAAAAAGAAAAAAGCCAATGTGCTGCATCAGCGGTAGCGCAAAAACCATGACAAAAATAAATGCAGAAGGGTCGGCGCGGGGAACAGGCAAAATTTCGCCTGGCCGCCGGAGCTGGTTAATTTTGCCTGTGGGGATTATTGCAAAGGATGATACTGTTTTAATGCTTCTTCCAGGTCTTCCAGGTTGGTTGCCTGGTATCGCTCTGTTGTGCTTACATAGCGATGACCGGCCTTGTATTGTACATTCCTTACGTCTTCATGTTTTAACCACAGGGCTATCACGCTTTGTCGGATCTGCTTTATGTCCTTTACTTTCGGGTTCATCTGTTTTAGGGCTTTGGTAAGGTGTAACAAACTGTTTTTTATGCAGCCTGATCCGTTCATGCTTATAAATAGCTGGTTCCCGATTGATTTAAAATCAGGTTTTTCTGCCTTCCTTCCCGGCCAGCTCATGTTTTCCCTGATAGCCTTAAGTATAGCTGGTCTGGTCCGGGTTAAGTATTCCTGCAATTCCAGGATCTGATGGGATTCAAGTTTTAATGTCCTTCCGTTGCTGTGTTTACTGCCGGGGATTTCTATTTTACCTGATCTTAATTTGATGTGTCCGGGTTCCAACCGTTTCAGCTCGCCGGTGGTCAGCGCCTGGTTAACTAGTAAGCTAAGGACTACCTTGTTTCGTGCTGTCCTCAGGTCATACACCGGATAGCTTTCACAGAGCTGTTTTAATTCTTCCTGTTCCAACAGGTCTTTGGGGATCCCCTTCCTGTTTCCTTTCAGGTAAAGGCCGTTTGCAGGGTTTTTAATGCTTTTGTCCGTGAGCTGTAAATACTCATAATATTTGCGTATGGAAAGCAGCTTCCGGTTGATAAGCTTTGTGCTGTCGCCATCGGCCCGGCATTGCTCAATGAAGCTTAACAGGTCATTATACTGTGCCTGGTCTAATCCCTGCCGATCTTTCCAGTTAAAAAAATAAGCAGTGTAATTGATCAGCTGGCGGATGGTGTTGGCCTCGTATCCCTGCTTCACCAGGTGCCTTTCAAAGTCACCGAGGATCCCGCCGTATTTTCTTTTTAATTGATGGTATTTATTCGGTGGTTTCATTGGCTACATGTGTATAGATTTGCGTGCTTTCCAGGCTGCTGTGGCCTAAAAATCGTTTTATCTGTGCCAGCTTCATCCCCGATTGCAGCAGGTGGGTGGCGATCGAGTGCCGCAGGGTATGCAGTCCTGCCGCCTTGTCTATCCCGGCCTTGCATTTCAGCTTTTTAAGTCTTTCAGCCAGCATGCTGGCGGTGATCCTTTCCCCGCGGCTGTTTAAAAACAGGGCATTGGATTGTTTCTTTATTAGAATCGGCCTTGCATATTCCAGGTAATTTATAATATCTTCCTTCACTGCCTCTGTCAGCGGGACATACCGCTCTTTGTAGTTCTTGCCCTTTCTTACAAACAGCAGGTTCTTTCCCGGCAGTATATCACCCGTGTCCAGGTTCACTCCCTCGTTCCTTCTCAGCCCGCAGCCATAGTAAACCGCCAGCATGGCCCTGTCCCGGATCCCCAGCACATCCCCGTCACAGGCATTATAAAGGGCTTTTATTTCCGCTTTTGTAAAGATGGTTTTTATGTTCCTGCTTCTTCCCTGCAGCTGGATATCCACTTCAAAGCCTTCCCTTTCGGTTTCCCTCAGGTACCTTGCCAGGTTGCGCATTGACGTTATATAGGTGCGCAGGTAGTTCTTGCTTAGCCTTCCGTTTTTACGTCTGTTCTGCCGCGATTGAAGGTATGCGAAGTAATCTTCAATGACGGGTTTCGTGATGGCTGACAGCTCATATACCTGATTTTGTTCCAGCCAGCAGAAGAACTCACGGGCTTTCTTGGGTGCATACCTTATGGTGGTGGGCTCAAAGTTCAGCAACCGGAGCCACTCACCAAAGCTTTTTTCAAGGTTTTTATACAGGGGTTTTTGTAAAACAAGGCCGGTTATTTTCAGGGGGTCTTGCTCCCTGCCTGTTATACTTGTTATACTGTTATACTTGGCCGTAACTTTCTGTTTTTGTTTAGCTTAAACTGATACCGGCGGCGTGTTATACTGCTGTTATACTTCTGTTACACTTCGTCCGCCGTAGTTTTAACGAAGGCGGGCTTCGCTGCTTTCTCCCTTAACCGGGCTAAGATCTCATCCAGGATGTTCACCCCGCTTTTCAGCTTTTCATACTCGTCCCAGGTTTTTATTTCATATTCATATCCGCTCTTGCGGTTGCCACCGCTGCGCTGTACAAAGCCCCGGTTTTCCAGCTCCCGTAAATACCGGTTTATCTTCATGGGGTGCATCCTTAGCAGACGGCGTATTTCCCTGGCATAAAAGGCCGGTGCATCTTCCCGGGTGGCTATGATGCTTTTCAGACTTTCAAAAAAGTGCCTTACATCGCCGCCCAGCTCGTCGGACTTTCTCAGCAGGGTATCCTTTACCAGCCAGTTGGCCAGCTCGATATCTTCCAGGGTGGTTTCTATATAATACCTGCCATCACCTGCATTCTTCCACTGCCGCTGGTGCTGGTGATAGAAAGTAATAATCTCGATCAGTTTCAGGTAATGCATGTTGGTGCGCAGCTTCTTAAATACGCAGTCCGGGATTTCCAGCTCAGGGGCGTAAGGGTTGATGATCTTTACTTTCCGTAAAAGCCGCTGGGCGTTTTTCAGCAGCTGCCGGTACTGCTCCTGCTCCTGCTCGTTGATCAGCCCGGCCTGCTGTTTTCGCTGGTAATCCATCACTTCTTTTGCATGGGTTGGGGTTTCATCGACGTGCAACAAAAAACTCCGGTTGGCATTATCCTCGTAGATATTGCCTTGTGTGGTGGCACCGCTCACGCAGATCGGTCCTTCCACCATAAGTACCTTTTGCACGTTGTTTCCCCTTGCATCCTTATCGGTTGTCAGCTTAGTTATGCTTTGCTTGCTCATAAACTCCCGCAGTGGTAAAAAGGCATTGTAAACGCCCTCTAAATCTTCAATTAAAAGTACTTTATGCTTCCAGAAGTCTTTGGCCGAGTAATAAAGGGTGTTCTCTGTCAGGCTGGTTATGGTCCTCACGCTTTCCTCCGGAAGGCACTCGCTGATCCGGGTCTGCATGTAGGTCTTTCCGGTGCCGCTCTTGCCATAGATGATGGCGTGCAGGGGTTCATCCAAAAGGCGGCTCAGATAAAGAAAAAAAAGTAATAAACCGTTTTTCTGTTCCCCTACCAGTCCTGTTTTTTCAATGGTCTTAAGGGTGTTTTGTGCTAGGTGCTTTGTGCGTAAAAAGTTCATCGCCTGGTTTTCTTCTTCCCTTGTCATCGGGTAGCTTTTGGGTTTTAAGGCTTTCTTTTCTTCTTCCATTTTCTGCAGGCGGTATTCTTCCAGGCGGGTCTGTAACCTTCGGATGCTGTTTTTTAAAACCGTTGTACTGCATTCCAACTCCTCGGATGCGCCTCTTATATAGCGTTGCAGCTGGCCGTTGCTATACAGGTTTACATCGTCCTGGTAATACTTAAAATCGTCGTTTGCCGGTTGCACCAGCAGGTTTATTTTGAGCCGGTGGATGTTGTCCTTTTCCACTCCGCCCCAGATGGTAAACTGCAGGTTGCTTTCCCGGTAAGTGATTTTTTCAGGATTTGAAGTGTTTAATGTTGGTTCTGATGTCTCTGGTTCAGATAAGGTTTCCTGCTCGTTTTTTATTTTATTTGAGACGGGTTTACGCTCTTTGATCAGGTGGGAGAAGATTTCCGGGTCATGGCCCTGTAATAAACTGTTTACATCTTCATTCTCCGGGGTCTCCACGGTTGTTATAATAATTCCCGGCCTTATTTCCTGTAGCTTCTCGCTTACTTTTATTATGGCTGCCTGCCCGGCCTTGTCCCCATCAAAGAACAGGATTACTTCCTCCAGCTCCTGCAGCTGCTTTATGGTCTCCTGTATCTCCGCAGTAAATCCGTTTGTGCCGAACAGGGATACAAAGTAGTAATGAGTGGCTAACTCTTCCTGCTGGAGTAGGGTTTCACAGTCGATGATGGCCTCGGTCAGTACCAGCTTCTTTGTGCCTGGTTCGGGGTATTTTGGATAAATGCCCTGGTGATGGCCGTTTAAGTAGTAATGCTTTGATGTATCGTTGTTGATTATGGAACGCCCGTATATATCGATGATCTGCCCCTTTTCATTGCGGATAAAGAACAATACGCAGTTTTTAAATTTCGGGACTATGGTGTCCTGCCTTGACTTTTGCAATATACCCAGCTGCAGCCCGCTTTCCTGCAATGCCTTATTCCAGCCCTTGCCAAAGTCACTGCCGATATAACCCACTTCCATCTTTTCCGGGCTTAGCCCCCGGTTTTTTAAGTATTCCTGCGCCTTGTCCACCTTCTTAAAGCTGGCCTTGCTGTCTTGGGCCACTTTGCTCAGTACTGCCAGCCGGGGCAGGGTTTCTTTTTCCTGTGCTTGTTCCATGGGCTTTGTATTTATGCTGTATAAAGGATCTACCAGTGTTTTTGCCTTTTCAATAGCCTGGTGCTTGGTAAGCTTCTCGTACATTTCGATAAACTGTATGCTGTCCCCGGTTGCACCACAGCTAAAGCAGTAAAATGTATTGGTAAGGGAGTATATTTTCAGGCTGGGTTCTTTATCATCATGGAAAGGGCAAAGGATAAAATCATGTTTGCCGGGTTTCAGGCTGTAATGGCCCAATACGGACAGGATGTTTAAATGCTTTTTGATATCGGTTATTTCCATGGATAAAATGTTTAAAAAAATTCTATCTGACAAATACCTCACAAATCTAACCCATTTATATTTTCGACACAAGAAAAATATAAATTGTTTTTAACTTATTTATCACTTAATTTTGCATGATATTAGTTTTTAACTCATAAATCTGACGTATTTATGGCTTTTTCGGAAAGATTGGCTTATGCCAGGAAACAGAAAAAAATAAAACAAGCTGACCTAGGTAAGCTTGTCGGGACTTCCGGGGATATCATCGGTAAGTACGAAAGGGGGGAGAATATCCCTTCCATTGAAGTGGCTGCAAAAATAGCCGATGCATTGGGGGTTACCCTTGACTATCTCGTGAAGGATGGCGAGTACCAGCAGATTGATAATATCACGCTTAAACGCCTGAAAGATATTGAAAAGCTGGACCAGGGTACAAAGTCCAAGATTTTTGATATTATTGATACGTATTTGAGGGATTTTAAAACAAGGCAGGCATACGCCAGCTAAAAATGATTGACTATGCAAAGGGTAGTACTCGACATACCGGACAACAAAATAAACTTCTTCATGGAGCTTATAAGCAACCTTGGCTTTAAAAAGGTGAAAAGGCTTTCCAGTGAACAAAAGGAGTTTGTTGATGACTTGAAAGATTCTTTAAACGAGGTTGAGCTGCACAGGCAGGGCAAGATAAAACTGCAACCGGCAAGGGACTTCTTACATGAGCTTTAATGTAATTGTCACCACCGGTTTTAAAAAACATGCCAAAAGTATTGGCAAAAAGTACCGTTCCCTTAAATCAGATCTTGTAGCCCTCATTTCTTCGTTGGAAAAAAATCCATTACAAGGTGAGCCATTAGGCAAGGACTGCTATAAGGTGCGCATGGCCATTACCTCCAAGGGCAAGGGCAAAAGCGGCGGCTCACGCGTTATTACCTGCGTTAAGGTGGTCGACCAGGATGTTTACCTGCTTACCATCTACGATAAGTCCGAAAAAGAAAATATCTCCGATAAAGAGCTCGATGAACTGCTTAAATTGGCTGGGCTGTCATAAAAAAACCCGAACTCGCCGGGCTTTTTCATTTATTCTTTTCTGTATAATATCCTTTTATCCTTTTCGTCTATTAAGATATTTTCATTTTTAATTTTCAGCTTCAAGTTTAATGATTTTTCTAAAGTAAAATCAGGATTATTATGTTTATCACTAACCTTACCATTAAGAGATAAATATTTTTTATCCTCTGAAAGTTTCCATTTACCACCCCCCACAAATAAGCTATCTCTTTCTGAGTAATTAAATAAACCTTGCTCTGAAAAAATAATCACTGTTCTTCCTAAACCCATGCCATCATTATATTGCACATATTTTTGATTTATTAAATCTCCTTCAGCAATTCTTATAACGGAACAACTGATGCAAGAAATAACAAATAAAACAATAATCATTTTTCTCATCACTTATTGTATATATAATTATGATTCATATTCTTATATGGTGTCAATGTCGACAGTCTGCGAGTATGATAATATGATATCATTGCCCAACTTGTATTTATATTCATATATCCACTTGGAACATTATTATACAACCCCAAACTTCTAACATGTGCTTCTGTTACGTTATACATCTGAGATGACCGTGTAAATGCATATTGCCTTATATATGCACTTTGCTCATCTGATATATCATATAACAAACCTAAGCCAAACTTACCACCTCCGATACTTTGGAAATCTACATCCCCATTCTCAAATTGGTAACCATGAACAAGTTCATGTGCTAATCCACCTTGCGCCAGATAGGCCTGCGAAACATTAACGTTTAGCATATGGTTACCGTTTGCATCTGTTCCCGTATATGTTACTCCTCCATCTGCTTGTCCTGGTTGTGCTACATAATTTGTATTTATATTATATGTATTATCTGATGCTCTTAATGACCCTATTTCATTAACAGTCGCCTGGTATTGTCCCTCCCTAAATTCAGACTTTGCCATTCTTTTTTCTATCCCTGCGGTACTCTTATCTTCAGCAGCTCTATTGTTTGCTCGTTGCTGCATATTGGCCTGTCGTTTTTGCTCATATTCAACATTTTGTTGCGCTTGACTTTCTAATTGATTAACGGCGTTAGTATCACCTGTATATTTCATTCCATCTGGGTCAATGAAAATAATTGGATTATTAGCACAATAAACATACGGCGAAAGAGTAAAATAATTCTCCGCCATCGGGTCAACGACGTGCCACCTCCCCAGCTGCGGATCATACATTCTCGCCCCGTAATCCTATAAACCTACTCCTAAAAATTGATGGTTTTAAAGCAACCTATTATCTCCAAAACTGGTGTCTCAAAGAACGTCTATTGCCCTAAAAATAAGCATTTTTATTTTCAATTAAAAAAAGAAAGGGAGCTTCTTGCTCCCTCTCCGATTTTAATTAGGTGTTGATCTACGATGACCAGGCACTCTAATTCTCTTTCCGTCATGTACCCTTGTATAAGGTTTGACAGAAACGATTTTCTTACCTTCTTCAGTTTTTGCCATAAAAAGTTATTTTAGGCATATAACATTAGGAGTAACTTACTCCAAGTAGGTGCATTTTCTTTTTGTTTTTAAGTAATGTTTATCGTAAATTTACAATGCGAAGAATATGTTACAAACATCACTTAAGCCAGGCCCATACACCTTTACAGGCCTGGTTTTTTTATTCATACAAATTTACATCATTATTAAACTGATTGAAAGACATGTTAATAAATATGGAAAAAGTCGTTAACTAATAGACTTGAGTAAGTCCCCCGTTCGCAAAATTCCACCAGCTCCTGCGGCCATCGCCCTTTTGCTCTCTCCGCGCGCCATCCCTTCTGCACGTTTTCCTTTCATGCTTTTTGTGCCAGCCCTTCGGCAGCACATTGCCTTTTTTCTTTTAATTGAGTTTGGTTTATAGCGGTAAAAGCAAAAAGGCAAAGAGCTGCCCCGACCCTAAAAACAAAAAGCCCGCCAGGAAAAACGTGCCCCAAGCTATTTTACATAATGCGAGTTATACAACAGCCTGTTTTCAGCGGTATGACTGGATTTTCGGCTGTCATATAACTGGCATTATGTACTTCGGGCTAAAGCCAAATAGCCGCACTGTCTGCCCGCTGCGTTACAACCCAATCATGCTGCCTTTGCAAACAGGCATTCTGATGACTGCTCATAAAACCACAAAAAAAGAAAAGCAAAGGTAAGTCGGCGTCCAGGGCAGTAAAGGCCAAGCCCTTCGGGTTCCGGTAAAAAAGTTTTTTCTTTTAATTGATTTCCAGAGGTAAAAACTTTTTACCGGAAGCCTTGACAGCCCTTCCCGCCTACCTTTCGCAGTGGGCTTTCTTTTTTTTCGGTTTTTTCTTTTGGGGTTATTTAAACAAACGCCCGTAGAGATGAGCCTCCAGGAGTTTCATTTTAATCCGGACTTTCTTCTCAAAGTTCGGCTTATAAGTATTTGACCCCTTGTCGTACTCCACGACAAAACACTCGACCTCCTTATCGTCCGGGATTTTCATATAGGATTGGTAAAGAAAGGATGCTTTCTGTATTGCTTCCCAGTTTGCCTTATCCAGGACAAAAAGTTCTTCCTGATTATTGTGATAAACCTCATAACCCTCAGGAAAATCTAATTTTTTCATATAAAATAAGCTTTAATAATTAAACATAAATACAAAATTAGGTAACCTCCAGAGAATGGTTTTGTAACGATAAAACGGGGTAAACCTTAAACACCTGTTAAGCATCCGATCAAGCCGTGGGCCAGGAAGTGTCAAGGTTTCTGCGATATTTTTTTATTCAATTAAAAGAAAAAACAGTATAAAAAAATATTGCAGAACCCGCAGGGCCTGACCTTGACTGCGCGTTGGAGGGGCTTACCTTTGCTTAACAGGTTTTAAGATTTGATGATCTTCTTTTTTTGGGGCTAAAAACAGTTGTGACCGAAGGGAACACCGCTGAAAGGGTGGTGGGCAGGAAAGGCCGGGGTGCGATGGCAGAACCAGCGAGTATTTAACATAAGACGTTTTTATATGACCCCGTCCAGGGCAAAGGGTGTTGTATAAAAACTCTTATGTTAAATATCGAGCGAACATGACCTGGAGGATTGCACCGGCTGGCAAAATCCGGGGCGCTTTGGATTTGACAGCCGGTGCATGACGACAGGGCAATATATCTTTCCTCTATTCCTTTTCTTTCTTGTAACCTTTAATGACCGGGGGCTTTCGTTCCAGCTCTTCATGCTTGGCCTGTTCCAGTTGTTTTAGGTATTCAAAGATTACCAAAATCTGATTGCCTTGTTTCGATACTTTTCTCTCGATTTCTTCCTGCTTTTTCAGCAGTTCTTTATAATTAGACACCATTTTCCGGAGCATTACAAAAGCCCGCATAATGGCGATATTGTTTTCAACTGCTTGTTTACTCTTCAAAACACTTGATAACATAGCGACTCCGATTTCTGTAAAGGCAAACGGAGCTGCGCCACCAAAGTACTTTTTAGATGGTATCACATTTTGTGATACCAAGATATCGATCTCATTATCTGTTAATTCGAACATAAAATCACTAGGGAAGCGTTCTATATTTCTACGAACTGCTTGTTTTAATGCTCTTGTTTCTATACCATATAACTCTGAAAGATGAACATCTAAAATTACCTGTTCACCTCTCATAAATATGATCTTATTTACTATGCGTTCGGCAGGAACTAAAGATTCTGACATTATGCTTGTTTTATGTTACACAAAACTAATATTATAAAATTGGAGGTAACAATTTGGCACCTCCATTTAATTAACCAAGCGGATGATACTTATCCACCTGGTCCTTTAATCCCTCCAGGTTGTTCAGCTGGTAACGCTCCGTGGAGCTCACATACCGGTGACCGGCCATGTATTGAACCTGCCGCAGGTTACGGGTTTTCAGCCAGTGGGTGATCACGCTTGCCCTTATCTGCTTGGCATTTTTAACCGCAGGATTTATGCGCTTTATTGACCTGAACAGGTGATGAACGCTGTTTTTCAGGTTCGTGTTTCCTTCCACGCTGATAAACAGCTGGTCTATCGGACGGATTAAAAACTCCGGCCTGATTTGATTGATGTATTCGTGTAAATCCAGTACCTGGAAGGATTTTAATTCAAAGGTACGGCTGTTGCTGTGCCGGCTCCCTGGGATAAAGATCTTACCGCTTTTCAGGTTTACATGCGTCGTCTGTAATCGCCTTAGCTCATCCATGCTGATCCCCTGGTATATGAACAGGCCAAGGATGGTTTTATTTCTCCGGGTTCGGTTATCAATGACCGGATAAGCGTTGTAGATCTCTTCCAGCGTTTCCATCGTCAGGATATCATGGGGAAGCTTGTGCCTTATCCCTTTTAAATGAAGGTTTGCTGCCGGGTTCATAATCCCTTCCTGGCTGATCTTTAGATAATCATAGTAATTTCTTACTGACCGTATCATGGTGTTGATATGCCTCTTGCTTTTATTCTCCAGTTTGCACCAGTTAATAAATTCCATAAGGTCATTGTAGGTTGTTTCCGCTTCCTGCAGCCTTTCCTTATCAAGCCATTTTAAAAAGTAACCGGTGTAGTTCAGCTTCTGGCAGATTGTACTTTTATCGTTCCCCTGCTTTTCAAGATAAGTTTTAAAGCTTTTCAGCCTGATTTGTATTTCAGCGGTGAAGCTGTATTCGGGGTTCTTGTTCACAGTCTGGTTTCTTTTACTGATGTTTCTGCAACAATGTGGGTATAGATCTGCGTTGATTCCAGGCTTTGATGGCCCAAGAACCTGCTTACATTCTCCAGGTTCATGCCCGATTGTAAAAGATGGGTGGCAATGGAGTGCCTTAGGGTATGAAGACCTATCTCCCTGTCTATCCCTGTTGCTTCCGCCAGCTTCTTTAACCGGCTTATCAGGCTGTTGCCATGCAGTCTTTTCCCTCTTGCACTGATAAATAATGCCGGGTTATCGGCGGTATCTAAAAACTCTTTTCGTGCAACAAACAGATAGTTTTCCAGGTCTTCTTTTACGGCTTCTGTTATGGGAACATACCTTTCCCTGTATCCCTTCCCTTTCTGCACGTACACCAGTTTTTCCTTTAATAAAATATCGCTTGCATCAAGGCCTGTCCCTTCGTTTCTTCTCAGTCCACATCCATAGTAAACTGACAGCATGGCCCGATCCCGGATCCCAAGGGCATCATTGCTGCAGGCATTGTAAAGGGCTGCAACTTCCGCCCGGGTTAATACCATGCGGTTATTTTCTTTTTCAACTGAAGTCTGCAGATTGATTGCAAAAACATCTTTGCCGGTTAACTGCAGGTATTTTACAAAGCGTCTCAGGGCGCTGATGTTGCTGGTAATGTAGTTTTGAGACAGACCCCCGGA
>Ga0209703_1000357_pt1 | contig 12514 bp, 8 predicted proteins | sample PPLLak12cMay2015_2_FD_187256 | JGI IMG/M metagenome (GOLD analysis project Ga0209703, IMG submission 187256) | Freshwater sediment microbial communities from Prairie Pothole Lake near Jamestown, North Dakota, USA - PPLs Lake P8 Core (1) Depth... | ecosystem: Environmental > Aquatic > Freshwater >...
GTTCGGCACCTCGGCAAACAGCTCGATGTGAAACCCGGGCGGCAGCCTGATCTGCGACAGGGGCAGCACCTGCGTCGCGGTGGCCAGGCCCGATACCAGCAGCAGCGCCAGCGCGGCGCCGAATCGTCGCAATCCCTTCATGGCCGGCTCTCCTGCAGCGGAACGAGGACTTCGAAGCGCACCCGCGACCACGGGTCGCGCACCTCGGCAAGACGGGCGATGCGCGCCTCCAGCGCCTGGCCGCGATCGAGCAAGCGTGCCACGTCGGCATTTTCCCTGCGCGGCACATAGCCGATCTTGTGCCCCTGCCATTCCACCCGCACCGCATTGCCGTCATAGGGATTGTCGGCCTCGCGCACCAGGGTGAGGGAATCGCCGACCCGCATCTGCGGCCACATCGCCTTGCCGGCGTGATACTGGAAACCAGCCAGCGGCGAGTCCTGCAGCAGGATGTGGCCGGAAATGTCGGCGTGCGCCAATACGGCCACTGCACTCGCCGCCCATCCCAGCGCAAACAATGCGAATCGCTTCATGCCGTGTCCCCTGTTTCAACCTGGATCATCTCAGCGACCCCACCCGAGGCAAAAGATTCACTGCCGGTCAGCGTCCGTCAAGCCGGAGATTTCACATCAGCCCGCCGAATCCTCGAGGTCGTTGTCGTGGAATTGCATCGCATGCAGCCTGGCGTAGGCGCCATTCTGTGCAAGCAGTTCGACATGCGTGCCACGCTCGATGATGCGACCCTGATCCATGACCAGAATCAGATCGGCCTTTTCGATGGTCGAAAGGCGGTGGGCGATGACCAGCGTGGTGCGTCCCGCCATCACCCGATCGAGCGCCGCCTGGATATGGCGCTCGGATTCGGTGTCGAGCGCCGAGGTCGCCTCGTCGAGGATGAGGATGGGCGCGTCCTTCAGCAGGGCGCGGGCGATCGCCAGACGCTGGCGCTGCCCACCGGAAAGCGTCACCCCGTTCTCGCCGATCAGGGTGTCGAACCCCGCTGGCAGCCGATCGATGAATTCGCGCGCGAAGGCGGCTTCGGCCGCGCCTTCGACCGCCTCGCGCGGCGCGTCCTTGAGGTCGCCATAGGCGATATTCGCTGCCACGGTATCATTGAACAGCGTGACCTGCTGGGTGACCAGCGCGATATGCCGCCGCAGGTTGCGCAGCGTGTAGTCCTCGACGTCGACGCCATCGATCAGGATCTGCCCCTGCGCGTGGTGATAGAAGCGCGGGATCAGGTTGGCGAGAGTCGACTTGCCGCTGCCGGAGCGTCCGACCAGAGCGATCATCTGGCCCGGCTCGGCGCTGAAGCTGATGCCGTCGAGCACCCGCTCGGAACTGCCGGGATAAGCAAATCCGAGGTCGCGCACCTCCAGCCGGCCGCTGACCCGGTCGCGCTCGATCGTGCCCAGATCGACTTCCGGTTCTTCGTCGAGCTGCTCGAAGACGCTCTCCGCTGCAGCCAGACCGCGCTGTATCGTCGAGCTGACTTCGGAAAGATGACGGATCGGCTTGGGCAGCAATCCTGCCGCAGTGATATAGGCCACCAGATCACCGGGGGTGGAATCGCCGCGCAGCAGCAGCACCAGGAACAGCAGCACCGCCATCGCGCTGAAAGTCACCAACTGCAGCGCAGGAACGAAAGTCGCGGAAGTCTTCACCATGCGCAACTGCTTTCTTGCATTGTCCGCGCTAGCCGACGAGAAGCGGGCCGACTCGCTGGCCTCGCCGCCAAAGCTGCGCACCACGCGATAGCCCTGGATCATTTCCGAAGCGACATGAGTAACGTCACCCATCGCGGCCTGGATGGCTCGGCTCTGCTTGCGGTACTTGCGGCTGGCGCTGCGGACCATCAGGCCGATCAGCGGCAGGATCACCACCATCACCAGCGTCAGCTTCCAGTTCATCCACAACAGGTAGGCGAAAAGGAAGGTCACCGTCAGGCCTTCGCGGATCACCACCTTGATCGCGTCGGTGGCCGCCCCTGTAACCATGGTGACGTTGTAGGTGATGCGCGAGATCAGGTGACCCGAGTTGTTCTGGTCGAAATAACGATTGGGCAGTCGCAGCAGGGTGTCGAACAGCGCCCGCCGCAGGGTGTCGACCACACCCAGTGAGACTTTGGCGATGAAGTAATTGCCGAGGTAGGTGCCCACGCCCTGCCAGACGGCGATCAGCACCAGCATCAGCGGCACGGCGTACAGCACTTTCATGCCGCCGAGAAAAGCGACACCGGGCAGCACCGCGCCTTCGGGATGGATCAGGCCGTCGACGAAGAATTTCAGCAAGGCTGCCTGCATCGGCTGTGCCGACGCAACCAGGAGGTAGCCCAGAATACTGACTGCGAATGCGCCGATGAAGGGCCGGACATAGCCCAGCAGCCGACGATAGACTGCAAGGGATGACTTGAAGGTATTGGGTGAAGCTGGCATCGGCGATGCGTTAGGAGCCGGGCGACTGGGTCGGCGGATATTAGCACGCAGCGGAATGGGCCCGGAGCGGCCATTCCTATCCGGGCAAACCGTGCGGATTCAGTAAAGCGGCGGTTCTCCGGCAGGCCGGGTCTTGAAGCGCCGGTGCACCCAGTAATACTGTTCCGGCATCGTCCGCACCGCCTCCTCGATCCAGGCGTTCATGCGCCGGGTGTCGGCCTCGATATCGTCGGTCGGATAGTCCTCCCACGCCCGCGCCACTTCGACCACATAGCCCTGACCGCCCGGCAGCATGCGCGTGGCGCAGGGCACGACGGCCGCGCCGGTGAGCTTCGACAGGCGCGACAGGCCGGACACGGTGGCGGCCGGGACGCCGAAGAACGGCACGAAAATCGAGTCGCGGGTACGGAAATTGACGTCCGGCAGATAGTAGAAAGGACGACCCGCCTTCATGGCCCGGACGATGGTGCGCAGGTTCTCGTCGCGCGACAGCAGCAGCTGGTCACCGAAGCGCTTGCGTCCCTGGTAAAGCAGGCTGTTGAACACCTTGCTCGACTGCTCGGCATACAGGCTGGCGCAATCGAAGCGCATCGCGATGCCGACCCCGCCGGCATCAAGTCCGACGAAATGCGGCGCCAGCAGCATGATCGGACGTCCGGCATCGAGCAGTTCGCGAATGGTTTCGGCGCCCTCGACGCGAATCAGCCGCTGCAGTCGTTCGGGGCGGCTCCACCACAACATGCCGCGCTCGAGCATGCTGCGCGCCAGCACCTGAAAATGCGCTTGCGCCAGGCGTCGGCGCTGCCTGTCGTCGAGCTCAGGGAAGCACAGGGACAGATTGGTCTCGACGATGCGCCGGCGCCGTCCCGCGACCCGGAAAAGCGCCCAACCCAGGCCGCGCCCGATTGCCGCCAGCAGCGGCAAGGGCAGGCCATGCAGCAGCCACAGCAGAAACACTGCCAGGCGGCTCAGCATGGCTGACAGGCTGTTGCGATCAGGAGTCGAGGCACGTTGGAAAGGTGAGTTCTTATTTCGGGTTCGGACGGTTCGCGGCGGAAAAGTCTGCCGTCCGCTGGCGTTGAACGGCCATTGTAGGGGCAAGCCCGGGGCGCGTCATCCTGTCTTGAATCAGTCCGATTCGCCCGCCCCGCCCTCCCCCATCCCCATGCCATCTGCCTGGTGTAGGATTAGCACATCCCTGTTGAGCCCTGTCGACCATGCCCCGCAAATCGCCCGCCCAGACCAAGCTTTTCGTCCTCGACACCAACGTGCTGATGCACGACCCGACCAGCCTGTTCCGCTTCGAGGAGCACGACATCTTCGTGCCGATCGCCACCCTGGAAGAACTCGACCACAACAAGAAGGGCATGAGCGAGGTCTCACGCAACGCGCGCCAGGCCAGTCGCTTCCTCGACGAAATGGTGTCCAAGCTCGACAACATCGAGGAGGGCGTGCCGCTCGGCCCGCACAGCCACAATGCCGCGACCGGCCGCCTGTTCCTGCAAACCCAGGCGATCGACGGCAATGTGCCGGTCAACCTGCCGACCAGCAAGGTCGACAACCAGATTCTCGGCGTGGTGCTGTTCCTCGCACATCACCACCCCAAGCGGCAGGTCATCCTGGTGTCGAAGGACATCAACATGCGCATCAAGGCGCGCACCCTGGGACTGCCGGCCGAGGACTACTTCAACGACAAGGTGCTCGAGGATACCGACCTGCTGTATGCCGGGGTACGCGAACTGCCTGCCGATTTCTGGGACAGCCACGGCAAGGGCATGGAATCCTGGCAGGCCAACGGCCACACCTATTACCGCATCAAGGGCCCGCTGGTGGCGAGCCTGCTGCCCAACGAATTCGTCTACCAGGAAGGCCCGAATCCGCTATATGCCAAGGTGCTCAAGGTCGAAGGCAAGCTGGCCGAACTGCAGACGGTGCGTGACTACACCCACCACAAGAACAACGTCTGGGGCATCAATGCGCGCAATCGAGAGCAGAATTTCGCGCTCAACGTGCTGATGGATCCCGAGATCGATTTCGTCACCCTGCTCGGCCAGGCCGGCACCGGCAAGACCCTGCTGACCCTGGCCGCCGCCCTGGCGCAGGTCCTCGACAAGAAGATCTACAGCGAGATCATCATGACCCGCGTCACCGTTCCGGTAGGCGAGGATATCGGCTTCCTCCCCGGCACCGAGGAGGAGAAGATGACACCCTGGATGGGTGCCTTGGAAGACAACCTCGACGTTCTCAACAAGAGCGACGACGATGCCGGCGACTGGGGCCGCGCCGCGACCCAGGACCTGATCCGCTCGCGCATCAAGGTAAAGTCGCTGAACTTCATGCGCGGCCGCACCTTCCTCAACAAATTCCTGGTCATCGACGAAGCACAGAACCTCACCCCGAAGCAGATGAAGACGCTGATCACCCGCGCCGGCCCCGGCACCAAGGTGGTGTGCCTCGGCAACATCTCGCAGATCGACACCCCCTACCTCACCGAGGGCAGTTCCGGCCTGACCTACGTCGTCGACCACTTCAAGGGCTGGCCGCACAACGGCCATGTCACCCTGCAGCGCGGCGAGCGTTCGCGCCTCGCCGACTATGCGGCAGAAGTGCTGTGAGCCCCGATATCCGATGAGGGGTAACGCGAAACACTGGATCATCCTGGCTGCCGCTCTGGCACTCGCCCAGCCGGCCCACGCCGTCGACTGGGACTCGCTGCTGCGAGGGATCTTCAGCCCGCCCGCCAGCGAACCGGCCACCACCGCCGGGGAGTCGCTGTCCACTGCCGAGATAAATGCCGCCCTTAAGGAAGCGTTGACTCGAGGCGCCGAGGCCGCGGTCGCCCAACTCGGGCAGAAGGACGGCTTCTTCGGCAACGACGCGCTGAAGATTCCGCTTCCCGAGCCGCTGCAGAAAGCCGAGCAGGCCATGCGCCTGTTCGGTATGGGGAGTCAGGCCGACGAACTGGTGCTGGCCATGAACCGCGCTGCCGAGGCTGCTGTGCCTGAAGCCAGGACCCTGCTGCTCGATGCAGTGAAGGAAATGACGCTCGACGATGCCAAAGGTATCTTGAACGGAAGCCAGACCTCGGCCACCGAGTTCTTTCGCAGCAAGACCGAATCCAGGCTGGTCGAGCGCTTCCTTCCTGTCGTCAAGGCCACCACCGACAAGGTCGGCCTGGCGCAACAATACAACCGCTACGCCGGCATGGCCGCGCAGTTCAAACTGGTCGACAAGAGCCAGGCCAAGGTCGAGGATTACGTCACCCGCGAAGCACTCGACCGCCTCTACACCCTGATCGGCGAGAAGGAAGCGGCGATCCGCGCCAATCCGATGCAGGCCGGCAGCGACCTGCTGAAGAAAGTCTTCGGTTCGGTGCTCGGCAAGTGAGCTACCCGTTCATGCAATGGACATGACCCGGACAGACTGAAGCCCGAACGCACCCTATCCATGAAGCTCAAGCTTCTCGCTATCCCGTTTGTCGCATCCTTGCTCGCCCTGCCTGCACAGGCATGGGAAGTCGGCGAGTTCAGGAACGGCATGACCCGTGCCGAGGTCATCGCCACTCTCAAGTCATGGAATTTCGACAAGATGCTGCCGGCAGGCAATGACGGGCTGTTCGCCTATGACCTGCCGGACAGTCAGGGTGGCCGCCGCTTCCTCTTCACCTTCTGCAGCGACCGCCTGGTGTCCTTCGACCAGGAAGTGGCGCCCTCCTTCCGCCACTTCATCGTCATTGCCTCCAACTACTCCAATATCTACGGCAACCCCCTCGAGGTCATCCCCTACTCCAGCGTCGTCGCCACCGGCGAGAAGAACGTCCTGGCGATGTTCTGGCGGAAGGGCGGCGACTTCATCGGGCTCAAGTACGCGCTCTACCCGACAAGCGAACAGTTGTCGATGACCTGGCAGATCAATAACAACTGCTGGCAGGCACCGCGTTAACCCTGGTTTTTTGAGCAAGACCAGGTCACGACGGGATCGGGATTAGCAAATGGGCTCGGATCGGTCCTGAGCGGCCGGCAAGACGTTACGCTGCAAACCTGACCCGGTATCGCGTGAAGACCGAGCCGCACCCAGAATCGCCCGGCCCGGCGATCAGGCTGCCGCCGCAAACCGCTCGCGGCCGAGCACATCCATTCCCACCCTTACCCAGCGTTCATGACTTTCATACACCTGGCCGAGACTCGCGCGGAAAAGGCTATCGCCATCGCGGAAGCTGATCTGTGCCCCTGGCTGGTAATAGGTCTGCGGCAGCAGCAGGTTGCTCAAGCGCCCCTCCGTATCGGCCCCTGGCAGAAACACTGCATGGGTCGGCGCCCTCGGTGCGTCGGACGTCGCCTCGGCGATGCTGATTTCGACGCGCCTGGGGCGGCGCGACAGGCGCTGCGCGCCGACCAGAAGCTGCCCGCCAGCTTTGCGATTCCAGCGTATCGCCAGCAGTTGCCAGTTATTTGCGGAGGGGTCACTGCTGACTGCGATCAATCTGCCGTGCGGCAGGGCAGTGGACGCCTCCAGACTGAAACCCATGCCGTCGGCACTCTCATCACGCAGCATCCAGGGTTCCATCGCCTGACGCGGGTTGCCGCCCGTGACGCTGGCGAGGGATGCCAAAATATTGCCCATGCCGGTCGCGACCCATACTCGCTTGAAACGGTGGATGCGCTGACTGCTGCGACGCACGTCATCACGCGAAACCAGTTTGGCTATCTGGCGATAGAGTCCTTCCTCTCCCTCTCTATTCGAAAGTGGTTCGATCGATTGCAGGTGTTCGACCAGCGGAGCCAGTGCAAAAAAGCGTAGCTGCTTGCCAGTCGGTTGATTGTCATCCAGGACGAAAGCCCCTTCATCGACCGACAGATCGACGGCGTGGGTATGCCGGCTGGACTGGAAACTCGCCTCGGGCAACGGCAGATCGGGAAAGCCTTCGAACAGCTGCGCGATGGCCTCGAGTTCCTGTGCCTTGCAGCCGAGCGGATTCATCATTCCCATCATCACAGTCAGCGAATATTCGCGCGAACAATTGGTCCGGCGGGCATTCAGAACGACCGACTCATCGGCAAAACCATCCCGTTCAACCATGCGGTAGATATTGTGGACGATATGCCAGGAGGCAGCGCTCGGCAATTGCGAATCGTGGCAATCCCAGCGCATCGACAGACCGGCGTAGCGCAACGCGCGCGTGGCGATCTCCGCACGCCAGGGCTGCAGCTCAAGACGGGCGGGGCCCTTGTAGGCATGCTTGAACATGTTGAACCAGGCAACGCCGAGCAGCGACCAGAACTTTCTTGACTCGTTCCACAAGGTCTGATTCGCCAGAGGAAACGATGATTGGTAGCGCATATACAGTTCCACGATTCGGAACTGCAACGGCAAGCCGGCTTCCTCGATTGCCATCAGCATCTTGAGGCACTCGGCATTGGCATCGGCATTTTCCGCATTGAATCGCTCCAATCCATCCACCAGCGCGTGATGCGCGTCGTAGTCGGACTCTTCGGGCAGGGACTTCAACCACTTGCGGACAGTCCTCTCAGAGTCGAACGGCGCCCAATCCTCCGCGCTTTTGCGGCGAGTGATCGTACTCAGCATTTCGAACAGATTGGGCATGACAGACTTCGTTTTGGTACGGATGACCACATTAACAGCATGATTTGTGCCACCCCGGCCTCACCGCTCAAATGCCGGGGAATGCCGGCTGATACGGGCATTTCAGCTGCCGCTCGTGCTCTGGCTGACGAAACTCTGTCATGTTACGACGAAGAGTAGCCAGCGCTGGAGGTGAACAGTGACGCGTTCCACCAGGCAAACCCGAACGATTCACCCACGTCGCATCGCGGAGAAGCGCGGCCAAGCGGTTTAAGGCATCGTTCCTGGCTACACAAACCAGAAGATGATGGTGATATCGGCATCGTCACCAAGTACGAAAGGTGAATTGCCACGGCCTTTCTGGAGACTTCCAGCCTTCGAATTCCGCCAGAAGTGGCCGGTAAGTCCAATCACTTAAGCCGTCTGCTCGTCGGCCATTGTGGCCGGAGGGTGCCGGGCCGAACTGGTCCGCTAAGCGCTCGAAGCCGCCTACACTACCGTGCCCTTCACCTGGCTCGACACCGAAAGCGGCGACCAGTTCGTGTTCATTTTGCGGCGCGAAGACTTACCGGGCAATCGTTCCGACGCGATTGACGCTTCCGGGCCGCGCTGTTCCGTGGCTGGCCCACCCATTTCCCAGATGCGGTCAAGCAGGTCCGGAATATCCGCAGCGGGCACGGGCTTGCTGAAATAGTAGCCCTGCAGGCTGTCACAGCCCATGCCCTTGAGGGTTTCGAGTTGTTCGAGCGATTCCACACCTTCCGCCGTGACGCGGAAGCCGAGGTTCCTGGCCAGCGAAAGGATGGCGCGAACAATCGCATGGTTGTCGCGGTCGTTCGGCAGGCCCTGCACGAAACTCTGGTCAATCTTGAGATTGCTCAGTGGCATGCGCTTGAGGTAGTTCATCGAGGAATAGCCGGTCCCGAAATCGTCCAGCGCGATTTGAATCCCCTCGACAAAAAGCGCGTCAAGCGTGGCAAGTGTCGCCACGCTGTCTTCCATCACCGCGGTTTCTGTGACCTCCAGTTCGAGCAATTCCGAAGCCAGCCCAGTCTGCGCGAGGATCTGCAAAACCGTGCTGACCAGATTCGGATCCTTGAACTGCATCGGCGACAGGTTGACCGCCACTGTCAGGCCATGGCCCTCGCGTTGCCAGCGTGCAGCATCGCTGCAAGCATTGTGCAGCACCCATTCGCCGATCGGCACAATAAGGCCATTCTCCTCGGCCAGTGGTATGAAATCCATCGGAGAGATCATGCCTTCAGTCGGATGGTTCCAGCGAATCAGCGCCTCAACGGAATGGATGCGACCGCTTGCGAGGTTGAACTGGGGCTGATAGACCAGGCTGAATTCGTCGCGTTCGAGCGCCTGGCGCAGATTGCTCTCGAGATTGAGCCGCTGCTGCGCGCGCTGGGTGAGCGATGCACTGTAGAACTGGCAATTGTCCCGCCCATTGTCCTTGGCGTGGTACATCGCCGTGTCCGCGTGCTTGAGCAGGCTGGATGCGTCGACACCATCGTCAGGATACATGGCAATGCCGATGCTGGCCGTGAGCACAATGTCGTGACCATCCAGCAAAAAGGGACGACGCATCTGCTCACGGATGCGATGCGCCACCCTCAGGGCATCTTCTACCTGCGTGACGTTCAGGATGATGGCTGTGAACTCATCGCCACCCAAGCGGGCAAATTCGACCTCGATGGAATCGGCATCCAGGCGCGACACCATGTCCGAAGGACGGATGCATTGATGCAGGCGGTCGGCGGCCCATTTCAGGATCATGTCGCCGGTGTTGTGGCCCATGGTGTCGTTGATCGCCTTGAAGCCATCCAGATCCATGAACAGGATGGCAAGCCGGTTTCCCTTCATGCCAGCCTCCCTGACTTCTCGCGCGAGCCGCTCGAGGAAGGATTGCCGATTCGGCAAGCCGGTGAGGCTGTCGAAATAGGCCAGCTGGTAAGTCTGCCTCTCGGTTTCCTTACGATCGGTGATGTCCTGAACGCTGCCGATCCCGGTCAGCAGTTTTCCCGTCCCATCGAAGTCGAGTTCAGCCTGCTCGATGACCCACCGGACTTCACCATCGACCAGGATACGGTGCTCGAGGCGATAGGGTTCCCCCCGCATGGCAGCTTGCCAAGCCTGGTCGACGGTTTGCCGGTCATCGGGATGCACGTATTGCAGGAACGCTTCGTAGGTCATGGGCTGGCCAGGCTTCAGGCCAAAGATGCGGTAGGTCTCCGGCGACCACTCGAGAATATTGTTCTGCAGGTCCAAGTGCCAGCTGCCCAGATGCGCCACGGCCTGCGCCTGGTGCAGACGGCTTTCGCTGACACGCAACGCCGCCTCGGCATGCTTGCGCTCGGTGATGTCGCGGGAGAGCACGATGAAATGGGGCGTCTGTCCAGCGTCGGCGGGCTTGGAGGCGACGGAAAGCTCGAACCAGAACTGGCCATGTGGAAGCGGCAGCTCGAACTGTTTGCCGGTCGACACCCCTTTTTCATGCGCCTCGCGTAGGGCCAACATGCACACCTTAGCCGCTTCGGGAGGAAGCACCTCGGCGATCGTCCTGCCAGCCAAGTTTTCGGTAGGCGCGGCCAGCAAATCGGTACGTGGCGAGTGGAAATCGATGTAGCGACCCTCGAGGTCGATCTCGAACAACAGATCGGGGATGGCGGCGAGGACGGCGGCGTTGCGATGATTCGCCTCGCGCAGTTCCAGCGCAGCCTGGTAGCCGCGCATCAGGTATTTCACCCGATGGCCGATCAGCGACCAATTGATAGGTTTTGCGATAAAGTCAGTGGCGCCGCATTCGAAGGCCTGCTCGACGGAATCGGCATCCTCCATGGCGGTCACCATGACGATGGGCAACTCATGACCAGCTTCCTGGCGCAGGGCGATGCACACCTGATAGCCGTTCAGGCCCGGCATTTCCACATCCAGCATGACCACGTCGAAGGCATGCGCCCGGAACTGGCGCAGGGCATCCTCGCCATCAACCGCGACGCACACCTCGAAACCGGCCTTCTGCAGGGCCGCAGCCATGAGCAGACGAGCAGTCGGCTCGTCGTCCGCAACCAGGACTTTGACAGCCGGCTGTTTCATCCTGCCTCCATCAACAGGGTCTGCATGTTCGACACCGCACGCTGATGTTCCTTTCTGACTTCATCCAGTAACGCTCGCGCCTCCTCGAGCCGGTGCTCGCGCCCCAGCCTCTCCAATTCTTTGTAGAGACGGGACAAAGTTTCGGCACCCACATTGGCCGTGCTGGATTTCAGTGCATGGGCGGCCTGGCCCAGAGTTTCGCTGTCACCGCAAGCGATTGCCTGTTCGATATGCACGACCCGCTCATGGGCCGAGGCCAGAAAGGTTCGCATGATTTTCCGCGCCAGCCCCATGCCGCCATCGGGATCGATCTCGCGCAAGGCCTCAAGCACTTTGAGATTGATGGCAGGTACGCTCGCGGCACATTCCTGCTGGACGACGGGGGCGCCCCCCGCGGCCTTAGCGGGCTGCGCGGCAGGCAGCCAGCGCGCCAGGGTCGCCTGCAACTGCGCCAGGCTGTAGGGCTTGGGCAGAAAGTCATCCATCCCCGCCTCCAGGCATCTTTGCCGGTCGCCCTGCATCGCATTGGCGGTCAGGGCAATGATGGGCAGGTGCTCGCCGCGTCCATTTGGCAGGCGCCGGATGGCAGCCGTGGCTTCATATCCGTCCATCACAGGCATCTGGCAATCCATCAGGATCAGGTCGTAATCGTTCACCTTGACCTGTTCCAGCGCTTCCTCGCCATTGCTGGCGAGCGCCATCGGCATGCCCAGCTTGGTCAGCATGGCTTGTGCCACCTGCTGATTGACCGGGTTGTCCTCCACCAGCAGCACCGCACGTCGCTCGAGGAGTTGGGCGAAGCCCGCTTGCGTTTGAGGGCTGGCCGGTGCGGACGGGCTGGCCGCGAGCACGCTGCCGACGACACGGAACAGATCTGCGCGGCGGATCGGCTTGTTGATATGCCGCAGGATGCCGGCGTCGTGGCGCGCCTGCTGATCGGCATTGGAATAGCTCGAGGTCAGCATCATCAAGCGGGTGCTGGCCAACTGCGGCTGGGCATGAATTGAACGTGCCAGCTGCAGGCCGTCCATTTTCGGCATGTGCATGTCGAGGATGGCCAGATGGAAAGGCACGCCGGCCTCGACCGCCTGCGCCATCAGCAGCAGCGCCTCCTCTCCGCCTTCCGCACAGGTCACGCGCATGCGCCAGCCTTCCAGTTGCTGCTGCAGAATGTCGCGGTTGGTCTGGTTGTCGTCCACCACCAGCACCCGCACCCCGCTCAGCACGCTGGACGGCTGTGCCTTCGCCAGAGCCGTGGCCCTGGGCAGGCGCACATCGATGCAAAACCTTGATCCCTGTCCCGGCGTGCTTTCAACCCGGATCTGGCCGCCCATCAATTCCATCAGGTGCTTGCAGATCGCCAGACCGAGGCCGGTGCCGCCGAACTGGCGGGT
>Ga0209703_1000358_pt1 | contig 12488 bp, 12 predicted proteins | sample PPLLak12cMay2015_2_FD_187256 | JGI IMG/M metagenome (GOLD analysis project Ga0209703, IMG submission 187256) | Freshwater sediment microbial communities from Prairie Pothole Lake near Jamestown, North Dakota, USA - PPLs Lake P8 Core (1) Depth... | ecosystem: Environmental > Aquatic > Freshwater...
CGGTGACACCGTCGCCTTGATGGACCATCTCGGAATTGAGAAGGCGCACATTCTGGGAGGCTCCATGGGAGGCATGGCCGCCCAGGAGATGGCCATCGAGCATCCGGGAAGACCGGACAAGCTGATCCTGTCCGGCACAAGCGCTGGTGGACGACCGCTTCGGGATATGCTCTTCGGCCTGATAGAGGCCGCAACTCCTGGTTGGAATCGCTCACGGCCCGATCTTGCCACTGCGAACCTGCAGAGGTTCATGGTTGCCATGGCTTCGCGGTCTTTCAACGGGATGTTGTACCAAGTACTGATCATGCCGCTGGTGAGACTGCAGGCAAAACTGGGCAAGGTGAAGGTCCCGGTGGGTCAGCTTGAAGCTATGCTCTCGCACAACGCATTGGAACGGTTAGACAAGATTCAAGCACCCACGCTGGTGTTGACGGGCAGCCAGGACAGGTTGATGCCACCACATTCTTCAGAGGAACTGGCTTCCAGGATCAAGGGCGCCAAGCTGGTCGTCATTGATGGAGGCGCGCATGCATTGGGTGGCGAACGATTCAACAAGGAAGTGCTGAGCTTCCTGAACGGCAGCTGAGACTGACGCCTTGGTGCCTACGTTGGTCTGAGGCAATGCGCACTGCACCACCGAAAGTGGCACTGCTGGCTACCTAGGGTTGCTGCTCTGGCCACTGGATGTTGGCGGCTCCTGATCCTTCTGACCCGTCAGCACGCCTTTCTGGCTCGATACCCGTCTCCAGGTCAGGACTTCAGCCACGATGTATACGATGGCAATAACATAGCTGACAGCACCAAACCAGATCCACCAATGCGGGCGAAGCACGATCATCACCGTTCCCAGAGCCAACCACGCCACAATCAGGAGCAGTTGCAGAGGACGCCGTCTCAAGAAATCCGCTATTCGCATTCTGTTCTCCGTCCTACCTTGCTATGAGTTCCGTTGATGCCGTTCATCCCACCGGGAAAGACCCCAAGGACTCCACTTGGCCTACTTCTCAAGCCTGGGCCGTTTCCTCTTCTTCAGTCCGCTCAAGTCGACCCCGTCAACCCAGGCGATGCTCAGCTTGCCTGTGTCCGGCGGTTTCTCTTTTCCTCTGGGCCAGAAGTCCTTGCATCCTTCGTCCCGGGTGACGTTTGGCCTCTTTGGATTGTGGCAACTCCTCCAGTTGAACTCGCAGCGCGGACAAAGATACTTCAGCTTGATGGTCTTGCCTCCACTGCCTCTGCGGCGACATCCTCTCTGAGACTGCCCGGTGCTATTGTAGCACAAGAGGTTCGCCCCGCAACACCCGCACCTGGCTGATGGGACGTATCCATCTGTAGACGAACCTCTTGATTCGCCGATAGCAGGGATGCATAAAGGATGCGAAGTAGCGCCGAAGAGGCGAGGCATGGAGCGCGTCCCAGCGTGCTCCACCTGTTGGTAAGTGAGACGGATGGCTAGCGCGAAATCAACCGAAACGTACGACTATGCCGTCATTGGCTCCGGCTTTGGCGGCGCCGTCTCTGCCATGCGACTGGGTGAGAAGGGCTACCGGGTACTGGTTATGGAGCGTGGCAAGCGCTACGAAGATGATGATCTGCCCCGGATCAACTGGAACCTCGGAAGTTCCTTATGCCACGCCGGAATGGGTAGAAGCGATGGGGAAGAACTACAACGCCGATCCCGACAACCAGAATAAGGTATTCAAGGGTATGACCATTTTCCTCACCTTTCGGGTTGAGGCCGATCCCAAGTTCGGGATAGACCAGGACATCTACTTTGCGACGCATCTGGTGAACAGGGTGTACCAACCGGACAGCACCCTGTTGAGCAAGGAAGACGCCGAGAAGAAGTCCGACTTCATTCTGACTGCGACTCCGTCCGTCTGGAAGAAGATGATCAAGAAAGAGGTGGGCTTTGTCTCGGCTTTCATGACAAACAAGATCAAGCTCGACAAGGGCAGCGCTCCCAAGGGCATAGGACTAGCCCCCAAGAGCCCGGCGGTAGTGGGAGCCTTCAACAAGATAGACACCGAGTGGCCGGACGAAATGACCCCGCAACGGCTGCAGGAATACAAGGCAAAGGTGGCAGAGTTCAGACAGAGGTTGGTGATCTAGCTTCAGCTACGGGTTGCCACTAGGGCGAAGCAGACGGTCGACTCGACGCTAGCCGGAACCGCTCTGTCTTCTCTCTTCCTTCTCGGTGAGAATCTGCTTTATGCGCTTCTCCCGCCTCCAGCGACGGACTTGAAGCCAGCCGTAGAAGGCGGCTACGCCATAGCAGCCAGCGGCGGCGAAGATACTGAAATCTCTTTTCTCCACATCCCCGTTGATGGCTTGCGTCACGAAGTACGTCCCGATGCCTATCCCGGCCATCATCATGATGATTTGGAGGGCAATAGCCTGGTTCTTCTGTGCCCGCTGTCTTCGATCTTGCGGTCTCATTGGTCTCTCCGACTGCCCCGGTATGATCTCCTCAGCCTAACGGAAGCCTGGGGCATTGTCAAAACAACCGTTCAAAAAAGAACCCGTGGGTATCTCCAGTCCAGCGGTCGAGCCATCATAGTGGGCAGTGATGACAGGCGGTTAGGATGACCGGTAGTACGGGCACTGCGGGTCCGGCCCCAGGTAGTCCTCAGCACCCTTGGCCCGGGCAAACGCCAGGGCAATTGCTCGGCAGCCCCGGCACGCGGGCCAGTAGCGGCAAGTCTGACAGCCGCCGTGATAGTCCTTTCTGGTTCTGAGCTGCCAGAGGACAGGTGAATCTGCCCAGAGGTCGCGGAAAGAACCAGTCTTGATGTTCCCTATGGGGAGATCCATACGTCGGCAGGGCATCACAGCGCCGTCGGCCATGATGGTTACTCCAAACATGCCCGCAGCGCACCCACCCATCGGAAGCTCAGTCTGAGGGACATCTCCGTCCAAGTCTGCAATTGAAGCCAGGGGATCGCGAGAAGTGACAATCACTCTGGTGTTGTTCCGATACTGGCGAAGGTCACTATAGAACGCAGCCACTTCCTCTACTGTCAACGCATGACGAACCAGCTTCTTTCCCCTACCTGATGGAACCAGTCGGGAAAAAGCTATGCTCCCTGCCCCAGCCTCCTCAGCCAGAGCCACCAGCCCTTTGGTCTGGTTCATGTTGAGTCGCGAGACAGTTACGTTGAGATGCACTTCCAGTCCCTCTCCGGCAAGGTTGCGTATGCCGGTCAGAGTCCGTTGGTACGAACCACTTCCCCGGAGCTTATCATGCGTAGCCTCCAGCCCGTCCAGGCTAATCTGGACGTCCCTCACCTGTGCCCTTCTGAGCTGCTTGGCAGTGACTGCATCAATCAGAGTCCCATTGCTCATGAGCGATGTAGAGAAGCCACACCCCCACGCGTAGCGCAATATAGGGAAGAGATCCCCACGCAGCAACGGCTCGCCGCCAGTAAAATGGAGGCTGGGCGAGACGTCCATTGCATAGTCTTTCGCCCAGCCCTCGATAGTTGTCTTTACGTCGGCGATAGCCCCGCAGATCTCTTCATAGTTCATTTCCGACACTGGTCCAGACTGGTAGCAGTGTCGGCAGGCGAGATTGCATCGCTCTGTCAGATGGAACTGAACAAAGAAGTCAAACGGGGTGCCTTTCATCACCTAAGCCTGGATTGCCAAACTGGCAATCTACTTACCCTTTCAGGACTTTCAAGCGAGGCAGTTTCTAGCTAGAGCCTTGCTCTTGGCCACTGCCTCTTTGAATCTCTGAAAGAATTCGGCTTCTCTCTGGCGAGATTCTGTGCTCATGGCCTGTCCCCCTTTCTTGAAGAATCGCAGATGAGTGAAACGGGCATTTCCTGCGTCAAGGCCATGCTACTTCACACCAGTACCTGTGTCAATAGGGGTACTCATCATCTGACCTAGCCACATAAGGCTATCCGGCGCCGGTCGGCATGCTCCGCATCGTTGACATTCTGACAAGGGCCGTCTATATTCGGAGCGCCAGCACAAAGTGATCGCGGCGCTGGATAGTAATCTCTGAAAAGCATGCCTAAGACGAGAGTAGCCGACATCAGCATCTACCATGAGACCACCGGCGACGGGGAGCCGCTGGTCCTGATCATGGGTCTGGGTGGAGGGTCCAGCTTGTGGTGGCGGCAGATCGCTTTCTTCTCAAAGGAGTACCAGGTGCTGGTCTACGACAGCCTGGGGGTGGGACGCACTGACAAGCCGGACACCACCTATTCCATGGGCATGATGGTCGACGACGCAGCGGGGCTGCTGGAGAGACTTGGCATTGCCTCGGCACACGTGTATGGCGTTTCCATGGGAGGCATGGTCGCCCAGGAGTTGGCCCTTCGCTATCCGAAGCTGGTGTCTAGTCTGATACTGGGAGCCACCACTTGTGGCAGCGGGCATGCCGTGATGGCTGATCAGGACACGCTGCAGAAGCTGTTCAGCATCATGACCTTGCCTTCTGACGAAGTAATCAAGGTTTCCACGTCGGTGACCTTCAGCGCCGGCTTCATACAACGTCATCCGGAGAAGATCAAGGAGTGGCTGATCAAGGGCGCTGAAAGCCCGCCTTCACCCATGGGTTTCAAGAGGCAGGCAGAGGCAGTGGCCGGATTTGAGACTTATGATAGACTGCCGCAGATCAGAGTCCCGACTCTTGTCCTGGCCGGAACAGACGACCAACTCATCCCGGTAGAGAACTCCTGTATTCTGGCATCGAGGATGAGCGATACCAAACTGGTCCTCTTTGAGGGCGCGGGTCATGGCTACCTCTGGGAGGCCGAAGAGGAAGCCAACCGCATCGTCCTTGATTTCTTGAGGCAGCATCCGATACCTCCGGCGGGCTGATGACGATGGACAGCGAGACAACGGGAGACACCAGCAGTCCCACGCGCCTGAGGCGCTTCGCCACGGACATGGCCACACTGGAGAAAGAGGTGCTCATCGAGCCCTACCGGGCTCCAGGGCCCGGAGGACAGAGAAAGAACCGGAAGGAGACCGCCATTCGCCTGACGCATCCGCCTTCCGGTATTATCGTGGTTGCTTCCGAGCGCCGCTCCCAGGCGCAAAACCGCGAGATTGCCTTTGACAGGCTCATCAGGAAACTCGCCCATATCAACCGCCCCCAGAAGCGACGTGTCCCCACCAGACCATCCGCTGGTGCTATCCGCAGACAGAAGGAGGCGAAGGAGAAGCTCTCCCAGAAGAAGCGCCTGCGGCTCAAGTCAGGCGTGTCTGGCGAGGTTGACTAGGATCCCCGTCTGCGAACCCAACCCGGACTGGTACCCCGAGCGATTGAGGTGGTGGTCTCTGGGAGACGAGTTACTGGATCCGAGCTCACGCTTGGGAAACCGGATGACGGTTCCGGTATCTGACCACTTCCTTCCGGATCAGATCAGCACCATCCTGAGGGTCTATCTTGCCCTCCCGCACAGCTTCTACCAGAGGCTCTACGTTCGTTACCAGAGAGGAACAAGCTGTCTCGAGAGGAGGTACGCTCATTGACTTGGCGACTGTGCCGCTGGAGCTCTGGTCTGCGGTGTAGCATGCCAGGAAGATATCCCTGAGCGCGATAACTAGAGTCTTGTCCACGACGTCAAAGCGATGGCAGAAATGGAATCGACAGAGTAGGGGGCGCGTGGCATGAATAGGGCACTCTTTGAATCGAGGTGAATACACCTCGCAGCCGATCTCGCTGCAGCAAACACCGCCGCAGGATGCGCAGAGTCCATTCTCCTCGCTATAGCGGTCAAACGCAGCCAACGCCGCGGCAGCGTCTGCGCCAAAAAGCTCCCGTACCTCTTCATCTGTGAGCAAGGCGACCTGCGCGAAGCGTCCCACCACCTCCATGAAAGTGGCGATTGCTCTTGTTTCATCTACTCCGGCCTTTGCCATCTGCGCCCTGCGTCCAAGGTGAAGCTGCCAACTCGGGTATTCGACGCCCTCTCCCGCTCGTTTCAGAGTCTCACTGGAACCGAGACAGTCTTGCTCCCAGGTTCCGGAATCCGATGGCTTTCCCATCGGCCCAATGCCCGCCACGGAGAGATAACGGCGTGGGACGAAAGGCCCCGAGGCTGCCACAGCAATAATACCATGCGTGTGGAAGGGGGCTCGGACCTATGGCCCCTGCGCCCTGTTGACAACCGCGAACATCAGTTGGTAGACTAAAACAGTTAGTGTTACACTAATCTATATCCGTGATCTGTCTCTCAACGCACAAGAACCACATCATGTACGGAGGTCTCGATTGTCCAGAGAGAGCATAGACAACGATCTTATCGAAAGCACCCTGCAGTTGTCAGAGAGGGCTTTCAGGGAGCTCTTCCCCATACTGCCCAAGGAATGGCTTAGCCTGGATTTGAGCACGCCACAACTGAAAGTTGTTCTACTCCTTCTCGTGAACGGCCCATGCCGTATGAGCATCATTGCATCTGCCCTTGGTGTCAGTCTGGCTACTGGAACAGGGGTAGTCGACCGGCTGGTGGAGCGGGGAATCGTGGTCCGGGAAGGCGACCCGGAAGACAGGCGAGTTGTCCTCTGCCGACTCTCGAGCAAGGGCGAGAAGATGCTGCTGGGGCTCGTACAACTGGCACGAAATCATGCCGAGATGATGTTCCGGTCGCTGAGTATTGAGAAGCTCATGGCGGTCAGGGCGGGATTGGAGGCGCTTCTTGAAGCTGGCGAAGCCACCAAGGATCAGCTCGGAATCGGCGCCGCCAGCAACAACGAGTCCGCTCGAAAGAAGCAGAAGGCTGTAAGCCCAGAGAGGAAGGCCAAGAGACAACTCTAGGGCAGCGCAAGATTGGCTGGCTCGCTTCCGCGACCGGATCCGACCGCGTTTCTGCCCCCAAGCATCAGAGTACGAGATGCACTACTCAATGCTCACCTAGCAAGACAATCCTCCTCGGTTCCCGGCCATTTACAGTCTTCCTCGGCGGCCGAAGTCCAGTCGCATATCCTTTGCAGACTCCGTTGTTGTAGAATCATATCCGCCAGCGGCGGACAGGGTGGGATTGATCGAGACAGTACTTGACCGGCACCCGCATCACCGGACTGCCCAGCGTGCTGGATAGACGGTTATGAGAAGACACTCAGAGAAGAAGTCAAGGCCGGAAGACGCTCAAGACCCGAATGCGCCGCATGCGGAACTTGACGCATACCGCCGCTTCTTCGAGCATTCGCTCGACGCGCTCTTCATGGTCGGTCGTGACGGCCGGATCGTAGAGGCCAGTAGGTCTGCCACCGACCTCCTCAGGTACAGTAAGCGACAGATAAGGATGATGTCTCTCAGAGACCTGTATGCCCAAGCCGCAGAACACGAGACTAGCTGGAGAGACTTGGAGCAGAAAGGCTACATCAAGGACCGGCAGGCGAAGCTGCGAAAGAGAGATGGGACCGAGATTGACTGTCTGGTCACCATGACCGCAGATCGCGCGGGCGATGGTGGTGTCCGGCAGTATCACTGCATGATCCGGAATGTGAACGAATACGAGCGAACCCTGGAGGCGCTTCGAGAGAGCGAGCGCCGATACAGCCTGCTGACAGAAAGCATCATGGATGTTATCTGGATCATGGACATCAGCTTTCACATCACCTACATGAGCCCTTCTGTGGAGCGGATGAGAGGCTACACAGTCCAGGAGATCATGTCTCAAAACCTTGACGAGATGTTCCCGCCGGAGTCCCTGCAGAAAGCCCTTGGGCTGATCCAAGAGGAAATACTCAATAAGAAGAATCCCGAGGACCCTTTCAGACTGGGAACCGTAGGGCTGGAGATGACGTGCAAGGGAGGGGGCACGGTATGGACCGAGAGCCGGGTGACTCTGCTGTATGGGCCTGACGGTTACCCCGCCGGCTTGATGGGAGTCACTCGCGATGTGACCGAACGTCGCAAGATGGAGGAGTCGCTCCGCGACAGCGAGCGGAGATATCGACTTCTGGCCGAAAACATCACCGACGTCATCTGGGTCGCCGACATGAATTTGAACCGCACATACGTCAGCCCTTCAGCAAAGAGCCTTCAGGGCTACAAATCTGCTGATGACATGCCGAATAGCGTGAAGGACCTGCTAACCCCAACGTCCTTCGAAGTTGCCAGGGAGACCTTTGCCAGGGAACTGGCTTCTGAGAACAGAAGAAAGAAGAACATACACCGGTCCTGGACTCTCCAACTTGAACTGAAGCGCAAGGACGGATCGACGGTATGGACCGAAGACAAGATCACCTTCCTGCGAGATGGCGCAGGAAAGCCTATCGGTTATCTGGGAGTAACTCGCGACATCAGCCTGCGCAAACAGGATGAGGATGCGTTGCGTTCACTGTCACGCCGGCTGGTGGAAGTGCAGGAGATCGAGCGCCGCGGCATTGCCCGTGAACTCCACGACCACATTGGACAGGAACTCACCGGTCTGAAGTTGGCCCTGGAAATGGTATCTCGTCTCCCGCCACAACAAGTGAAGGCCAGGCTCTCCGAGGCCCAGGACTCTATCAACGAGTTGGTAGCACGGGTCCAAGACTTGTCACTTGACCTGCGGCCAGCAATGCTGGATGATCTCGGTCTGGTTCCAGCACTGTTATGGCACTTCGAGCGTTTCACCGGCCAGACCGGTGTGCGCGTAGCTTTCAAACACCGGGGAATACAGAGACGGTTCGCCCCGGAGATCGAGACGGCTGTCTATCGGATAGTGCAGGAGGGTTTGACCAACGTGGCACGACATGCTGGCGTGGTGGAAACTACGGTGCGCCTGTTGCTTAACAGAGGAGTTCTCGGCGTTTACATAGAAGACGAGGGTATTGGCTTCGATACCGACGCCGCGTTCGCCAGAGGCACATCCAGCGGCTTGACGGGAATGCAGGAACGGGCCACATTGCTGGGCGGCCATTTCGAGATCATTTCCGCGCCGGGGGCCGGGACGCTTCTGGTGGCCAAGTTCCCGATCAGCAGTTCTGCCAGAGTGGGGAGGGGCACATGAACAAGAGAACTACCATTGTCCTCGCTGATGATCACCAAGTCGTTCGCCACGGTCTGCGTGTGCTGCTGGAAGCAGAGCCGGAGTTCAACGTCGTCGGCGAAGCGAGCGATGGCATCGAGGCTGCCGACATGATAGACCGCCTCCATCCAGACGCCGTTGTCTTGGATCTCATGATGCCAGGAATGAATGGGCTTGAGGTCACGCGCCAGGCAAGCCAGCGCTCACCAAACACCAACGTGATCATCCTCTCCATGTACACGAATGAGGCCTACGTGCTTGAGGCACTCCGCGCTGGAGCCAAGGCATACGTCCTGAAGTCGGCCACATCCGATGAGCTCATCAGGGCCATACGTCAGGCTGCTTCCGGAGGCCGCTACCTCAGCCCTCCCCTGTCCGAGCGCGCCATTGAGGCATATTCGCGAAAGGCCGAAGGAACAGCTATGGATCCGTACGAAACGCTCACTTCGAGAGAACGTGAGGTACTGCAGCTTGGGGCTGAAGGATGCACAAACGCCGAGATCGCTTCGCGGCTGTCCATCAGCCCGCGCACTGCTGAGACCCATCGCACTAACCTGATGCGCAAACTCGGCCTGCACAGCCAGACTGACCTCATCCGCTTCGCCATACGTCGCGGCATTCTGCCGCTCGAGACCTGAACTCCATGCCTTGCCTCTCGGCGCGGCTGATGTCCACCACCTGGAGCCAGGACAACTACGTACCTTCCCCCCCAGAATTACGTGAACCTACTGATGGACACCGGGACAAAACGTAGTATATTTCTAGAGTTGGCCGAAAGGTTAGGGACACAAGTACAATTCCAAAGTGGGGGACTATTCGAGTGCATGTGCCAAGCAATGACAGGTCCGCACAACGAATGGTCAAGTGTCCCGAGTAATGCGGATCGGATGGACAGCTAGTTTCATGCCGCTACACTTGAGGAATTTAGGCAAACAGCAGAGGTGGGGCTTTCTAACCCACGGCCTCACCCCCCCCTTGGCCACGCTAGGAAGTGACTACCCACCTCTGCTATGCACTTTGTCCCAACCTTGAAGTAGAAGAAGACAGAGAACTGGACTCTCCAAGATACACACTGGATAACGATTTCGGAACAACGATGTCTTCGGCCACCTCTTCAAGACGAAGGGTGGACCAATAGTGCTAGGGGAGGAAGAACCATGAAAGCGCCAACTCTTCGTCACAGAGCGGCGACCATCTGCCAGGAAGCAAAGGTCGAGGGGCCAGTAGCAATTCAGACGGTGCAGTCAGCTTGCAGGCACTACTGGGAAATCGAGAGGGCCACTGCTCAGGTTAGCAGAGGCACCTGCAAGCTGTGCGGATCTCACAAGCAGTTCCCCAACTACCTTTCAGACTGCATAGCGGGCCCGGACAAGGAGAGCTACCAGGAATGGCTCAGCAAACAGGAATGGCAAGAAATGCTGGCAACCCCTGATAGCGCCATAGTCCTAGACATGGGGGAGGAAAAACCATTATTCAGTCCACGAAGGAAGAACTAAGGTCGCAGAAAAGGGGCTCTAAGTGGTACCCGAAGAGGTACGACGACCTGATCATTCAGCGTTGGGCTAGAGCTTGCAGTGAGTCGAACAACGAATGCCGCGGTTGCCGGCACGAGAATGACTGTCAGGATCTCGCGGATCGGCTGATAGCCTGCATGTATGTTCACTCACCATCTGCCAATTCCAGATTGACTCTGGAAGACAGCCCTCAGTCCTGCATTCACCAAAGACCCCGCAACTGACCTCCACGGGCCAGAATCACAACGCGGGATGGTCGTAGGTCGGCGAAATCCAGACCTAGCACTGGCGAAATTGTCCCACTACTAACCCTCGCCGAAAATCGCTGTGAAGAACGCCTTCTCCACTTCCGCCATATCGGCCGGCACCGGCGTCAATGCCCCCAGACCCATCGCCAAGACGTAGACTCTCGCCGTCTTCTCCAGCAACTCGCAGTTGTTGAAAGCCTCCCTCAAATTCCTGCCGACAGTGACCGTCCCATGGTTTGCCAGCACGACCGCGTTCCTCAATCCCAAAGCTGCCACGGCGTTCTTCGCCAAATCCGGGCTGCCAGGAAGTGCATAGGCAGCCACCTTGATCTCACCGCCAAGAAGAGTGACCTGATCATCGAAAAGCGATGGTATCTCCTTTCCACTCACCGCAATAGCGCTCCCAAAAACCGCGTGCGTATGGACGACAGCGCAGACCTTCTTCCTGGCCTTGTATATCCCCACGTGCAGCATGGTCTCTATTGAAGCAGCCAGTTCCCCTTCCACACGCTGCCCTTCCATGTCCACCAGTACAATGTCCTCGGCTTTCATGGTGTCATAGTGGCGTCCGCTCGGCGTTATAGCCACCAGTTCTCGCCCATCTGGTTCTCTGAAGCGTTGGCTCACATTGCCTGAGGTGCCCACCACCAAACCCTTCTCATACATCCGCCGAGCGATCTCAAGTACTTCCATCTTCTGCACTTCCCACATGTCTACATCATCTCCTCGCCTAGACTGTCCAGCCATCTGGCGGCCTTCCGCCACTTCTCGTAGTACCTGGCGTAGTCATGGACGCCATGCTCGTCCGGGCTGACCGTTTTGGGCACGGGGCCCATTGCGGCCCCGGCCTTGACCAGATCAGCGTAGACCCCAGCCCCGACAGCAGCGCACATGGCGGCCCCCCACGATGTCACCTCAGCCGTTCCATAGTATTCCACCGGCATCGCCAGTACATCGGCCAGAATCTGCCCCAGAGTCTGACTTCGCGCCAGACCTCCCCCTATACTGACCGATTCAATCTTGAGATGTGAAGTCTCCTCAAGCTGACGGCAGTTCGCCTTGAAGGCAAAGCAGAGGTTCTCCAGTACAGCCCTGATGATGTGTTTCCTCTCCACCTCAGTCACACTCGGAGTGATCGGGAAGAGGACTCCCCCCAACAGGGGCTTCAGGCGACTCATGTCCATAGTTCTGGGTCCGATGAATGCCACGGCGCCACCTGAACCTGCCGGCGATTCCCCGGCCATCCTGTCCATCATCGTGTAGGTGTCCTCCTCCGAATCGGCGCCTTCGAACAGAAGCCGATTCAGCCAGTCGTAGGCGCCTCCAGCTTCCGCGGCATTGCTCTCCAAGACCCACTTTTTGGGCAGGACGTGACAGCTGGACCAGATCCTGCCGCTCGAGTCCACGATTGGTCCGTCTGTGACCATTTGAATGGCTGCGCTCCACCCAGCCACAATCCCCACCTGGCCTTGATCTCTCACTCCCATGCCCAGAAGGCCGCACTGGGTGTCGGCTCCACCCACAACGACTGATGTGCCAGGCGCGAGGCCGGTCTGGTCGGCCGCCTTTGCACTGACCACCCCTACGCATGTCCCAGCGGCAGTCATTTCGGGGCAAAACCCTTGGGCCAAGTGGAAAGCCTTCTGAAGATGGGGCGACCAGCACGAACCGCCAATGTCCACCAGCCCGGTGTCACTGTCGCCGGACGGCTCGGCGACGCGCCGTCCGGACAAGCGGTAGAGAATCCAGTTGTT
>Ga0209703_1000360_pt1 | contig 12472 bp, 5 predicted proteins | sample PPLLak12cMay2015_2_FD_187256 | JGI IMG/M metagenome (GOLD analysis project Ga0209703, IMG submission 187256) | Freshwater sediment microbial communities from Prairie Pothole Lake near Jamestown, North Dakota, USA - PPLs Lake P8 Core (1) Depth... | ecosystem: Environmental > Aquatic > Freshwater >...
CGAGCGAAATTAAGAAAAACAGGAGTGCCCGCAATAAAATCTCCAAATTTTGCGCAGGACAAAATTAAAATGACCGAACCCCAAGCGAATTGCGACACAGCCTGTTCGCGGGGGTGACAGTTGTGGGTGGGAATGACAGAGAGATTGCCGCAGTCGCTGCGCTCCTTCGCAATGACGGGGGATGAGATTGCCGTGCTGGGGGAATGATGCACAAAGGTCCGCGTGGGTTAACCTGCATATTTCATAGGGGTATCGATTTTCACGACGGAGGGGGATTTTTCTCGAATGGGGCGGGAAAATGCCGGATTCGGCACACTCGGCGCACACTCCCCCCTACCCCCCAGAGGCTAACCGGGATTTTCATCGACTCACCCCGACGCCAGACGCGGCAGGAAGGCAGAACCCAATCGGCTCAGAACTTCGGCAAAAAGCTCTTTGTATGGATAGCCGCCAGCCAGATGCAGCACGATCCGGCGAACCGAACACGTAATGCGTGCTCCAATTTTAAGCAGCTTGAGGCGAATGCTGGTGACTTGGGCGGTGGCGGAGGTGAGACTGCCGCCGTTGAAATCAGCCTGGATTTTTTTGGAGCCGAGACTTGAAAACAGCAACGGTTGTGAGGTACAGTCTGTCATAGAAATAGCCTTTCTGTTGGAGTATGGCTTCTAGTATAACTACTTATACTACAAACAGTTAGGCCTTTTGTCCATCAAAAAATAGAAAAATTCTATGAAATATTCGGGTTAACGCTTGCAATTGGGCCGGTTAGGCCCATAATATTAAAGGAACAAGCCGCTATAGTCCGATAAACACCAAAACTACAAGACAATAATGAGAGTGAAGTATGGACTGCCGTAGGGAAAACACAAAAACTTATATTTCGTTAATTCTATTGGCAGTAATGAGTTACGGCTGCAATACTCCGAAATCCAAAGACCCCAACCTTCCACCGCAGGGTGAACCGTCCACGACCGGACAATCGCTGGGGCCGACGGTGGGCGATTACTGCGAGTTGGTCGGGTATGAAAGTACGCAGGTGCTGGGCCATTCCATAGTGTGGGGTCTGCCGGGAACGGGTTCGGGCGAATGCCCACAGTCGGTAATGGAATATTTGTTGATGCATTTGCGTAAGCTCAAGGATAAAAATTATCTGCCGGCTGAGTATGCTGATATGTCCGCTGAGGCCATTATCAACAGTCGCACTACGGCGGTGGTGCAGGTTGCCGGTACTGTAGGAGCAGGACTGCCAAAAGGTTCGCGATTTGACGTTGAGGTATATATTCCGTGGTCCACGCAGACGACCTCATTACAGGGGGGAACATTATTTCTGACGGAATTGCAGATAGTAGTCCCGGGCCAAACGACAAGTCGGGCTGTTGCGGGACGAACGACGGCAGTGGCCGCCGGCCCGATATTTATCAATCCATTTCCATCATCGCCGAACGACTCGCAAAAACCGACTCCGATACGTGGCGTCGTGCTGGGCGGAGGTCGCTCGCGATATGACCGAAAAATTCAATTGGCGCTATTAGAGCCAAATTCAAAAGTGGCACAGCAGCTTCAACAATGTATCAACACACGGTTTCAGATTGTCGGAGGCAAAAAAGTTGCCGAGGCCACCCGTAACTACCTGAACATAACTATCCCGGACAATTATCGCAATCAACACGAGTATTTTGTCAAGGTTTTGTTGGGGCTGTATCTTCAGCAGAGTTCAGCTTTTCAGGAAATGACCCTGAGACAATTAAACGAAAGTGCTGCGCGGAAAGATGCTGATTATGAAGCGATTGCCATGACGTGGGAGGTCATTGGCCGGTACGCACTGAAGTATTTGGAGCAGTGGTACAAAGACGATCCGGGCAAAATCGGTTATTATGCGGCCCGAACGGCGATACACCTGGGAGACCGCAAGGCCATTGACACCCTCATCAAAATAGCTCAGGACGACGATCACCCCTGCCAAAAATTGGCGATTCAGTCTTTGCATCTGGTCGCCGACGACATCAAAGCGGCTGCGAGCCTCGGGAAATTGTTGGATCACAAAAATACGACAGTGCGGTTATTGGCTTATGAAGGATTGCGATTAACCAGGAACCAACGAATCAAAACCATGGCACTGCCGGGGGGATTCACACTCGAAACCGTGGAAACAAGCGAACAAAGCCTTATTTATGTACGGGCAGCCGCCGAACCGCGTATAGTTATCTTTGGAAAAAACCTGTTTTGTCATCAAAATATCTTCTTCGAAACATCGGATAAACTGATTAGCATCAATAGCAGATCTGCGGACGAGATGATTACCATAACGAGACAATTATCCGATATGGGCGATTTCGTATCGGTGAAAAGTTCGAGATTGGTAGAGGATATAATCAAAGCAATGGCAAAACCGGTAAAAGGCCCAAAACAAACCAGTGGAATCGGACTGACTTTCAGCCAGATTATTGGTATTTTGTATGACCTTTGCCGGGAACAAGTTATTCCCGCTCAATTTAAATTAATAAGAAACCCCCAGGATTTGACAGACCAAACTTCGCCGGTATAATCACCATTAACAGAGAACAAAAAAATACGGTTATGGCACAATAAGGATGGATGGAAAGCTTTATATGGATATAGGCTGTTTGAGCGGCCATTGTCATGGAGGACATAATTAAGATATGCAACTCAAAAAAATTATTCTGCACGGGTTTAAAAGCTTTGCTGACAGGACGGAGTTCGAATTTGGCCCCGGCATCACTGGGGTTGTCGGTCCAAACGGCTGCGGCAAAAGCAATATCGTTGATGCGTTCAAATGGGTGCTGGGGGAGCAGAGCGCCAAAAGCCTGCGGGGCGGACAGATGCTCGACGTTATCTTCAACGGTTCCAATGCACGCAAAAGCATGGGCATCTCCGAGGTGACGATGGCATTTGACAATTCAGCCGGGCTTCTCACTACAGACTACCAGGAGGTGACTGTAACACGCAAACTCTTTCGTAGCGGAGAAAGCGAATATCTGCTCAATGACAAGCCGTGCCGGCTAAAAGACATTCGCGAAATGTTCATGGGCACAGGCATCGGGGCCGATGCCTATTCGATTATCGAGCAGGGCAAGGTAGAGGTCTTATTGCAATCGTCGAAACAGGATCGCAGAACAGTCTTTGAAGAGGCGGCCGGCATCAGTAGATACAAATCGCAAAAAAAAGAAGCGCTCCGAAAACTCGAACGGACCGAACAGAACGTCTTGCGAATACAGGACATAATCGCTGAATTGGAAAAACGGTTGCGATCTATCAAATATCAGGCTGGCAAGGCACGGAGCTACCAGGCCTACAGTAAACGGCTCAAAGAATTGCGGCTCAATCAGTTCTTAGCCGATCTGTATAAATTGCAAAATAACGACCGGCAGTTGCACGAACAATTGACCGCTCGGCAGGATGAGTTGGTGACCCTCACTGCCAGGGCCGAGCAGACGCAAGCTCGTCTCAGTGTGTTGGACTATGAAATCGACAAGTGCCACAGCGAGTTAAGGCAGATAGAAAATCATCTGCTTCAGTGTACCAGCCGAATCGGAAGCCAGGAAGATCGTATCGAAATGGGACATCGACGCTGCGAAGAGCTGCAGGGATTTCTCAATAAAAATCAACACCAACTACGCTCCTTACAGGATCAGGCCGGACAACTACGACGCCAGATCGCGGCCGATCAGGAAGAAGTTGCCCGCGCCCAGACGCAGATAAATGACCAGCAGGAACAATTGAACCGGCTGCAGGATTTACGTCAAGAGCGAATCCTGCAGTTGAACGAATACCACGCACGATTGGAAGACGAAAAAGGCGGCCTGATCGATATCGTACGACGGACCGCACAATTCCACAATGAAATCAAATCAATGGGTTTCAGACGCGACAGTCTTACAGGTCAAAAGTCGCGATTATGCGACCGTTCCGGAAAAATCAACGCCGAAATCGAAGAACTTCTTACCAGAAGAGCCTTGTCCGGCCGGAAGTTACAGGAAATAGAAACTCTATTGGAAGACTCTCAGGATCAGCTCACCGCCAAGCGAGGGCAGTTGACGCAGGTTAACGACGAAAAAATTGCCTGCAGTGAAAATCTCTCGGCTGCAAAAGAGTACCGTAGTGGACTTTTGTCACGACAGCAATTGCTCAGCGACATGGAAGCCAACCTCGAAGGTGTCGATCAGGGAGTACGTCAAATCCTTCAGGCCCGCCAAAAAAACTCGGAAAACTTCTACTATGTCAAAGGAATGGTAGCCGAGTTAATACAGGCTGAGGTCAAATACGCCGCTATCGTGGAAGCGGCGCTGACCGAGTGTTCTCAGCATTTGGTCGCGACCAGTTCTCAGGCCGTGCTTGAAGACAGTGAAAACCTGGAAGAACTTCGCGGTCGTGTGAAAATGATTTGTCTCGACCGGTTGGGACCGTTCAAAAACGGTTTTGATTTCTCCCCATATCCGCAAGTGCGGGCCAGGGTAATCGATTTGGTAACCTTTTCACCCGATTGTCAGCAGTTGGCATGGCATCTGTTGGGCAAAACAATTCTGGTCGATACCATCGATTCAGCCTTGAGATTGGCTCAGGTGGCACCCACTGGGTATCGATGGGTCAGTCTTGAAGGCCAGGTGCTTGAAGCGAACGGAACTTTGCATCTGGGGCCGCGCACCGGCCAGGTAGGGATCATCTCACGCAAAAGTGAACTGCGACAACTCACCGAAAGCATCGCTGAAGCCAACGAACGGGTCAAAGAACTGCAAAATCAGACTCAGCAGTACACCAACCAGGCTCAGCATTTGGAAAAAAACCTGCAGGAACTGCGCACTGCCATTTACGAAACCAACACCGAAAAAATTGGAACTCAGGGACTGCTCCAGCAGATAGACCAGAACGTTGACCGACTCAAGCAGGAACAGCCGTTAATCACTTCCGAAGTCGAAACTATTGAAAACCAGATACAGGAAGCACTCGACCTCCAGAAAACCAGTCAGCAAAACCTCGCCGATCTGCAGTCCATTAACCAGCAGCGACAGGAGCAGATCGACTTCCTGGAAAACAAAATCCAACAACTCGAACAGGAAGACCGCCACGTACAGGACCAGATTACCGGCCTGAAGGTGTCGCTGGGGCAGGCACAACAAAAACAGGAGGCACTCCATGAAAAGCTTAACAGCCTCCAGACGCAACTGGCGCACTGTCAACATAACGTTACCGCCTTGCGGACCGATCTGAACAACGCTCAGGAAAACTACCGACTCGGCCAACGCGAGGTATTGACCGCCGAATCTGCAATCAGCGAGCTTTTTATGACCCGCCAGGAGCATCAGGAATCCGCCAACAAGATGCGCACACGCCGCGATCAGATGCACAGCGAAAAAGACGAACTGGCTCAGTCGGTCAGCCAACTGGATCAGCAGCGACAGCAGTTACAGGAACAGTTGCACGAATTGGAAATGCAGTCAAGTGAAAACCATTTACGCTGTGAGAACCTTACCCAGAGAGCTTTCGAGGACCTCGAGGTGGACCTGAACGAACAGCTTCGCAGTTACGATCAGGCCGCCGATGTTGACTGGGAGACCGTGGCTGCGGAGATCGACGACTTACGCAACAAAATCCATCGGCTTGGTAACATCAACCTCGATGCGATCACCGAGCAGGACGAGCACGAACAGCGTTTGGAATATCTGACTGTGCAATCTCGCGACCTGACGGATGCCAGAAGTCAGCTTCAAAATCTCATCGAAAAAATCAATCAGGAAAGTACCGAGCTGTTCTTGAAAAACTTCGAAGCCATTCACGTCAACTTTTCCGAACTGTTTCGCAAACTGTTTGGTGGCGGACGAGCCGAGATTATTCTGGAAGATCCCGACGATGTGCTCGAATGCGGTATAGAGATCGTCGCCCGACCGCCCGGGAAACAATTGCAGAGCATATCACTGCTCAGCGGGGGAGAAAAAACCATGACGGCCGTGGCTCTGCTGTTGGCGATATTCAAAAGCAAGCCAAGTCCTTTCTGTCTGCTCGACGAGGTGGACGCCGCTCTCGACGAAGCGAACATCGAACGGTTCTGTCTGCTTGTGCAGGAATTCCTCAAAGACTCGCAGTTTATCATTATCACACACTCTCGACGGACGATGAGTATTGCTGATGTGATTTACGGCATTACAATGCAGGAGCAGGGCGTCAGCAAAAAAGTCTCGGTCCGCTTTGACCGCGAAGAAGAACACGAAAACGCCGGCACCGCCGTAGCTTGATAAGAATCGTAGAACATCCTGCAACTGCCACAGCATACAGCCGATGCCGTGTCGATCAGCCTACAAAGACAACGAATATCCGATTGCCGCATAACCTTGTAATACACGTATCGCCATAAGAGCTAGAACGCCGAAATAAATCAGCCGAGGCAGCCAAAAGGCCAGTTGCTCAAATGTCCATTCAGCCTTTTCAGCCGTATTCTGAGCGAGGCGTTGGGCAACATCATCGAGGTCGCCGGTTTCTTCACCGACCTGCCAGCTCTCCCGAAAATCTAACGGCAGCTTGTCAGAAAATCCCTCGGAAAACAGCCTGCCGGCTCGGGCGCTTTCTATGCCTCCCTTGAGCATATCCGCGATACCGGCATTACCGGTCATTTCGGTGGCTTTTTGAGCGCACTGCACCGCCGGCACCCCCGCCTTGATAAGCAGATGAAACGCCTGGCAATAACGGCTCAGTGAAAGATGCCGAACCGCCCGCCTCAAAACCGGAATTCTCAGTATTACATAATCGAGCATTCTGCGCAGAATACCCGTATTTGGCGTAAAGTAAACTATTCCCAAAATTACACCTGCTGGCACATACAGCCAGGCCAAAGTCCCTATTGCCTTCATCAAATACCCGTTCAGATCGACAATACCCATGATCAGGAACGGCACAGGACTCAGGAACGCCCCCAAATGCAGAATCATTACCGGAAGCATCAGCCCTGAGACCATTATACGTTTCAAACGAGCGATCAATTGATACCACTGGCTCAAATGATTTAACGAATCCGGCAGACCCCCCGACTCTTCACCTACTTCTACTACGGTTACATCTATCGGCCGAAATACTTTCGGATGCTTACCCATTGCTTCTGCCATACTCGTACCCCCGCTGACATCTTTGGTTACTGCCGAAAACGCCTTTTTCAATTTCCCTTGCGAGCCTGACGTAACGGTCCGCAACGATTTCACTATCGGCACACCCGCTTCGAGCATAAGCGCAAGATTATGATACACCATCGCGTACTCTTTTGCCTTTGCCATGCTGCGATCCTTACGCACTGAGCATCACATTTATGATATACGTTCAGCCGCGGAACCATGATACACAGGCTCTCGCCCGTTCGTCAACTGTCGTCTTTTCTTGTGGAAAAACCTTGTTCTTGAACGATAATGGTAAACAATGAATACCGAACAAAAACTTAACATTCTGGCCGATTCCAGCAAGTTCGACCTGGCCTGTGCCTGTAAGTACAGCCACGAACCGCCACGACTACGTGGTCCGCAGGGGCGATGGATATACCCGGCCGTACTGCCGTCCGGCCGTAAGGTATTCCTGTTAAAGACGTTACAGAGTAACGCTTGCGTAAACGACTGTTCCTATTGCCCATTCAACAGCAACCGTGACCTGCCTCGCTGTTCACTCGAGCCGGACCAGTTAGCCCGCACATTTATGCAATTGGTACAGGCACAGCGGGTAAGCGGCCTGTTTCTCTCGTCGGGGGTCAGTTCCAACCCCGACGCTACCATGGCCAAAATGATCGCCACGGTGGAAATCCTCCGTAAACGTTGCCGGTTCCGCGGTTACATTCATCTTAAGGTCATTCCCGGCGCCGCCCCGGCTGCTATCGAACAGGCCGTCCGCTTGGCCACCCGCGTTTCCGTTAATATCGAAACGCCTAACGAGCAGCGGCTTGGCAGATTATCAAAGCGTAAGCGATTCCATCAGGACATAATCGCTTCCATGGACCAGATCAGACGCTGCCGTGATGAAATTGACCCTAAGTGTTCCCAGACCACACAGTTTGTCGTCGGCGCGGCACAGGAATCCGATCGTGAAATCGTCTTAGCTACGGACCGCCTTTATAAGCGATTCGACATGGAACGCGTTTATTTTTCTGCCTACCAGGATATCGATGCACCTCCTGCCCCGACGGATTCCGCAGACATGCTTTTCCCTGACTTGGCCGTTGACCCCGCTTCAACGCATTCCGAGAATTTTATTCGCGAACATCGCCTTTATCAGGTGGACTTCCTCCTGCGTAAATACAAGTTTTCGTTTGAAGAGATATGTTTTGACGCTGACAATAATTTATCTTTGCAAAGCGACCCAAAGATGATTTGGGTTAAGCTTCATCCCGAATTCTTTCCAGTCGATCCCAACCGTGCAGACTACGAGCAACTGCTGCGGGTTCCAGGCATTGGACCTGTCGGCGCCAAGCGAATCATAAAAGCCCGAAGCCAACAGCGAATCCGCCGTCTCGATGACCTCAAAGCATTAGCCATTCGTGCCAATATCGCAGCCAAATATCTCACACTGCCCGCTGACTAACTGCTTGCCTGGTAAGTAGTTGCGGTAAGATAGATTTTGCTTTATTATGTGCGTCGATGGCTTGGCCCAGCCTGATTTTTGTTGTTTTTTTTCACCACAAAGCCGTTTGGCCAAATCCGGCTGCGGCGCACAACATCTTGTCAACAAAAAGGTTATCTGCCATTGGACCGATAACCTAATAAACAATGTTTCACAGAATCAACAGTACCCGTTCGGTTAGAGGCACTACCGCGGCTGGGCAAACATAATTTTCACAACCATAACTTCAAACTATAACAATAGTTGCATCACATAATCTATATTCAACAGGGCCTGTCTCAGCTCGCTGGTACGTAGTTTGCCTGTATAAACCCAGTAGTTCATACAAGTTGGTTAAAAAACAAATTATTCGATCGATTACATACGATTAGGGCTGAACAATATTTAAAATATAAAAAAAATAAAATAAACAGCCCATTAAACGTATTTAATTTGAGGGACCGTCGGAGGGGCGCGGTCCCATTTTTTTTACGCTATCAACGCTCATCCATTCATCCTCTCGTCCACACCGGCACATTACCGTTAACCATAAACTTTTAGCCTCCATGCCTATCCTGAGGGTCTCTTCCTTCTAATTTTCAATTTCTATTCCCCCGCCGCAAAAAAAAAATTCTGTGTAGAAACCAAGCAACACCAATGAGTTACGTCATTTGCCGAATAATAATAAAAGAAAAAGCTTGCAAAAGAAATGTGATTTGCTAGCATTGTGATCGATTGGTTGTTTCTTGTATGCCTGTGGAGGCTTATATGGTTCAGATTAGATTCGGCACAAGGTCTTTTCTAGCTTCCTGTCACCGCGGGATCAAATGGGGCGCTGTTTAGCGTTTGCTTCTTCTATAGCAATCAGTTGCATTGCGCCAACATCGAATCGAGTGCCGAGCAGGTTTGACAATATTAAAGTGTGTGTACGGAAATCTTGTATGTTCTCAATGCGTATTGAGGACACAATAATATTTTTCTTACTGTAAGGAGTGATATGTTATGTGTAGAAAAAGTGTTTTGACAATTGTGGCCTTAGCATTGCTTGGCGGTTTTTTGGCAATGTCGGCCAACGCAGGTCCGGTGCGGATATTCATTATGGCCGGACAGTCCAACATGGAAGGACACGGCGAAATGTATCCGATCGGGACTCAGGGGACGCTTGAGTACATAGTTGACGACGATCCAGTCACGTATGGACATCTAAAAGACGGCGGCAATTGGACCGTGCTCGACGATGTCTGGATTTGGTATATGCGAGAAGGCACCACCCTTGTCAAAGGCGGGCTAACCGCCGGTTATGGCGCCTATAGTACCACCATAGGCCCGGAACTACAGTTCGGTCACGTCATGGGTGGTTTTTATGGCGATCAGGTCCTTCTCATCAAGACCGCATGGGGCGGAAAGAGCCTGGCTGTCGATTTTCGTCCTCCAAGCTCCGGTTGGAGCGTCAATCCGCCTGTCGCCGAGGGCGATCAGGGGTATTACTACCAGGAAATGATGAACTTTGTAGCCGATGTCCAGGCCAACATAGGAACGTACTTCCCAGGTTACAGTGGCCAGGGATACGAGATAATCGGATTCGCATGGCATCAGGGCTGGAACGACCGTGTCACTCCAAGTTACGCAGCCGAATACGAACAGAACATGGAAAACTTCATTAAAGATGTCCGCTTTGATTTGGCCAGACCCGATATGCCATTTGTCATAGCCACTACAGGAATGGACGGAACCCCTGATTACAGTGAGGTAGAACTGGCGCAACTGGCAATGGAAAACTATACCACATATCCCGAATTCGAAGGCAATGTGACCGTCATCGACACTCAGAACTTATGGCAACCGGTAGCCGCATCTCCGGCTGACCAGGTTTATCACTGGAACCGCAATGCCAAAACCTATTACATGATAGGCGACGCCATAGCTGGCGACATGACAACCATGATAGACCCGAACCCCCCGGTTGATACCACTGCGCCGACGCCAAACCCGATGACCTGGTCTTCGGTTCCTGCCCCGGCCTCAGCTAGTTCGATTACTATGACGGCTACGCTTGCCACTGATAATCTCAATGGTGTTCTATACAAATTTACATGCACCGCTGGTGGCGGACACAGCAGCCTTTGGCAGGCCAGCAACACTTATACCGATACCGGCCTTTTGCCCCAGACGCAGTACACCTACACGGTGACCGCACGGGACACCAGTGCTGCTCAGAATACCACCACCGCATCTTCCGCTAAATCTGCGACTACAGATCCCGATTATGATCCGCCGACACCCAATCCCGCGACGTTTGCCTCAGCTCCCGCTTGGGTAAGCAGCAGCCAGATCACGATGACGGCGACAACAGGTAGCGATGATTCCTTACCAATTCAGTACTACTTCGATGAAACCACCGGTCATTCCGGTGGAACTGACAGCGGATGGACAACCAACCCTGTCTATAGCGATACGGGACTGAGTCCCCAAACGCAGTACACCTACACGGTACAGATGCGTGACCCCTGGTTGAATACCGGCACCGCATCGAGCCCGGCCAGCGAAACAACCCCTGAGGGCAATCCGCCGACACCCAATCCTGCGACGTTTGCCACGGCTCCAACTGCGATAAGCGACACCCAGATTACTATGACGGCGACAACTGGCACCGATGCCACCGGCCCGGTTCAGTACTACTTCAATGAAACCACCGGTCATTCCGGTGGAACAGACAGCGGATGGACAACCAACCCTGTCTATTACGACAAGGGACTGAGTCCTAACACGCAGTACACATACACGGTACAGATGCGTGACAGCATTCCTAATACCGGAACCGCTTCGAGTCCGGCCAATGCTACAACCTATTCTTTGGGTAGCACAACGGTCACCATCACAAACAGCGGTTTTGAAACGATGTACAAACCGAACTCAACCACAATCACCGCGTCCATAACAGATTGGACGCAGGGCGTAGGACCGGATTGCCCCATAGATAGCGGGGTGTACACCTTCTCCGATCAAACCACCGGCACTCTGGGCGACATCCCCGGATGGCTCGGCTACGACAAGGCTGGATGGATCGCTTTGGGCGGCACGTATGGCCGGGACCAGACCACTGGAAATCTTCAGGGTTCCGTCTCAACCGGAAACAACCATACCTCGGGCGGGGCTTATTGCTACTTGTCCAACGGCGGAGATTGGGGCAATCCAGCCGGTGGGCTGATCACCTCGGCGGCCTCTCTCGGCAACATCCAGAGTGGCTCCATCTATACGCTTTCGATGTACGCCAATGGTTCCGCGACTCCTATTGTGCTTAATCTATTGGCAAACGGAACAGTACTGACGCCCACTTTCTCAATGAATCCGACTTTGAGCGGTGACCATCAGGAATTCTTCAGGACATATAACGAGGCGAGCCTTAGCAGCTACGTTGGCCAGGCCCTGACGATTGTCTGTGGCGTTGGCCGCAATGCCTCAGGAACACAGTCACACTTTGACGACGTATCGCTTGAATACTACGAGTATGACTCTGATACTGATCCGCCGACACCCAATCCCGCGACGTTTGCCTCAGCTCCCGCTGCGGTAAGCAGTTCCCAGATTACGATGACGGCGACGACAGGTACCGATGCAACTGGCCCGGTTGAGTACTACTTCGATGAGACCACCGGTCATTCCGGCGGCAGTGACAGCGGCTGGACAACCAACACTGTCTATAACGATACGGGACTCTCCGCCAGTACTCAGTACACCTATACGGTGCAGATGCGTGACGCCCTGTTGAACACCGGCGCCGCATCGAGCCCGGCCAGTGCGACAACACAGGCTGTGGCGGCTCCTACATTTGTTGCGGCCGGGGCTGTTAAATCCGGCACGGGGGCCATCTCCCCGGCACTTCCGACCG
>Ga0209703_1000363_pt1 | contig 12433 bp, 13 predicted proteins | sample PPLLak12cMay2015_2_FD_187256 | JGI IMG/M metagenome (GOLD analysis project Ga0209703, IMG submission 187256) | Freshwater sediment microbial communities from Prairie Pothole Lake near Jamestown, North Dakota, USA - PPLs Lake P8 Core (1) Depth... | ecosystem: Environmental > Aquatic > Freshwater...
AAGCTGTATTTCGCGCAAATCGAGGGCCGCGAGGCCTGCGCACAGCTGATCGCTGTGCAGCGCCAGACCTGCCAGGAATGGCTGGCTGTCCAAAACACACTCGCCGGGCGGGATGGGACCGGCCTGGTGTATGCCTGGTTGGTGGATCAGTATCGAGTGGGTCAGATCCAGGCCATGCTGGATTGGTTGGACATCTGCCAGGGTAGATTGGGATGATCTCATTGGGCTCCCAAGATACCCCCATAGCATCACAAAAGGTATCTCCCCGCCAGGTTTATGCTGCCTGGGCGGCCCAATCCTGGAAACTGCTGGCGCTGCCCCTGCTGCTTTTCCTCACTATCCCGCTCGTGGCGATATGGACCCGGACATCGGTTGCTGATTTTTGGGCAACGCTCCGTCAGCCTCAGGCCGTTCAGGCCATTACGCTCAGCCTGGTCAGCTCATTCACCACGATGCTGCTGGCGCTGCTCTTCGGGACGCCGCTGGCTTATTTGCTGGCGCAGCGCCGCACCGGCTTCACGCGTTTCGCCGATACCCTGATCGATTTGCCTGTGGTCCTGCCCCCTTCAGTGGCTGGGGTGGCGCTGCTGATAGCCTTTGGCCGGCGTGGTTTGTTCGGTCCTGCGCTCTCAACGGTTGGGATCAGCATTCCATTTACAATGTTGGCTGTGATCCTGGCGCAGTTATTTGTGGCGGCGCCCTACTATGTGAAAGCCGCGGCCATCGGTTTTACTGCCATTGACCCTGAATTGAAACAGGCAGCCGCGTTGGACGGTGCCGGGCACTGGCAGACCTTCCGCTTCCTTATCCTTCCGCTGTCTTCGACCGCCATGCTCAGCGGTATGGTCATGACCTGGGCGCGCGCCCTGGGAGAGTTCGGTGCCACGATCATCTTTGCCGGGAATCTACCCGGTCGAACTCAGACGATGCCATTAGCAATCTACATTGGGTTTGAGATAGACCTGGAAGTCGCCCTGACGCTGTCTATCATCTTGATCTGTCTGTCCTTTTTTGCCCTGGCAGTTGTAAAAGGATTCCTGCACCGCAAGTTGGCCGCAGATTTTGAATCTTCCTCTGAATGATCGGCTCATGAAAAACCGGGGAATTATATCTGGCTGTATGGCGATTGTCCTGCTGATCGGCTCAGCCTGTTCTCCCCTGCCGGTTGTGACCGAGACAGCAACCCCACAGCTCCCGGATATTGAGACTACTGAACTGCATGTTTTTGCTGCGGCTTCCCTCACCGATGCCTTCAGCGAGATCGGGAAACGATTTGAAGCTGCTCATCCGGGAGCGAGCGTGGTGTTCAATTTCGCCGCTTCACAGCAGCTGGCCCAGCAGATCAGCGAAGGCGCCCCCGCGGACGTGTTTGCCAGCGCCAATAAAAAACAAATGGATGTGGTTATCGAGGCTGGGGAGGTCCTCAGCGGAACCCAGCGCACCTTCGTCAAGAATCGCCTGGTGGTCATCTTTCCATCGGATAATCCGGCTGGTGTGGCAGAGCTGGAGGATCTGGCCAAATCCGGCTTGAAGCTGGTGCTGGCCGCCCAGGAAGCCCCGGTCGGGCAATATTCGCTCGACTTTTTGGATAAAGCCAGCGCCGACCCTGCATATGGCGCGGCCTTCAAAGACGATGTGCTTAAAAATGTGGTCTCCTACGAGGACAACGTCAAAGCGGTCCTGACCAAGGTGTCCTTGGGTGAGGCCGATGCCGGTATCGTTTATACCAGCGATATTACCGGGGATATGGCGGGCAAGGTTGACCGGCTGGACATCCCGGATGGGCTGAATGTGATCGCTTCCTATCCGATTGCTACAGTCAAAGAGAGCTCGAATCCTGATTTAGCCCAGGCCTTCATCGATCTGGTTCTGTTGCCCGAAGGGCAGGACATCCTGGCGAACTACGGTTTCATCCCAGCGGCTGAATAAGCTGGCGGTTGTGAGCAGAGCCGCTACCCTAGATCTGGCGCGAGCTGAGAAACCTTGGAGGGACGATATCTTTTCGGGTATAATCTTGCCGAGTGAATTTCCAGCAGAGGCAGACAAACTGGCCCCGTAGCTCAATTGGCAGAGCAGGCGACTCTTAATCGTCTGGTTGGGCGTTCGATCCGCCCCGGGGTCACTGATAAATACCCCCATATATAGTGGTAGATAGCAAATGACGGGCAAGCCAGTCCATATATGGCAAAGCCCGTCATTTCTATTTTCTATATTTGCACCCTATGTTAGGTTAAACCTAACATCTAGTTCAGATATTACAGGGTTATTAGGAAAATGTCAAGCAGTTAGGAGTTGAGGATGTCCACTTATTTACCTTTTTGCATTTTAAAGAGCTGGCTCTAAAAAAGCGACCTACAACCAGCCAGGTTGTGGGTCGCTCGTCAAAACGTTGTCTGGATTCTAGATCCAACCCAGGATCAATGCCAGAACAAGAATGATCAGTAAAACACCCAGCAGGCCGCTTCCCGTGTAGCCCCAACCGCGGCTGTAAGGCCAGATAGGCAGGGCGCCGAGCAGCAGCAGCACCAGGACAATTATCAATATGGTGGTTAGCATACATTATCTCCTGACTATTGCCTTAGGGGGGTGGTCCACCACCCCCCTAAAATAATCCTGGCTAGAATCTCCGGCTTACTTCCGACTCATACCGGCCCAAGAAGTCGTTGATCTTTTCCTCGGCTTCCTCGTAAGTGTAGCCGTACCTTTCCTGAAGGATACCGGCCAGGCGCTCGCGGCGGCCTTCGATCTGATCTAACTCGTCGTCGGTCAGACGACCCCACATTTCTTTCACCTGGCCTTTAATCTGCTTCCAATTGCCTTCTAAAATGTCCTTATTCATGTTGATCTCCTTTCGCTAGAATTTTATCTAGCCCTACTATACAGGTCATGAGATCTCCTCACAATGGGGTGTGTGCCCATCCTGCTCTGGGGATTGCCCTTATTGCCTGCCTGTATTCTGGAAATGGGTAAGATTCCCCATCGTTTTGGGGTATTTCCCCCTTTTTCGACTGCCTCCTATATAATATGATTAATCGATAGGTCATCACATGGAATCATCCGCACATCAAGATATTCCTACCTGGAGTACGCGCCAGGTCGTCTCTGCTACTCTTTTGGTAGCCGGCATATTGATTTTGTTTCTACTCTTTTATCGTTTTAACAATATAGTGTTCATCTTCCTGATATCCATTGTCCTTGGGATGGGAATCCGGCCGGCGGTCAATTGGATGGGTCGCCGCGGGATTTCTCGGTCGAGTGGGGTTATCATCCTCTATCTGATGGGTTTTTCGTTAATTGCAGTACTGCTGATCATAGCCTTGCCGCTGTTCGTGGAACAGATTACCGAGATCTCGAAAGAGCTTCCCAAGTATTATGGCAATTTCCGCAATACGCTTTTCCATTCGTCCAACGGTATCCTTTCTCGGATAGCCACACAGCTGCCTCCCGAGATCAGGCTTTTCAATCCGGTTGCGGCAGAAGCAGAAGGTACCCTGGACCAGGCGGCAAGCCCCATCAATTACCTTGGTTTGCTTCCACGCGCTACCTTTACATTGACAGCCGTCCTATTTTTGGGCTTTTACTGGACCCTGGAAAGCGATCGCTCGATCCGCAGCTTACTGCTCTGGCTGCCTGCCAATCGCAGGGAGCAGGCGCGTGAATTTATCGTGGAGGTCGAAAACAAGGTCGGGGGATTTGTCTTTGGGCAGAGCATACTATGCCTGTCGATCGGTGTAACGGCCTACATCGCCTATCTGTTAATCGGCATGCCCTACGCGCTGGTCCTGGCGATTATCGCCGGGATCATGGAAGCGGTACCAGTGATCGGCCCCACACTTGGCGCCATCCCGGCGCTGCTGGTTGCCTTCTCCTTCGATCCGGCAAAGGTCATTTGGGTGGTCGTCGCCTCTTTACTGATCCAGGGCTTAGAGAATTACCTGCTCGTTCCGCACGTGATGAAACGATCTGTGGGGGTGAACCAGTTTGTTGTGCTGCTGACAATTGCAGCCTTCACTTCGCTGTTCGGATTGGCCGGAGCACTCCTGGCGATACCGATAGCTGCGGTCTTCCAGCTCTCCATCGATCGATTCATGATCCATCCAGTAGATTCTGGCAACACTCCGGATGGCAGAGGTCAGGTCAGTGTGCTTCGTTACGAAGCCCGTGAGCTGGCTCAAGACTTGCAGAAGCAGCTTCGCGAGTATGAGAGTATTGAAGCCTCGCCCGACCACATCGTGGATTCCCTCGAATCCATTGCTCGCGATCTCGACCAGCTTCTGGTCGACACCGAGCAGGGAAGCATCGTGACTTGAAACGAATCGCCTGGTATACGTTACTTGTCCTTATAACCATCACTGTGCTGATCCTGGGATGGCAGTTTCGCCAGGCGTTGGTCCTGCTTCTGTTCTCTCTGGCTGTTTCAGCAGCATTCCGTCCCTTGATAGATTATTTCATTGACCGGGGTGCGCCGCGCAAAGTCGCTCTTATTCTTTCGTATCTGGCCGTGCTCGGTGCCATCGCACTCTTGATATGGACTGTCAGCGGTCCGTTAATAAGCGATCTCGAGCAGGTTTCGAACCAAATCGCCATACGATACGAGCACATCCAGACAACCTGGCCGGAGAGCGATATCCCTGCTCAGCGTTCATTGGCATCGCAGCTTCCCCCGGTTGAGGAGCTCTTCGTGAGTGCGGATGGTGAAGGCAGTAGCCAGCTGTTTCAGGGGTTGATGGGTTTCACGACAAACCTGGTCAGCCTCATCGGCAACCTGGGCTTGATTCTGATCCTGAGCTTATATTGGACTACCGACCGTATGCATTTCGAACGTCTGCTTCTCTCGCTGATCCCTGTCAATCAACGGGCAAAGGTGCGGAGGATCTGGCGTGGAATCGAGAAAGGTGTAGGCGCCTACATACAATCCGAATTGGTGCAGAGTCTTCTGGCGGGCGGCCTGTTGTGGCTTGGCTACAGTTTGATGGGTCTCGAGTATCCGGTTTTGCTGGCTGTGCTGGGGGCGCTGGCCTGGTTGATCCCTTGGTTTGGGGCTGTGATCGCCATGATTCCGCTCCTATTGGTAGGCATTAGCAGCAATCTTACACTCGGCATCCTAGCTGCAGTTTATACGCTATGCATCCTGGTTGTACAGGAATACTTCATTGAGCCGAGAATATTCAGAAGGAAAAGCTACAGCTCGGTGATCCTGGTGCTGGTAATTTTGATTCTTACCGATGCTTTCGGATTGATCGGGCTTATCCTGGCGCCACTGCTCTCAGCAACCATTCAGAATATTTTCAAATATATACTCCAGCCGCCCTTTGCATCCGATGCGCTCATCCAGGATCCTGGCGATCCGTTCAGCCAGACGGCTTTATTGAGAGAACGTCTTGAACAGACAAAAGGGGCGCTGGAGGATCACAGCCATCCTCCTTCGCCTCAGGTGGTTAATTTGATGGAGCGTCTCGATCGTTTGATCGCAGATACCGATCGCTACCTGTATGAGAGTCTGTTATACCGTCCTGCACCGGCGAGAGATAAGACTCGGTATAGCCGCGAACAGCGCTGAGCCAACGATCGACCAAAATATCGGGAATGCTTCGCGGTTAATGTTTTTTCTTCCAATCTCCAGTTTTTTCGTCTTTCTCATACATTTTCTTGACAGCCGCCCAGGCCACTTTGTGCGCTCTTTCTTCATCATGGTTGTATTGCTCCCAGGCGCTGTTAAATGCAGACCGATAGATCTCCTGGGCGTGTTTTGGCAAATTCTCACGCACGCTGTCTGGCAAATTGCTAAGGCTCTTATAAGGCATTTGCTTCACTCTTTGGGTATGCTGATTGATCCTTTTCCAACCACTCCAACAATGATCGAATGCTGCCGGTCGCTGCTGCGATACAGGTATCCGCTGCTCCATAGTAAAGCGTGAATGTATCTCCATCCAATCCAATCGTCAAGCCGCAGGGAAAGACGACATTGTTCACGTCCCCGAAACGTTCATATGGCTCCTCGGGTCCAAAAAACCACGCACTGCCGCGTTGGAGACAGATCTCAGGACGTTCCAGGTCTAATAATGCCAGCCCTAATCGATAAAGACAGCCGGCGCAGGTGGACTTTACTCCATGGTAAATGACAAGCCAGCCTTTTGACGTTAATATCGGTGGAGGTGATAAGCCGATCTTGTCAGCATCCCACCAGGAGCCGCGGCGAGCTTCGAGCATTAAGCGATGATCCCCCCAGTGTTTTAAGTCCTCTGAGTATGAAATCCACATGTGTGCACGGCTGCTGCCTACAGGACGATGGATCAAGGCCCACAGACCATTCAAGCGATGGGGAATTAGAGCCGCGTCCTTATCCTCCGGCGGCATAATCACGCCCAATCGCTCGAAGCTGCGAAAATCCTCGGTGAGGGCCAATGAGACGCTGGGGCCTCCACGGGAATACGTGGTATAGACGACCGCATATTTCTGCAGCTCAGGGGCATACGTAATCCGTGGGTCTTCGATGCCCCATAGTTCTTCGGGATAGTTCTCGGGATCGGGGTAAAAGGTCGGTTGAGGATCGATGATCCAGTTGTCGATTCCATTCGAGGAACGTGCCACACAAAGATGGGAATGACCGCGCATGTCTTCTACCCGGCAAAGCAGAACCGTTGTCCCATCTGGTAAGAGCGTTGCTCCCGGATTAAAAACGGAGTTGACTTCGTAGGGCCAGTCTGCTGCTGTTAAGATGGGGTTGGCTGGATAGCGCAAAATAAGCTGTTCGTACCCGTACTTGTTTTTCATCGTGTTCGCCCTCCTCGCTGTTGTGTTCGCTGCACGAGTGCATTCGAAGGGGGAAATATCGGGGCGATGTCCCCCAAAGTTAATGAGGAGGGTTCCAAAAGGCTGATCTCCGAAAGGCTTAATAAGAATGCCAAGGTGGACTCCGCGCCCTGATTGTTGTTTACACTATCTGGATGCAGTCCATCCCGACATCCGCCTGTCATAGGGTCATACACCTGCACGCCAAGGTCGTTCTGCCCGAGGAACCAGTGAAAGGCACGCCTGGCTTCATGATACCAGGCTGCCTCCCCCGTCGCCCGGTACGCCTCCAGGCATGCGGATACCATCGCGCCGGCTTCGATTGGCTGCTGATCGAAACGGGCTTTTTCTCCGCCGAACTGGTAAAATCCCCGGTTGCCGACGGGTGAGTAGTGTCCCTGCGGAGCGGTCTGAATGTCAGCCAGCCAGCGGAGAGATTCAAGCGCCATGCGAGCCGCTTCTGGATTTTTCAACCAGCCGCTGGAAAGGAGCAGCGCGTGGGGTAGGGTTCCATTGTTATAAGTAACGTAATCTTCGAACCAATACCATCCAGGCTTGCATACCTGACGATAGAGTGCCATTAATCGCTCGGTCAGCATTTTGCCGGTATGCATTACGGCCCGGTCTCCGGGGAACCTGCGCAGGTATTCGTCGATACCAAGCAATGAAAACGCCCAGGCGCGTGGGCTTGTGAAGTCTCGGGCGGCTGGTATTGCCTGGTTGAACAATATGGCTGCTGCCCCGACCATATTATCGCTGGTAGCGCGGTTTGTAACCGCCCCCAGGCTCCACAGCGCACGACCGTGGCTGTCTTCAGAGCCTTCTTCTTCTATCCAACGCCGGTCGAAACCCAGAAAGTTACGGAAGCGGCCTTTCTCTGGATTAAAGGCGTACCCGAGAAAAGCCAGGTAGCGTGAGGCGAGCGCGCCGACGTCGACATAGCTGTCACTGACCCGTTTTTCCAGCAGGAGTGACAGCACAAGGGCGCGGGCATTGTCATCCGTGGTATACCCTTCATCGTAATTGGGTATATTGAACACCGCATGTTGAAAGATTCCGGTGCTGTCGGTCAGGCGCACAAGGTGGTCTAAATCTATTAGTGGTAATCTGGCGTGTGGTTCACCAAAATCCAGGTCATTCGAAGGATGGTATTGGTATGCAGCTTGTGGGTCGTCGATGCGCCCCTCGACCGCGCGCTCAAAACTAGCCATGTACTGCTGGGCTGTTTTGGACCAGATCATTTCACGCCCATGCAGGTAGGCGCGTTTTCTGGTCGCGTGTCGTTCGGTTTCGTTGTTTAGATAGCTGAGGACCTGCCTGCCGATTGCAGCCGGGTCTCGAAAAGGAACGATTTGCCCGCGTCCATCAGCTAACAGCTCTACTGCATAATGATAAGGGGTAGAGATTACCGCTTTCCCGGCGCCGACGGTGTAAGCCAGCGTTCCGGAGACAATCTGGTCAGGATTCAGGTAGGGCGTTATGTAAATATCGGCTGCGCCGATATATTCTATGAGCTCATTCAGGCTGACGAACCGGTCGTGAAAGACGACGTTATCCTCGACTCCCAGTTCCCTGGCCAGGCTTTCAAGAGAATGGCGGTAGTTTTCTCCCTGGTGGCGCCGGACATGCGGGTGCGTGGTTCCTAAAACCAGGTAAACTACGTTTGGGGTCTGTGCCAGGATTTCAGGCAGCGCCTGGATAACATTCTCAATGCCTTTATTGGGTGACAGCAGCCCAAAAGTCAATAAAACTTGTTTCCCTTCGACATTAAATTTGTCCTTATAAAAGTTAGGATCAACAAAGGGAACATCGGGGATGCCATGCGGGATCAGGTCGATTTTTTCGGGGGAGACAGCGTGGGTATTCTGCAGCATCGCTGCCCCGTACTGGCTCATGACGATCAATCGGTCCGAGAGCTGGATCAGCTCATCCATAACACGGCTTTGAGCCGGATCAGGATCTGTAAGGATTGTATGCAGTGTAGTCACCACCGGTGCCTGGATGCCTCGCAGCAGAGTTAAGATGTGGCTGCCAGCTTTGCCGCCGAATATGCCAAACTCGTGCTGTAAACAAACCAGGTCAACATCATTTAAGTTTATGTAATCGGCAGCAGACTGGTACATTTTCAAATCCTCTTGCTGTACCTCAAATCTTACCCGTGCGGGATAATCATACCCATCGGATTGGTCGTTCATTGCCAGGCTGAGTAACTCTATGCCTGGATATTGAGCGGCGACTGATTCGCATAAATCCGTGGTAAAGGTAGCAATCCCGCATTGGCGAGGTAGGTAATTGCCAATAAAGGCAATTTTGCGAAAAGCAGGTGTTAGATTTGTTACCATACGCTGTCCTCCGATAATTGAGGTTTTGGGGTATGTATGACGGCGAAACCGCCATACATACCCCAAAACACTATGCTCTTAATGGGGAACACCCTCTGGGGCTGGGGCGGTCCTCCTTCTGAGCGTAAGGCGAGGCGGTATTTAATTAGTGTGAGGTTTTGCCTGGGATATGCCTCAGCCTCGATCGCTTTTGGAATGGCAGATCGTTGCCGGGAAGTTCGCCGTACTTTTTATCCGAAACGAATCGATATTCTTCAGCTTCAGGGTTGTTGTGGAGGCGGTGCGTTGTGAGTATATTTTAATGCCCTTGGGCTCATCCATTTTTCATTGCCCTTGGATACACTGCGCACTGCCTCTAACAGCAACTCCGGAGCTTCATCTTTCGTTATGTAACCGTTAGCGCCATTATCTAACATTCCTTGAATATAGAGACGGTCATGATAGCTGCTTACAGCCAGGACCTTTATCCCTGGTTGTACATCACGGATCAACCGGACAGCTTCGTATCCACGAAGCACAGGCATTTCTACATCTAAAAGCATCACATCCGGATTATGTGATTGGGCAAGTTCAACCGCCTCCATGCCATTTGCGCCTTCACCCACTACCGTGATATCCTTCGCGGCAACAAGCAGTCTCTTGATCCCTTCCCGGGTTTTTAGATGATCGTCAACGATAACTACTCTGATTTGTTGTGACATATATACTCTTTTAGACCATTCTTTCGAGATAGTTTTCTCGAGGTACTTGGTTATCTCAATCAAGTATACAGAACGCCCAAGGGATCCACAATCAGGAATATTCCGGTGGGACAGTAGGATTAACCCTAGTATCCCCTTCATCGGTTATAAATAGTTCTCCCGCAGCGCCATAACAGCGGCTTCAACCCGTGAGAACACGCCCATTTTCCTAAAGATTGCATCCAGGTGTTTCTCGACCGTTTTTACGCTGATCCCTAACGCCAGCCCGATCTCTGAGTTAGTCTTGCCATCTACCACAAGGCGGAGCACGTCAAGCTCACGCGGCGTGAAGTCCTTGCCGCCCTCTTTCTCACTTTGCAGGATCTGGCTGAGGCGCGCGGCTACCTTGCGGCTGATCCAACCTGTCTCACCACGTGCTACGCCGCGTACTGCTTCCACGATATCTTCTGGTACTTCGTCCTTTATCAGATAGCCTGCCGCTCCCAGCGCAAGCAGTTGGGATATGTATTCCCGGTCATCGTAAGAGCTGAGTCCAAGAACGCGTACATGGGATTCGGCTTCAACAATCCTTTTTAAGACCTCTACTCCGTTCAGATCCGGCAGTTCCATATCCAGGAGGACAACATCAGGGTCCAGGTTTCCGATTTTTTCCAGCGCCTCCATTCCAGAGGCTGCTTCTCCAACCACGGTTATTCCAACCGCCGCCTCCAACAGGTTTCGGATGCCCTGACATACAATGGGATGGTCGTCAACGATCAAAACACGAATTTTAGGCATAAGCTAGGCCTCTTCAATTGACAGATTCTTCACCGGTACTTTGACCCATATGGTTGTACCTTCACCTGATCGAGATTTCACTGTAAACGATCCGCCCAGGGCTTCTATTCTTTCTGCTGCACCTGCCAGGCCAAAATGGCCCTGGCGTACCAGCCCAACCCAGTTGCGTGGAACTTCGAAGCCTTTTCCGTTATCGGTGATCTCAAGTGCGGCGTCCTCGGCATCAAAAGCAAAATGCACATTCACCTGGCTGGCTTCTGCATGCCGGACGACATTTGCCAGCGATTGCTGCAGGATGCGGAACAGCGCCAGGCGCACATTTTCCGGCAGGGTCTGTCTGTCCTGGGCCAGCTGCAGGTGGACGGTGAGTCCGGGATGTTTTTCTTGAAAATCTTCTACATAGGAGCGCACAGCTTTCTCCAGCCCGAAATCAGCCAGGGTCGGAGGCCTCAATTCTTTAGCTGTCTCGCGCAGCTCCTTTAGCACAATTTGTATATCCTGTCTTACTTTATCCAGCGTATCCTTCTGTCTGTCATCCACCGTACTGCGCAATTCCTCGATCTGGTAGATGGTGCTGTACAGCTCCTGCATAGGACCGTCATGGAGCTCTTGCGCCACGCGCAGGCGCTCCCTTTCCAGGTTCCCCTGCAGGCGATTCTTCAGCTCCGCCATTTCAAGCTCGATTCTTTTCTGTTCGGTGATATTTTCTACGATGCCCACAATAAATGCCAGGCTGTCATCCCCCCCGCCTTTCTTGACGCCCGTAAAAGTTGTCTTTGCCCACACAATAGAGCCATCCTTGTGCAAGGCGCGGTGCTCAAACCGGACATCGGGCACGCCGCTCACTTTAAGATCGTGCACCAGCCTGATGGCGCGCGTAGCATCATCCGAATAAATGAAACTATAAAAATGCCTCCCGACCAACTCCGATTCGTAATACCCTAAAATATCCTGGAAAGCCGGGTTTATCTGGAGTATTTTGCCCTCCAGATCCAGCACTTTTATCCCGAGCGTGGTTGATTCGAAGATCGCACGGAAGCGCTCTTCACTCACGTTCAAAGCCTGCCTGGCGGAGAGCTGTGCGCTCACCTGCTCGCGCAGCGAGTCGAACAAGCGGCTGTTTTCGATAGCCAGAGCGGTGCGCTGAGACATAACGGTCAGGAAAGATTGATCGTCGACCGTGTATGGACTGCGCTCTCGTTTCCGGAACACCCCTATGCTACCCAGGATCCCGCCTCTCCCGGTGATCGGGACGATCAATATGCCTTGAATCTCCATTTCACCGACATAATTAGTAAACTCAGTGGTGGTAATGGCTTTCAACCGCTCAGGACTCAAATAAGGGATCAGCAGCGGTTCACCGGATTGGATGACCCCTTTTAGGATATCTTCGCTCAGCTCGTAATCAACCAGCATCAGATATTTCCTGAGCAGCGCCCGAGAGTGTGCCTCGGGGTGATGAAAAGCCGCGACTCTAAGCCGATCTCTGTTCGGATTTAACAAGGCGACAATGCAAGCATCCCCAAAATATTGCGCTGTGTGCACTGCCACGACATTCGTGATCGTGGTGAGATCATTGCTCGATTCGGCGATAGCATGCGAGAAATTGTAAAGTATTTCCACTCGCCGGGCATGATTTTCTTGGGATAACTCGATCTGTTTTCGATAAGTGATATCCTGTAAGAGCACGATTGAGCCAGTTACCTGCCCGATTTCATCTGTAAGTGGCTGTGCAGACATCGAAATCCATGCCGCCTTCGGATCATTTGCCCGGAGCATGATCATTTCTTCGCCATCTACAACCTCGCCCCTCAGGCGCGC
>Ga0209703_1000369_pt1 | contig 12293 bp, 15 predicted proteins | sample PPLLak12cMay2015_2_FD_187256 | JGI IMG/M metagenome (GOLD analysis project Ga0209703, IMG submission 187256) | Freshwater sediment microbial communities from Prairie Pothole Lake near Jamestown, North Dakota, USA - PPLs Lake P8 Core (1) Depth... | ecosystem: Environmental > Aquatic > Freshwater...
TCTAGCCATTGTGATTTACCCCCTAATTTTTTACTAAAGTTAATTACCTAGCAATCTGTAATTCTTGAATTCTCTTTCTGAGCATCCTACAAAGAGAGTCCTTACCAGCGAGCTGGTTTGCTTGTTGAAGTGCATACCTCAGCAAGTTAGGATCCATAATTCGCGGTAAAACCTCCCTTCCTTTCCTAACAGATAACTCAGTAACGTCTTTCACCGTTAAATCCTTAATTTTGGCCGTTATTTCATCTTTACCTTCATATGGGTCAGTGTTTTCCTCTACCTTTGGTTCGATTGTCTGTGGCTTTTCTTCCTTTAGTTCGTCCACTAAATCTAAACTGTCGCCGGAGAATACAATTTCCCACATGTCTTCATTCTTTAATTTAATATTTCGAAGCCAGTTAACAAATTCCTCTCCTTCCGCCAAACCGTGTTTTACTCCATACTGTGCGTAAATTGTATCAAGAGGAATTTTCTCGCCCGGTCGAATAGACCGCTTCATTGCGTGTGTCCACATATAAGACTTGTTTCTAACATAACCATTCATAATAAAACCTCCTATTCCTTTTTTATAATGAATTTGTCTTTTCCTTGTCCTAATTAATACCCTCTGTATATAAAGAGGTTAGTTAAAGACAGACCCCAGGGCCGGCCCGTCGGCTTATGATGCCTGTTCAAAGCGTCACGGTTGACCTGGGATTTACCTGTCCTAACTAAGAAATTTTATTATAGTACCCCATATACATCTTCTGTACACAGGGTACTATAAACAGTGATTATTGAAAAAATCAAATTACAGAGATCTGTCGATAATACCAATGCCGATCATTCTAGAATCTAGGCAAGCGAAGCCAATTTCTGCCCAACCAAAGAAACCTGCTTTTTGTACGCGAAGCAGAGTTGGATCATCATGAGCCTCATATTCTTTCCGAATAGGCATTACGAGAGAATCATTGACACTGAGATCGAAACCAATAATCTGTGTCTCGCCTAACGTTGAAACTGTACCGTCGGCGGCTGTAATGTTTGGATTGTCCAATGTGTAACCATTGTAAATGTTTGAAATCGGCGCTGTAAACTTTCCGTAAGCAGAACCGTAACCATTAATGTTATACAAACCGGTTGCACCTAGATGCTGAACTTCGTGCAATGCGACTTTCCAAATTGAACCCATTCCAGAAGCCTGGAAAATCTCACGCCTGGTAACTGGGTCAATATCTGTATCTGTCCATTCTCTAATATCAGCAGCGTCTTCCGGAGAGATATAAAGATCTGTCAACGTCCTACCAATTCTCCTGAACCCAACAATCATCTTGTTTACGAGTTCTTTGGACAGATATCCTGCTCCAGTTGCGCCAGGGGCAATCTCATAAATAGGTGCTGGACGTGGGCCAAGAAGACCCTTACCGGAAAAAGAAGATGTAGCGGCCGGCATAATAACCCTCCATCCGCACTCTTCTTCGTAATTTGCCAAATCTTTAGCTACTCTAGCAGCGGCTCTTTGAGGAATATCAATACGAGAATCGCGTGCGTAGGTAATTTTCCAATCCGCACTCGCATTAATACTAAATGTAGGAACAAAAACCTCTTCCCCAATACCCTCAATAAAGTTCTGTGCCATATACCCTAGGCCAGGAAGAACCCATACAGGAACTTCAAAATCTTCTGCAACGGGATACACAGCCTGTGCACCAGGAGCTAACCTTTCAACTGCAAACAGCTTTCTCATAATTGACTCCTGCTCAATCTTTTGAAGAATAGGAGTCGTAAGAGCAGCTGCAAAAGCTCTGTAAGCAGCAAGACCTTCGGGCGTAGTAATATTAGAAGTTGCCTTAAACAGTTCTTGCATTTCACGCTTATCCATATCCATATTTACCATTCCTCCTTGGTTAATAATTATGGAGACACAATAAATTTCAGTGTCTTAATCCACATAATAAACTTAAATAAGAAGCTTTATCCTGATAGGATAAAGAACTGTATTGGCCATATTAGCCACACACTTCGCTGAACCAGCGCCCTTAAGTACTTTAGCTACTACTATGTCATCACATCTCTCACCGGCAGCGTCTGATCCATCAGAGTTTACACCAGAGTTTGTAACCTTGGCGTCGTCTGCTGCTGGGTATAGACTCATACCTGGCTTCATATGATATCCAGAATCGGGTGTGCCAGCCACTGTATTTTTACAAGTATAGTGCACTGTGTCCCAAATACCTAGATGTGCAACACCAACTGGGGCAGACTTATGTCCAATAATCGCACCACTGGCATTGTAGTAAGGCTGAGCAATAGCGTCGCTGGAACCCAGATCGCCGGGCATATAAAATCCAGACGGATGTACCTGATGGTAACCAGTCTTAACTTTTTGCTCTAGAAATCCAAATGGATCCTCAGTAACGCCATGAGCCATCTTTTTTACCATAGGTTCTTCGTTGGTAGCATCAGGATCCAAATAAATTACAGAACCTGCATAAGCAATAACACCGCCAACGCCCGCAGCGCCGAAAGATATATTTTCAGCGTAACTGCAGAATTGATTTTCTACAACAGGATGTCTTGGAATAAACATATCCTTTTTCCTCCTTTAGCAATTCTCTATTAGAAACTCTATTAACGAGATTTAATAATTTCTTCGGCCATTGCTTTTCCAAGCCTGGCATATCTTTCCATTACATCTCCAGTTGGCTTATAATCCATGTTCAATGCAGCAAGAATGGCTTTACCTGGGTCAATATTAACAGGAGGAGTCGTAGGTTCTTCCTTTACTTCCTCTTCCTTCTTTACTTCTTCTTCCACAGACGCTGCTTCATCAACCTTAACTTCTGGTTCTACAACAACTTCTTCTATCTTGGGCTCAACAACTTCTTCTTCCTCAACTGAAGCGGCTGCAGCCAGCTCGTCTAAAACAGCCTGTCTGATGGATACTAACTCGTCCCTGTAAGCCACAAAATCCTCATCTGACATCTCTCTAATTTTGGCAAATTGTTTTGCCTTGGCTTCCTCGTTGTTGTGAACTATGCAAGCCTTTACCAACTCGGAGATTCTTATATCAGTAGCTCTATCCTTCTTAATCGTTTCCAAAGCAGCTTCCTTTTCAGCAAGCTGTGTCTTCATCGCATCTAGCTCTTTCCGGGCCGCCTCCAGCTCAGATTCAAGAGTAGAAGCTTTGGTATCACTTTCTGAAAGTTTGGACTCGAGTTCTTCAAATTCTGCATTCTTCTCATCAAGAGAGTTCGTAAGGTCTTCGATGGTCGCTGCAGCTTTCTGAAGAGCTTCTTCTGTCTTCTTTCTCATGTCCGCTTCTTCTTTTTCAGAAAAGATAGTAGCTACGTGAGCCTCTATATCTTTCTTCAACTTTTCATCCATAGAAGCAATACCTCCTTAAAAATTTTAAATTGTTTAAAACCATTACACCAAATAGATACCAACCTATTTTTACAAAATCCTTTTCCTAATCCAAAAATTTTAATGCTTAGGGCAAGCTAGGAGCAGCGCCCCTATTACCCCCTACAATTCAGACTTTCCAAATCTGGGTCAACACCCAACATAAACATGACATCGAACCCAATGTCCGCTCCAGCGTTTGAAGATGACTTGATAGATACGACGTTTGTTGTGGTGTTTTTGTCTATCCACCACCCATACCCAACATCAGACATAGGACTCGCCGTAAAGCTTCCATAAGTAGCTAGATCATAACCATGAAATTTGATACCGCTGGCAATAACTATCTCATCAGTACCAGAAACCATGGTGAATGAATCGCTCCATAGGAAAGGAATGGCGTGGTTATTGCCAAGATTTTTGTAGATCATTTTTGTATTATCGTCGCCATTTATTCTACAAATCTTAGGTATACTTCTTCGGCTTCCAGAAAGTGCTTGGGGCATAACCTATTACCTCCTTTTCAAATATTTTGATGCACCACCTAAAGCGGCGGTAAGCTTATCAACAAGCTCTTCTCTTTTATCACTTAGTTCGGATTTTTTTAGAAGTTTCTTGGCATACGCTGTAGCCACTTTTGATATATAAACAACTCTATCTCTTAAGTTTTTTAAACAATCTGGGTCGGTTGTATCCCTTGAAAATGAGGAACACCCCTCATCATACAACGCACACCAGTTCTCGTGTAAAATCTCGGTGTCGGGTCCAATAAAAGTATCAGCATAGACATACTTTTTATAGCTTACACATATACCGACAGTGTCATCTCTTGTTATTTCCGACTTATCTTTATTTTCCAAAGCGTTACTCACCTCTGGTGTAGGGATAAACTCCTCTATATTAATAGAGGTTACATTATTATTGTCATCTAAATTAAAAACTATAACACCACCTTCCGTCTCCAGCTTCTTAGATTTTGCAGTTTCTAGAATAACAGATGGCGGATTTGCTGGGTTTTTAACAATACCACACCCAGAAAAAATAATCCCCCGAAGAACCCTTGCAAGCTTTCCGGAGGCTATCTCTTTACCAGACCGAATAACTTTCGCCATCATACCGAATATATTTTTTTCGGAGGCCAAACCCAACGCCTCAGCTTCTTTCTTATCTAGTATCAAATCTCCAACTTTCACATCGAAGTCCTGGTAATAAGCCTCCATACTAACCTTCCATTTACCAGATGCAACTTCCTCAGCAATGTTAGGAAATCTGTTCTTGTAGAGAATTCCAGCTATTGCAACATGCATATCAACGACATCAACAGCAGACGTCTCTTTTACAGACAGATCATCTAACTTTAGTGGATTTCCGTCTTTATCCATAAACGCTCTTTCATATATGTGTCCTATTATCTGATCTTCTGCGTGTTCTATGTCTAATGCTTTATTTACAATTGACTTTTCTGCTTTGACAAGTTCTGATGGAAGGAAATAGGCGTGGTTTAAATTTTCTCCGGATGAAACAAATATGGCCGAGAAATACAACAAATCCGGTTGTTTATCCTTATCGGCCGGCAAGTTTATTGCCTTAGATGCCTTCTCTCTTAAAACGTCCGTTTCTTTATGAAGCTCTATATTGGCCTCTAAATACATTTTTTTATTTTTTATTTTTGCCACTTCTAGACCTCCTTGAAATTACTAAAAAATAAAACAGTCCCTCATTTATATAAGGTTAGTTTATTCCTCAACTTTTTCTTTTCTTAGTTCTTCTATTCTGTCTAACAACTCTTGATACTCTGTATCGGACATGTCCTTAACTATCTCATCAAAAGACAAACTAGCTGCCTTTTTTTGAGGAACCTTTGTTTTTGTCTTTATTTGTTTCTGTGGTGGTGCTACTTTTTTAGGTGCTGCTGGTTGACCTTTAGGCCTACCTTCAGATGGTGTACTTTTAGGTGTTTTTTGTGTTTTCTGTATATTACCGCTTGGTTGTTGTGCAGGAGCCCCAAACACACCACCACTCTTTGCTTGTTGCCAAGGAGATCCAATGATACCAAAAATACCATCCTGAACAATCGGAAACTCCTCTTCCATGTTCTTTGATTCATTAAGATAATCAAAGCCCAATTCTTCGAGCGCCGTTCTGTAGCTCAACATTCTTCTGTCAACTAAACTAGAAATAGTGGCCATGTAAAGAATAGGATCTTTCAAAATAGCCTCATCCCACCTAATTTTTGGAAATCTGTCAAAACCCATAGCCTCGGCTATCTGTCGATATTCATCATAAATCCACCTAGTAATTTGTTCCCTTGCATAGGTTATTTCCTCGGTCAGGCCCTTGACCATCAAAGCTGCGCCAGCTGGATTAATGCTAGTACTTCCATCAATAAGCGCCCTAGAAACAGCCAAACCACCCGTTATATCCTCATTAACCTGTTTGTATTTATCTTGACCAAGAATGGAACTAATTTCTGGAGAAACTATCTTTTCTACTTGAAGTGTATGATTCCAAACAACATCAAAGCTCTTGGATGGTGTATTAAACAACTGTGCAACAGCCTGTAATTCTTCTTGTGTTGTCACAGGATACTCGTCTGAGCCGATAGTTATCTTTAGGATATAGTTTGTAATACCATCTAAAGTACTTAAATCTGCATGCCGTAAGGATTCTTTGTAATCCAACGATTCAAAAATTCGAGTAGACCTTGGTTTAGCATATCTCTCATACGGTTGTTTTCTATATGTAATTGTTCCAACAAGTCTTGAATCTAATGGAAAAGAACCACCTTTCTGTGCAGCACTTTTTAGATCGGCCGGCAAAATTTTTATAAGCTCTTTTTCATCGAGGCTAAGGTCGGTCTTATTCAACAAAGCACGAAGTTCTGGTGGAATTTCCAGTGTTATCTTCTGTTTGTCAAACAACAAACTTCCTTCAACTGTTACAAGCAGTGGGTTCAAAACCGTATAGGCTATTGGAAGATGGCCTTTGGACCATAGATTCTTTTTAGCAGCTTTTTCACCTGTTGATTTTTGAACCTTAGGCTTCTTCCCTGGAACAGGAGATAAATAAGAAACCCTGGGCTCGTAGTTTGCAATCGCTTTGTAAGTTGTGACGTGGCCAACCCTAAAAAAATCTAAATAAATCCACCCCAAGAGTTCTTTAAAACGAACATCAAATGTCCACAAATCATAAAAGTTTTTTATGTTCTCATCGTCTATGTCGTTTTCAAATCCTTTGCATGCCAGGTTTGTAAGCACGTTTGTTACAGACCCAACCAACGGGTCTATATAATAATAACGCATGGCGCGCTTAAAAGACTCTTTGGGGTCTTCTGTATAGGGGTCTTTCTTGATGAGGTCTAAAACCTGCCGATCAATAGGGTCTCTAGTTACAGTAGCAGCCTGTTCCCTGGGAAGAAAGGCCAGCACCTTCTTAGTTGGGTTCATGTAAAAAGTAGCCTTACCGGACTTGTCATCTACCTCAATTGCATGTAGACCTATATCTGGGTAGTGCTCCTTTAAATCTGCTGTAACTTTTTGAAGTGTATCTTTTCTCATAACTACTCCTTATCTCTTAGTTTTCCCACCCACACCCATTTTAACAATTGTATTTAGTATACCGGACTCCTCTTTAAATTGTGGATGACCTTTATCAATTGTTCTTACAGCTGCGTAACCTAAATATGCTGTGCCGAACGTGCCGAAAAGCCAACTTGCACACCACTCCATCATTGACGTAACCGACTCAAGTGTTACTGCGTCAACACCGGCAATGTTTGCTGTCAGAATAACGGCGGGCGCTGTAAATATGTAAAATGCACAAATAATAAATAAACCTCTAAGTATCAGGGGTCTGGTGCGGCTGATATATGAATCGTCTGATTTATATGCCTCTTTTTCTAAATCCCTAACATCGTTCAAATCCTCATGGATAATCCTGTTTTCTTCGAAGACAAGTTTCTTTTCTTCAAAAGCAAGCTGTGCCATCTCCTTTTCATGTTGCAAAATAATCTCCTTGAGTTTTATCTGCGCCTCCGGAGACATCTGACCTTTTGTCAAAGAATCCATAACTTCGCCTGCCAAATCACCGGCTTCTTTAACGCCTTTTGGAATACTCTTACCAAACAAACCAGCAACTGCCGCCCACATATCTGGAATCTTTGGAAGTAAAGAAAGTCCTGCTAAAAGTAATGGAGCAACCATATTGCACCTCCTAATTTTAACGACCACCGTGGTCTTCTATAATACAAATGATGTTACTTGTTTCTCTTTTTTCGCGGCTTTAAAATTGCAGCCTGCATAGGATCGATTTGTGTTGATACCAAATTAGACCCCACAGGTGCTGAAAATCTTGCTCCTGGTTCATGTCTTCTAACAAAACCAGAATTACATACATTAATTTCGGTCTGTCCATCAGACATCTTTTCAAAAAGACGAACTCCGTGCGCCGCTAAAATCATTGCAGAATACAAGTCCTTTTTCTGTCCTTTCTTTGGTGTATCAAAATGCAATAAACCACTTGATGTTTGTGAAACAATAATATTCAACATCTGTGATTTTAATGTATTTACACGCTCAAATGCATTGGCTTCTGTATCCAATGTAGATGTTGGTGGCTCAGGAAATCTTAAGGTTTTATTCTCAAGTAATGCTTTGGTAGTAAAATTAGCATCGGCTATCCACGCTGGATTAAAATTTACCAGCTCCAAAATATGACGGCCAACTTTATCAACATTCTCATCATTTGTAGTGTCTATTATTGGTTCACTACCACCATAACCCTCTTCCAAAAGATCTGTTATGGCTTTACCACCACCGCCCTTATCCATAAACACCCTAACAACATTGTAATCATCACAAAGGCCTTGAATGGCTTGCGTAATCTGTTGTGTTGTTCTACCTTTCAATTCCAACACATTAACTATCTTATTTATCTGGCCTAGTTTTACAACAATAACACCACAATTTGCACCTACACCACCTTGGTTTGGATCAACACCCAAAATATACTGTTCACCAGGAACGCCACGAAGTTCTAAACTAAATCCACTATTTGATGTACACGACTCCAATAAAGATGCTTTAAAAAATCCCTCTGAATCAGAAATCATGGCAGCCTCGTATTCCATCTTAAACTCTGAGTCCGACATAATACGCTTTGCTTCAGCAATATTCTTTCTATCTAAAAATCCGTCCGGTAAATCCCAATATGGAACTTGGTGTACAACATAAGGTGATTTATCACCTAATAAATCCATCTGCGCCCAGTAGTCTTTCATTCGACGCCACATATGGTTAAACTTATAATAACCAGACGACGTCATAATCATCTTGTTCACGCCTTCTTCTTGAAAATCATCCTCGGTTGCTAAACCAGCCTCTATAAGTTTTTTCTGGCGTTCTATTCTCCTCACATTTTCCATAGGTTCTAATGTTGTAGCACCCATAGGACGAACTACCATATCTAAAACTTTATCTGGGACTTGTGCCAACTCATCAACCAGTATTAAATAGAAACGAGAACCGCGGATCTTGGACCCGTCGCCTAATGGCAAGGCCTCAATATATGATCCATTAAAACCCCTAATTGATTTAAACTTTAAATAACATGTGTCTGAGCCTCTTGTGGGTCTTTTCTCACAAGCATCTTTAAGAATATTCGATCTGGAGTAAAGTTTTTCTACTTCTGAAAAAATCATTTTACTCTGACGAAATACAGGCCCAATTAAACCAACACGATATCCTGGATATAGCATGCAACTAAGTGTAGACAAAAGACCAAGTAGAAATGTTTTTCCCACACCACGGCCTGCAGTAACAATAGCGTAGTTCTTAAACCACATATCCTCAAATACAACACGCTGTATAGGCGCCAGATCTACTTTCAACAGTTCATATGCTGCAATACACGGATTTTTTATATAGAAATCAATTAAATCCCTGCCCTGGCTATAAACTAAGTCTATATCGCTATGGTCTATATTCAAAATTAATCCCCGCCTTCTGTAGAATCTACATCAACGTCATACCTGTTCCCACTGTACTCCTTTCTCTTTTCCAACAGGGCGTCTGCTTCTGCACTCAAGGTTTTGACTCTGTCTTCCAAACGTTTTTTCTTTTCCTCATCAAATGCCACAGCTAAATCTACTATAGAAAAACCTTTAAACTCATTAGGGTTTATCCTGTCCTTCCTACGTGTAGACAAATTTTCCTTTATCTTCTCTGTTTGCTTTCTAAGTCTTTCTATAGCCGAGGAAATATCAAGCTGTTTATCAGTACTACCCTTACTGCTCTTTAAAAGACGCAACTCAAGCACACGATTCATTGCCATAGACATAATGTCGTCCATATCTCCGGATGTAAGTTCACCTTCATCAAAATCCGACAAATATACATCAACCAAAGACTCATATATCTTTTCTTCATCCTCTGCAAATATATCTTTTACTGGAATTATGTTTTTTAAAATATCCTTATACGATGGTGCATTCTTAGGTCGTCCTACCTTTGCCATGTTGTTATCCTCTGTATAAATCCTCTAGTATATCCTCTACATCTAAACTATCGTCTTCAAGCAACTCTCTTATCATATAGATAAGTTCTGGCGTTAAACTGTGACTGAAAAACTCTATGTTGTCACCACACGTCAACTCCATCCTTCTTGTATTGTTCATTGTTTTATTAGTAAACACATCTTTAGATAGGTCGAGCTCCTCACGAACGTCATTCGCCCAATCGCATAAATCATCGTCGTCGGACCGGCAGTACCTGTTTATTATTTCTTCGCTTAAAGAATTGAAATCCTTAAAACGAAATCTTAGTGTTCTTGATATCTTATCCTTTGTTTCTTGTTTATGCTTTTGGCCTTTTTTGGACTCAGATATAGATCTCTTTGATTCCTCACTTAAGCGAAATCCGGTTGGCCTGCCTCTCTTAGTCATTTTCTATTACCTCAACACCAGAGTATTTTTTGCAACAACCACAAACCATACCTACGGTGTTGACAGGCACATAAACAACATTACCGCAATTTAAACATTTAACGAGTATCTGTCTCTTTGGCCTGGTTGGTTTAGAAAATGTAAATGGCAAATTCTTTTTATCTAATGTATTACTTTCGCGATGAATACGTTCTTTATGCTTTTTCCACCCGCCCTCTGGTTCATATCTTGGTTTAGTCGCGCCCGGGCTTAATTCTCCTGTCCCAATATCGACGTTTTTTAAAAGGTTTTTGTCTATGCTCATCTATTAACCTCCAACTGTCCATTCCTTACAATTATCTCCTACAATCTACATTTACACAACGTTTAGATGCAATATAGTCACTAAGATAAACACACAACTCCTCTGGTGTATATTCATCCAAACTCTTCAGCCATGGGTTCTGTGACCACAATCCGTAATGAAATCCAACACACCCCTTTATAATGTCATACGAATCATTCCTCAATGTTTCTGTTTCACGTTGAACCCTATCAACAAGATCCGCAGCCAAAGCTGGGTGGTCCTTTGTTGTATGGCCGGAGTGCACCAGGCCCTGCTTCAACAGATCGTGTATAATACAAGCACTCAATACTTCGTCCCTATGGTGTTCACACCCAAGGCCTCTACAGAGTTCATAAGCCACCGTTAAAACCTTTTTAGTGTGAAGCATAGTACCATCCCAACTAAGTTCATCTAGTGGGTGATACTTTCCAGTGGTAGAAGCAGGACAATCAGTAAAAAAATAATCCGGAGCAGCGCTTAAACACAGCTCTGTGAAAGTCCGTACTTGGTCGTCTAAAATTAACTCCAATTCCTTTTCAAAAACCTTCTTCCTGTCCTCAAACGAAACCATGTCTTAATTCTCCTTTCCATTAGTAAGGCTTTAGTGTGTAATCGTCCGCAGTTAGTCTAATCCTTTCCACACGTGTAGATTGGTGGTTTGGATTATAACCGGCCCTTGGCCAATCACCATATCTATATTTTCTAAGATCATTGGCTACTTCCCACGTAATTTGGCTGAATCTAGAACTAGGGGTTTCTATTCCTGCTATTGTGTACCTAGTTCTAAGACGCTTAAGAACGGGGTCAGCAAACTCTTCTATAGGTATTGGCATTTATCCACCCTTTTATATATTTACTTTTTCTTTCCGCCACAACATTTCTTCTTGGCGTATTCTTTATCGTCGTCGGTAAGCTTTTCCTTATTTGCGGTAATATCAGCCTCGTTTCCCTTAACAAAACCCATAAGAGTCATAACGAAATCAGGAATATTGTCGCCTTCCCATTCGTAACCAATGTGCATGTACTCCTTGTCGCCTTTCTTAATAACAATATTAGCAGACTTATACCCATTCTTAGAAACAGACATACCAAAATGCATAATTTCGTCCGCCATAACGTCAAACTTCAAATTCTTAGCTGCCATAACATTTACCTCCTAAATTTTTCTAGTTGTGTTATCCCGTTGGCAATATCGCTTGCCAACTTTCTTAAATCGTCTAGTGTGCCTGTGTTCATAACTGTAAAATCTACTTTATATGGTGCATCCAAACTTATTTCCGATGCGTGTGTTGGACCATGGACAATGTTTTCTGGTAATGGTCTATTTATCCTAACATGGTACCCGCCCCTTTCAATTACGGGGTCAACTTCGTTTGGGTATCTAACATCTGTAAGAATAACATTTCTATAATCATTCTCATCTATTATTCTAAACAGCCTCTTAACCCAAAAATCATTATCAAATTTTCTAAAGAACTCACCTAATTCCTGCATTATTTCACGACCCGTCCAATGTATCTGAACCAGGCCGTTTATTTCCTGGCTTAAATACTGTGGCTTTGGAAATCTACTATCACATGCTTCTTTCTCATTCCCCCAAAGTTGTTCCCAAGAAAGATCCAATTCCTTTTGTGCCATTTTTTT
>Ga0209703_1000371_pt1 | contig 12275 bp, 17 predicted proteins | sample PPLLak12cMay2015_2_FD_187256 | JGI IMG/M metagenome (GOLD analysis project Ga0209703, IMG submission 187256) | Freshwater sediment microbial communities from Prairie Pothole Lake near Jamestown, North Dakota, USA - PPLs Lake P8 Core (1) Depth... | ecosystem: Environmental > Aquatic > Freshwater...
CGGCGCGGGGAGGAGGATGAGCCGCCACGCCGCGAAGCGCGGCGTCAGGGATGCGGATGTGGCCAGAGACCTGGCAGCCAGGGGCATAATCGCCAAAGCGGCCAGCAGGGGTGGACTGGCGGAAGAAGCCTCGGAAGCCTACAAAGATGTGGCCCAGGTTGTGGAAGTCTGCCACCAGGCAGGGCTGTGCCGGAAGGTTCTCAAGGCATATCCTCTGGGCGTGGTCAAGGGATAGAACACGTCCCGCCGCAAACCGGCGGAGATCCCCTTCAGGAATCAGGCATACCCCAAGGCCCGGAGACGGGCCAGAAATCTGCGCAGCCAGACGGACAGGCGGGAGGTCGGTAACAAGGCAGCCTTCAATCCTCTGGCCAGACAATGAACTGGCCCTCAGACTTCCCCCCGTGAGGTCTGCTGGTCCGATGCTGCTGGCTCTTCTGCCTTGTCCAGTTGCCCCAAGCAGATCGGCTGGAGCAAGGCAGATGCTACGGGCTCACTGCGCTAGGCAGACGCCGGCCGATCAGCCGGGCGGACCTTGTTGTAGCATTCGCTGCAGTACACAGGCCTGTCTGATCTGGGCTCGAAAGGCACCTGGGCTTCCTTGCCGCACTGGGCACAGACCGCAGAGAACATCTGGCGCTTTGGCCTGCCGGGATCAGATCCATAGCGCTCTGCCTTCCTGGACTGACGGCAGGTGGGACAGCGCTTCGGGTCGTTAGTGTACCCCTTCGAAGCGTAGAACTCCTGCTCGGAAGCAGTGAAGGCGAAGGTGCTTCCACAATCCGCGCATTGAATCTGCTTGTCTTCGTAGGCCATCTAGTTAGTCTCCTCTCCTCTGACAGGTTCGCTCGTGTCTGGCTGAAGCTGGCAATCCTGGCCCTCTAAACCGACCTAAGATCACCATACGATTCCGGCCATATCGACACTTGTGTCTCGGCTGGCAATATACCGCAAAACAAAACCGTTTGCAAGTGGCGGTCTGTGCTTGGCAAGGGTGCATCGATGCCAAGCAGACCAGGAGAAGATGCTCTATGCGGTTATTCGTCTCAACAGGGACATCAGGATATCCAGTGCACAGTTCGATTCGATGTGGGTCGATGCGCGAGTCAAGCAGACCAGTTGCCTGTTGGGGTCTGGAGTGTGGATAATGAGTGACACAACTCCGGATGAAGGAGCAAGGCAATGACTGCCATGAATGGTGCCGTGAGCCTAGTACCTACTTGTGTTATTAAGCGTAATTCCATAAGCTCTGGGGCTAAGTCATAACCACTCAAAAGACCTAACGCTGATTAATACAACCAAGTACTAGGGTGGACAGAATGAGAAGGATGGGTGTGGTCTTGCTTTCCGGCGGTCTGGATTCCACGACCGTGGCTGCCGGGGCGAAGGCCGCAGGCCATGAACTGATGGCTCTGACTTTCAACTACGGGCAGAGACACAGCCGGGAGTTGGAGGCTGCCAAGAGAGTCGCGGGGATACTCGAGATACAGCACGAGGTTGTTGACCTGCCCGCAATGAAGAAGCTGTCCTGGTACTCTGCGCTGACCACCGGCGGTCTGGACGTTCCCAAAGACAGGACGATGGAAGACCTGACGCAGGATATCCCAGCAACATACGTCCCGTTGCGCAACACGGTCTTCCTGACGCTCAGCGCTGCTCTTCTTGAGAGCAGGGTATTGAGCTTCATCGAAGACGAGCAGGTTGACCCCAAGGAGATCTCAGCTTCCGTCTTCATCGCAGCTAACGCTGTGGACTACAGCGGCTACCCGGACTGCCGGCCGGAGTACTTCGAGGCGATGAAGCAGACTCTCTTCCAGGGCAGCAAGCTGGGGAAGCAGTATGGCGTATCCATAGGCATAGAAACGCCAGTGCTTCGCATGACCAAGGCTGAGATAGTGAAGCTCGGAGTTGAGCTTGGCGCGCCATTCGAGCACACGTGGAGCTGCTACGAAGGTGGTGATGTGCCCTGCGCGTCCTGCGACAGTTGTCTCCTGCGGGCCAGAGGGTTCGCCGGGGCGGGCGTCAGGGACCCGCTGCTGGAACGCCTCCGGCGGGAGGGGAAGATTGCTTAGGGTAGGCAGGCAGCCGGATGGCCGGCCAGAGATATTCCACTCGATCCAGGGAGAGGGAGTATATGCCGGAAGACCGGCGGTCTTCATCAGGCTGGCTCTCTGCAACCTGGCGTGCGTCTGGTGCGATACCAGGTACACCTGGGACTGGGAACGCTTTGACCAGGGAAGAGAAGTCACGATGGTTTCCGTTGACGAGGCCGAAAGGGAGATCAGGCGATACCGTTGCAGCAACCTGGTTGTGACCGGTGGAGAGCCTCTGGTCCAGCAGAAATCACTGACTCCTTTGCTGGAGTGCCTCAAGGCCCGCGGCTTCTGGATCGAAATCGAGACCAACGGGACGATTGTCCCGGGGAGGAGGCTGCTCGATATCGTCGACCATTGGAGCGTGTCTCCGAAACTGGAGAACTCCGGCAATCCGAGGCCCTCCAGAGAGAATCCTGATGCATATCGGCTCTATCGCGACCTGCCGTCGGCCCATTTCAAGTACGTTCTGGAGAAGGCAGATGACTTGTCAGAGCTGCGAGCCGTGATGGACAGGTATGAGATACCGCCTGACAGGATCGTCCTCATGCCCCAGGCTCAGGACAGGGATGCGCTTCTTGAAAGAAGCCGCTGGCTGGTTGACATCTGCAAGAGCGAAGGATACCTCTTCTCGACGAGGCTCCAGATACTCCTTTGGGGCAATCGGCGGGGAGTCTAGTATCGAGGCTCACGATCTTGATACTGCACCTTCGCTTCGTGGCAATCCTCCAATTTGACGCCGTGAGCTGGCTGCCAGTATCCTTTCTTTGACTTTCGAGCGTGCTCATTCGGAGCGCAGCAATCAAGGAGGTAGGCATAGTGGAGTACAAGAACATCATCGTGGAGAAGCAGAACCATGTCGTCACCCTGACTTTCAACCGTCCCGAGAAGATGAACACCATCTCGATGGACATGCGGGAGGAGATAGTAGCCGCCCTGAACGAGATCAACGAGGACGATGACGCCCGCGTGATGATTCTCACGGGGGCGGGCGACCGGGCATTCTGCGCCGGCGTAGACGTCAGCGTAATGTCGGCGCGCATTGCCGGGCAGGTGGATGAGAACAGCCGGAAGAAGATCACCCAGCGGGCCGGTTTCCACATACCTCGGATCAGGGAGATGAGAGTCCCCACCATGGCCGCCGTGAACGGCGCGGCCGCGGGCATGGGCCTCTCTTTCATCACCGCCTGCGACATCAGGATCGGCGCAGACAAGTCCAGATACAGTTGCGCCTGGATAAACCGCGGGCTGGTTCCCGACGGCGGAGCCACCCATCTTCTGCCCCAGATTGTGGGGATCGAGAAGGCCCTGGAGCTCTTCTACACCGGAGAGGTCATCGACGCGGCGGAGGCCCTGCGGATAGGGCTGGTGAGCCGGCTCGTGCCGCAAGCCGATCTCATGAAGGTAGTCCGGGAACTGGCGGATCGGATTGCCGCCGGCCCACCCATCGCCCAGGAGATGGCCAAGTATGGCGTGTACAAGGGCCTGCTCTGGGACTTCCGGACGGCGCTGGACTTCGAGAACTACGCTATCAAGGTCTGCGCGGGAACCGAGGATTTCAAGGAAGGCGTCAAGTCCTTCGTCGAGAAGCGCAAGCCCGATTTCAAGGGGCGCTAGTACTTGGTTGTATTAATCAGCGTTAGGTCTTTTGAGTGGTTATGACTTAGCCCCAGAGCTTATGGAATTACGCTTAATAACACAAGTAGGTACTAGTATCCGCAGTGCGCTGGTAATGGCAGAGCGGCAGGTTTTGAACCTGCCGCTCTTGATTTCAGTCCGGTTGTCATTACCCGGTGGCCTTCGTGACGCCCGACGGGCGTCCAGAGTTCCTATCATCAGAGCTTGCCGAAGGCGATGATCAATTCGTCGCCGTCTTTCAGAGGCTTGGTGAACTGCTCAGGCGTCAGCTTCTCCCTCCACTCCGGGTCATTGACGAAGAACCATATGAGGGGTATCAGCTTGCCTTCCTTGTCATAGGCCCATTTCTTCATGGTAGGATATCGCCCAAGCATGATCTGCAGGCACTCCAGTGCGTTGGCAGCGTTGAGCTCGAAGACATCCGGTTCATCACGAAGCTCACTCAGATGGCGAAGCATCGGAGACAGGGTGACTTTTACTTTCGGCTTTGGCTTCGACTTCATTCTCGCTCTCCCATGTCAGGTGCATGCCGTATTGCGATCAATCGGCATCTCGTCCGCTGTGACCCCATTCTATCATCGAACTCAGCGGTCCTCCCTCCGCAGGTCTTTCTAGGGTTTCCCGGAGTGCTGGGCTTTCCCTTCCATGTTCATCAAGTAGTAGCGCCTCACGGGCCGAACACCCTGTTCCAGACAATTCATGACAGTTGGGAGTCTCTGGCCATCTCCAACCAGCGCGGGTTCCACGAGCGCAGCACTGTCCAGGAACTGCTGAAAGGACTCTACCGGGAAGCTCACTTTGCTCCAGTCAATGCAGCGCTGTCCGCAAGCCTCGAGAGCTTTCGAGAGCAGAAGACAGGCGTAGACTAGAGGTCGTCCTTCACTGTTACTTTGTGTGTTCCATTGTCCGTCCATATCGACAGCGCCCTTGACATCCTGCGCCGTCAGGGCGGAGACATCTGAAGGCTTGGTGCACAGGAACCTGTTGATGACACTCAACATGCTCGAGGCGGCGTTCACATACTCAACCCTTCTGGCATCTCCAGTCATTCCCGATTGCTGATCGATGCCTCCGATCCAGACTGAGATCATATGTGGGACGCATACCTTGACCAACGAGAGAGTCTTCTGTTCATCGCCTTTGCCCCACGCGCTCTTGACCAGGTCGACTTCCCTGATCAGCGCCTGTGCCGCCGAGGTAGCTCCGATGAGCCATGCCATATGGGCCATGTATTCATAGTCTGGTGTTACATATCCCCTGATCTTGTACTTCTGGCGAAGCAGCTCCGAGATTTCATCTGAAGCATAGAGGAAGAGACGTTTGGTATACCGTTGTGGCGCCTCGTCGAAGAGCGGTGGACACCAAGATGACATCAGTGCCTCCTTTCAGAGCATGCCGCGCACTCTGGAATCATGAACCTAATACTAAGGAGATTCATCCCGTGCTTGAACCTGCAATGGTCTTCCATGACAACTTCCGCTGGAAATAGAGCCCCACATTTACCAACGCAAGAAGGGCAGGCACTTCGACTAATGGTCCAATGACAGCCGTGAACGCTTGCCCTGAGTTAAGGCCAAACACACCCACAGCCACAGCGATTGCCAGTTCGAAGTTGTTGCCGGCGGCGTGGAAAGCGATAGTTACGGTCTTGGCATATTCCCCACTCAGCCTCCTTCCCATATAGAAGGAAACGAACCACATGATCACAAAGTAGATGAGTAAAGGAACGGCCACCTTCAACACATCCAGTGGCAACTGAACAATAATCTCGCCCTTCAGCGAGAACATGACTATGATCGTGAAGAGAAGCGCGATCAACGTTATGGGGCTGATCTTCGGAATGAACTTGGTCTCGTACCATTCCTTGCTTCTCACTCTCATGAGGATGAACCGGCCAAGCATGCCCCCGAAGAAGGGTATCCCCAAATAAATGAGAACACTCTGAGCTACCTCCCATAGAGAGACCTTTACTGTCATTCCCTCCAGACCGAACAACGGAGGCAAGATGGTGACGAAGATATAGGCGAATATCGAGTAAAAGACCATCTGAAAGATTGCATTAAAAGCTACCAGGCCTGCGGAGTACTCATTGTCTCCCCGAGCTAGTTCGCACCACACGATAACCATGGCAATGCATCGTGCCAGACCTATCAAAATGAGGCCAACCATGTAGTCAGGCATAGGCCAAAGGTAGCCAAGGAAGAGAATCGCCAGCACAAACATGATTATCGGGCCAATAACCCAGTTCTGGACTAGTGATAGTGCCAAAACGCGCCAATTACGAAAGAACTTGGGTAGCTCCTCATACTTCACCTTGGCAAGCGGCGGATACATCATCAGGATCAGACCAATGGCAATAGGGATGGACGTTGTTCCCACCGAGAGACGACTGATCAAGTCTGCGGTAGCTGGGACAAAGTACCCCAGACCAACTCCGAATACCATTGCCAGAATAATCCATAAGGACAAAAAACGGTCAACAAAGGAAAGCCTTGGTCCACACGATGCAGGTATCTGATTACTCATCAATGCTCCTAAATGCTCCTACATATCTGAAGAACTTGAATAGCTACTAGTTATCTTTGATGAACTCTTGAACTGGATCTGCACCATCAAGATGCGATTTCAGTTGTACCTGTGGAGCATGAACAATACGGGCACGAAACGTCCGAGCAGAACCCCCAGGGCCATGGCCAGGAAAATCCGCAGCGTCAGGAAACGGTCAAGAAGGGACAGTCTGCTGACTGCACCCCTTGGCTCATCATTCTTCACTTTTGACTATCCTCCCACTTTCAATGATCCACTGAACTTCGGACACGTTTGCCCGCCCAGTTTCATGCCTCTAGCCCACCAGGATCTCATCAATGGCAGCCACCAGGGCATCCCTATCCTCGGCACCGGCAAAGCGCTGCGGATACACGATGTACCCTTTACTGTTCTTGCCTTCTACTACTAGCAAGGTCGGGAAGTCGGTGACATCGAATTTCCTGGCAGCGTCATCCCACTGCCCGCAGTCCACGTGTTCAAAGTCAACGGACTCGCCGTACCGCTCCCTGAGTTCCATATACATGATCAGCACCGGACTGATGTCATCAACGTCTCTTCGCCAGAAGAACATCACCACCACCTGATCATCTTTCAACGCGGTGTCAATGCGCTCTTTCCACGGGGGCTTCTCTTGCGGTATCAGGGAGTACGTCACTACCATGGCTACAGCGATGATGACTGCACCCAACGCAAGGACCGCAACCCTGGGCAAGCGCAGCCTCTCCAGCCTCAACAGACTCCCAATGCCCACCACACCAGCCCTTCTTCTCTGGTAGATGAGCAGTCCGGCTACCGACAGCATGACCACATCAACGATCAGGGAGGTGGTGTGGCTCATGTTGACCAGGTTTCCCAGGCAACCGCAGGCTTCCCCCACGTCACGAAAGAAGCTGGAGATGTTGCCCACCATGAAACTGAGCGTCATGAGGACGCAGATCGCAGCGGCAAATGTGGGGAATATGCCCAGCACCAGACACCAGCCGATGAAGAGTTCCGCCCAGGGAAGAACGGTGCCGAAGAGATCGGCAAGGCCCACCGGCAGCATGTGATAGTTCTGCACAGCATCAATGAATAGATCCGGGTACTGCAGCTTGGAGATGCTGGATATGAGGAACAGCACGCCAAGAGCCACTCGTAGAACAGTCAAGATGCCAATGGCCAAGGTACTCCATTTGCCCTCTATCTTCATGATGCTCCTTTCAAGCGGTCGCCCTGCTTACTCTTACCCTCATGCGCACTCATTGTTCCAGCAGCTTCAGCAAGGCTGCGCGATCTGCGGCAGACTCGGGCCTGCCCAGAAGGGGACAATCCCCAACCGTCATCCTCTTCTTCGCGAGATCAAAGGCGAAGGCCAGGCAGGTGGGTTTGCCACACTCCTTGCAGTTGGTGCCGGGCAGCAGCCTGTTGAGAACAAACCCCATATTGAAACTGCTCTTGCCCGGTTGAGTCACCGATGGAGGTTCGGTGAGCTTGGATGCGATGTCGTGGAAGATGGGCGGTTCAGGATAGGCCCCCACATCATAGAGCGTGTATCCCAGAAAAGGCACTGGCTCCTCCTGAAAGCAACTCCAGACGGCTTTCTCGATGGTCTTCGAGTTCAGCCCCGGCTGGTTCCTGTCCCTTTCTCCCGGCTCGCACAGCAGGTTGATAATGGTCACGACCTGGGACCTGAACCTGTCTATGACTTCCATAGGAATATTGTGCAAGTAGGGTGTGGGAGCGTCGGAGCCTATGATCTGTCTCTTCTCATCCACCCCATTCTGCTTCAGCGCCAGCAACGACTCGCCTGGCAGGTGGCCGGGAGACTCTCTGCCGCAGAGTACAATGTAGCGGATGTTGGGGTTGGCCGCAACGTTACAGATTATCTTCTCCAGCCCCACATTCTCGGTCTGCAGCATACCCGATATTGCTGCACCGGCATCGATGCCGGCCACCACCATCTCGTTCAGTTCAGGCGGAATGGCCGAGTCGAAGGTGGCCAGAATGACACAGACGGCCACCGGGGAAAAGTCGTTACCGCGCAGATAGCGGCCTTCTTCCGGGGGATAACCTTCTGCTGGCTTCACTTTCAACATCGTTCTCTAGCTCAGAACAGGCAGATTATCAGATACACCCCCGCCCCTATCAGGAGCACTCCTCCGACTTTTTTCGAGTAGTTCGAGAAATCGGCGATACCTTTGGAGGCCAGCACCTTCTGGGCGAAGCCCGCCGATATGCCCGCGCCCAGGACCAGAATCCAGTGTCCCAGGGCATAGCACAGCAGCAGAGCTCCACTGTAGGCAATCCGCTTCTGGGCAGCGGCAAACGTCAATATCACCGCCAGCACCGGAGTCGCGCACGGAGAGGCCACGATGCCAAAGAAGAGCCCCATGAGGAACGCCCCCAGCAACGCCCTCTGCTTGGGCATGAATCGCTGGGGTACGCTGACATTGAACTTGAATGCCCCCAGCAGGAAGAGCCCCAGAATGATGGCCACCGGCGGCATGACGTATTTCCAGAAACCGCCGACATCCCCGAACAGCCTCCCGAGGGCCCCGGCGATGACTCCGAGGATGGTGAAAGTTATGGTGAGCCCCAGGGTGAAGACCAGGGAATACTGAATAGCCTTCTTCGGCGAACCCTCCGAGTAACCGCTGACGTAGCCGATGACCAGTGGTATCATAGCGAGCACGCACGGACTGGCGCTGGAGATCACTCCAGCCAGGAAGCAGGCCGGGAAGGCCACCCAGCCATGGTTCTGGACGATATTGCCGAGGGATTCCAGCCACGCATCCACCTATATGAACCCCAGTTCTTCGAGATGGGCGAGGACTTCCTCTTTGGCCCAGTATCCGACATGCCGGGTCACCTCCTGCCCCGCGATGTCGAAGAACACCTGCGTTGGGATGAGGGATATCTTGTACTTGGTCGTGAGGTTGGTGTTGTAGCGGACGTCAATGAAAGAGAGATTGATACTGTCGCCATACTCGGCCACTATTCCCTCCAGAACGGGCTTCATGGCTTTGCACGGTACACAGGTGGTTGCTCCGAACTCGGCCACGGTCGGTTTTCCGTTGGCCAGCGCCTCGCTCAATGGAGTTGTACCCTCCCACCCGCTGCTGTCGCCGCCGCTCCTCGAGCAGGCAACGCTCAGCATAGCGACCATAAGGCATACGAGCAGAATGAGACTCAAGACTTTCGCTCTAATCATCGCAAACTACACTCCCATTCCGGCCAACCGGTTGACCATCTCCTCTTTCGTTGAGTAGCCTACAATCCGCTCCACTTCCGCCCCGTTGCTGTCAAAGTACACCTGCGTCGGCACGAGCGTGACGTCGTACTGGGCAAACAGACCCTTGTAGTCGTAGTAGTCCAAGATCAGTACGTTACACCGTCCTTCATAGTCGACGGCTAACTCCTCCAGTGTGGGGGTTATGTTCTTGCAGGCGCAGACCGGAGCCACGAACCCGGCCAGCGTTGGCTTGCCACTGGCCAAGGCCTCCTCCAATTCGCCTAGTTGAGTTGGAGTGGAGTTGTCCGAGCTGGCGCTGTTTTCGGAGCAGGCTCCTGTGAAAGCCAGCGACGCCATCAGCAGAACAGTCAGCAGAATAAGGTACGCTCTTCTTCTAGCCACTTATCCCCCATTCGGTCAGAAGGTCAATGACCCTGGACCTTACTTCGTCAAGTATCTCTCTCACTTTCTCCAGTGGTTTGCCCTTCGGATCCTCCAGGTTCCATTCCGTCGTCTCCACGAATGTCGCCGGACAAATCCCCTGCTCACCACAGCCCATGGTTACCAGCCTGTCGGCCTGCTCTACCATCTCCAGGGTCAGCGCCTTCGGTTTCTGATCGCTGATATCCAGGCCGATCTCGCGCATGGCCTCCACTACAACAGGGTTTATTGACTCCGCCGGTCTTGTGCCGGCCGAGAACGCCTGTGCCTTTCCTTTTGCCATCGTATTGAATAAGGCCTCAGCCATCTGGCTACGGCCCGAGTTGCCGACACAGACGAAAAGCGCCCTTTTCGGTCCAGTTGTCTGATTCATTTGTCCAATGCTCTCTCAAGTATCAGAACACGGGTTTCGGTTGCACTACTCATTGCCGCTGTCACGAGCGGCTTTCCATCAGGATCCTCAGCCGCAGCCACACTGGCTTTCGGGTGCTGCCGTCGCGGGACCCTTTCTGGCGGCACTGCCCTTCTTGGGCTGAGCGGGGAGTGATAGGAAATCGCGAATCCTCTCGAGCACTTCCTCGTTCTTGGGCAAGCGGCCGCCCTCTCTCCGATTGGAGTAGATCACCGACTCGTCGAGATAGACGTCGAACATCCCGATCGGTCCCTTCCTGACATTGGCTTCCCACCCGAATGCCTTCTTGATCGCGGCCGCCAGACCGGTGGCCGTGTCCAGGAACCGTCACTCGTGGCAGTAGACGATCTCGATGCTCTTTGGCTGGCGTGTCTTGCTCTTCTTGGTCATGATCCCCCCTTCACAACTACGGTCACTCTTCCAGGACTGTCTTCACAATGAGGTCCTTGGCCTTCTTTACGTCATCGTCAGAAATGTACTCCATGACCCCTTTGATTCCCTTGCCTATGTCCTCACTGAGGCCCTTCTTCTTCATGCCGATATCTCTCGTGAGCACAATACTCTTCGTGGGTTTGAATCCAGCCTGCTCGACGATCTTTCGACTGCACTCAAAGGGGCACCCATCCACAGTGATGACCTTCTTTGCTGCTTTTGTCTTTCCCAACACCGGCTTCACGTTTGTTGGCAATCCTCCGAGGCACATGATGGCCGCCTTTTCCAACCCTAGTTCCTTGACTGCCTCCAAACAGGCCAGTCCGCTGGTTATCCCAGTGTTCGATGCTCCGCCGAAACACGTGAAGACCACGTTCTCATGGGTGTTGACTCCGGCTTCCCACTGCTGCTGCTCTGGCATCATACCTCCGATTCATCGGCCCATTCGCCCGGAAAGGGAAATACAGTGTGTTCGCTACTTCTTCTGGTTGCGCTCCTCTTTCTCCAGGCCGTTGATGATCATCTGCGTCACCTCAGCCTTGCTGGGCACCTTGCCCGAACTGACTACTTCCTCGTTGATCACCAGGCCGGGCGTCATCAGGATGGAATAATCCATGATCTTCTTGACGTCCTTCACCTCTTCCACGCTGGCGTCGATGGCCAACTCCTTCACCACATCCCGCACCACCTGCTCCAGTTGATGGCACTTGGAACAGCCGGGGCCCAGAACCTTGATCTTCATGTTTCCTCCTTTCGATACTAGTCAACGATCAGCCCGAAGACGTATCCGGTGATGGTGGCCAGCACCACCACGATCGTCACGTAAGCCACCGTCTTCTTCGTTCCCATTATGTTGCGCAGCACCAGCATGCTGGGCAGCGAAAGCGCTGGACCGGCCAGAAGCAGCGCCAGCGCGGGTCCCTTGCCCATTCCCAGGTCCATGAAGGCCCGTATGATGGGCACCTCGGTCAGGGTGGCGAAGTACATCAGCGCCCCCAGGAAGGAGGCGATGAAGTTCGCCAGGATGGAGTTCCCGCCCACCCAGTCTGTCACCACCGACTCCGGGATGGCGTACTTGAGTATGCCGGCGGCAAAGACGCCTATTAGCAGCCAGGGCAGAATGAGGCGGCCGAGGTGCAGCGTCTCCTTCATCCACTGCACGATCTCACCCTTCTTGAACCAGCGCCAGAGCACCACTACCAGGACGGCCATGAGGACCCCGAGGATGATCCACTTCTTGGATGCGGCCGAGAGCAGGACGCCGACCAGGATGGCGAAGAAGATACCCTGTTGCCAGAGCTTCTTGCCGCCCGGATCGGCGGCCAGCATGGCAAAAGCCTTTTCATCCTTCTGGGTTTCTTCTTTCCGGAAGATGAAGGCCATGATCAGGCCGACCACGACGGAGAAGCTGATGGCTCCGATGGCCCTGGCCAGGCCGATATCGAACCCCAGCAGTCTGGCCGAGTAGGTGATAGCCAGGACATTGATGGCTGGGCCAGAG
>Ga0209703_1000373_pt1 | contig 12272 bp, 12 predicted proteins | sample PPLLak12cMay2015_2_FD_187256 | JGI IMG/M metagenome (GOLD analysis project Ga0209703, IMG submission 187256) | Freshwater sediment microbial communities from Prairie Pothole Lake near Jamestown, North Dakota, USA - PPLs Lake P8 Core (1) Depth... | ecosystem: Environmental > Aquatic > Freshwater...
AGAAGTAGTTGGTGAAGGATGCGCTCAGGACCGGATCGTGAGTATCCGTCTGTGTAGTCCACTTAACCGCATCGGCGGCTATGGCCTCATCCCGCGTCAGATTGGCCACAACCACCGTCCTTGATGCTTGGGCGGACTCGTCCTTCTCATCCAGCACCACGGCATAGAGAGTATGCTCCCCATTCTCCACATCTGTCGTGTACCAGGCCTGCGTGTACAGCGAACCAGACGGCGTGTCGACGGCGCCGATCAGGTGCTCATCATCCACCGAGTCATAGTAGAACTCCACCGCCGCAATTCCCTCATCAGCACTTGCATCCGCCTTGAGTCTCACTATCCCGTATATGTCACTCCCTTCAGTGGGTCCGTACCACCACACTTCGAGATCGGCGCCGGTCTCGGCTCCTCCACATCCTACCAAGGTAGGCAACAACATGGCTATCACCATCAAACACAATGCGACCTGAGCGGTGCTTCTTCGAACGGACATTGTCTCCCTCCCATTTCTTTTGATAGCCCGTGGCCAGTCTATCCGATCCATGCCGCGAGTTCATCCCAAGCAGACGAGACAGTGAGTTGCTCCGAGTCTCCACCCTCGTCGTCCATCTTGAAGATGTCCAGCGATACCTGGCGGGGTCCTCTGACCCGTATCTGATGGTGAGTATGATGGATTCGCCATCCGCTGAAAAGGATGGCAGGTACTCAGCCCCATCTCCATGTCCTCCAGCCTCGCTGAGGTCGACGACTTCGCTCCCGTCCACCTGAATCCTGAGAGTGTGCCAAACCCCGGCAGTGCCGTTCTCGCCCTCTCCGGTGAACTTCACCGGCTGGTCAACCAGTATAGCACTGCCGTCCGGGCTCCAGGATGGATCATAGACCCCGGCGGGAAAGCGCTCGGTGGCGACGGCATCCGCCGGATCATACACGGTCTTTACATCGTCACCGTCAGCGCTCATGGTCTTCAGTACGAAGCGATTGGGTGAACTGGTGTTGCATACGAAGGCAATCCGGGTGCCATCCCACGACCATGCAGGATCGAACTCGATGGCCGCCGGTGAGTTGGTGAGGTTTGTCACCTCTGATCCATCCCGCCTGACCTTGTAGATGTCGGCCTGGGTTTCCCCGGAGCGGATCATCCAGAAGACGATCCATTCCCCGTCCGGGGAGAAGCTGCGTCCTTCGGCGTGGTTCTCTGAATCGGTGAGAGGCGTTTCTTCACCGGTCTGCAGATCAAGCAGCCACAAACGCTTCTTGTTCTCTGTGCCCCGCGTAGCTGCCACATACCGGTTGGATCCATCGATGCCCACAACGAATTCGTTCTCGTTGGTGAAGGTTATCCGGGTGACATCTCCCCCTTGCGCGTCCATGGCGTAGATCTCCTTGCGACTGGTGCCGGTGTCTCTGTTTGAAGTGAAGAGGAGTTCGGCGGTTGCGGGCAGTGGCTGTATCGCTTGCTGCTGCTGGGATTCTCTGTCGCACCCAGCCACGACGGGCCACACCACAGCCGTCAGCAGCAGGCATAGCAGGAATGTCAACGCGCCCTTGGTGCTTGTCACGGGCTGGATTCTCTTCTCCCCACGAATTGGCTAGAAAGGCGACTACCTGCCGGCCAGTCAAAGGTTGAACAGCAGAAGTGGCTGCCTCACGCCTATGCCAGAGTCTGCAGATATGCCCGTCAAGTTATGTGGCGCGAACCCCCGGCATGGCTGCAACTTGGGCCCTGTCCCCCATCTCGCACCGTCGGGGCTTGCCAACGGGTGGGCAATCGGGTAAGGTCGTGATAAACTAGCCGCTTCGTTAAGGATTTTGTGATAGCCAGCGAGGTCTTTGAGATGCATAGGCAAGACGGCAGCTTTATGCTGAGTACGAACTAGCTGTGGAGGTGAGTTCATGATCTGGCTGAGAAGGGTCCTGGCTATTCCGCTCATCATCCTGTTTGTCCTTACCTTCGTTCTTGGGCTCGTGCTCTGTCACCTGAGCGGCACCGTGGGCAGTGCCGGATTCTACAATGGGCAGATGCACAAGGCCGATGTCTACGACTGGGTACACGAGAGCCTCCTGCCAGCTGTGCTGGACGAGGCCGGAGTCGAAAGCCCTACGGACTTCCCTATCGATACTCCGGAGATGAAGGAGGATATCCTTGCTCTGGCTGAGACTACCTTCCCTCCAGAATGGCTGGAGGAGACGTTCGAAGGGGCTAGCAAGCGGGTAGTCCCGTATGTTGTGGGTGACAAGAACAGCTTCACCATCACGATTGACGTACGAAGCAGGATCGATCCGATGGCCGGGGGCATCAAGGACGTCGTAGATGGCCATGCTGCGGAGATATACGACTACGTGACCAACGATCTCATTGTACCGGCGGCCACAGAACAACTGGCTCTTGGCTCTGACCTGCCTTATGGCATCACACTCACTGATGAAGAGATCAGCCACCTGGTGGCCAGCGCGATGCCGCAGGATTGGGCCATCGCGCAATTCAAGAGCATGATCGACAGGATAGCGGCGTACATGAAGGGCGATGTCAACAACCTGAGTCTCGGCATTGTTCTCACGGATGTCAAGTCAAGAGCAACCACTTCCCTCAATGAGCTGACCGACGAGAAGCTCACTGACCTTTTTGAAGGTATTCCGAGCACGTGTGCCAGTGAGGCCGCGTTCTTGAGCACGTTGAATCCCGATACGCTGCCTTCCTGCAAACCCGCTGGTTACACCTATGCCCAGTTCAAACAGGCTCTCGAGGCGGAGATGGGCATGACCTTCGCTCAGCGGGTCAAACAGGATGTAATCGATCTCATCCCCAACTCCTATCAGTTCGATCAGTCTCAACTGGAAGAGATGCTGGGAGATGACCTGGCTGGGACACTCGATGACGCCCGCGAGTTCATCGTTGATGACGAGGGCCAGATAACGGACCAGGATCTGCGGGAATCCGATGACGGGTCAAATGACGCTGAGGAAGAGGGTTTCGACAAAGCACGTGATACCATACACACCATCAAGATCTGGATATGGGCCCTCTGGTTCGTATCGATCTTGCTGCTGGTGGCCATCGGTTTCCTCTGTGGCCGCAACTGGAAGAGCCGTTTGCTCTGGCCTCTGTGTGTCTTGTTCGTCACCGCGCTGGTGTTACTCATCTTTGTTGCTGTGGCAGCTGCCGTTGCGCCTCTTGATGAGGGAATCGTGGATCCTCCAGAGGGCGAAGAGGCTACTCTGGCTGGTATCCGGCTAGCGGACAAGGCCGACGAGATTGCGCACAACGCCATAGACACGCTCATCTGGGGCCTGGAGCTCAAGCTGATCCTGTTCCTGGTGTTCTCAGGGTTGGCGATCGCTGGGGTTATTGTCTGGGCCATTGTCGACCGGAGACGCCGCCAGAGGCTGACGCCGGAAGAACCCACCAGCCCGCCGGCCTAGACTTGGCGGGGTGTTCTTGAATCCGGCTTTGTGGCTGAGACGATCTCTAGGGGAAGTCCGGCCATTTGGGCCCTGGTTCCGCTGGCTACGATGTAGCCGCAGCTTTTCATGGATCGTTCTGCATAGATTGGCCGGCAGTCGGCGATCTGCGGCCACTTCCTGTGGACCCACTCATACAGCCTCATGGCTGTAGTCTTCTTGCCTTCCCTGGACAGGCTGGCGACGGTGATCCGGCCGCCCGGTTTGAGCACACGCATGCTTTCCTGCAGAACCTGGGGGATCTCAAGCGTGTCAAACAGCTCCAGAGTGAAGACCATTAGAATGGCGTCGAAAGACCCATCCCGAAGAGGCAGCCGGACTGCATCAGCGCAGCACAGACCGGCTCTGGCCGCCATTCCCGATCTCAGCAGCTTGTTCCTGGTCACCTTCAGCATGCCGGCGGAGATGTCGATGCCGCAACCGTTGCCTCCCTCTCCCACGAGTCCGGCGATCCGCCTCAGGCAATGTCCTGAGCCGGGGCCGATTTCCAGGATGATCTCTCCCTCTCGGATCGAAAGCAGCTCCAAGGCTTTCTCTCCGTGTCTCCGCTCAAAGGCAACTGTCATCCACCCGTAGATGCGGCTGATGCGGTCATAGAATCGCTGGGTTTGGGCCTTCGTTCTCAGTACCGGCAGCACGGCTGGCGGGGCTGATGCGTCGTGTTCAGTCATGTCTCTTCCTTACCCGAGTTGACCAGGGAGCGAGCGCGGTGCCCGGGAATCTCCAGCCGTGGGAAGCAGAGTCCAGGGAACATGATAGCGCACCTGCCCCTGGGCGTGCGCCAAAGTACTGGCTATTTGCTGCCGTTGGCGAGCTTGTAGCCCGTGGGGCCATCCTGCTCCACCTGTACGACGATGCCCCGATGCTCCAGGAGTTGGAGGTGCGCCAGTGTCTCCCGGACGGCCAGCACCCGGTTGGTGGCGTCCATCTCAGCCCACTCGCCCACGTTCCACTCCACCCCGCGGGCAATGTCCCAGGGAGTGACGACACGGTCGGATATGGCAGTCACGACTTCTGCGAGGCGGTGGTCGTGGTGGGCCAGGATCTCATCTACCCGCTGGCTGAAGTGGGCGAAGGGCCGTTCATGAGCAGGCAGAACCAGCTTCACGTCCAGAGGCCGCACTTTGCGCAGGGCCTCCAGGTATTGCTCGAGCTGATCGAAGCTGGTGAGATGGCTGGGGGAGATGTGGGGGGTGATCTCAACCAGGATGTGATCTCCGGAGAAGAACAGCCTGTTCTCGCGGTCATACACACAGATGTGGCCTGGGGTGTGCCCCGGAGTGAGTATGGCCTGCAGTCGCCCGCTGTCGCCTACCGGGTTCGTCTCACCCTGCAGTATGATGTCCGGCTCAAGCCCTCTGGGGAAGAACTCCCTGCCCAGCGACGCAATCTCGAAAAAGCCTTCCAGTTCGGGCTCTGGAACGCCCAGCGAACGGGCCCACGGTATCATGCCATGGATGTTCCACACCTCCGACGAGCTGACTGTGGACTGTAGGATACTCCAATCGTCGTGGTGCATAATGACCTGCGCACCTGAGGCGGCCTTGATACGGTTGGCCAGACCGCTGTGATCAGGATGGTAGTGGGTAAGCAGCAGCCACCGTATCTGCTTCAGCGAGGTGTTGAGGAACTCGAGTTGGCGGCAGAGGTGGTTGAAGGATGTGCCATCGTTGTAGCCGCTGTCTATCATCAGCCAGCCGGCTTCTTCTTCTATCAGGTAACAGAGGGTTACGGATTCCTTGTCCTTTGACTTCAGTCCGAGCACAAAGGGGACCTCTATCAAGTAGGTCCCCGGTGCTACCTTGTGTGGTCTTTCTTCCATCTTGGAGCGAAGTGCTATTGGCTAGCGTGATGCCACCTATTGGGCTGTGGCGAAGGACTAATATCTGCGACCTTTCCCGCCTCCGAAACCACCACGACCGCCGCCTCCGCTCCTGCCGCCGCCGCCTCCGAAGCCACCACGACCGCCGCCTCCGCCCCTGCCGCCCTCAGGCCGCGGGCGGGCTTCGCTGATGTCAAGGGTCCGCTCCTGGAGTACCTTTCCCTTCAGTCCGGTGAGCGCTGCCACGGCCTCGGACTTGGTAGGCATTTCCACAAAGCCAAAGCCTCTGGGCTGTCCGCTGTAGCGGTCCTTCACGATAGCTACGGACTCAACTTTGCCAAAAGCCTCGAATTCATGACGCAAGTCGTCTTCAGTTAGTTCGCGAGGCAGATTGCCAACGTAAATCTTCATCGATGTTCTCCTTTCGATTGACTGGACCGCCCTCTGGGGTTACTCCAGTGGATGGTCTCGGAGAGATCAGAGGCTGGGACAACCCCAGCCTCTGTTGCGTGATCGCCGTTCAGGCTATCGCCGATTATTCGGCTTCACCTTGTCGTAGCAACGGCTGCAATACACGGGTCTGCCTTCGCGGGGCTCGAATGGTACCTGGGTCTCGACACCACACTCGGCACACACTGCTGAGTACATCTGGCGATTGGATCTCGAACCTCCGAAACCACCACCACCGCCAGAGTCATTTCGCTGTGCTCTCTTTGCCTGGCGGCAAGCTGGGCAGCGCTTGGGCTCATTGGTGTAACCCTTGGTAGCGAAGAAGTCTTGCTCTTCAGCGCTGAACGTGAAGCTGGTGCCGCAATCTGAGCATTGGAGAGTTTTGTCTGCAGGGCTCATTGGATGACCTCCTTTCCTAAAAACTAGTTGGCTAGAGTTCGGTCATCCAAAGCCTGTAAGCATCCGCATGGATGGTTGTCCAGAGGATTGGCAGAACCTGTACTGTAACCACCACGCGTACTATACACGAAAGAGAGGAGATATGCAAGTGGCATGTCACAGCAGAAGCTTGACTGAATTGCCCAGGGCTGCTAGATTCACAAAAGGGATCATTCGTCTGGTTGGGGGGCGAATTCCGACCAAGCGGTGTGCGCGCCGGATCATTTCGCGTAACGAGTCGGCGCGTTTTGTGATTGATTTGTGATGCCTCCATCATTGATCGAGTCATAGTTGTGACGATGCGGTGATAGAGTCTCTATTAGGATAGGGTTCGGGAGGGCAGGCAAACCATGGATCCCATTTTCAGTGGGCCGAACTTGCAGGACAGTCTAGCCATGGCTGATCCGTTGGCCATCCTCGTCCTCCTTGGGGCAGTTGCTGCGGCCGCCTCGCTCTCTGTCACCGAAGGCGTCAACACATGCCTCGCTGAAGCCAGCAGTGACCAATCCCCCAAGGCTGATGACGTCGTGACCAAATGGCTCGACAGTCTGCTCATGCCTCCGCTCAATCGATAGCTGCGCCACCTTTCGTGGCTCGGCTTGACTTGCGTCTGCGGTTCTATTGTCTGTGTATCCCGTGTCCTCAGGAACTCACCAGCCTCCCATCTGATTACACTCCATGCCTGGCCGCACCGTGGGCGTCTGCTGTCAACATTACACCGGACGTCACATGATTGGACACGGCGACCGCGATACTGTCTGGCTGTATCTTCAGCGCCACCCCCTGAGTGTTCTGACTGTGATAGAATTAGAGTCCGCAAGCACGCGAGAAGAGCATGGGTTACTCTGTTAGGCCGATGAGCGCTGACGATATCCCCCAAGTCAGCGAGATTGACCGGGAAGCCTTTCCCACTGAATGGCCTCCTCCATCATTCAAGAGGGAACTCAGTTCCAGCATGGTGCGCTATCTAGTGGCCTTCGACGAGTCCCGCCCCATCGTCACCAATGCGACGATGCCCAAAAGAAGTGCGTGGGAGTCGCTGGTCGCCGGAATGAGGCACATGCTGGGCAGAGACGACGCCCCTGCCGACGTTGCCGCTGCCCAGTACACGCAGCTCATCGTCGGGTATGCTTCCATATGGATGATGGTGGATGAGTCACACCTCACGTCGATAGGAGTTCGTCAGACCTATCAGCATCAGGGCATCGGCGAAATGCTTCTCATAGCCATCATCAAGCTGTCACAGCAGATGAAGGCCGAGGTGGTGACTCTCGAAGTACGAGCCTCTAACCGCTCAGCGCAGGCTCTGTATGCCAAGTATGGGTTCAAGAATGTAGGGATTCGGCGTCGCTACTATACCGACAACAGCGAAGACGCTGTCGTCATGACCACAGACAAGATCACTTCCCCAGCCTACCAGGCGAAGCTGAGGGATATGGAAGCGAAGTACATGGGAAGGCACAAGCTTCCAGCGCCGGCTAGCGGCTAGCCGGTCTCTTCATCCGTACTCGTAGGAGATGCCGAATCCGGCCCTGGGGTAGGCCCACTCGATGGCCTCTTGATCGCAGCAGATGCGGCAACTGCCGCACTCAAGGCAACCTTCGTGGCTGAAGCTTATCTTGCCTTCCTTGAGCTTAAAGCACTCCGCGGGGCAGACGTACAGACAAGGTCGCAGATCGCACTCCTGGCAGACATCAGGCTTGATCTTGATGTGGGCCTCGGTGTCCACATCGTAGTGGTTCAGCGCCAGTCTCTGCTCCATGGTCATATCGCTCATATCGTCTTCCTGGCGGCCATCGCGTCGCGCACCAATTGCCAGAGGGAGACCTTGCCTTTCATCTCCTCGCGGGCCAGTTGCCACACTGTGCTCTTGGGATTGGCGTCCACCTCGAAGACCCTTCCAGCCAAGCTGCAGGCCAGCTCCGGATAGACGCCGTACAGCCGTGGGTTCTCCAGGAACTGCGGCGCGCCGAAGAACCGCACCAAGTCTTGAAGGACGAAGCTATCCGACATCAGCTTCACGTACTGTGACAGGGTCTGTTGGCTGAAATCATTCTTCTCCCTGGCCATCTTGACTGTCTCCGCAGCAGCTAATCCAGAGGCTAGGGCGAAGTTGAGCCCTTCCAGCGCCCGGCCGGTGGACAACACCAGGGCGGCGGCATCGCCGGCGACGAGCATTCCGTCGGTGTAGAGTTGCGGTACCATCCTGAGACCTCCGGCGGGCACCAGGTGGGCGGAGTATTCGACGGGGGTGCCGCCTTTCACCCACTCCCGCACCGTTGGGTGCTCTTTGAAGCTCTCCAAGAGCTCCACGCTCTTCAGCTTGTTATCGAGGAGTGCTTTCAGTTGAACCACGATGCCCAGCGACAGGCTTTCCTGGTTGGTGTACAGGAAGCCGCCGCCGTGGACGCCGCGGGTGCAGAAGCCCAAGAAGTGTATGGCGGCACCGCCATCAGGCGTGACATTGAACCGCTGCTCGATGGTCTCCCGGGGCAACTTGATGACTTCCTTGACTCCCTGGTTGACGTTCTCTGGCGCCAGGCTGATGCCCAGGCCAGCCTTGTCGGCCAGCAGGGAATTGACCCCGTCCGCGGCGATGACTACTTTGGCTGCAATGCTGTCGCCGCCGGCCACAATCCCGGCTACGCGGCCATCATCCATGATCAGGTCGTCGGCCCGGCTGCCGGTGATCACCATTCCCCCCGCCTCCTCCACCTTCTGGGCGAACCAGCGGTCGAACTTGGCCCGGAGGACGGTGTAGCCGGCGGACTCGGGATGATCGGAGGTGTCCTTGTTGAAGTCGATGGAAACGGAGGACTTCTCTGAAAGCATGGATATGACGTGGCGCTGGACGCGCCGCTCCACCGGTGCTTCCTTCCAGAACTCGGGGATCAACCCGTTGAGGACGGAGCCATAGAGCACACCGCCGGTGACATTCTTGCCTCCGGCGAACTTGCTCCTCTCGACCAGCAGAACCTGGATGCCGGCCTTGGCCAGGGCGTAGGCGGCGGCGCAGCCGGCCGGGCCGGCGCCGACGACAACAACCTCGAAGCCATCACTCATGGCTGAAGAGTATAGTGGCGGGCGTGGCCCGCTGCAAGCGGGGCGTGCTGACGTGGGTTCTGCTTTCGTGGCGAACAAGATCTTGTTGGTCTGTGGAATGAACAGCAAGCAACACACCGGAATGCTCCACTTGCAGCGCATGACATAATACCCATACAATACGAGACGACAAGAGAAGGTTAAGAAAGGTCTGCAGGTGAATCTGGCGGTCCAACTAGCTCCCAACAATCAGCGCGGTCTGTTGCTGAAGAATTCCGTGATGACCGCGTCCGGCACCTTCGGCTATGGGACGGAGTATGCCGACTTCGTCGACATTCAGAGGCTGGGCGCCATCGTCTGCAAGGGAACTACCCTGGAGCCGCGGGAGGGCAATCCGCAGCCCAGGCTGGCGGAAACCCCGTCCGGGCTCCTCAACTCGATCGGCCTCCAAAACGTCGGGGTCGAGGCGCTGATCAAGGAGAAGGCTTCCATGTGGGTTGGGTGGCAGGTGCCGGTCATCGTCAACATCGCTGGTGAGAGTATTGACGACTATGGGAGGTTGGCGGCCAGGCTGGATGGAGTAGCTGGCGTCAGCGGACTGGAAGTGAACGTCAGTTGCCCCAACGTGAAGTCCGGCGGCATGGAATTCGGCACAGATCCGAAAGCGGCGGCATCCGTCACGAGGGCCGTGAAGAAAGCCAGTTCCCTGCCCGTCATTGTAAAGCTGACCCCAAATGTCACTAGTATTGTCGAGATCGCCGAGGCGGTCGCGGAAGCAGGTGCTGATGCCCTTTGCCTCATCAACACGCTGCGGGGAATGGCTATTGACGTGTCCGCGCGGAAGCCGTCCCTGGGCAACATCTGCGGCGGTCTGTCCGGGCCGGCCATCAAGCCGGTGGCCCTTCACATGGTCTACCAGGTCGCGGGCCGGGTGAAGGTGCCGGTCGTGGGGTGCGGCGGCATCATGTCGGCGCAGGATGCACTGGAGTTCATTATGGCCGGGGCCAGCGCTGTCGAGGTGGGGACTGCCCAGTTCGTCAATCCCCGCGCGCTGCTGGATGTCCTGGAAGAGATCGAGGAGTTCATGCTTCGCGAGGGCGTCAAGGACATCTCCGAGCTTGTTGGCGCGGCGCGGTGAATCAGGCCATCTTGGGTGACATAACCCCGAATTGCTATAATCTAGGTACACGCTATGGATAGCTTTCTGGAGAAACTCGAGACGGTAGACCGGCGCTACGAAGAGCTGAATGAGCTCATGGCGTCCGGCACGGGACAGTGGCAATCGCTGTCCAAGGAGCAGGCCGGGATTGCCCCTGTCGTGGGGAAGTACCGGCAGTACAAGACGGTGGTGAAGCAACTGGCGGAGACGGAGCAACTGCTGCAGGACAACGAGGATTTCGATTTGAAGGAGCTAGCCGAACAGGAGATCGAGTCGCTGAAGAAGCGCCGCGATGAACTGGTGCAGGACTTGAGAGTAGCGCTACTGCCCAAAGACACCACCAGCGAGAAGGATGCCATCGTGGAGATTCGCGCCGGCACCGGTGGGGAAGAGGCGGCTCTATTCGCCGGAGATCTCTACCGGATGTATCAGCGCTATGCCCAGAACAACGGCTGGAAGACGGAGATAGTCGACAGCAGCCAGAGCGAGCGGGGCGGGTTCAAGGAGATCATCTTCGAGGTGAAAGGCAAGAATGTCTTTGGCCGTTTGAAGCATGAGCGTGGGGTGCATCGGGTGCAGCGGGTGCCGGTGACCGAGGCCAGCGGCCGCATCCACACTTCTACTGCCACAGTAATCGTCATGCCTGAAGTTGAGGAAGTGGATTTTGACCTGAAGCCAGAGGATTTGAAGGTGGAGTTCTATCATGCCAGCAGCGCCGGCGGCCAGAACGTGAACAAGGTGGCCACGGCGGTACGTATCTACCACCTCCCAACCGGAATCGTGGCCAGTTGCCAGGACGAGAGGTTCCAACTGCGTAACCGGCAGAAAGCGATGGCGGTATTGCGCGCCCGCGTCCTGGATCATGAGGAGCGCAAGAAGCAGGAAGAAATGAGCAAAGAACGGCGCTCCCAGGTAGGCTCAGCTGAGAGGGCGGAGAAGATACGCACCTATAACTACCCCCAGAACCGCATCACGGACCACCGCGTGGGGCTGACGCTTCACAAGCTGGCGCTGGTCCTTGAGGGCGACTTGGACGAACTCATCGATGCCGTGGCGGCCGACGAAAGGGCCCGGCAGCTAGAGGAAGCCGTTGCGTGACCCTCAGGGAAGCGCTTCGCCAGGCTGAAGCTCAAATTGCGCTCCAGAACATCCCCGATGCCCGCATAGAAGCCGAACTGCTGTTGATGCATGCCCTGGGCATTCAGAGGGCGGAGCTCTATGCCAGATTGGCGGAACCTCTTCCTTCTGCGGTTGGAGACAAGTTCGAGGCCCTTGTCGAGCGGCGTCTCCGGCACGAACCGGCGGCATACATCCTGGGCCGACATGAGTTCTATGGCGTCGAGTTGTACGTCGATTCCCGGGTGCTGGTCCCCAGGCCGGAGACCGAGTTGCTGGTGGAGACGGCGCTGGTCTTTGTGGAGCGGCGGTTCGGAAAAGGGCAGCCCTGCTCCATAGTGGATGTAGGGACGGGGAGTGGGGCGATTGCCATTGTCCTGGCTCTTCATCTGCCGCGAGCGCGCATCTATGCTACGGACGCGTCGTCTGGTGCCATCGATGTTGCCGGTGTCAACTGCACTCGGCGCGGCGTGAACGGGCGAGTGGATCTCCTTCTAGGCGATCTGCTGGATCCTCTGTCACGGTCAGTGGACCTGATCGTGGCCAATCTCCCGTATGTGAAGGATGCCGACATCACGCAATTGATGCCGGAGATAAGGGATTTCGAGCCGGTGGCGGCGCTGGCCGGAGGCGCCGATGGCCTGGACAAAGTGCGCCTGCTTCTGGCCCAGTCGAGAGGGCATCTCCTGCCGCGGGGAGCCGTCATGCTGGAGATCGGTCTCGGTCAGGCGGAAGAAGCCGTCTCCATAGCTGCCAGACATTTCCCTGAGAGCAAGGTTGATCTACTGA
>Ga0209703_1000375_pt1 | contig 12266 bp, 38 predicted proteins | sample PPLLak12cMay2015_2_FD_187256 | JGI IMG/M metagenome (GOLD analysis project Ga0209703, IMG submission 187256) | Freshwater sediment microbial communities from Prairie Pothole Lake near Jamestown, North Dakota, USA - PPLs Lake P8 Core (1) Depth... | ecosystem: Environmental > Aquatic > Freshwater...
ATGCCCTTAGTCTTGTAAACTTGAGCCCTATCCTCTACTTCTTTTTCCAACATCTCTCGATTGAAATCATCCATACAGGGGTCTATAATGTCAAAGTCCTTCCTATTGACGAAATACTCACGGACTCTTTTCCGCCACTCGAACGTTTCTGGTGCTGCCACCGAGATTTGACCACAAAGGTATATAATCTCATTCATGTCTTTCATCGTCACTTTTCTCCCTTCTCCAACCACGTTCTTCCTTTATTTCCCATCTTTCATCTACCCATATTGTTTCAAAATAAGGTACAAGTTCCTCTACTATGAATCGTTCTTCAGAGATACCAAATCCAATAATGTGTGTTTTATCTTTTGTTTTTGATGTTTCAGCCCACCTGTCTCTTTCGTCAAGTCTACCAAAAACATAACCAAGGACAGTAAAAACAATCAAAACAATTAGCACAAAGGTTATTGGCATTTTATTCCTCCTTCATAATTTCGTAACAAGGTGTACAAAGCGACCACAACTTGCTTTCGTACGCAAACAGTATTGTTGGTTTGTCATCTAGCCGGCAACCGCATTTTTCACAGGATGGTAGAAACTCAATCATTTCCATATCTGCACCACCACATCGTGTGTAATCTAGGCCGCCATCTATGAATGTTTGATTTTCGCAGTTACAACTATTGAAATCATGTCTGTATCGTGATTCAAGTACCATACCACATCTCATACATCGAATTGCTGACATTTTATTTCATCCTTCCGTGTTTTTTTTATAACAATGTAGATATTTCTAAATCCAGCACATATACCTAAAAACAAACCAACTAATGTACCAACTGGAGACCACCCAAAAGCAGTGTCTACCCAAAAACCAATCGCTGTTCCAAGAACAATGGAAATTGCAATTGAAAATGACAAACTACTGTAATACCACAAATCCTTAGCTATTGTTCTCAAATATTCTTTGGTGCTTTGATCCATTATGGTCGTCTCCTTTTAGACAAGATCCCAGAAATTTTTTGTGTCTGTTTCCACAGGCTTCTGTTCTTTGTCCTTTTGTTTTTCAACAAACCTATCATAAAATTCTTCAAGTAGTTGATTATGTAAATCATCAAGCACATCGTTTTTTATGATTATGTGTCCTTTTTCATCGAATGGTATGTCGGTTCGAACAGTTGTTACCTCTCCTTGCCAGGCAACACTAATAAATGAGTTTTCATACTTTCCATTCCATCCAACATATTCCTCTATGGCATGCATGGCCTCATGAAATGCACGCATGTAGTCTTCACTTTTGAATGTTTTATCCAACAACGGAACATATATTTGCCGGTTCTTTCCATTCCTGTCTATTGTATCCTCATAAAGAACCAGATACTCTATCATGGTCTTGTCGTTGTTCAATAGGCCCAAATAATTTTTAAGAGACATCACCATTTTCCTTAATCTTCTCATCTTCATAAGGCCCAAGCAGACGCCTTTCAATTTCTGTTGCACACTGATGAAGTTCACCAATGAAGTTCTTGAAGTTGTTGTACCCTGGTTTTACGAATGTTTTACAGTATTTGAACAACACATAGTTCAAATCCCCATCGGCCTTTATATCTGCCCATTCCATCATGTCAACAACCGTGTCCAGAGCCGGCCTTCTTTCTTCTTTAACGTATGGCATTCCAGTAGTCCTCCATAATCTTGTGTTTTGTTTTGTCTTTTAAACCACATGGCCACCAATAAGGTGCATCTTTGTCAGCGTATGGCCAAATCTTTCCATAGTACTCAGGATCTTTTCTCGCCAGGTTTGCTCGATGTGATTCGTGTAATCGAAAATCACCAATCCAAGGAGGTAGGACAACTTCACTTGCCCTAGCAATATAGTAAAGCATATTGTTCTTGAAGCCTCTTTTCTCCCATTCCAGCATCATAATGTCCATATAATAACCAAGTGTGTCTTCATACCCTTTCCACATAAGAACAGCCGGGTGGTTTCCCCAACGCCCACCATAGGCCAATGTTTTAAGTATCTGAAAGGCCTCTACTCTTTGTTTTCCAAGACGTTTGTCGTCTAGGATTTTAGCAGTATGTATAAAATCAGGAAACGGGAGGAATGTCTGCATCTTTCTCGTCCTCTTCTCCTAATAAAGAATCCATGTTCTCAATGTGGTTGACCAATCCCATAAGCGGCTCTTCAAAAATTAAAACACTGCGAATTTTGCCATCACGTGCAACACATTCACTGTGTGTGACAAGATTCATTTTGTCGTTTTCCTTAAGTTTCTTTCTAAGCCAGCTCTTGACCTTTCCTGATGGTAACTCACTCATTTCAAATGTGAATCTTTCCATAGCGCCCTCCATAAAAATGGCGGATTTAGACGCAAAAACGCATCTTTACCCGCCAACGGCGTTGAAAACTAATATGTTTAGGAGATTTATCATCCTAGTGTAATATAATACACGAACCTCATTTTGTCAAGGGCAATTTTAAATAAATTCCTCTTGATTTAGTGTAAATGTAATCCTCAATAATGTAGCGCAGAATAAGTCCTGCCTTTTCCCGATCTGGATAATCTGGAAGCGGTGAGTTTTCCTTAGCAATATTTGCCAAATCAAATAATTTATTTGCCTCGTTTTTTACAGCATCGAGTTCCCACTTACCGAGTTTTATGTCTCTTAACATATCGTAATCTGTGGTTCTAAAAACATTGAGTTCACCTGTGTTAAGAAACTCTATGGCCATATGCATGAGCCTAATTAAGTGCGCCGCATTTTTTGTGTCATACCCATATTTTTCAACGAGTTTCTTTCTTTTGTCTCCCATATACCCCATATGTGCATGATGTGTCATTCTTTTCAGTTGTCCTTGTGCATAACCTATGAAAGCGACAAACGCGATTTTTGAAGAAAATATGTGTTTATTTTCCAGAATTAATTTTCCGTACCAACCAAATTTCGTAGGAAAATGATATTCGTCTTTAATCCACAGCAAAGATAACACATTCGGGTTGGACTTTAACAACAGTTGGAAAAACTTTCTGATTTCATAGCTGACCACGTCCCACTCATTTATAAATCTCTCCACGGCACTTGTATAGTCCTCTGTCTTTCCATCGAATGTAAAAAACTTATCTCCAAGACCAGTATAGTATTCTGGCTCCGCAAGATAAACAGACATGAGGTCAATGTCGTCCACGCTGTTTGGATCTGTATTTGGGATGTACGTGTTTTGCGCGTAACTACCTCTAAAACCAAGTAAAACAGTGTCTTCCGGGTAAAGCTTGTTTTTTAGTTCTTCGGGTATTGTTTTCATGTTGTAAATATAAGCATCTTTTTCATCTTGTCAAGTACTATGATGGTCGAATAGGTCAAAAACTGTCCAGATTTCGTGTGTGGCACCCCATTGGTGATGAGGGGGGAAACATTCCCTTTCAGAAAATTATAGGGCCGGCCTTTTAGACGCGGGCTAAATTTTACTCGGGACATAACTTGAAAAAAGATGTTTCTAAAAACCAATTTAAAAAGGAGGTACACCATGATGGAAGAAATCTATTACGAAAAAGACCTTAACTATCACCTGGAAGCCCCGGCATCCGGGTGTGATATCTGCGAGAGTATCGCAGAGCTCAAACAAAAACTTTTAACACTCAACCTGTGGACTGAGCAGTCCATAGAAGAAGATATCCTCCCATCTTTGAGCGAAGGTGATTTGTATGAATACCTTCGCATCTTGGATGGCAAGTAAACCTAGTATCTTCCGTGCCCATCACTTCGGTGGTGGGCACGATTGGATACTAAGTTTCTTTAGGGAGGTGGTACTATGCAAGGACTTGTCACCAAGAAACATTTCTTCCTGATTCTTAGGTACTTCGGACTCAGGAAGGCATTGTCCGTACTGTTTTCTAGGAAACGTGTCGCTTTGAACATACTCATTAAATAGGAGGTGTGTACTATGGAAATGTTGATTGGTCTTGTCATCGGCGCAGTTCTGGCAGTTTGGTGGGGTTCGTGCTCGTGGTTTGTTACCAAACTCATTCGTGAATGGAGGAGGAACTAATCATGAAATGCAAAAAGTGCAACTCTGAGAACTTGACTATTGTGAAATCTGGCCCGCATCAGAAACTGGTGTGTAGTGACTGTTTGGCTTTCCAGAAGTTTCTCTCGCAGGAGGATGCGAAAACATTCAATCAACTTCAAGCACTGAAAAAGGAGGTGTAATCATGTATACTGCAAAAGAAATTCAGGAAGAGTACAGGTTAAACACGTGGCGTACGAGGACCAACGACCGTAAACATTCACACAGCTGTATTCCTTTGGCCCTCATGGCAGAATCCATTCGTCAGCTCACCCAGGGTAAAACGCCTGATCATGAGGCAATTCTGGAGGAAATCCGCGTCAGTGATAATGTCATTCGGCGCCCAAGAAGTTAGTACCAAAGGAGTGGTAGGGGCCTCTACCCCTACCATTCTCTACGAGGTCGTTAGGCGAAACGGCCCCGTTAGGCATGAGGGAAGACGGATCCCTACCCGTAACTCGGCCACATTTGTGAGGGACATCCTCATTGTCCCGGCCGACCTCCTTTCAGCTTAGCGACCTCATAGAGGATTAACATTATCAACAACATAGAACGTAGGAGGTGTAGTATGACATTGAAAGAGTTTTACAAGGAACACGAGGATCGATTGGAGCTTATGCTCAATCACCCGAGCTACAAGGAAGGTGATGGGCACATCTCTCGGATGGTTGACCGCGTCATGGAACAGCTCGAGAAGATTGAGAAAGGTGCTCAAAAGCACGGATGGAATGCCAACAGGTTGTTTGTCAAGGTTGACTAAGATTGATTTTTAGTTTTCTCCATACCTATCAGTGAGAACTGGTAGGTATGAATGGAGACTATAAAATCACCCTAATAGAGGAGGTATATATGGATATTGCTACCTGGATTCTTACTTTGTTGGCTATTGTTGGCGTTGTTTTAAACGCTCAAAAGAAGGTTTCTGGTTTTTATTTCTGGATTCCTTCTAACCTTGGTTGGCTTGTTGTTGGTATTATTACCGGTGTTTGGGCACAAGCCGCTCTTTTCGGATTCTATACCTTTATGTGTTTCTATGGAATCAAGAAGTGGAACTCATAACAACTTACAAATTTTTAAAAGGGGGTGATACGCAATGTTTCATGTAGTCGTCAAGGACTATGAAAATTCTGGATTCGTCTGGGATGCCTTCTACTGCCAAGCATGCCTGGAAAAAAATATTGCGACAGCCAAACATCTAGAAATCCTACAACAACACACAGTAACACCAGAACATTTATCCAGAATCTACCCTCCACTTGTGGACGAACCTGTTTGTGAAAACTGTGGCACAATCTTCAATTATTTGTCGTGCAAATGAAATAACCTGTCTTTCTAATTGGAGGTTTTTATGAAATTCGTATTAGAAGAACATTCAAATGGAAGGATGTTTATGGTTAGAGAACACGAATCAGATTGGATTCACACGTTTGCATGGGGGTATGCGGATTGTGAAAAAGCAAGAAAGATACAAAGTCGATTTAACAAACAAGGAGCCTTCATAACGAAGGAAAGAGCGCTGTACATTTCAAGTAGAATAAGAGGAAACTCAACAATTCATTAAAAGGAGGTAACTATGACGATGAATAACATGCCGAGAAGACTTCCTATAGTGACAGTAAACGGGAAGAAGTACTTTCTGGATGAACGCTTAAGACAACTCAGAAACGTTTCAAATCCGAGTGATTACATAAATTTGCCGAGAGAAGGTGAGTCGTGTGCAACGAATCTCAAGTATGGTGTTGACTTTTTACCAGAAACCACTAACTCATAAGAAGGAGGTATACCATGAGATGCCCAAAATGCAACACCGATGAACATTTTCGTGTCAATGAGTTCATGCTGGTTCTCAACCAGGGCCCTGAAGGCCCTTTGCATGAGGTTAGTTGTACAAAGTGCAACACAAGCATGCATTCGGCACGGCTTCCGGAACACTTCACCAATAAGGAGGTGAGAGCGCTTGAACAATCCAATTAAAATTGCATTAATTCTGTTTGCCGGGTATGCATGGGCAACTGTCTTGGGCATGTTTGTTGGCGAAGAGGTGGTAGGGGGCGTGTTCCTATTCCAAGCCATATACTGTAGACTCAAGTACTTCGGCTACAGAACGATCAAGATTGACCCAAACGACATACCAGTACTCATTCCAGAGGTTGTGACAACAACTAACTAAGGAGGTGTTTTATGAGCAAGAATGAAGCGATTTTACTGAAAAAGGCTATGGACCGGCTTGAGAGAAAGATGGAAAAGGCTAAGGGGCCGATTGAGCAAAACCGGATTGTGAAGGCCTACCTGGCAAAACGGAAGAAGTACAACAAGATCATGGGTATACAGGATGAGGAGTAAAGGAGGTGTGTATGGCGGCGTTTACGGACGAACAGATTGCGTTCATGAGAGCAGACCTCGAGAATGACATGGCACTCTCGAAACTTATTAACGTCGTTAAGGAAAATCTTAGAAAGGAAGGTAAGAACTTCGATGAAGAGTTCGACAATTGGAAAAAACAAAATAACAGAGTTTGAAGTTACAGAGATTGATTGGTCAAAGGCATGCCCGACCGAAGAAGAGATAAAGGAGCGCTTCGCCGGCCAAGAAATCGAAGACATATCCTATGACACCAAATATCCCAGGGTTGAGGTGTTGGTCGATAACCAGATATGGGCATGGGACAAGTTCCACGGCGGTGGATTCTGGTACACAACATAACTTAGAAGGGAGGTGATATCATGAAAAAGCTACTCTATGTACTAGTGATGACCGTTGTGCTTTCTATACCTTCAGTGATTGAGCCATCCTGCATAGAGCTTGGCTTTCATCCAGGAAGTGGCCCTTGGGTAATCATGGAAAGTCCGGATGGGACGAAGTATACTTTAACCGAAGCTGGCGGTACTATTATCGCCGAAAGGTAGGAAAAGATGGAAAAGAAACTTGAGAATCTGGAAATGATTGCTGGCCGTCTTGGTAAAGACCCCGTTGTGTACACACGGAACATTCAAGGTAAACCTGTGCAGGTTGCAAAGTTCGACCTTGCTGTGCCGGAAATCCGAAACGGAAAGAAAGAAACCGTCTGGGTCAAGGTCTCTGCTTGGAGGGAAAGAATCAACGCAGCAAAGCTTCTTCACAAGGGCGAAGCTGTAATGCTACATGGTAAGAAAAAGACTGAGACATACACTAACAAAGCCGGTGAACAGGTTGTATGCCCAGCCTTCGACGCCATTTGGTTCACATTCCTCGGCAACAAGAAACAAGAACAAGAAGCACAAGCTGGTGCATAAGGAGGTGATTCACATGGTAATAAAAGAAATCCAATTTGATACTACACACTACCCAGAGTACACCTGTGGTGGATTCAAACATTGCGGCCGCAGAGAGTGTAATCCCAACAACATAGATTGTAGAGAGTGCATATCTGATGCGTTTAAAGCAATAAACGAGGAGCATGAAGGGGGGTGCAACTATGCTACCAGGTGAAACGATTGCAAGTGGTGCTTCGTCTACGTGTCCTGATTGTGGAATGAAACTCGAACTTAAGGTTCTCCGCTCCGGTGGTGGCTACTACATCGGAACATTTTGTTGTTGTGGCCCATACTCTCGTGAGAGTGGATACTACAGAACCAGTAAGGAGGCACAAGATGCGCTGGATTCTGGATTTTTTGGTCGCTGATTACTTTCCCGGCATAAGGCTTGGACGATGGTTAGGACTGTACATCCTAATCTGGCTGGTATTTTCAGGAATCTACTTAGGAGGACTATAACATAGGAGGTGTAATCATGGCATTACCAGGTAAAACAATTGCTAACGAAAGGAGGTTTTTAATGATTAATGAACCATTTAATATGGACAAGAGTTGTACATACTGTGAGTATGCGACACACAACGACAAAACGGACGAAATGAATTCATATTCACCGGAAACAATCTACTTCTGCACAAAAAACAGTAGATATGTATGTCATCTGAACAGTTGTGAGGAGTATTCGAGAAAGAACAGAGAAAGTGTAATCATGGCTAAAACAACTGAAAATGGTGTTACGTATATCTGTAAAAGATGTGGTGAACAACTCGAACTATATTCTACCCGCACATGTGAAGGTGAACGCTTCTACCTTTGTGATTGTGGATTCATCAGTAAAGAGGAGATTGAGGATGACCTTGCTTCTGGAATGCTTATTAGTAGTTGATTACTGTCCTGGCATAACCTAATAAGGAGGTGTAATCATGACAAAACGTGAATTACTCGAATTCTTGAGGCCATTCAGAGATGAGATTCAACTCATCATCACAACGGCCAACGGCGCAACACTCATCGAAAATGCGGATTACTGGTTATCACCAGGCGGAACCGGATTTGTGAGGTTGCAGTCAACAAGAGAGCTCACCGTGGCAGATTGTGTCAAACAGCGACAAGTTATGGAAAAGTCGGACGCGCCAAAGGACGCAGACTCTCCCTATCTTTGTTGGGAAGGTGAAACTGAGTATGAAGACCATCCTGAAATCCAGGCCAAGTACGACGACGGTTCTGAAGAATGGTACAAAATCATCTCATAACAAGAAAGGAAGGTGTACAATGAAATTCGAATATCTCTGTTGTTCCTGCATGAAACAGGTTGACGAATTGACGGAAGAAGGTGTGTGTCAGGAATGTCTTTCCAAACAGACATGGTACAAAACCGGCGTCTATCCACAGCCTGGCGAGAGTGATACTGTTTCGGTGAAGATCGTCTCTGACGGGTGGGTTATAACCAGCAACCAGCACAGCGAACATGTAAGGAGGTAGTTATGAAAACTGAACAAGAAATGCTGGACATGATGGCAAGAATCGCACAGAAAAACAAGGAGGCAGTGGCCAAGGCGTTAGGAAAGAAACCACAACACACATTCAGTCCATACGTAAAGTATGCTGAACCAACAAAAAAGTAAGGAGGTGATGTACATGAAACGGTTTTACCTGAAAATTCCGGAAGGAAGAAAAGTACATCCACTGTTCAGTAACTGTGCAATGAAAACAATTGACTACATGTATGAAGTACTCATAGGGTCTTACCACGCAGCGAAGGTAGATCCAAACACAAACACACGCCGCGTCAAACTTCCCATGCAAATCAATCACAATTAGGAGGTGGCCACGTGAATATTGGTAAAGTCAACTTATCTCCGGACATTTGGAAGAATATTCTTCCAACAACACCTGTTGTTCCAAACAACACCATTTGGGATAGTTTCCCACAGAAAGACATCATCACGGGTCTTCTTCCGCAGATTCAGGCACTTAAACTGAACTGGATTCAGCTGAAACTCTCCATGATGAACGGGGAGAAGATAGAAGACCCAGTACTGGCGAATGAATACGCCCAATATCTTGACTACCCATCAAAAGAGATTGCCAATCTTGCGGCCAGAATTGTAGACCCGAATGACAGTGACGATGTCAAGGCATACAAGATTCTCTCTTGGGTACAAGACAACCTGAAGTACGTGTCCGACCGTGTAAACTACGGTATGAATGAATACTGGACAACCCCCATGGAAACATTGAAAAAAATGTCCGGAGATTGTGAGGATGGTGCATTCCTCATTCACAGCCTCATGCTGAATGCAGGAATTCCATGGGAACGTATACGCACCTATGGTGGTGATGTATACGCTGGGGTAGGTGCTTCCACTGGTGGTCATGGGTGGACAGCCTACCAACGAGAAACCGACAACGAATGGGTAGTTCTGGATTGGTGCTATTATCCAAACACCAAAGAAATCTCGGAGCGAACACCCATGAAAGACGATATGAAGTATGTTGATGACTGGTTCTACATCAACGAATATTCTACCGTCGAAACGCCGTATGCCAATAAGGTGAGAAACCCCGCTATGGCATATAGTTCTGTAAAGACCATGAAGTTCGTTGAAGGCCAGAGAGTAAGTCTAACGGCCTAAACCAGTCTTTGAACGGACATCAACAATTAACAATGGAGGTGAATATGTATCTACAAATGACAGAAGATGACATGAAACACAGCAGGTTTCTTATGGAAAGAATACACGAAGCACAAAAGGCTGTCTACGAGTCCATTAACTCCAAAAGTATTTCTGGGTTTTATGAAAACAAGAAGCAGTATGAGAATGCATGTCTGAATTTCTGGGAGTTCAATTACACTCGATTTGGCATACTGCCGACTGTGACCGTCAAACTACCTTTCTAAGGAGGTGCGTATGGGAGACTTAATTCGTCTTCGTGATTGGATTATACAGAGGTTGGAGAGTGGAAAGGTTCTTGCTCCGCCGGAAGTTGACAAACTATACAAGGCATACCACAGAATGAGAATGTGGGAGGCCGAGTGTCGTGAAGAAAAAGAAGGAGGAAGAAAATGTCCACAGAGAACATAGTAACTCTTGACACTCTAAATGGTACTCCGGCAAAGGTATTCGTACACCTCAAGATATCTAAACTTGAGATCGGACGACATTACGCACGTATCACCTGTGTTGGGCACGACAAAGGGTTTGTGCTGGCCGGCGAAGAATATGTCAAGAAACTCAAAAAGACATTCAAAGTCGGCGATTACACCAACATTGTAGCATCTGGAGAAGCCCGCATCATCATTCGAATCAACAAAGGAATAGACTTGGAGGTGTAACTATGAGAGTCAATGTATCTTTCAACGGACTGAAAATCACAAGGGCCCCGAAGTATTACTCTGACAGCAACACCGTGGAAATCATGGCGGCAGACATTGACGATAAGTCCATATACCCATGTGAGTACAAACTCGTGTACAGAAGATGGGATGCTTTGAGATTCTTCAAACTCTTCAAAAAGGGTGATGTGATTAGTGGACAGGGTGGCCTCGAGGCCTACAAAGCAGAAGTCTACGGTTGTCGTCAGAAGCCACTACACAACACCAATGGAAAAGGTCTTCGACATGTCACAAAGGATCGGATTGTCGTCAGCAGCATGGTTCCAACAACTATCTACCACGAAAAACGCTAAGGAGGTGTAATCATGATAAAAGCAGTTTGTTTCACTGGACATCGCCCTGACAAACTTGGTGGATATTATGGAGAGCGCGCCGAGAAGATTCAAAATGATGTCTTCGACACACTGGTCGACGTGATTACACGGGCATACAACAATGGGTTCCACATCTTCATATCAGGAGGGGCGCTCGGTGTTGACCAGTTGGCCGCTGAAGCAGTTATCCACCTCCGGGATGAACAAAAAATGCCCATCAGGCTGGTGATTGCAAAACCATTTCCATCTCAGTCGTGTAAGTGGCCGAAATCGGCTCAGAACAAGTTCGACATACTCTGCGAGAAGGCCGATCATGTGTTCAACGTATCAGAAGACCCATACACGCCGGAGAAGATGACCCTTCGCAACGAATGGATGGTGAACCGTTCCGGTTGTGTGGTTGCTGTATGGAACGGCTGCAAGGGTGGTACTGGAAACTGTGTCGACTACGCACGAAAGATGTACAAGCCGATACACATCATCAACCCATACACCTTGGAAGAACGCTGGGAATTGCCCGGCAAGGTGACATGGTGATGCTAAACATCGGGTGTCTCACATCGGGACGATGCTAAAGTCCTGGTGTCTCGAAGGCCGACGGCGAAAACACAAAGCCGTCAAAAACAGAAACGCGTTGTTCGGCGGCCGGCGGCGCTCGGCATCCTCCGCTTCGCTCCGGCCGCCTCGCAGCCGCCTCCGTGTGCCCTTTGATCGGCTATTGCGGATGAAAGAGGCCACGAGCGCCGTGGAAAAAGCAGGGGTGTCTCGTCACCGGGGTATGGTGGGGGGGGGTAAACAACAAAAGGAGACAAAATGATAAAAACCGTGATGGGGTTAAGAAGAGTGGCAAAAGTAATCGCCGAAGGAAAAAAAGCAGAAAAACGATTTCAACAGGCGATTGAAAAGAACCCGGAGCTGAAAAAGGAATATTACTCCGGGTCTTGGTACCCGAAATCCTGGGGCGACGACTACGAGCAGTAAGGAGGTAAGCATGAACAAACACACGGCATTTCTCGTCTGGTTCACACCAAGTGAGAGAGAACACAACGATTTCCACGCGGCGAAACATACATGTACGCTACGTCGTGGACATTCATTCAGACTATGCCCATTCTGCACCGATCAAAACTACTGTAGTGATCAACACAACATTTACTGCTACCGACACATGTGGGAGTAGGGGTGTCTCGTTCCCGGGGTATGGGGGTTGG
>Ga0209703_1000377_pt1 | contig 12251 bp, 9 predicted proteins | sample PPLLak12cMay2015_2_FD_187256 | JGI IMG/M metagenome (GOLD analysis project Ga0209703, IMG submission 187256) | Freshwater sediment microbial communities from Prairie Pothole Lake near Jamestown, North Dakota, USA - PPLs Lake P8 Core (1) Depth... | ecosystem: Environmental > Aquatic > Freshwater >...
GGGAGGCCCGCCGGACGTGCGGGACCTCGCATCCCCCCGACCCGACGAGGCAGGCGGTAGCGTGGCGAAGACCCTGGTGGTCGTCGAGTCGCCTGCGAAGGCGAAGACGATCGAGCGATATCTGGGGCCGGACTACTCGGTCCGGGCCTCCTACGGCCACATCCGCGATCTGCCGAAGAGCGAGCTCGGCGTGGACGTGGAGCGCGACTTCCGGGTCACCTACCAGGTCCCCGAGGACTCGAAGCGGCACGTCGCCGAGCTGAAGAAGGCCCTGAAGGCGTCGCAGGACCTGGTCCTCGCGACCGACTACGACCGCGAGGGCGAGGCGATCGCCTTCCACGTGGCCTCGCTCCTCGGGGTCGACCCCGGGCGGGCGAAGCGCGTCACGTTCACCGAGATCACGCGGGACGCGATCCTCGAGTCCTTCGCCCACCCGCGCGAGATCGACCTGAAGCTCTTCGATGCGCAGGAGGCTCGACGGGTGCTCGACCGGCTGGTCGGCTACAAGATCAGCCCGATCCTGTGGCGGCGCGTCCGCCCGGGCCTGTCGGCCGGCCGCGTCCAATCGGTCGCCGTCCGCCTGATCGTCGAGCGCGAGCGCGAGATCCGCGCGTTCGTCCCCGTCGAGTACTGGAGCGTCGACGTCCGGCTCGCGCCCGACGGCGACGAGCACGCGTTCCTCGCGCGGCTCACCCGGGTTCCGGAGGGCAAGCTCGCGACCTCGCCCGACAAGAAGGGCATCGTGCTCCGCGCGGAGGCCCAGGCGCATACGCACGTCGAGCGCCTGCGCCGGGCCACGTACCGCGTCGCGAACGTGGAGCGCAAGGAGCGCAAGCGCTCGCCGGCCCCGCCGTTCACGACGTCGACCCTCCAGCAGGAGGCGGCGCGCAAGCTCGGGTTCGGCGCGCGCAAGACGATGACGCTCGCGCAGCGGCTGTACGAGGGCGTGGACATCGCCGGCGAGGGGACGGTCGGCCTCATCACGTACATCCGGACCGATTCCGTGAACCTCGCCGAGTCCGCCCTGCGCGAGATCGCCGGTTTCATCCGCACCGAGTACCCGCCCGAGTACTCGCTCGCCGAGCCGCGCCGCTACCGGACCCGCTCGCGCAACGCGCAGGAGGCGCACGAGGCGATCCGCCCGACCTCCGTGCTGCGGCACCCGGCGCGGGTGGCCTCGGCGCTCGACCGCGACCGGCTCCGGCTGTACACGCTGATCTGGCAACGGACCGTGGCGAGCCAGATGGCCGAGGCCCGTTTCAACCAGGTCGGCGTCGACGTGGAGGCCTCGGTCGACGCGCTGACGTACGGGCTACGCGCGACCGGGCAGACGCTGCTGTTCGACGGGTTCATCCGCGTCTACCGGGAGGGCCGCGACGAGGGTCCCGACGAGGACGCCGAGGCCCGGCTGCCCGAGCTGACCGTCGACCGGCTCCTGCGGATGCTCGACATCCTGCCCGAGCAGCACTTCACGCAGCCGCCCCCCCGGTTCACGGAGGCCTCGCTCGTCAAGACGCTCGAGGAGCTTGGGATCGGTCGGCCGTCCACGTACGCGTCGATCATCTCGACGATCCAGGACCGCGGCTACGTCCGCCTGCAGGACAAGCGCTTCTACCCCGAGGACGTCGCCGAGGTGGTGACCGACAAGCTCGTCGAGCACTTCCCCGAGATCGTGAACGTGAACTTCACCGCGAAGATGGAGGAGGAGCTCGACCTCATCGCCGAGGGCGGGACCGTCCGAACCCGCGTGCTCGGCGAGTTCTGGGAGCCGTTCAGCGAGGACCTCGAGCGCGCCGAGGAGAAGTTCGAGCGCTACGTCGAGGAGCTCGACGAGGACTGCCCCCGGTGCATCGAGGAGGGACGGACGCCGCCGGGCCGCCTCCAGATCCGCCTCGGCCGGTACGGACGGTTCATCGGCTGCACCCGCTACGCGCCCGAGGACGGGGGGTGCAGGTACATCCGCAACCTGAACGGCGAGGAGCGCCCCGAGCCCGAACTCCTCGACGAGACCTGCCCCGAGTGCGGCCGGCCGCTCGCCCGCAAGGTCGGCCGGTACGGGCCGTTCATCGGCTGCTCGGGGTACCCCGAGTGCCGGTACATCAAGAAGGAGCCTCCGAAGTCGACCGGGATCACCTGTCCGCAGTGTCGACAGGGGCAGATCGTCGAGCGACGGACGCGGTTCGGCATCATGTACGGCTGCGACCGCTACCCCGACTGCGACTTCGCGGTCAACAACCCGCCGGTCGCCGACCACCCATGTCCCGAGTGCGGCTCCCTGCTGGTGCGCCGGCCCAAGTCGTACCGTTGCTGGAACTGCGGCGCCGAGCTGGACCTCGAGCTGGCGGTCACGAAGCCGGGCGACCCGGACGCCGAGGCCGAAACGCGCGCCGCGAGGTCGGCGGCCCGGGCGGCCCGGGCGGCTGCGAAGAAGACGACGGCGAAGAAGTCCACCGCGAAGAAGAACACGACGAAGAAGAAGTCCACCGCGAAGAAGAAGCTCACCGCGACGGAGGGGACCGCCCGCGAGGCCGCGGAGGGATAGTTGACCACCATCGCCGACGAGGTCGCGGCGCTCCGAGGCACGAAGCCGGCGACCTTCAAGGATCTCCTCACCCACCCGGCGTTCTCGAAGCTCCTCGCTGCTCAGACGATGTCGTCGCTCGGCGACTGGGTCGGGTTCGTCGCGGTCGCCGCACTCGTGAAGCGCCTGGGAGGCGACGTCGCCGCCTACGCCGTCGCCGGCGTGATGGTCGCGCGCATGCTCCCCGCGATCCTCTTCGGCCCCATCGCGGGCGTGCTCGTCGACCGGATGGACCGCAAGCGGATGATGATGCTCGCCGATCTGTGCCGAGCGGCGCTCTACGCGACGATGCCGTTCCTCGGCAAGCTGTACCTGATCTTCCTCGTTTCGTTCATCATCGAGTGCTTCTCCCTGTTGTGGAGCCCGGCACGCGACGCCAGCCTGCCCAACCTCGTCCCGCGCCGCCAGCTCGCGAACGCGAACTCGCTCGGTCTCGTCACGACCTACGGCACGCTGCCCCTGGGCGGCTTGATCTTCGCGTTCCTGGCCGGCGGCTCGGACCTGGTCCCGTGGCTGAGCGACAACCCCGAGGCCCTGCCGCTCCTGCTCGACGGCGCGACGTTCCTGTTCTCGGCCCTCATGCTGAGCCGCATCAAGTTCCCGCCGCCGAGCGCGCGGACCGGGGAGAAGCTCGACATGTCGCGTGTCGGCCGGGACATCGTGGATGGCCTGCGCTTCCTGCGTGAGAGCTCGCTCGTGTCGGCGATGACGCTCGGCATCGTCGTCGCGTTCACGTCGGTCGGGGCGGTCCTCGCGATCGGATCTCTCTTCGCGGACGACACGCTCGGGGCCGGCAACACCGGCTGGGGGATCCTCGTCACGTCGTTCGGCGTCGGCATGGGGATCGGCATGGCGCTCTCGAACAAGGTGGTGGACTTCATCGAGCGCGAGCACCTCTTCGTGTGGTCGCTGCTCGCCGCGGCGATGACCCTCTTCGTGCTCGCCGCCATGCCGAACATCGAACTCGCGTCCATCCTCACCGTGGTGCTCGGCGTGTTCTGCGGGTCCGCCTGGGTGAGCGGCTACGTCCTGCTGCAGGAGAACGTGGAGGACGAGTTCCGCGGCCGGACGTTCGGCGCGCTCACCGTGCTCTCGCGGCTCGGGTTGTTCCTATCGCTCGCCGCCTTCCCGGTCCTCGCCGGTATCGTTGGGTCCCGTGAGGTCCTCATCGCGGATCAGCGCTTCGACCTGTCCGGGACGCGCGTCGCGCTCTGGGTCGCCGGTGCGATGGTCGTCGGCGCGACCCTGTTCACCCAGCGCGGCCTGTCTCGCTACCGCATCAGCCGCCCGCAACCCCTCGCGCTCGTGCCCAAGCTGAAGCGGGCCCCGTCGAACGGACTCTTCATCGCCTTCGAGGGCGTCGAGGGCTCGGGCAAGGGCACCCAGATCCGGCTGGCGAAGGAGTACCTCGAGTCGCGGGACGTGGACGTCCTCGTCACCCGTGAGCCGGGGGGCACGGTCCTCGGGGAGAAGCTCCGCGAGATGCTCCTGGACCACGACACCGGGGCCGTCGAGGCCAGGACCGAGGCGCTGCTCTTCGCCGCGAGCCGGTCGCAGCACGTGACCTCGGTCATCCGGCCCGCGCTCGCCGAGGGCAAGGTCGTGATCTGCGACCGCTACATCGACTCGAGCCTCGCGTACCAGGGGTCGGCGCGCGGGGTCGGCGAGCAGGACATCCTCACGCTCAACGTGTGGGCCACGCAAGGGCTGTTCCCGGACCTCACGATCCTGCTGCATCTGGAGCCAGAGGTCGGCCTGCTGCGGTCGCTCGAGGAGCCGGACAGGATCGAGATGGAGGGCGGCGAGTTCCACGCGAAGGTCGCCGACGCGTACCTGAAGATCGCCGAGGAGCACCCGGAGCGGTTCATCGTCATCGACGCCGACGACACGCCCGAGCGCGTGCACCAGCAGGTCGTCGAGGCGCTGAAGCGCGTCCTGAGGGATCGCGAGGAGGACGGCGATGCCGGCTGACGTGCTCGACCGGGTGCCGGGGCAGGACCACGCGATGGCGTTCCTGCGGCAGGCCGCCGGGCGGCCGCACCACGCCTACCTCCTGGCCGGTCCCGAGGGCGGTGGCAAATCCCTCGCCGCCCGAGCGTTCGCGGCCGCGATCCTGTGCGAGCGCGGCGGGTGCGGCGAGTGTCGCTCGTGCCGCCTGGCTCTCGAGGACAAGCACCCGAACGAGTTCCTCGTCGAGCCGGAGGGCCGCGATATCCACGTCGAGACCGTGAAGCAGGAGATCTGGCACCCCGCGTACCGGACCGCGCCCGAGCCCGGCCGCAAGGTGTTCGTGATCCGTGAGGCGGACCGGCTGAACCCCTCGGCGGCCGACGCACTGCTGAAGGTGCTCGAGGAGCCGCCGGCCGACGCCGTGTTCCTGCTGCTCTCGGCCCGCCCGCACGAGCTGCCCGAGACGGTCCTGTCGCGCTGTCACGTCGTGACGTTCGCGCCCTTGTCCGAGGCGTTCGTCGTGCGGACCCTCACCGCCGAGGGCGCCGACCCCGAGCGCGCGGCGCTCGCGGCGCGCTTGTCGGGGGGCAACCTCGGGCGTGCGCGGCGGCTGGCCGTGGACGAGGAGGGACTCGGCTTCCGCGAGGTGGCGCGCAAGGCGCTCGAGCGCGCGGCGGCGGGCCCTGCGGGGGCGCTCGACGCGGCCGAGACGGTGCTCGTCGCGGCCGAGAAGTACCGAAAGGCTCTGACCGAGTCGCTGAAGGACGAGCTCGCGCCGTTCCTCGATGACTCGGGGCGGCCCGAGGAGGCGTACCGCGGCGCCGTCCGTCGCCTGGAGGAGCGGCACAAGCGTCGTGTCCGCAGGGCCGAGCGCGACTACGTCGACTGGGTGCTCCTCGCGGCCTCCGCGATCCTGCGGGACCGCGTGGTCGTCGCGGTCGGCGGCGGCGGGGAGCTGCTGATGAACCCGGACCTCCCGCCGGCGGCCGAGCCCGTCCGCGCGTCGGCGGGCGGGATCGCGGCGCTCGAGGAGGCTCGCGCCGCGCTCGCCGAGGAGCTGAACCTCAACGTGCGGCTCGTGCTCGAGCGGGCGTTCCTACGGTTCGGGGCGTCCTGACGTCCCCGAACGCCCCGTCGCGAAGTGGGGCTGGCATCACTGACGCACACGCGGGTGCGTGCCACGCTTCCGGCGGAGATACAGGACCATGCCCGTACGTGTGCTCATCGTGGACGACCAGGAGCCCTTCCGCGTGGCGGCCCGGATGGTCGTCGAGGCGACCGAAGGGTTCGAGGTCGTCGGCGAGGCCGAGACCGGTGAGGACTCGGTCGACCAGGCACGCGAGCTCTCGCCGGACCTCGTGCTCATGGACGTGAACCTGCCGGGGATCGACGGGCTCGCGGCGACGCGGCAGATCCTGGCCGAGGGCGGGGGCTCGGTCGTCGTGCTCCTGCTCTCGACCTACGAGGAGGAGGAGTACGCGCCCAGAGCCGCCGAGTGCGGTGCGGCCGCGTACGTTCTGAAGTCCGTCTTCGGACCCGACCGTCTCGAGCAGGCCTGGGCGGCCGCGACCTCCGCGTAGCCCGGTCATCCGATCGGAACACCCCACGACATGTGGAGCACGGCCGGCGCGCTGAGGCTAGGCGTGATCCCGTTCCCTGAGGAACGCGAGAACCGCGATCACTCGACGGTGGACCTCGGGCTCCTCGGAGAGCGCGAGCTTGTGGAACAGGGAGTTGATGTGCTTCTCGACGGCGCGCTCGGTGAGGAACATCGACTTGGCGATCGCCGCGTTGTTCTTGCCCTGCGCCATCTGCTCGAGCACCTCGCGCTCGCGTTCGGTGAGCTGCGCGAGCGGCGAGTGCGCCATCCGGTCCTTCGCGGAGACGAGCGCCTCGACCACCTTCGGGTCCAACACCGAGCCACCCGTGGAGACCTCGTTGAGCGCCCGGATCAGCTCGCTCACGTCGGCGACCCGCTCCTTCAGCAGGTAGCCGAGCCCCGCCGCCCCGTCCTTCAGGAGATCGTAGGCGTACCCCTCCTCGGCGAACTGCGACAGGACGACGACGCCGATCTCGGGGTGCTCGCCGCGGATCTTCCGGGCGGCGTCGATGCCCTCGGTCGTGTTCGTCGGGGGCATCCGGATGTCGGTCAGGACCACGTCGGGGCGGAGCTCGTCGACGGCGAGCAGGAGCTCCTCGAAGTCGGTCGCCGTGCCGACCAGATCCACGTCGGCCGAGTTCGCGAGCAGGGCGGCCGTCCCCTCCCGAACGAGGTAGTTGTCCTCGGCGAACACGACGCGGATCACGGCGGCATGCTACACAGACCGCCGGTGGGGGAGCCGAGGTGAGGATCCGGGTCGTCCTTGGTGAGGACAACCGGAGGCCGTCGACCGGCGGGTGACCGAGCGTCAACCGGGAGCCCGCGAGAGGAGCTGACCATGTCGAGGGTGGAGGGGACGGTTCGTTCGTCGCGCGCGAGGACCCGCGCGTTCCGGATCGTGGCGGGGTTCCTCGGGGTGATCGCTTTCGTCCTGGCGCTGATCGTCGCGGTCGCGTACGGGGTCGACCAGGCCGCGCTGCAGCGGAACGGCACCCCGGCGCTCGACCCGCACGCCGAGCTCCACCATTACAGCGGCATGGCCGTGATGGGCCTCCTGCTCGCGGCCGGGGCGCTCGCGACCGCGACCGGGGGCGGCGGCCCGCGGGCGATCGGGTGGGCGACGGGGATCGGCGCCGCCCTCTACGGGGCGGCCTCGCTCGCGTACCCCGATCACCTCGGGACCGTCGACACGCCGTGGGCCGTCCTCACGCTGCTGTGGGGGCTCGCCCTCGTCACCCTCACGGAGCTCGAGATGCGCCGGCCTCCGACGACACGGGAACCCGGGTAAGGTCGCCCCATGGCGAAGCGATCCCTCTTCCGCCGCGCCGAACGCTGGATGGTCGGCGTCGCGATGGGCGTCATGGCCTTCGTGCTCGAGAAGGCCGTGCTGCGCTCGGTCCGACGGGGGGTCACCCAACCGAGAGCCGTCGTCGAGCCGCCCACCGGCACGATCAAGGGAACGGACGTGAAGGGGTCGCTCGGCGGCTGAGCGCTCGCGTTAGGTCCTGCGCCGCAGGATGTCCCACAGCATGCCGAGCGTGAGCAGCCCGCCGACCACGCCGAACGTCACCGGGATCCACGCGTCGACCCTGGTCGACAGGGCCGTGAGGCCGCTCGCGAGCACCGCGGCGCCGGCGGTCAGGCCGAGCGCCAGTCGTCGCCCGGCACGCCGGATCGTGTCCTCCAGGTTCTGGGCCCGGAAGTTGACCTCGAGCTTCTGGCCCGGGCGAGCGCCGAGCAGACGCTCCACCGCCTCGACGACGCGCAGGAACCGCACCTTCAGCCGCTGCGACTGGTAGAAGAGCGCCTTCGGGTCCAGCTTCGCGCCCATCCCGGTGATCAGGCTCCGCATGAGGAACCGGCCGGCGACGTCGAACGGGTCCAGCTCTGGGTCCAGCTGCGCGGCGGCGAGCTGCATCTGCGCGAGCGCCTTGCCGGTGAGCGTCAGCGAGGCCGGGAGCGGCACGTTGTGGCGGAGCGCGATCTCGGTCATCTCCTGGAGCACGGGTCCGAGCTGGATGTCCTTCAGCGAGGCGCCGTGGTACTTGGCCATCAGCGCCCCGATCTCGGCGGAGAACGCGTCGGTGTCCAGGTCGCTGCGGTCGATCGCCCCGGCGAGCATGAGCGTGACGTCGGTGAGGAACCCGACGTCCTGCTGCCAGAACGCCATGAGCAGGAGCATCATGTGCTCCCGCATCTGCGGGCTCACCTCGCCGATCATCCCGAGGTCCAGGAAGTACAGGCGCTCGCTCGACGGCTGCCACATCAGGTTCCCCGGGTGCGGGTCGGCGTGGAAGAAGCCGTCGACGAGGATCTGCTTGTAGAAGGACTCGAGCAGCTGCTTCGCGGCCTCCTTGCGCGCGGTGCCCTCCGGGGCGTCCGTGATCGGTCCGCCCTGCACGTCCCCCATCACCAGCAGACGCGACGTCGAGTAGTCGCCGTACACGTACGGCACCGAGAGCCGGGGGAACGGCCGGAGGATCTCGGCCATCTGCCGCATGTGGCCGGCCTCCTGCCGGAAGTCCAGCTCGCGGTGGAGGGAATCCGACAGGTGCTCGAAGACGGCCTCCATGTCGATGACCTGACGGAGGCCCGGCCGGTCTCCCACCTTCTCGGCGAAGACCTCGAGCAGCGCCAGGTCCTGCTCGATCTGCTCGCGCGCGTCCGGACGCTGGACCTTCACCACCACCGGCTCGCCGTTCGCGAGCGTCGCGCGGTGGACCTCGGCGACCGTGCCGGCCGCGAGCGGTTGGGCGTCGATGTGGTCGAACACGTCCTCCCACGGCACGCCGAGCTCCTGCTCCATGACCTTCACGACCTGCTCCTCGGTGAGCGGCGGTACCTGGTCCTGGAGCGTGGCGAGCTCCTCGATGAACTCGGGCGGCAGCAGGTCGGGGCGGGTCGAGAGGATCTGCCCGAGCTTCGCGAACGTGGGTCCGAGCTCCTCGAGCGCGCTCCGCAGGCGTTTGGCCTGTCGGCGTCGGCCGGCGGTGCCCTCCTCGTCCGGCCTGCCGAACAGCTCCTTCAGCCCGTACTTCGCGAACACCGCGGCGATCTTCGAACCGCGGGCCATGAGACGTGGCTGGGTCTCCTCCTCGACCGCCGAGCTCCGGATGACGGTGACCGAGCGCGGGTCGCGGACGGCGGCGTGGCCGTCCTGGCCGGCCGTGTTCACGATGATCACGGTGCAGCGAGCGTTGTGGCTGATCCGGTTCGGGACGTTGCCGAGCAGGAACTCCTTGCGGCCGGCCATCCCGGCGTTGCCGACCACCAGCACGTCGATCGCGTGGTCCTCGGCCGCGTGCACGATGGCCATCGCGGGGTCGTCGTCGATCACGACGTGCGCCCGGCCGCGTTCACCGGCCAGGCGAACGGCGTCGGCCTGGAGCTCGTCGGCGGCCGTGCGCGCGCGGGTGGCCTCGGCGGCGCCGAACTCCGTGTCGGCGCGGCTCGTCGGCACGACCACCTGCACGAGGTGCAGCTCCGAGCCGTAGCGCTCGGCGAACGAGACCGCCCAGTCCACCGCTCGGGCAGCCGTCGGCGAGCCATCGGTGGCCACCATGACGCGCCCGACGCCGTTCGTCCCGATCTCCATGTCGTTCGCCATGCGCTCGCAGTGTGCGGGAGTGTTGACCGAACGGCAATGGGGAGTGCACGACGGCGGTCTCGGGTGCCACCACCACGGGAGCCAAGCCGCCCGTTCGCTACACTCGCTGGCGCGCCGGGGTAGCTCAGTCGGCAGAGCAGCGGTTTCGTAAACCGCAGGTCAGGGGTTCGAGTCCCCTCCCCGGCTCCACGCCGGCTGTCATCGGCTCCATCGACGCCTCCCTCAGCCCATGGCGTACACGCGCCAGTCGGGATCCAGCGTCATCAGGTAGCGCAGCTCTCGGCCCGCGCCGCTAGGCGTCTGGCCGCCGCGGAGCAGGACGAAGCGGGCACCGTCCTGTCCGTGTGCGGCGAGCCAGGTGAACCCCGGATCCGCGTCCAGCGGCAGACCTTCGCACCGCGATGCGAACGCGATTTGGGCGAAGTTGTCGGAGCTCACGAGCGCGCACGCGTCTCCCCGGACCACGGTCCGCAGGTCCCGACCGACCTGTGCGGTGGTGCTCCGGTTCCCGCCGACGGCCGCCTCGAGGCGGTCCGCGACGCGCACGTTCCACCCGACCCACAGGACGGCGGCGGCGACGAGGACCGGAGCCAACGAACGTCTCCTGCTCCAGACGGTGCCGAGACCGATCGCAGAGGGGATCACGAGCAGGGCATAGGCCGGCAGCAGGAAGCGCGGTGCCGCTCCGGACACCGCGAACAGGTACAGCGTCGCGAGCGCCAGCCCGGCGGCGATCGCGGCTCGTGCCGCGACCCGACGCATGCCGCTCGCGGGCGCGACGGCGGCGATCGTGCACACCACGCCGAGCGCGAGCCACCAGACGACTCCCGTGACGGCGGGCGACGGCTGCGCGACAGTGCCGGTCGTCGGCCCATCCGTCATGTCGAGATGCCGGACGACGTTCTCCCACACCCCTATCCGCACGTGCGCGACCTCGGTCGCGGCGGCGATCGCGCGGATCGGTCCGCCGAACCGCACCGACATCTCGGCGACCCACGGGAGTATCCCGAGGAGACACCCCCCGACCATGGACGCGGCCGCACGCCGATCCCCGCGTCGGCCGAGGATCACCGCGATCACGATGGTCGCCACCACCGCGTCGAGCGGACGAACGAGCGCAGCGGCGGCGAGGAACCCCGCCGCGAGGAGCGACCGACCCGTCGTGGAAGGACGGAGCGCCGTCCCGAGCGCGGCCGTGACGAGCAGCGCGGACCACAGGTTCGGCATCACCTCCCCTCCGTAGAACAGGCCGACCCACGTCGTGGCGAACAGGGCCGCGGCGAGAGCGGCGGTCGCCCTCAGGAGAGGGACCCAACATGCGTAGGCGATGACCAACATCGCTGAGGAGGCGATCGAGAGGTAGATGCGGATCGCGCCGAGGCCGGCCCCGGCGAACGACAGCGGAGCGACGAGGAGCACGATGCCGCGGGCCCGGGACGCGGTGAAGCGGAGCGCAGCGACCTCGGGGTCAACCTGCGACAGGTATAGCGCTTCGTCCCACGACGCCGCCCGATGGAAGGAGAACAACGTCAGCTGGGCGACGAGGAAGAAGGCACCCGCGATGACGAGCAGGGCGTACGGGTTCCGGATCGCGCCGTTGGTCCGCGTCGTTGCAGCATATGCCATGCCATCCCGGAGCCGGCGACGATGACCGGTTCGGTCACGCCACGGAGCGAGCCGCGCGGACGCTCCGACCGGGCTTGCTAGAATCCGCGCCGATGCGTCGCCGACCCCTTGCCGCGAAGACCTTCGTGCTCGCCGCGACCGTGGCGTCCGCGGTTGTCGCGGGCGCACCGAGCGCCGTCGCGCAGGTCATCGTTAGCCCGAACGCCGAGCCCGAGCGGAACGACGGAGGGTGGATCTACTGGATCGCGATCGCGCTCGTCGCGCTCGGCGTGATCGTGGCCGCCGGCATCGTCCTGCGCTACATGCGCTACGCGCCTCGCTTCCAGCGCGAGGAGGGCGGAGCCAGGACCGTCAAGGCACCCCGGATCCAGCCCGGTCGCGAGGCGCCGCGCCGCCCGGTCAACATCACCGGGGCCCCGGTCGTCGTGCCCGCCCCGGCAGCCGCCGTCGCCGCCCTGTCGGCCGCCCCCGCGCCTGCCCCGGCCGCAGCCGCACCGGCGGCACCGGCCGCAGTGGCGGCACCGGCCGCGGCACCGGCTCCCGCCGCTTCCGCGCCCGCCCCAGCTCCGACAGCACCCGCAGGCGACGGGGGAACCGGCGGAGCGGCGCAGGAAGGCGCCGCGGGTGCGGCGAGCCCGGCCGCTCCCGAAGCCTCTGCCCCGGCGCCGAGCGGCGAGCGCAAGGAGGTCGCGCTGGACCAGGAGACGTTCGATCGCGTCCTCGCCGAGCTCCTCGAGAAGGGCACCGCTCGTCGCGTCGCCGAGGGCCAGGCCCGGCGCGCCGCGATGATCGCGGCCCGCAAGAAGGCGGCGGAGGGGTCCTGACGTGACGTCCCAGGAGTACGCGTTCGTGGTGCTCGCCCTCGTGGGCACGGTGGCCGCCGTCCG
>Ga0209703_1000379_pt1 | contig 12238 bp, 12 predicted proteins | sample PPLLak12cMay2015_2_FD_187256 | JGI IMG/M metagenome (GOLD analysis project Ga0209703, IMG submission 187256) | Freshwater sediment microbial communities from Prairie Pothole Lake near Jamestown, North Dakota, USA - PPLs Lake P8 Core (1) Depth... | ecosystem: Environmental > Aquatic > Freshwater...
GAGGACGCGGTGCTGCGCATCCTCGATCGCCAGCAGCTGGCCGACGAGCTCAAGGGCATCACCCTCGACCGGCTCGGCTTTGCCGGCGCCGACCTGGCGCTGATCCGCAAGCTGTCGCGCGAGCCTTACGGCATGTTCCTGGTCACCGGCCCGACCGGCTCGGGCAAGACCACCACCCTGTACGCGGCGATTTCCGAGATCAACACCGGGCAGGACAAGATCGTCACCATCGAGGATCCGGTGGAATACCAGTTGCCCGGCATCCTGCAGATTCCGGTCAACGAGAAGAAGGGCCTGACCTTCGCCCGCGGCCTGCGCTCCATCTTGCGCCACGACCCGGACAAGATCATGGTCGGCGAGATCCGCGATGCCGAGACCGCGCAGATCGCGGTGCAGTCGGCGTTGACCGGCCACCTGGTGTTCACCACCGTGCACGCCAACAACGTCTTCGACGTCATCGGCCGCTTCATGCACATGGGCGTCGATCCCTACAGCTTCGTCTCGGCCCTGAACGGCATCCTCGCGCAGCGCCTGGTGCGGGTGAACTGCAGCCACTGCGCCGAGCCGGTTACGCCATCGCCGCAGCTGCTGGCCGAGTCGGGCCTGACGCCCGAGGCGGTCGCCGACTACGACTTCCGCGCCGGCAAGGGTTGCGGCCACTGCCGCGGCAGCGGCTTCAAGGGGCGGCGCGCGATCCCCGAAATGATGGTGCTCAACGACGAAATCCGCGAACTGATCAGCACCCGCGCGCCGATCCGCCAGGTCAAGGAGGCCGCGGCCCGCGCCGGCGTGCGCACCCTGCGCGATTCCGCCCTCGACCTGGTGCGACAGGGCGTGACCACGCTGGAGGAAGTGAACCGTGTCACTTTTGTCGCCTAAGGTCAGGATCGCGATGACGCCCGGCCGCGTCGCCGTGGCCGATGGACGCAATGTCCGTGAGGCGGAAGTGGCGGTGCCGGGATGGGCGGGGGCCGCCGAAGCCTTGTCCGGCCTGCTCGCCGGCGCCGGCCTCTCGGGGCGGGCAAGCGTGACCCTGTCGCATCATTTCGCTCCGGTTCATCTGATGACGTCGCCGGCGGTGGCATTGAAGCCGCTGGAAATGCAGGGCTGGATCCGCGACACGCTGGCGAAGCAGTTCGGCGAGGCAGGACGCGGCTGGCAGGTGGCCTGGCAGCCCGAGCCGCCGGGCCGTTCATTTATTGCCAGCAGTTTCGACCCGGCGCAACTGGCAGACCTCGAGGGTGTGCTGCGCAAGTCTTCGTTGCAAGCGACCGCAGTGCAGCCGTGGCTGGCGGCATCGTGGAACCGCCAGCGTCGCCGCATCGGCCGCGGCCGCGCCTGGTATGCGCTGGCCGAGCCGGGTCGGCTGACGCTGCTGGGGCTGGAGGGTGGCCAGGTGAAGAGCCTGCGCTCGAGCCTGTTCCAGAATGATGCAGTCGATGCGCTGGCCGATCTGCTGACGCGCGAAACCCTGCTGGCGGGCGAGGCGGTGCCGGCGCCACTGTGGGTCGAGAGCGCGGTGCTGCGGCCGAACTGGCAGGAACTCGGCGGCGGACGCAGCGTGCATCCGCTGCCGCAGGGACGCGAGGCGCTCGCCGCCTTGCTGGGGAACTGAGATGCGCAGCCTGAGACTGGATTTTTTGCATCCGCTGCCGCGCCCCCACTGGGCGGCATGGCTGCTGCTGGTCGCCGGACTCGCGATGGCGGTCTGGGTCGGCTGGCAGGATCGGCAGGTCGGAACTGCATTGGCCGAGGCGGTGGCTGCTGCGCCGCCCGAAGCCAGGACCACCGCTCGACGCACCACCCGGGCTGCGCCCGGCGAGCAGCAGCAAGCCGCCGAGTCGGCGCAGGCGCAGTTGCAGGTGCCATGGGGCGACCTGTTCGTGCGGCTCGAGGCCAACCGGCCCAAGCGCATCGCTCTGGTCGCGCTGGAGGCGGACGCACGCAAGACCGAGGCGACGGTGACAGCCGAGGCGAAAAACGCCCGCGACATGCTGGCCTGGATCGACGAATTGAAGGACAAGGCCGGCTTTGCCAGCGTCACGCTGGCGAGCCATACCGTGCGCGAGGACGACCCGCAGCAGCCGATCCGCTTCGTGCTGCGACTGGTGTGGAGAAGCTGATGGCGCGTCCGCTCGATACCCTGAAGTTCTATCTCGGCCGCCTCGGCAGGGTGGGCGCGGTCGGCGCCGCGCTGATCGTCGCCAGCCTGGCCTGGGACGCTGCCGTGGTACGCCAGGACGAGGCTGCACTGCAGCGCCAGCTGGTGAAGAACGAGCAGGCGCGTCTCGCTGCGGAAGCGCAGCGCGCCCAGGCGGAAACCGAAGCGGTGGCCGGTATCGATGGCCAGCCCGCCCTTGCCCCTGCCGCGGCGGCGGCGCTGCGCCGGCTGTTCGACACTGCCGCGAAGAACGGCCTGGAACTGGCGCAGGGTGAATACCGCCTGAGCGTGGTCAGGGATGCCGGTCTGCAGCGCTACCAGCTGGCCTTGCCGGTCGCCGGCGGTTATCCGGAAATCCGTGCCTTCGTCGCCCAGGCGCTCAATGCCGACCCGGCGCTGGCGCTGGCCGGCATCAAGCTGCGCCGCGAGCGCATCGAAAGCACCGAGCTCGAAGGCCTGGTGAACTTCACCCTGTATCTGGAGATCGGCGCATGAACACACGTCATCGCCTGCTTGCCGCCGCTTTGATCGCCACGATGGTGGCGGCGTTCTGGCCCGCCAGCGAAGACGACAGTGTGGAAGTCGTGGAGAGCAGCCGCCCGGCCGGGGAGAGGCCTGCTGTGGAATCCGCCACTGTGCCCCCGGCCAAAACCGAACCGCAGGTCAAGGCGGTACCCGCGGAGCGCCTGGCGAAGATGCCGGCCAACCTGTTCCCGCGCCAGACCTGGGTGCCGCCGCCACCGCCGCCCAAGCCCTACGTTCCGCCGCCGCCTCCGCCTCCGAAGCCGCCGCCGCTGCCATTCAAGTATCTCGGGCAGTGGATCGACGCCGGTCAGCTCACCGTCTTTTTGGTGCAGGGCGAGCAGCCGATCCCGGTGCAGATCGGGCAGGTGCTGCCTGGCAGCTGGCGGGTGGACGAAATTAGCGAAAGACAGGTGGTGTTCACCTATCTGCCACTGGACATGCAAACGACATTGGGAATCACGCCATGAAGAAGGCAGTTTTGACGACGGCGATCGCGCTGGCGCTCGCGGGCTGTGCCACCGACTCCGCTTACCTCGAGGGCGAGCGCCTGCTGGCCGAGGGTCAGACCGAAGCCGGGCTGCGCCAGCTCGAGCAGGTGGTGCGCGACGAGCCGAAGAACGTGCAGGCCCGCACTTCCTATCTGCGCGCGCTGGACATGCACATCAAGCGTCTCGCCGAGGAAGCCGATGCCGCGCTCAAGGCAGGCAAGGAGCAGGAGGCCGAGGTTCTGTATCGCGACATCCTCGCCCTGCACAAGGACAATGCCCGCGCCCGTAACGGCCTCCAGCTGATCGAAATGCAGCGCCGCAACCGCATCCAGGTGATGGACGCCCGCGCTGAAATCCAGCGGGGAGAGACCGAAGTAGCACGCGTGCGACTGCGCGGCGTGCTGGCGCGCGATCCGGCCAACGCCGAGGCGCAGGCGCTGATGAAGGAGGTCGAGGCCAAGATCGGCAAGCCGCGGGGAGCCGAATTTCCCAAGCTGGCCGAGCTCTATCGCCGGCCGGTGACGCTGCAGTTCCGCGACGCCCCGGTGCGGACCCTGTTCGACGCGCTGTCGCGGCAGTCGGGCATCAACTTCGTGTTCGACAAGGATGTGCGTACCGATGCGCGCCTGACCATCTTTGCCAAGGACACACCGATCATCGACGCACTCGAGATGATGCTGCGCACCGGCCAGCTGGAGAAGAAGGTGCTGAACGACAACACCCTGCTGATCTATCCGGCGGTGCCGGCCAAGCTCAAGGAATACCGCGACCTGGTGGTGAAGGGCTTCTTCCTCGGCAACACCGAGGTCAAGCAGGTGGTCAACCTGGTGCGCAGCATGACCAAGACCCGCGACGTCTACATCGACGAGAAGCTCAACCTGCTGATCGTGCGCGACACGCCCGAGGCGGTGCGCCTGGTGGAGAAGCTGGTGGCGCTGGCCGATCGCCCCGAGCCCGAGGTGATGCTCGAGATCGAGATCATGGAAGTGAAGCGCTCGCGCCTGCTCGAGCTCGGCCTTCAGTGGCCGAACCAGCTCTCGGTGCTGACGCCGGAAGTCATCCCGCAAACCATCGTGCAGGACGGCGTGGTCATCACCGAGCAGGTGCCGAGGAGCGTGCTCACTCTGGAGAACCTCCGGGACATCACCTCGGGCGACATCGCGGTGTCGCCCAATCCTGCCGTCACCTTCCGCAAGGACACCGGCGACGCCAACAGCCTCGCCAACCCGCGCATCCGCGTGAAGAACAAGGAAAAGGCCAAGATCCACATCGGCGACAAGGTGCCGGTGATCACCTCCAACGTCACCTCGACCGGCGTGACCTCGGAGTCGGTGTCCTACCTCGACGTCGGCCTCAAGGTCGACGTCGAGCCGCAGGTCCACCTCGAGGGCGACGTCGGGATCAGGGTCGGCCTCGAGGTGTCGAGCATCGTGCAGCAGATCAAGACCAATACCGGCTCGGTGGTCTATCAGCTCGGCAGCCGTAACGCCAGCACGGTGCTGCGCCTCAAGGACGGCGAGACCCAGGTCCTCGCCGGCCTGATCGCCGACGAGGAGCGCAACGCTGCCACCAAGGTGCCGGGCCTCGGCGACCTGCCGCTGCTCGGCCGGCTGTTCTCCAACAACAGCGACCAGCTGCAGAAGACCGAGATCGTGCTGATGATCACCCCGCGCATCATCCGCAACATCGAGCGCCCGGAATTGGCGGACTCCGAGTTCTTCGGCGGCACAGAGAGCACTGCCTCCGACCAGGCGCTGCAGTTGCGGACGACTCCGATGGTGCGCTCGCGTCCGGCGCTGCGGCCGTCGGCAGCAGGAACGCCGGGCGCGCCCGTGGCCGGGCCCGAAGCGCTGCCGCCGAGCGCACCGGTGGAGCCCGAGGAATTGCCGGCGGAACCCGATCCGGTGCTGCCGCCGGGGACCGAGCCCGAAGTCGAGCCGCAGCCACCACAGCCTGGAGCCGAACCGGCCGAGCAATGAGGAGTTTTGTTGGCGCCCGGCCGCGGGGCTTCACCCTGATCGAGCTGGTCATCACCGTGGCCATCGTCGGCGTGCTCGCGCTGATGGCGGTGCCGCTGCTCGAGGTCGCGGCGCAACGGCAGAAGGAGACCGAACTGCGCACCGCGCTGCGGCAGATTCGCGGGGCGATCGATGCCTATTACCAGGCGGTGCAGGACAAGAAGGTCGAGGCGCCGCTGGACGCCAGCGGCTACCCGCCGAATCTCGAGGTGCTGGTCGAGGGCGTGCCCGACATCACCCAGCCGGACCGTCGCAAGATCTATTTTCTGCGGCGCCTGCCGCGCGACCCGATGAATCCCGACAAGGAACTGGAGCCGGCACGGAGCTGGGGCCTGCGCAGCTACGATAGTCCCGCAGACGCACCGGCGCCGGGGGAGGATGTCTACGACATCTATTCGACCTCGGAAGCGGTCGGGCTCAACGGTGTGCCCTACCGGGAGTTGTGAACGTGATCAAACGCGGCTTTACCCTGATCGAACTGCTGGTGGTGCTGGCCATCGTTGCCACCCTGCTGACCCTGGCGGTGCCGCGCTATTTTCAGCATATCGAGCGCTCGAAGGAGGCGGTGCTGAAGGAGAACCTGGCGACGGTGCGCGACGCCATCGACCAGTACCACGCCGATGCCGGCACCTGGCCGCCATCCCTGGAAAGCCTCGCCGAACGCCGTTACCTGCGCAGCGTGCCGGTCGACCCGATCACCGAAAGCAGCGAGACCTGGCAGCTCGTCCCGCCGCCGGACGGTGCAGCCGGCGTCTACGACATCCACAGCGGCGCCGAGGGAACCGCGACCGATGGTCAGGCCTACAGCGACTGGTAGGGCGGGGCCGGGCCACGCGCAGGCAGGCTTTTCCTTTCTCGGCCTGCTGTTCCTGCTGGCTGGGCTGGGGGTGGCGCTGGCGGCGCTGGGCACGGTGTGGAGCACTGCCGCGCAACGCGAAAAGGAACTCGACCTGCTGTTCATCGGCGACCAGTACCGCCGCGCCATCGAGTCCTTCTGGAAAATTCCATTGCCGGTCGGCACGCCGCGCCGCCTGCCGAAGGATTTCGACGAGCTGCTCGAGGATCCGCGTTTTCCCAACACCGTCCGCCACTTGCGCCGGGTCTGGCGCGACCCGCTGACGGGCTCGACCGAATGGGGCCTGGTCAAGGAACCCGACGGCGGTATTTCCGGCGTCCACAGCCAGTCCACCCGCCAGCCTTTCAAGAGTGGCAACTTTCCGCCTGAGTACGAGCAGTTCCAGGGAGCGAGCAGCTACCGCGACTGGGTATTCCGCTTCGATGTCGAAAAGGCCCAGCGCGAAACCCAGCAGGCCGCGGGCCCTGCCACCCGGTCGAGGGGCCGGGCAGGCGGGGCGCCGGCGCTACCGGAATGACAATTCGCAATTAACAAGATGACTTTGTCTTGTTATCGTTGCGACATATGATTAAATTAATAAATGAGGTGTGATCCTCGCTTGTGTAGATCGATGCAGGTGTGGCTTGTGTCCGACAAAATGGAGAGAGTGGCAATGAACGCTTACGCAGGGTTGGCTCAGCGGTGGGTATATGCCTTTATTTTGGGAGTGTGCGCGGTTATTTTTGTTGCCGGGAACGTGTCGGCCGGTACCGCGGATCACAGCAAGTTCGTGCAATTGCAGCAGGAATTCAAATCCGGTCAGGACGTGACGCGCGCCTGCCTGGCGTGCCACACCGAAGCCGCCAGCCAGGTGATGAAGACGCAGCACTGGAACTGGTCTTCGCTCAACCCGAATACCGGGCAGATGGTGGGGAAGAAGTCGCTGGTCAACAACTTCTGCATCGGCATCGCCTCCAACTATCCGGACTGCACCTCGTGCCACATCGGCTATGGCTGGAAGGACAAGAGCTTCGATTTCAGCGCGCAGGAGAACGTCGACTGCCTGGCCTGCCATGACACCACCGGAACCTATCGCAAGCCGTCCGGCTTGGCGGGACATCCGGTCTACCAGGAAATGGAATATCCGCACGGGTCGGGCGAGATCATGCGTCCGGTCGACCTGCAGAAAATCGCGCAGAACGTCGGCAAGACCAGCCGCTACAGCTGCGGCGCCTGTCACTACTACGGCGGCCATGGCAACGGCGTCAAGCATGGCGACCTCGATAATTCACTGGAGGTGCCAGACAAGGATCTCGACGTCCACATGGATGCGCTCGGACTCGACTTCAGTTGTTCGACGTGCCACAGGGGCTCAGGTCATACCGTCGCCGGCAGCCGCTTCCAGATGAACGTCAAGCGCAGCGGGCCGCTGCTGCGCGGCATGGTCGAGGAACGCAATCCGGCGAGTTGCGAGTCCTGCCACGGCAACGAGCCGCACAGCGCCAAGACCATGGCGAACATCAAGCCGCTGAAGGGTTACACGCCGGTGTCGATGGCGGTGATCGTCAACAATCACAGCGCAAAGCTCGCCTGCCAGACTTGCCACATCCCGGCGATGTCCCGCGGTGGCGTGCCGACCAAGATGATGTGGGACTGGTCGCAGGCCGGAAAGATGGGCGCCGATGGCAAACCCTACGAAACCAAGGATGCCAAGGGGCATCTCGTCTACGACTCGAAGAAGGGGGCTTTCGCGCTGGCGGAGAACGTCATCCCCACCTACGTGTGGTTCAACGGCGAGGTGAGGTACACGACCCTCGGCGATAAGGTCGAGAAGAGCGAGAGCTTCGTGCCGATCAACCGTTTCATGGGCAGTCCCACCGACGGCAAGTCGCGGATCTGGCCGGTAAAGGTGTATCGCGGCATCCAGCCCTACGATCCGGTCAACCAGACCCTGGTCATCCCGAAGACTTACGAGGGGGGTGGGGATCCCGCGTCGTACAGCATCAGCTTCGATTGGCAGAAGGCGGTCGCCGCCGGCATGGCCGAGGTGGGCGCGCCGTTCTCCGGCAACGTCGATTTCATCCGTACCCAGATGATCTGGCCGATCACCCACATGGTCGCGCCGAAGGAGAAGACGTTGGGCTGCAAGGAATGCCACAACCGCAACGGCGGCTTCTCCGGCGGGCGGCTGAAGGATGTGCCGGGTTTGAAGGCGGTGCAGTTCAGGCTTGATTGATGGCCGTGATGGTCCGAAGCAATTACTTTGAAGAAACGAAAGGAAGTGAAATGAAACTGCAAAAATCCATTTTCCTGGGGCTGGCAGCGCTCGCGGTCGGTGCGCCCATGATCGCCGGAGCCTACGAAGGCGACTGGAAGCGCGGTGACGTGTACTACCGCATGGTCTGCACCGACTGCCACAAGAGCCAGCCCTGCGGGCCGATCGCCCCCAATAGTCGCACCCGTGCCGAATGGGCCGAGTACCTGGAGCTCGCCAACGGCCACGCCAAGGGCAAGGACAACGTCAAGCACTACATGAGCAAGACCTATCGCGCCAGCATCGCCAGCAAGAACAAGGCTGCCGCCAAGTTCGCCGACGTGCCCGACGACCAGCTGTTCGCCGACGTCAAGGCCACGCTGATGCGCAGCGCCAAGGACGGCGACGCGCCGACCGGGTGCCGCTGAGCAGGTGCTGTTACGTGCGTAATCGGGGCGAGGGCGCCCCTTCCACCGCTTGGGTCTTGCCGCACGTGGAGGCGGTGATGCCCTTGTGGGAGGCCCGCCCCCCGGGCCGATTTCTGAGTTAGATGTGGCGATGTAATCGGTATGCCGCTGTGCGTAATCGGGGCGAGGGCGCCCCTCCCACAGGCTAGGGCCCTCACAGCTAATGCCGGCGCTGGCCTTGTGGGAGGCCCCGCCTGTATGCCCGGCCAGGGTGCTCGGACCGATTGCCGAGTTGGATGTAGCGATGATCGTCGACATGCAGCAGTGAGTAATCGGGGCGAGGCGCCCCTCCCGCAAGTGCCCTCAGTCCCTGGGGGCGAGTGGGATGCGGAGAAGGTAAGGCATCGCCAGATCATGGCGACGGCAGTTAACCCCGCATGATCATGAAAAACATATGAAGGAACACTACCTTGAAGCCATCGCTGTTTGAATCCACCGGCCTCAAGGCCGATTACGAAGCCGCACTGGTCGAGCCCTGGTCGCCCTATGTCGGCGCCATCCTGCTGCTGCTGGCGGTGTTCGCGCTGATGCTCTCCGGCGAGTTCTGGGGCGTGTTCGGCGGCATCAAGCTGTGGGGCGACTGGTTCAACCACTTCATCGGCCTCGACGGGGTGCTTGGCATCCACGCCCCGGATTCGCCGCTGACCCATCGCCTGTCGCTGATGAACATCACCCTGATACTCGGCGCGTTCACGGCCGCTTTGCTGTCGCGGCAGTTCCGCTTCAATCGCCCGCCGGCGCTCGAATTCGTCTGGGGCGCACTCGGCGGCAGCCTGATGGGTATCGGAGCGGTGCTGGCCGGCGGCTGCACCGTCGGCGCCTTCTTCGTGCCGACCCTGCACGCCTCGCCGTCGGGCTTCGTCATGCTGGTCGGACTGATGATCGGCGCGGTGATCGGACTCAAGCTGCTGATGTGGACGCTGGAGCACATCAGCTGGGGGATGAGCGCGCCGATTCCCAAGCCGCTGTCGCCGATGACCCTGCGCATCTATCCCTGGCTCGGCCTCGCCGTCATCGTTGGCATCCTGTGGTGGGCCACCAGCTGGCAGGGCTCGGAGGATGAAAAACTCGCCTCGCGCGCGATCATCATCCTGGGCGGTTTCGCCATCGGCTTCGTCATGCACCGCTCGCGCTTCTGCGTCGCGCGCGCCGTGCGCGAACCCTTCATGACCGCCGAGGGCGACATGACCAAGGCGGTGATCCTGGCGCTGGCCGTCGGCATCCCGGTCGCCTCGCTGATCTTCCAGGCCGAGCTGCTCGATCCCTACACCGCCATCCCGCCAAGATTCTGGATCGGCTCGCTGCTCGGCGGCATCGTCTTCGGCCTCGGCATGGTGTTCGCCGGAGGCTGCGGCACGGGCTCGCTTTGGCGCGTCGGCGAGGGGCATCTCAAGCTGTGGGTGGCAGTGTTCTTCTTCGCCTGGGTCGGCTCGACCGCCAGTGCCGTGCTCGCCAAGACCGGCCTGACCGTAACCGAGATGAACCTCGACATGCTGGAGGAGAGCAAGCTCGGCATCCAGACCTTCTTCCCCGCCATGTTCGACGGCTGGGGCTGGACCTACCTCGTCATGGGTGCCCTGCTGCTGCTATGGTATTTGCTGGTGCGCTACAACGAGTCGAGCGAGAAATTCACCGTGGTTTGATTCTCAGTCAAAAAGGCCCGCGACCAGCGGGCCTTTTGACGTCAGGCGGTCACAGGCTTTCCCGCATCCCCGTTCTGGGCGAAAATCGCATCCTTTGCTGCGCGGCAGGATCTCCGGCCGGGCGCGGCTGCAAGACTAGAGGATGCCAGCACCATGCTGCTGATGATCGATAACTACGACAGCTTCACCTACAACCTGGTGCAGTATTTCGGCGAACTGGGCGAGGAGGTGGTGGTCGTGCGCAACGACGAGATCGACCTCGCCGGCATCGCAGCATTGAAGCCCGACCACATCGTCGTCTCGCCCGGCCCCTGCACGCCGAACGAAGCCGGCGTGTCGGTGCCGCTGATCAAGGAATTCGCCGGCAAGGTGCCGATTCTTGGTGTCTGTTTGGGTCACCAAAGCATCGGCCAGGCCTTCGGCGGCAAGATCGTTCGCGCCAAGGAACTGATGCACGGTAAGACCTCGATGATCCATCACCTCGATAGCGGCGTATTCAAGGGCCTGCCCAACCCGTTCCGCGCAACCCGCTACCACTCGCTGGTAATCGAGCGCGAGACGCTGCCGGACTGCCTGGAAATCACCGCCTGGACTGACGACGGCGAAATCATGGGCGTGCGCCACAAGACGCTGGCCGTCGAAGGCGTGCAGTTCCACCCGGAGTCGATACTCACCGAGCATGGACACGCGATGCTGGCGAATTTTTTGAAGGAAGAAGTAGCCGCCGCTTGAGCCCCTCCCCCTTGACGGGGGAGGGGTTGGGGAGAGGGTGGGAATAACGAGGACATTCCCTCTCCCTCGAGCGGTGAGGCTACCCAGAATATTCCTTCCCGCTCGAAGGGGAGGGAGTTTGATGAGTAAACCATGACCTACAAAGACCTGCTGACCATTCTTCTCGACCGCCAGGACCTGCCGCATGACGCCATGCTCGCCGCGATGCATGCGCTGATGGGCGGCGAATACACCCCTGCCCAGATCGCCGGCTTCCTGGTGGCGATGCGGATGAAGGGAGAGACGGTGACCGAGATCGCGGCTGCGGCGGAAGTCATGCGCGAGCTTTCGATCAAGGTGCCGCTTGGCGATGTGCCGTATCTGGTCGATACCTGCGGCACCGGCGGCGACGGCGCCCACACCTTCAACATCTCCACCGCCGCCGTGTTCGCCGCCGCCGCCTGCGGCGCGCATGTCGCGAAGCACGGCGGGCGCTCGGTATCTTCCACTTCGGGCAGCGCCGACGTGCTCGAGGCGCTCGGCGCCAACGTCAACCTGACCCCGGAAAAACTGACCGAGGCGGTGAAGACCATCGGCGTCGGCTTCATGTTCGCGCCCAACCATCACAGCGCGATGAAGCACGCCGCACCGGTGCGGCGCGAACTCGGCGTGCGCACGCTATTCAATATGCTCGGGCCGCTGACCAACCCGGCCGGCGCGCCCAACCAGGTGCTAGGCGTCTACAGCCGCGAACTCACCGGCAAGCTGGCGCGCGTGCTGCAGGCGCTGGGCAGCCGCCACGTGCTGGTGGTCCACGCCGAGGAGGGTCTGGACGAGATCAGCCTGGCGTCGCCGACCTGGGTCGCCGAACTCAAGGACGGCCACGTCTCCGAATACGAACTCGAACCCGGCCTGTTCGGCCTGCCGCAGGTGCCGGCCAGCGAACTGGTCGTCAACGGCCGCGACGAGGCCGCCGCCATGCTGCTGGCCGCGCTGGAAAACCGCCATCCCGCCGCCAGCGCCATCGTCGCGCTCAACGCCGGCGCGGCGGTCTACACGTCGGGGCGGGCGGGAAGCCTGCAGGAAGGCGTCGCGCTGGCACAGGCGGCGATCCAGAACGGTGCGGCGCGCGCCCG
>Ga0209703_1000385_pt1 | contig 12208 bp, 10 predicted proteins | sample PPLLak12cMay2015_2_FD_187256 | JGI IMG/M metagenome (GOLD analysis project Ga0209703, IMG submission 187256) | Freshwater sediment microbial communities from Prairie Pothole Lake near Jamestown, North Dakota, USA - PPLs Lake P8 Core (1) Depth... | ecosystem: Environmental > Aquatic > Freshwater...
TTTCTTGTAATATTTTTTGTTGTTCTTTGGCCTTTTCAAACTCCGTCCTCAAGGATTTATAATACTCAATCTCTTTTCTCGTATTGGTGATCTGCGCGAGCGTCTTTTCTTTCTCACTACCGATGAGCCACTGGACAACAAAGAGCAACGCTAATACAACCAGCATGGAAAGAATGAAGATGATCATTTCTTTCCTCACTCCAATTCTCTTCTTTTCTTTCCTCGCTTTGAGTAAGTTTATCTTTATCATTTGTCCCCCACCCTTCTTGAGGCCAGTCCCACGGCTACGGCCATGATGGGCCCGATATCCCTCAAATAATCCATGTCAAAATTCTTGCCGCTGTATTCAACTCTTTTAAAAGGATTTGCGACTTCAACGGGAAGCCCAATCTGTTGTTGCAAGACGATGTCAAAATCTTTAATTTTCGATCCCCCTCCGCTCAGGTATAACTTACTAACTTTTTCATAGGTGCTTGTGGATTGAAAAAAATCGAGTGAATTCCCGATCTCGATGGCCAATGCCTCTGAGGCTGTTTTCAGCACATTCTGGACGGCGGGTTGTGAGGGGCTTTCCCCCTTGCTCCCCACTTTGATCCTTTCCGCCTCTTCATAATCGATATGGAGTTGACGTTGAATCTCTTCAGTGATTTGGTTGCCCCCTTTGAAAATGTCTCTGGTGAAACTGGAGGTGTTGTTCTTGAGGATGTTAATATTCGTAATGCTGGCACCCACATTGGCGACCGCCACAGTCTCATCCTTGTCGATATCGTAATTGATTTCGAGCATATTTTCCAAGGCAAAGGAATCCGTGTCGATAATAAGGGGATTCAGTCCAGCTTCGACAATGACCGACTGATAATCATTGATAATATCCTTTTTGGCTGCCACCAAGACCACATCCATAAGATCGGCGTTTTCTGAGCTCGAACCCAGCATATGGAAATCAATATTAACATCATTAATATCGAAGGGGATATACCGCTCGGCTTCCCATTGAATCGATTCTCCCAATTCGGCTTCCGTCATGAAAGGCAATGTAATCTTCTTGACAATCACGGAATGCCCTGAAACAGATGTCACGACATCCTTTCTCTTTGTTTTTGTGGTGGACACGAGATCCCGTATGGCATCAATGATGGTGACGGAGTCCATTAAGGCCCCATCCACGATGGCCTCCGGAGGTAGAGGAGATAGGCCCAAGTTCTGCAATTTGAACCCACTTTTCGCCCTATCCAGTTCGACCAGTTTAATCGAACTTGACCCAATATCAAGCCCAAAGACATCCTTCTTTTTTCCTAAGAACATTTTAATACCCCTTTGAATGTGGTAAATTCGTAATCAATTATTATCATATTTTTCCAAAAGTCAAGAAAAAAATTTTATTAACTCTTAGAATTCTAAAGAGTATTCACAGAAACCTGATAATCCATTTTAAGCTTTTCTAATAACTTCCCAAAACTTTTCATAAATTATCTGATAAACTATATTTTTTTATCTTCGCCCTCAAAGTGGCCCTGGAAATACCTAAAACCTTTGAAGCTTTTGATTTGTTCCATTCCAGGCTCTTGAGAACTTTGGAAAGATGTATCTTCTCCACATGGTCCAAGGACATTTCATAAGTAATTTCAGACACTTCAGGCGCAGACATTGCCCGATCAAATCCCCCGGTCTGCTTTAATTCAAAGGGAAGCTGCTTATGGGTGATAAAATCCTGATCAGTAAGAATCATGGCCCTTTCGATGACATTCTTTAACTCTCTTGCATTTCCTGGCCAGTGATATTGGATCAATAACTTCTTAGCTTCCTCACTGAAACCTCGAATGTTTTTGTTATGTTCCCTGTTGTTTTCCTCGATGAACAAATTTGAGAGTAGTAAAATATCCTCAACCCTGTCTCGTAGGGGTGGCATTTCAATGACCATCACCTTTAATCGATAATATAAATCTTTTCGGAATAACCCCTCCCTGACCAGGGCTTCTAAATTCTTATTGGTAGCAGCAATAATACGAACATCAACCTTGAGTTCCCTCTCCCCACCCACTCTCATAAAGGTCTGATTTTCAAGGACCCTCAGAATCTTCGATTGCAAAAAAGGTTTCATATCACCGATTTCGTCTAAGAAAACCGTTCCCCCATCCGCTAACTCAAAAAGCCCTTTCTTTGTATTCTTGGCGTCTGTAAAAGCTCCCTTCTCATATCCAAAAAGTTCTGATTCCAATAACGTATCTGGAATGGCGCTACAATTAATCTTCATCAAGGGTTTATTGCCCCGCTTGCTATTATAATGAATGGCATTCGCTGCTAATTCCTTCCCTGTTCCGCTCTCTCCCTGAATCAATACGGAGGTTTTGTGAGTTTTACTGATCATTCCAATCAATTCTTTTACATATTGAATCTGGGGGCTGACCCCATGGATATGGCTGTTTTGATCCTCCTTTTGCTGCCGATGCAGCCTCCGGACCTCATTGATTAAGCTTTTTGTCTCTAACCCTTTCTCGATCAACAGCTTCAACTCTTCCAGTTCAAAAGGTTTATTGATATAGTGATACGCTCCTGATTTCATGGCTGACACTGCGGTTTGAACATCCGAATACGCCGTCATCATAATGACTAAGATTTCCGTGTCCAATTCCTTGACCCTTTTCAAAACTTCAATGCCATCCACATCGGGCAGCCTCATATCCAGCAAAACGAGATCAATGATATTCTTTTTGATAATCGAAAGGGCTCCATTCCCCGCACCCACTGAAAAGATCTCGTACCCCTTCTTCTTCAATACATCGGAAAGGGTCTGTTGCATCACCTCATCATCATCAACAATCAAAATCGATGGCTTCATGTCGTCTCCGAAATCACGGGCAAATTGATTATGAAGGAAGTCCCTTTCTCCAATTTGCTTTCGACCTTGATCGTTCCCCCGTGTTTCTTAATGATTTGATAGGTGATCGACAGCCCCAATCCAATGCCCTTTGGTTTTGTTGTAAAGAAAGGGTCAAAAATTCTATGGATGATATTGGGCGGGATCCCTTTCCCAGTATCGGATATAACAATTTTGATAAAATTCTGACTGGGTCCATCTTGAGAATAGGAAACCGTAGGGTTGACCTCAATCTTCAGCTCCCCTCCGTTCGGCATCGCCTGAATGGCATTTAAGAATAAGTTGAGGAAAACCTGATACATTTGGTTCTTGTCGACCTTGATCTTGGGAAGTTGTGGATGATAGGCTTCGACAAATCGTACTCCCTGATCTGCAATCTCCTTAAAAAGAAAAGGGATGATTTCATTGATAACGTCTTTCACAGAACAGTCAATCAAATTCAACTTTTGAGGCTTCGCAAAAGAAAAAAATGTTTTCAAAAGGTCATTGAGTCGATCGATCTCCTTCGTGATGCGGTTTAAGTACTCTCGCCGAGAATCGTCTTTGGACATCTCCTCGCTGAGCGCTTGAGCAGTTGTCTTGATCCCGGCAAGGGGGTTGCGAAGTTCATGGGCGATACCCGACGAAAGTTTCCCTAAAGAAACCAGTCGATCCATTCTCAAAATTTCTTCCTGAATCTTAAAAACATTGGTCATATCCCGGAAGATCACGATCTTACCTAGGGTTTCCCCTCGAATGCTTAGATGATTATTAATAGTAAATCCAACGGGAAACTCCACTTTATCTTTCCGTCTCATCCAACCTTCTTTTCTCGTATCGAGGTCATCGGGGTTATTCAGAAGGGAATGAACAATGCTTTGTTTTTCCCTTAAGCTGAAGATCCCGAAAGATTTTCCAACCAGTTCATCCTTCGAATAGCCTAAGATTCTCTCTCCCGCTTTATTGATATAAGTCACGGTATCATGGATCCCTGTAATAATGATTCCGCTCCCAATGCTTTGAATAATGCTTTCCATGAAATTTTTAACATCCTCTAATTCCTGAGTCAGTCGATAAATCGACTCTTCTTTTTTGACCAGCTCATCAAGTATTTCCTTTTTTGAAATATTCTGATTCCAGATGTTTTGATCCATGGGGAAGTCAGCTCATCAAAATTTTTTCAAATCCAAAATAGAAATTTCGGTCGGGCGTTCCTGATACGTCCAATGGGCGATTCCTGTGAAATATTCGCCGTAGTTTCCACCGGTCTCCATTCGCGTGAACAGCCTTTCCAGCACCTGGTCAACCATCAACCCTTTATACTCTCCCTCTTCATTCACCGCAAGAATTTTGATCTCTGTTTTCCGGCTCCCCTTAGGGATTGAAAAAACTTTTCTCAGATCGATGAGTCTGAATTCAAAATCTTTTAGTCGAATCTTCTGTTGATCAACATACCTATCCTGATGATCCACTGAAACTTTAAACAATTTGTATATCTTGCCACTTTCCACACCCAACAATCTTTCCTCAACTTTCAAAATCGTAATATTAATGGGCACCGAACGAATCGCGGTTGACGGTTCTGGAGGCTGCGTTGAACCTCGATTCACCTTTAACAGGAGGAGGTCCATCTTTTGATAAAGCTCTCCCATTTTCTCTAGGAATAAATTCATCTTCTTCGATAGTTCCCCGATCTGGTTCTCCATCTTGATGAGGATTCCGGCCCTTTCGATCTCCTCCCTTGGACTCGGGGCAGATCGGTCAGGTTTGGTCTCTTTTAATTCCTCCAAACAGGAATATCTCGCCTGGATTCCCATATAGGCCAGCTGTTTATAGATGTTTAGTTCACTATCCGCTTCTTTTCCCATCAGGAGTTTTAGGGTCTCCTTGGAATCCATTAAGAATTTGACCAAGGGTGGCCGAATCTTGTCTTCATTTCTAACCATATAGTCCAGGACTTTATCCATAAGGTTCAGAACGGACCCCACTTCAGGTTTTTCTTTTAAGGTTTGCCGTAGGGCCAGGACTTCCTCTTTCGTCTTCCCCAAGTTCTCTTTATTGATCTCCCACTCTAAGGATAGGAGTTGGCCCTCCATCTTCTCAATGGGTTTGAAAACCGGAGCGGCAGGGGGCGGAGGAGGGGGGGGCGTTGCCGAAGTACTCTCAAAATCAAAATCCTTCTCCACTCGAAAGGGTTGTTCTTTGACTGGAGGTTGCGGTGGCTTGGAGATAGTCTCAACTGGCCCTCCTGTTTTCTCGACGAATAAACGATCCACAGCGGAGTCGATCTCTTCCTCCAACCCTTTGATATCATTCTCTCCAAAGAGCTTATCCATTTTCAGCATCCTCTCGGTGTTCACTTGGCTTGTTTATCAAGCAACATAATTTTTCGACTCACGTCCTTTACCACCAACTTACTTATTTCTCTTAGCGTCTCAAAGACTCCCGTCCCTTTCACCGCACTCGCAGGAAAGGAAGGTACCTTCAACATCGAGTTGAGATCCTTTTCCAATACCTCGACGGGAAGGATCTCCGAATCTGTTCCATCGAGGTCTCGTTTGTTGTATTGAAGGACGAGAGGAACGGTGCGGATGCTGACTCCCTTCTCCGCTAAATTCTTTGCTAAGTTGATCAAGCTTTCTATATTCTTTTTCCTCTGAACCTTCAACGAATCCCCGACGAAGACGACCCCATCCACTCCCTTCAAAACCAATTTCCGTGTAGCATCATAATGGACTTGCCCGGGAACCGTATAAAGCTGAACCCGGATATCAAACCCCCTGATCTTTCCCAAATTCAAGGACAAAAAATCAAAAAAGAGGGTCCGATCTCCCTTGGTATCGATGGAGACCATCTTGCCTTTAATATCTTCCTTGGTGGTACCAAAAATGTACTGGAGATTCGTCGTTTTTCCGCAAAAGCCGCAACCATAATAAACGATCTTACATTGAATTTCATCTTTGCTGAAATTGATGAAAGGCATTAACTTTCTTCCACCTGTCTATTGAAGGCTGACGTTATAATTCTATTGCCACTTTCTTTTTCTCAAAAATCGTTGAGAGGATTCGAGCAAGCTCCTCCGTAATTTTACTGATTTGTAACCGAATCACTCCCAAAGAGGTCCGGTCATCAAAAAGGGTTACCAAGATGACATGGTCACCGATCGCCGAAAAATAGACATTTTCACTCTTTCCCTTGTGAAACAAAAGGGTGAATTCTTCTTCCCCTAATATTTTGGCAATTTCAGCGGTGGCTCCAAAGTTGGCCGCCGTGAGGGCTGAAAGGGAAGACATATCAATGGCAGGTGTATTTCCATAATGGGCAATGAGTTGCCCCGAACGGTCAATCAAGAGTACGGATCGGGCAAGTGAGGAAGAGACCACTTTATTCAAGCAAAAGTTTATTTTTTCCAAATCTTTTTGTGTGATAATAATGTTCATCTTCGATCAATTAAGATCTCTCGCGGATATCCTTTCTAAGAATATTACACTCTGTCATCATTTTTTCGCATCGCCTCGACCAGCAGGTGTTCCCAGCTCTGGTGGATCGTTTGAAGGGGTGACACAATACCGATATTTGAAACAAATTCTCCTTCCTGCCAGCTCATGATCTTATAGAAAGCATCTGTTCCCTGCTCTTCTCCACATTCCGCATGTACAATTTCCCCTTCACTTAAATAAATGACGCCTTTTTCACTATCTTTGGTGAACGTCAGGGCTGTGGTCACACGACTGAGGCAGTTCATCTGTATGATATCTGTCAGTTGCAGGCCGAAGACTTTCCCTTGAAACCCTTTTTTCTTTCCAATTAAATCAATAACGATCTTTCGGATATCCGATATCTCAAAAGGCTTCTCCACATAATAGAGGGACCCTCTACGATTGGCTTCCTTCTGGACATCGGAAGACCCGTAGGCAGTCATGATGATGACTTTCGTGTCGGGATAATCTTTCTTGATCTTTACAAGGAGGTCTAAGCCATTAATATCTGGCATGCGAATATCTGAAATGACCAGATCAATCTTATTACTCTTTAGTAGGGTTAGAGCCTCCTTCCCATTATTTGCAATGATCACTTCATACTTATCCTTATCTTTTGAAAGGCTTTTAGCCATGCTCCAGGTTAAAGTCTCCTCATCATCCACAATCAAGACCTTCTTTAAGTCCTTTAACATATTAATATTCTCTGAATATGGTAAAATTCCACTCATTATATTCAATATTACCGAACTAATTAGCAAAATAAGTGCCAATTTTTCCAAAAAATTTAAGGACTTAATTCACTTAAGGGTTCGCATAGTTCTATCACTACATGGTTTTGTAGAATTGTACCTAAAGCCCAAGAAATGGTCAATATTTATCCATTGGTAAGAAAATGTCTACCCTGCCCCCTCTTTCTTGGGAATCATACAGCCTATTTCATGCCTCGAAATCTCTTCATTCAAAGAGGGATTGGTTCTTCAAAAGGCCCGGGCAATTTGAAGAAAACCCTTTCTATTGGAATCTCCCTATTGCTACGAACCTTCTGTGAGTTAGAATATCTATCTAAGAAAATACCGTTTCAAAACCTTATGCAAAGAGTGTAGGAATGTTTGAATCCATCTTAGGCACATTTGGGTTTTTTAGAAATCCCTTCTCCTGCCGTTCTCATACGGTATTTTCAAACCGGCGGAATCCAATAAGAACGAACCTTTCGCCGCATCCTTTTTTGATTTGAACAGAATCTGAATGATTCTTCACCCCAACTTAACCCATTGAAAGGGACGGATGGTGTAGGAAAGTTTTTAAAAACTTGACTTTTCAGGGGGCTTTAGGTAAGTTTTTATTAATTAAATTCTTCCAAGCGAGAAACTTTTTTCAATGGATAAAGAAAAAATATTGAAGACAGCTCAACAATATGTCTTGAAAGGTCAAATTGAAAAGGCCATCAAAGAATATCAAAAAATTGTTAAGACCACCCCCAAGGATATTCGAGCCCGTCTTAAATTAGGGGATCTCTATTTAAGAGGTGGTGAAAACGAGAAAGCCATGGAGGAATATTTGAGAGTGGCTGAACTCTACGAAGAGGAAGATCTCAACTCCCGGGCCATCTCTAGCTATAAGAAAGTCCTTTCCTTAAACCCGAAACTGATTGAAGCCTACCACAAGATTGCTGAATTATATTTGAAGGAAGGATTGAGAGGAGATGCTAAGAATTGTTATCAAAGCATATTAAAAATGAGGCCCCATGACCAAAAGGCGCTAGAGGCCTTTAAAAGTCTTGCAGAAGATCAACCGCCTAAGGAAGTTCCCCAGAGGGCCCCTCATCAAGAAATCGTTACTCCGAGGTATTCAGCCCCTATCCCACAGACCAGACAAGTTGAAGAAGAGATCCCACTCACCTCCCCTCTCCCTCCCGACGGCCCTGACGTATCTTTTCAAAATGAACCTGCTCTCGAAACAGAGCCCCCTTCCTCCCCCGACAAGGATTCGGAAATGCATTACCATTTAGGGATTGCATACAAAGAGATGGAACTCTTTGACTATGCCATCTCAGAGTTTGAGCAGGCTGCTTTGAATCCTTCTATTCAATTTGATTCATATATCATGCTAGGAAATTGTTTTATGGAGAAAGGGGCCTATGATAAATCAATTGAACATTATAGGATGGCATCAGAAATAAAAGGTCTATCAAAGGAAAAGCTGGCTCAAATCAATCTCAATTTGGGTTTAGCCTATGAAGCCAATGGGATGATTTCAGACGCCCTGGATGCCTATCAGCTTGCCCTGAAATTAAATCCTTCCTCCTCCGAAGCCAGGGAGAAAATCAGAAGCCTTCAACAAAAATAGGGCTCATCCTCACACTTCGCTTGCCGTTAAGAATTGGTCAACCTGATCTTGATGGAATGAAAAGAATCTTATGGAGTGACTTCTCTCCAGTAGAGAATTTCTTTAGTGGTGGAAGCTGAATGTCCTCTTCTCGTTAAGATTTCACCGCTCGTTGTTCCGATCGTTATCGATGCCGACGCCTTGCCTTTTAAGGTCACGGAAATAACAGGAGCAGATGGAACTCCCTCTGCAATGCTTTCTGAACGGATTGAAGGTTTTCCCTGTAAGTAGTAATCATCCAGTACCAAAGCGCCTCCTCCGGAGAGATACTCAACAACATAAAGAGTTGCATCTCCAGCCGCTTTGCATACCTCTTTTGAGGTATAAGTATATGTGGTGAAATAAAGCAACTTATTAAACACTGCTGGTTTCGCCAAGACCTTTTCTGACTTTGCTAGTTTGATATACCATCCCTTCTTTGCGGAAGGTACCAATGTGTTGTTAGAAGTGACATCATCCAAATTGCCTTCATCTCTTGGATAAGGGGGACCATCATCCTTTATGGCATAGAATCTTTCCTTACTGTTCTTTTCCGTCGGATTTTCCCTATCCCCTGTCCCAAAGAAAACCCAAGGGGTTTTGCTTTTATCAAATGCCACAGCAGGTTGATAGTATATCGGATGTTTCTCGGCTGGCGCACCTGGTGATACAAATAGTCTATTCCCCGTCCATTTCAAAATGTCATCGGATGACACATCAAATACCCACATCTGTCCACCTAAGTCGCCTATATAGACTCTATCAACATATCCATTGGCATTCGTGTCTACAGCCGTGGGAGGTGCTGCCAGTGAGTGGTCCATTTTAAAGAATCCAGAAAATTCCTTTATGATATCACCTGTCTTAATATCGATCACAAAGAAAGCTTTCCCAGAATCATTTTTACTATCAAAACCTCCGCCGATGAAGGCCACCCATCTCTGTTCAGGAAATTCATTCCCCTCCTTGATCTCGACTCTTCCAATAGCAGGCTCAGACCAACTCTGGCCTAGTTTTGCAAGCGTTATCGAATCTGCAGATTTTGGAAATTCCCATAGATATTTTGGATTTAAGGTATCTGTGATATCCAGTGCAAAATAATGTTTTCCACCTTTCCTTAAACCGCATACTAAAACGGTCCTCCACTCACTTGAATCTTTCTTCCCGTTCCCATTTTCATCGCCAAACCATACATCCGCCACCTTGGGTGAAGAATCAACATAATAAGTATGGTCCGAGATCATCGATTTAAGATTCTTTAACAGACTGTTGGGGATAAAAGCCCATTCTTCAATTCCTGTTTTTGCATTGAAGGCATGAAGCATTCCATCATTCGCTCCAACGAGAATGACTTTTGTTCGGCCCTTATTTTTCTCATAAAAACCGCCAGGTTCATTAAAACCCTCATGTTCAAAGAAGCGAGATGGCTCCCCAACAATAACAGGATTGGAGTGGAAGATATCCCCTAATATCCAGATATTCTCTGCCGGCGATCTTTTTTCATCTGCTTTTCCGTTCTTATTGATGTCATAAGCGTCAATGCCCCGGATGTGGTTGATTAATTTATCTCGGTCAGCGTCAACTACCCCTAACACTTCTTTGGTTAGATTTGAATTCGTGATTTTAAATTCTTGTTTATCTATGCCTCCCAGATACGTATAAATTCTCCGGGAATCAGGTGAAATGGTTTTTAATTTTTCATGTGCGTTCCATAGGAGAGACGATGGAGCTGGATTTCCGTCCTTATCAACAGGGAGGGTACCATCGTCATCTAATTGATATGCTTTTAAATTTCCCTCCCAAAGAGGTTTATCAGAAGGGTCTAATGTTGCAATATATGTCACATTGTCCGTAGGTTCATTAGTTCTATTTGCAGGAACTGTCGGGGAGGTGAATAGGTAAGTTCCTTCATTGATATCTTTCAACATCTTTTTCAAGGTATCACTCAATTGCTCAGCATTGCTTGCAGTAGAATATGTTCCTCCTCCCTCCAAGGCAGAGGCAGTCCTTTCAAGTAATGGATGGTTTATGTTGAACCCAATTATATGAGTTGGAACATTTTGTGGACCATCAAGTCCTGAACTGGCATCACTATTATTCAGATACCATGCAACCCCATCTAAATAATAAGGGTTATTGCTATTTCCGGGCTTAGGAGTTACATCGTAGTGACCATCGATTGCTGTTAAAATCCAGTCCGGAAAGGTCCAATCTTTTGTCGGTTCTCCATCAGTGATTAGAATGATAAAGCTCTTTTGACAATAATATTCTATCGGGGTTATGTAGTTAACATCGTTATAAAATGATTTTTTATCTCCTGTAAAATAGAGCCAGGCTTCCACCATCGCTTCAGACATAGGTGTCCAGGTCGTTGCAAGCATTCCATTTATAGCATTAAGAAGCGTATCTTTTGAGGCGCCACAGTCAGCAATCTTTGTACCCCCATGCTCGGAATTGAACTTCATTAGACCAAAACGAATTCCAGTTGTGTTATTAACAATATGAATTAATACTTCTCTGGCTACTTGGATCCTTGTCTTCTGGGGAAGAGTGTTTCTTTGATCTTCTGTTGCAACCCAATAAATCCAATTAAGGTAATTTCCATTATATCTAACACCAGTGCCCTCATCACCGGGTCCCCAATAAAGCTTAGCAGTCTTACTGTTAGCCGGGAAATCGATTGTCTTATAGTCAGTATCAAAAAAATAATATACCCTTCCGTTAATATAATCCCCAGTATAAATAGTTTCCGGATCATAATTTCCGTGGTAAATTACTTCATTCATACTGGCAGAATTGTCCATAAGGATTAATACGTTAGGCTCCACTCTGGCCGTAAAAAGATCTGTATCGTCTCCATATAAAGGATTATTTGATAAAAATATCAAACCACATAAAAGAAATAAGTACCTTTTCACCTATCCCTCCTGAATGTTATTGTGGGACTATTTCTTCGCTTCTGCTTTCTCCGGACTGCAAAACTTTTTTGATGATAGCCTCATTCTTGCTTAACCTTACGGAAACATAATCACCTTTTCTTATCATTTCAAAAGAGATAGAGTTTCCATTTATATCTAATGTTTTTATTTTTTGGGGTAAGGCAATTGTGGTGCTCCCTACTGTTACAAATTTTCTTGATATTTCAATAACTTTACCTTTAGTGATTTTTTGATCTGATCTTTTGCTTTGGGATATTACACTCATTGGAAAAAATAGAAAAATAATTAGAAAGATCAAAATGAAAGCCACGGCTCTCGATGGAAACACAGCATAACCTCCTTGGTGCAAAATTCAAACTCCCAACTTCTTATTTGAAGCTCCCCGTCCGTCCCGTTAGGACGGGACAGGCACGACGGGGCTTCCCGGAGATGTAATATCGTCCATATTGCGCCCCTTTACCCCGCCTGCAAGGCTGGGGCTTGCGGGGCGCTTACCGGTCAATTATATTGAGTACCGGCACTGAAGGGACCATAACTTACTTGGGCTTCGACCTCTTTGGTGGCGG
>Ga0209703_1000387_pt1 | contig 12180 bp, 13 predicted proteins | sample PPLLak12cMay2015_2_FD_187256 | JGI IMG/M metagenome (GOLD analysis project Ga0209703, IMG submission 187256) | Freshwater sediment microbial communities from Prairie Pothole Lake near Jamestown, North Dakota, USA - PPLs Lake P8 Core (1) Depth... | ecosystem: Environmental > Aquatic > Freshwater...
ACCTACGAGCGGGTCTATCCCTTTGGTTGGCTGGGTGTCCTCTCTGAGACACCACCGGTCGCCGACGAGCTGATCTACGCCAACCATGAACGTGGTTTCGCCCTCTGCTCGATGCGCCACGAGATGCTGAGCCGATACTACGTTCAGTGCCCTCTCGAAGACGACCTCGAAGCCTGGCCCGACGATCGGTTCTGGGGGGAGCTGAAGACCCGCCTGCCTCGTGATGTCGGTGAGACGATGGTGACCGGGCCGTCGATCGAGAAGTCGATCGCCCCTTTGAGGAGCTTCGTGGTGGAGCCGATGCGATACGAGCGACTCTTCCTCGCCGGGGACGCCGCCCACATTGTCCCCCCAACGGGAGCCAAAGGGCTCAACCTGGCCGTTTCGGACGTGACCTATCTGTCCAATGCCCTGATCGAGTTCTACTCCACGGGGAACGAGACCATGCTCGACGAGTACTCCGACACTGCGCTGGATCGGGTGTGGAAGTCGGTTCGGTTCTCGTGGTGGATGACCACCTTGATGCACAGATTCCCCGACCACGGCGAGATGGGACAGAAGATCCAGGAGACGGAGCTCAAGTACCTGTCCGAGTCGCACGCGGCTCAGGCATCGCTCGCCGAGAACTACGTGGGACTGCCCTATTAGGTCGGAATGGCCTGGCCCGTCGTCCACGAACCAGTCTCACTGCGCTTCGGTCGGTCTCCAAACGACAACAGGACGGCGGGACCTGGCGACGACACCGAGGGCGACACTGCCCGCGAACAGCCGGTTCAACCCGGATCGTCCGTGCGTGCTCATCACCACCATGGCGTCGTCACCTGCGAAGTCGAGAATCGCCTCGGCCGGATCCTCGATGTGGAGCACTTCGTATCCGGTCTTGATCCCGTATCTATCCGCGAGGGCACGCGCCAACCCACGCACGTAGCCCGACTCGGCTGCGGACGGGGTCGCTCCGAGACGCTGACCGGCGGCAGCCTCCACCTTCGGAGGAATGGCTGAGACCACCCAAGCCGGAACCCTCAGAGCGCGGGCCAGGTCCCCGGCGATGTCGAGCGCCTGTGCCGATAGGTCGGACCCATCGACTGGGACCACAATCCTCTTGGTCAGCTCCCCCGGATCCGGATCCACATGCGGCCCCAACAGCATCACGGGATGCCCGACCTCGCGCACGACGTGCTCGGCAACCGAGCCGACGTGCCCTTGGTGGGGGCGGAGCGTCGCCGCGGTGGCCATGCAGACCAGAGTGCCCGAAGCCGCTTGACCGGCGATGACCGAAGCCGGATCGTCGCCCGATGCCGCGTCCACGGCGACGTCGCGACCCGGAAGGAGACGCTCGGCCTGGGCGAGCAGCCACTTCCTCGTCTCCTCCGGGTCCCCGGAGACACCGAACAACCGCAATGCGAGTCCGAGACGATCGGCGATACGCGCGGCGACGGGCACAGACCTGAGGCTCGCCTCCCGCCCGTCCAAGGGCACCAGCATCTCCCTCATCCCGCTGATTGTCTCCGAGCTCAATCCATCCTCCGCCTCATGTCAGCCGCCCGAGGCGAGCGTGATCTCCTCATCCTTGATAGCACATCGAGATCTCACAGAGCGACTGTTGTCGTATGCACTTTCGCAGTGGCCGATTGCCACGACCCGGCCGCGGCCGAAGGTGCGCCGCCCTAACGACTCAGTGCCCCGTTGGCCAGCCATGCCGCCCCATCGGCGTACAGATGCTCCACCTCTGGCCCGTCTATCCCGGGCATGTCGGTCTTGATCGAGTAGCCGAGCCCCTCCTGCAGGTATGCGAGGTGCCGGTACCCCAGGGGGAATCGCCCCAGCACGTCGGGATCCATCTCGACGTGTGCCGTGGGATCCACTGGATCCATCCGGTCCTTTTCGTAGATCGGTTGACGCAAGACGAGCTTCCACTCGCCGTCGACCTTCTCGAGAAAGTCGTAGAACCGGCCCGTGCAGACGACATCGACCTCCACACCGTGGACCGGCGCCCGCTGTGAGATCGTCATCTTCGTCTGGCAGATGGCCCGATCCCCCGACAGCTGGATCGACGACCCGCCCAGGAAGTGGAGTATGCGGATGCCCTTGGCCCAGCCGGCCTTGCTGATCTCGATGAACTCATCACTCGTCCCCTGGGTCCAGGTCGCCATCATCCGGCCGCCATGAGCCCAGAGGGTTCGGAACTCATCCCAACGACCCGCATCGCGCCACACAGCCCAGTTCTCGATCAACTCCCTGATGCGGAGCTTCTCCACCATCTCGGCGTCGATGCCGCCCTCCCTTCCTCTGGTAGTCCGTGGGGACTCGAGACACCCTAGCGACGGTCCTGGAGTCCCATCCCGACTCGGTCGCGGGCCGTTACCGGGTCGTGGCGACCGGTGAATGCTGAGCTCGAAATGCCCTCGGCGAGAAGCCGGTGCGACGCTTCAAGAAACGTGCGAAATACGAAGGGTCCGAGAACCCGAGATCGGCTGCCAGGCGGTGAACAGGAACCGTCGTGTAGATGAGGCGCCGCCGCGCCTCGAGCTCGAGACGGTCCTGGACGATCTCGAACGCCGTCATCGCGGCAACCGCCTGACATAGCCGGTTCAGCGAACTCTCGGAGACGTGAAGTTGCTGTGCGTATCTGCCGACCGGCCAGTGCTCGATGAAATGAGCCTCCACCGCGCTCCGGAAATCACGAAGGAGGTCGGAGGTCTGGTACTCCGGACGAGACTGGTGGACACGTTCCGATTCGCGGGCCAGTAAGACCAGGACCGTCCTGGTGAGCCAATCGATCGTGGCGAGACGGGCGCTATCGACTGTCACCTGCTCGTTCACGATCTCGGAGCTGAGGATTCGCAGGCGGCGGACGAGATTCTCGTCCCCGTCGAGTGGAAGGGTGATCCCGGTCTCGAAGAGACGCGACCGGAGCCAAGCCCCTATCAACGAGCCGTCGAGCAGGCCATCGGCAATGGTCAGCATGAACCCAGAAGAGTGCGGCTCGTACTCGAAAGAGTGAACCACGCTGGCGGGTATCGCGATCACGGCGGGGGCGGTTATCTCGTGGGTGGCCTCGTCGAGGACGACCTCGACCCTTCCCGCGAACAAAAGTACCACTTGATGCAGCCCAGCATGGGTGTGGGCATCGATCGACCAGTCGAAGAGCTCGCTCCGATCACGGAGTGGCTCGATGTGGACGAAGTCGATGACGGCACCTGGCGCCTCCCCATAGAGGGACTGGAGCGGGACCAGGGCACCGATGGGCCGACGACTCCTCGCGCCTCCGACGATCGCCTGAGCGTCCATGACCTCCCCAACCGACTTTGACGGAATAATACCGGAATCGGGAGGGATCGTACTGCGACGTCCTCGCTCTCGTCGCTACGCTCAGTCGTGTTCCGAGGAACGCCGGTGGCGCTCGTCCAATCCGCCACCGGTGCTGAGAGCTAGGAGGCTCGGCAGTGAGCTGGCAGAAACACGACTACGAGAACATCCCGGGCACATACGTGTTCGACGGCAAGACCTCCCACTCCTCATACGCCCTGAACAAGCTCTTCTACTCCTTCAACAAGGAGGAGAGCCGCAAGGCGTTTGCCGAAGACCCCGAGGGCTATGCCGACAAGTTCGGCCTCACCGGCGAGCAGAAGCAGGCTCTGCTGACCGGCGACTTCCTCACCCTTCTGAAGATGGGCGCCAACATCTACCTACTGGCCAAACTGGCCATCCCCAGCGGTGTCTCGGTGCAGGACGCCGGAGCGGCATTCCAGGGGATCCCCACCGAGGAGTTCAAGAAGAACCTCTTGACGAAGGCCGAGGGATTCCAGGAGAAGCTCGAGAAAGAAGGAGGGTTTTGGAATGGCTGAAATCGTTGGTGGGATCACGACCTCACACATCCCCGCAGTCGGCAACGCCCTGGCCAATGATGAATCGCGCAACGATCCGTACTGGAAGCGGTTCTTCGACGGATACGAGCCAGTCAAGGAGTGGTTGGCGGAGGTCGAGCCCGACGTGGCCATCGTCGTCTACAACGACCACGGCCTCAACTTCTTCCTGGACACCGTCCCGACGTTTGCGATCGGGTGCGCCGATTCCTATTCGAACGCCGACGAGGGTTGGGCCTTGCCCCAACTGGAGACGTTTCAGGGAGACGCCCAATTCTCCTGGCACATTGCCGAGTCTCTGATCGAGCAGGAGTTCGACCTCACCATCTGCCAGGAAATGCTGGTGGACCACGGATTCGTCGTCCCGATGCAACTCATGTGGGGGCACCTGGAGGGTTGGCCGGTGAAGGCGATCCCGTTCGCAGTCAATACCGTCCAACACCCTCTGCCCTCGGCACGCCGCTGTCTCGCACTCGGGCATGCACTGCGCAAAGCCATCGAGTCCTACCCCGAAGACCTGAAGGTCGTGGTTCTCGGAACCGGGGGAATGTCTCACCAGTTGCAGGGCGAACGAGCCGGCTTGATCAACGTGGACTTCGACATGCAGTGCATGGACAGCGTCATCAACGATCCGGAGTGGCTTGCGAGCATGACCAACACGGAGATCATCGAGCAAGCCGGGACCGAGGGCGTGGAGATCATCATGTGGCTGATCATGAGGGGTGCGCTACAAGCCAACGTGAAGGCCGTGCACAAGCACTACCACGCACCTATCTCGAACACCGGGGCGGGTGTCCTGGTGTTACAGAACGCCTCCTGAGGTGGCCTCGCCCCTCTCCTAGGAGCGTCGGTGCGGATATGAACTTCGACGAGGGCATCTGCCTGCTGGGCTTTGGCGAGGTCGGACAGATCCTCGCCGCCGACCTGCACACCGTTGCTGCCGCCCAGGTGAGAGCGTTCGACCTGCAGTTCGACGACGCGTCGAGCATCCCGTCACAGGGCGCGGCCCGCCAGCCAGACATGGTTGCCTGCTCGTCCGCGGTGGAGGCTGTGGAAGGCTGCAACATCGTCATCTCGGTGGTAACGGCGTCCGAAGCCGTCGTTGCGGCGCGGTCGGTTGCAGATGCCATCGGTCGCGGCGCCTTCTACGTCGATATGAACTCGGTTGCGCCTGGGACCCGGCTGGAGACCGCCGCGGTCATTGAGGGCGTCGGAGGCCGATTCGTCGAAGCCGTGGTCATGTCCCCGATCCGCCCCCAGCGCATCGCCGCTCCAATCCTCCTCGGGGGACAGCACGCCGAGGAGTTCCTCGATTCGGCGACCACATTGGGCTTCACCGGAGCCAGGCATTTCTCGTCGGAGATCGGTCCGGCCTCTGCGGCCAAGATGTCTCGCAGCGTGATAGTGAAGGGAATCGAAGCTCTGCTCGGTGAGTCTCTGACGACAGCCCGTCACTACGGAGTCGAGCACACGGTGCTGGAGTCTCTCGCGGACCTGCTCCCGCTGGACGATTGGGAGGCAATAGCCACCTACATGATCTCGCGAAGCGTCCAACACGGAGCACGTAGAGCCGAGGAGATGCGCGAGGTCGCACGAACGGTCTCCGAGGCGGGGCTCGAGCCGTGGATGAGCAGAGCCGCCGTCGCGCGTCAGGAGTGGGCCGCTTCTCATCCGCATGTCCCGGACCGCGATCTGACCGAAACGCTCGACGTGCTGCTCGGGATCACCGAGGAAGAAAATGACAGCTGAGCCTTGCGATGATCGTTCCGTGAGGATGTTTGGAGCTTGCGATGGATGACGGGTGGCTCGAGTACCACCAGAGCCCTTCTCGGCCCAACTTCGTGGTGCCACAGGGCTCGGTCGACGCCCACTGTCACGTATTCGGACCGTCAGATCGGTTCCCGTACGCCCCGGAGCGGAAGTACACGCCGGCGGACGCTCCCAAGGAGAAGCTCTGGCAGCTGCGTGACCATCTCGGCTTCGATCGCAACGTGATCGTGCAGGCGTCCTGTCACGGTACGGACAACCGTGCCCTGGTGGACGCGCTCGAGGACTCGAGAGGACGGGCCCGTGGCGTGGCGGTGGTCGACCCATCGATCTCCGACGCCGAGCTCGCCGAGCTCGACCACGCCGGGGTGCGTGGCATCCGCTTCAACTTCATCAAGCGGTTGGCCGATCCGACCCCGCCGGAGACGCTGACCCCGATATCGAGCCGGATCGAGAGACTCGGGTGGCATGTAGTCATCTACTTCGAAGGCACCGATCTTCCCGACCTGTACGACTTTGTGTCCTCGCTGGCCACCACGGTCGTGATCGACCACATGGGTCGGCCCGACGTGTCGCGTGACCCCTACGGACCCGAGTTCGACTTGCTGCTCCGCCTGCTCAAAGAGAACGAGAATATCTGGTGCAAGGTGAGCTGCCCTGAGCGTTTGTCTGCCTCCGGCCCGCCCGGGTACCAAGACGTCGTCCCCTTTGCGCGTCGCGTCGTCGACTCCATCCCGGAGCGAGTTCTCTGGGGGACCGACTGGCCACACCCGAATATGAAGTCACACATGCCGGACGACGGCCAGCTGGTCGACTTCATACCGAGCATCGCCCCAACGGCGGATTTGCAGCGTCTACTGCTCGTCGACAACCCACGTGGCCTGTACTGGCCCGAAGAGGGAACCTCACTGTGAATCCCGAGGCACACGAGGAAACGGAGAACGCATGAAGGTCGTACTCGCCGGCGCCGGAGCCTTCGGGACAAAGCACCTCGACGGGATCGAGAAAATCGATGGCGTCGAGGTGGTCGGTCTCGTCGGACGGACCCTTGAACGCACCCAGAACACGGCAGCCGCCTACGGCATCGACCATGCCTTCACCGAGTTGGAGGAGGCTCTCTCGTTGCCTGGGATCGACGCGGTCATCCTCTGCACGCCAACCCAGATGCATGCCGCCCAGGCCATTCAGTGCATGAAGGCTGGCAAACACGTACAAGTCGAGATTCCCCTGGCGGACAGTTGGTTCGAGGCCCAGGAAGTCGACCGCGTGCAAAAGGCCACAGGTCTGATGTGCATGGTGGGCCACACCAGGCGTTTCAACCCTTCACACCAGTGGATTCACAACCGCATTCAGGCCGGTGAGTTGAGCATCCAGCAGATGGACGTTCAGACGTACTTCTTCAGACGCGAGAACATCAATGCGAAGGGCGAGCCGCGGTCCTGGACGGATCATCTGCTGTGGCATCACGCCGCCCATACGGTCGATCTCTTTCAGTACCAGACCGGCGAGAGGGTGGTCGCGGTCAATGGTGTAGAAGGTCCACATCACCCTGAGCTCGGGATCGCAATGGACATGTCCATCCAGCTGAAGACGGAGGGTGGCGCGATATGCACCCTGTCGCTCTCCTTCAACAACGACGGCCCGTTGGGATCATTCTTCCGATACATCTGCGACAACGGAACGTACATCGCCCGCTATGACGATCTGGTCGATGGCTATGACAAGCCGATCGACGTCTCGGGTGTGGCCGTGTCGATGAACGGGATCGAACTCCAGGACCGGGAGTTCTTCGCCGCGATCGAGCAGGGCCGCGAGCCCAATTCGTCCGTGGGCCAAGTCCTGGACTGCTATCGCGTGCTCAACGAGGTCGAGGCCCAGCTGGCCGGGGCGTCCTGACCCGGTCGAGGGCTACTGGTAGCTCCGTGGATAGACATCTCCGTCCATCAGCTTCCTCGCCGTGCGGATGATCCCGGCACGTCGCACCAGTGCCTGGCCATCTTCGAAGACCAGATCCACGACAGCGTCGAAGCTCCCGGTCGGGTGCTCCAATCTGAGGGCTTCTCTTCCCTCAGCGCGCTCGAGGATCCGGGAAGCAGGCGATTCGGGGAGCAGCGCGGCGGTTGCCACCGACACCGCGCCCAGCACACCGATCGCCTGATGGCACCGATGCGGAATGAAGGTGCGGGTGCAGAGGTCACCGCCCTCCTTCGGAGCGGACACCATCGTCAGCTTCGGCACTGTCGTGCCGGTCACATCACCCAGGTTCATCATTCGGCCAGCCGCCAGACGGATCTTCTCCAGCTGCGCCCGCAACTCCTGGTTCGCCTCCAACTCCTCGCAGGACTCGTAGCCGGAGATGCCAAGGTCCTCCGCGGCCATCACCACGACCGGCATCCCATTGTCGACGAGGGTCGCGGCCACTCCCTCAACCAGGTCGACGGCGCTCCCCGTCGGGAGAAGACTCCCTGTGCTGCCGCCCGCCAAGCCCTCGAAGTCGAGACGGATCGGCGCCGCGGTTCCGGGGACGCCTGATATCGAAGTGTCACCGGAGTATCGGGGCAGCCCGTCTTCGCAAGGGAAGGTCGCAACTGCGAGAGCATTTGTGTTGAGCATGTGGATACGTACCCCTGTGGCATCCGACGGCGCCGCGACCAGGCCTCTTTCCACGGCGAACGGGCCCACGCCGGCAAGGATGTTCCCGCAGTTCTGCCGGTCGGTGACCAACTCACGATCGACTCCGAGCTGTAGGAACAGGTAGTCGATTTCTCCCAGCCCGTGCTCGCATTGTGAGACGACGGCAACCTTGCTGGTGAGAGGGTGAGCGCCACCCATGCCATCGATCTGGCGCGGATCCGGGGTGCCCATGAATTCGAGGAGCAGGCGATCGCGCTTTGCAGGATCTGAGGGCAGGTCGGTCCCGACGAAGTACAGGCCCTTCGAAGAGCCTCCCCTCATCACCATGCATCGCGTGCCCAGCGGCTCAGCTTTCAATTCGGATCCCGATCATGACCCTCAGATTACGGACGCTGGGTGCGGCAACGTCGATCATGCCGTCTTTGTTCCGAGCCGCAGTGATCACAGACCGAGATAGGCGTGCCCAATTACCTCGCTCGACACGAGCTCCTCCCTGCTGCCTGCCAGGACAACACGTCCGTTCTGCAACACATAGCCCCGATCGGCGATCTCGAGGCTCTTGTTCACGTTCTGCTCGATCAGCAAGACCGTGATCCCTTCGTCTCTCAGTTGGCTGATCACGTGGAAGGACTGGTCCACCAGGAGCGGAGACATCCCAATGGAAGGCTCGTCGAAGATGCACATCGTGGGCAGCGCCATCAGGGCGCGTCCGATGACGAGCATTTGTCGCTCTCCACCGCTCAACGTCCTGGACAGAGCCCGCTCACGCTCCTCGAGACGAGGGAAAAGATGAAAAACCCGCTCCAGCGTCTTGTCCCGGCGCTCCCATGCGCGACGGTGATAGGCGCCCAACTCCAGGTTCTCCCTCACGCTCATGTCCCGGAAGACGCCACCTCCCTCCGGCCCATACGAGATCCCCAACTCACTGATGCGGTGTGCATCACGGCCCTCGATCCTCTGCCCGGCGAACTTGATCATGCCGGACGAGGGCTCGATGAGGCCAACGATCGCCTTGACCAGCGTGGTCTTGCCCGCCCCGTTGGCGCCAAGAACGACCACGATCTCACCCTCGTCGACGCTGATGGTCACATCCCAGAGCGCCCTGACCGCCCCATACGCGGCATTGACGTTGTGCACTCGGAGCATCAGGAATCCGCTCCGAGATAGACCGCGCGAACCACGGGATCTACAGCGATCTCCGCTGGAGTCCCCTCGCTGATCTTCGTGCCGAAGTGAAAGACGATGATCCGATCACAAACGCCCATGATCGCTTCCATCACGTGTTCGATCATGAGGATCGTCATCCCCCGGTTGCGCAGGTCGGTTATCCGCCCCATGATCTGTTTCAGCTCCCTCGACGTGAGTCCCGCCATCGACTCGTCGAGCATGAGCATCTCGGCATTGGTGGCGAGCGCTCGGGCGATCTCGAGGTACCGCCGACCCGCCAGGGGCAGATCGCGCACCCGTTTATTCCGATCGGAAAGTATGCCCATGGTCGCCATCAGCCTGTTGACCTCCCGCTCGGCCTCCTCGTGGCTGAATCTCCGCTCCGGGTTCCCGTAAATGAGGGCCAATCGCACGTTCTCGAACGCACTCATGCCGGTGAAGAGCTTCGGACTCTGAAACGTTCGCGCCAGGCCTCGTCGACTGATCTGATCGGGACGGAGCCGGGTGATGTCCTCGCCCCTCAGGGTGATGGAGCCCTCTTGCACTTCGAGAGCACCCGAGATCAGGTTGAAGATGGTGGTCTTGCCGGCGCCATTCGGCCCGATCAGCCCGACGATCTCTCCCTGCTCGACCCCGAAGCTGGCATTGTCCACTGCCTTCAGGCCACCGAAGCGGTGAGAGACACGACTCACCTCGAGCATGGTCATCGCCTATCCGCCTGCCTGATTCGACGGAACCGGGTGATCCGCATCCGCATCTTGATCCACTGGATCTTGAGCCGGATGTACAACCTCTGTGTCAGCTCGACCAGACCTCCCGGTAGCCATAGGACCACCGCGACGAGAGTGAGGCCGAAGATGAGGAGATATACGTAGGGATACTCCCTGATGAGGAACTCCTGCAGCACGACCAAAATCGTCACTCCTATCAGTGGCCCATAGAGCCGGGACAGCCCGCCAAGGATCGCCATGACCACGGGCAGGAACGAGAACAAAGGGTTGAACGCGATTGACGGATCGACGTATCTAAAACGGGTGGCCATGACCGCTCCGGTCATACCCATCAGGGCCGAGCTCGCGGCAAAGGTGAGCACCTTGAGCTTGGTGATGTTGACTCCGATGTGCTCGGCGGCCTCCTGGTTCTCACCGATCGCCTGCAGCGCCAGCCCGGGGCTGGAATGACGGAGGAGGAAACCACCGACGAGCGCGACTGCGAAGATGATCAGGAGCAACAGATAGATCACTTCGTTACTGGCCCCAGAGACGTGCCTGCCCACCGTGCCGTTCACATTCGTCTCCCACCACGCCACCGAACTTCGGATGAGCGAAGCCACCCCGAATGTGAAGAGGATGAAATACACACCCTTGAGACGCAAGGTCAACATACCGATGGCCAGGGCGAGCAGGGACGCCACGGCCCCTCCGATAAGGATCAAGACCTCGATCGGGAGGAAGTCGCGGAGGATCGCCGAGACATAGACACCCACGCCGAAAAGGCCGGCCGTCGCCAAAGACACGAATCCCGTGGGCCCGGAGAACATCGTCCAGCTGAGAGCGAGGATCGCGAACATCAGGACCGTGATGAGACTGATGCCGATCGACTCCGGCACGACACTCGGCGCGAATGCCAGAGCGACGATGCTCACCGGGATGGCCACCAAGGCCGGCTTCTCCTCCCTCAGGATCGTGCTAATCAGCATGGATTTGCCGACCCAGGATCCCGGACGGTCTGATCAATAGCACCAGGACGAAAATCAGATAGAAGGCGACCAGGGACAGACTTGGCTCGATGAAGTTCACGAGGGCGATCACCAGGCCCAGAAGGAACCCGCCAATGAGGCTGCCGGTGATGCTGCCCAGGCCTCCGACAACGACAACAACGATGGCAATCACCGTCAGCTCGATCCCACGGCTCGCCTGGATGTCGAACATCATGCTGTAGAGGGCACCAGCCAGGCCGGCCAAGCCTGCTCCGAGACCGAAGCAGATGGCGAGCACCCTCCTGCGATTGACACCCAGAGCCTCGGCCATGTCGGGTCGTTCGGCGGCAGCCCTTATCGCCTTGCCCAACCGAGTGTGCCGTATGAACAGATAGAAGGCGACGCTGGCAGTCACGGCGACGACGAGGGCGATCACACGGTTCAGCCCGTAGCGATGGCCGAGGATCGTTACCGGTGTGTTCAGGATGCTGTAACCACGGAGGCCGGCTCCCCAGAACGAGAGCATCACATTTTGGATGACGAACAACAGTCCGAACGACACGAGCAGCGACCGACCCTCGAAATGGTCTTGGTCGATCGATGTCCGACGAAGGTCGTTGAAGATGGTCCGGTCGAGCGCAAACCCAATTACGAACAACAACGGTGCAACGACTGCTACTGCCAGCAGCGGGTGGATCCCGGCCACCGTGTACAAGCTGAACGTCGCCAGGGCCGCCAGCATGATGAACTCGCCGTGCGACACATTGAGGACGCGACCGACGCCGTACTGGAGACTGAGCCCCACGGCTATCAGCGCGTACAAACCACCCAGGATCAGGCCGCTGAGGACGACGTCGATGACGCTCTCCATCATCTCACTTCAGCAGCTGCGCGGAGAGGGCGTGTCAGGCGAGTCGCACGCCCTTCTCCTATCGACATCCGAATTCGCGGTATCGCGAACCGTCTATCAGCCCTCCGGCCACGCGGGCTTCGGATAGATGGGCTCGGCCGTCCGTGCGTCAGTAGGGCTGACGATCTCAAACTCAC
>Ga0209703_1000394_pt1 | contig 12091 bp, 12 predicted proteins | sample PPLLak12cMay2015_2_FD_187256 | JGI IMG/M metagenome (GOLD analysis project Ga0209703, IMG submission 187256) | Freshwater sediment microbial communities from Prairie Pothole Lake near Jamestown, North Dakota, USA - PPLs Lake P8 Core (1) Depth... | ecosystem: Environmental > Aquatic > Freshwater...
GTTGATATCCACCTCGTTGATGGTCCCCAGCCCATTGCACCGATGGCAGGCACCCTGCGGGGAGTTGAAGGAAAAAGTATGCGGTGCCGGTTCATTATAGGATATTCCGGTTGTGGGACACATCAGCTGGCGGCTGAAATACCGCGCATTTTTTCCTTCGGCTTCCAGTATCATCAGGATCCCCTTGCCATGCTGCATCGCAAGGGATACGGAACGCTTCAGCCGTTCCTTGTCCTTTTTGGACACCTCGAGCTTGTCAATTACGATCTCAATATAATGGTTCTTATACCGGTCAATCTTCATCCCATGCCTGATCTCGGTCATTTCTCCGTCAATCCTGACATTTAAAAAGCCTTTCCTGCGGATTTGCTCGAACAGTTCCTTGTAATGCCCTTTCCGGCCTTTCACAATAGGGGCAAGCAAATAGACCTTCTTATCCCTGAATTTGTCCAGTATGAGTCCAATAATCTGTTCATCGGTATATTTTACCATGGGCTCGCCGGTATTGTAAGAATAGGCTATCCCGGCCCGGGCATACAGAAGCCTGAGAAAATCATAGATTTCCGTGATGGTGCCGACTGTTGACCTGGGATTTCGGCTGGTGGTTCTTTGTTCGATAGAGATAACGGGACTTAGTCCGGTTACTTTGTCCACATCAGGCCTTTCCATATTACCGAGAAACTGACGGGCATACGCTGACAATGTCTCCATGTACCTGCGCTGTCCTTCAGCATAGATGGTATCGAATGCCAGTGAGGATTTTCCGCTGCCGCTAAGTCCGGTAATTACAACGAGCTTGTTTCGGGGAATGCTTACATCGATATTCTTGAGGTTGTGCACCCGGGCGCCCAGTACCTGTATTTCACCAGTTTCTATGGCCTCCGGGTTTTTATCGGAATTCAAGGCTTTACTGCGGGTTGCCTCCATTGAATTCCTCGTTTATACCGGCTGCAAAATCAGCGTAATTTCGCTTGCTTCCTTCAGGGATCTTGATCAGGTATGTCTTCCCTGATTTATTGGTAAGGAAGCTCTCACGCAACCATGGATTGAAAAGTTTCAGCAGTTTATAATTAATGGAATAACGGCTGGCAAAATCAGCCATATTGGAAATGCCCGTATCGACCTTTACCTCATACAGGGGCAGGGGAGGATAGTAGTCCTCATTTCCGAGGTGAAAGCCAAATTGTTGCGGATTCTGTGTGATCAGCTTAAAGGCAAGAATGCGGAATACATAACGGGCCGTTTCTTCATTCAGCAAAAGATCATAATAGTTATTCACCTGTTGCCGCTCGATCTGGTAGTTTATTCCTTTGCGGCCAACGTTGTAAGAAGCGGCGGCCAGGGTCCAGTTTTTATACAGCGCATAGGATTCTAAAAAGAATTTGCAGGCAGCTTCCGTTGATTTTTCAAGATGATACCGTTCGTCAACCTCATTGTTGACTTCCAATCCGTATTCTTTGCCCGTGCTTTCCAGAAACTGCCATACGCCGACTGCTCCGACAGGCGAAGTTGCGTTCTCAAAACCGCTTTCCGCCAGGGGAATGTATTTGAAATCCTCGGGGATGCCGTATTTTTCCAAAATGGGTTCAATAACGGCAAAATATCGTTTTGTTTTCTTAAGGACCAGCAGGGTGCGTGAATGCCAGTAAGCATTAACCAGCAATTCCCGGTCAAGGCTTTCCCGTGTATCGAAATTCTGCAGCGGTACCGGTTCACCGGCAAAAATCATTTCTTCAGGAATGCTGCAGGCTTCAGCCATCTGGACTGTTCTCCCGCTGGTCATGATTTCCGTGCTGTCTCTCTCGGAAAAACTTTGAATCGCCAGCATGGTAATGCCGAGTATCATACCTGAAAGTATATAAATGACAGGGGATGTAGATTTCTTAATCCAATTGCTGATCATGGTAAATTCCTCCGTGTTGCGTTAATGTTTCTTTCTCTGCCCTTCGTCCCGGTTCTGATTTTGGGAACGGATGCCATTTCTATACTACGTTAATTAAGTCGACATGTTTCAGGCCGGCTGTTAAAAATGGAAATGAAACCTGTCCTTTTTTTCAAAATGCAAAAATAGTCAAAAATTGAATACGGATCTTATTTTCCCCTGGCTAAAGCCTACCTTGCCGGCAGGCTTGTCCCTCTCTTATTTTGGTGCCATCCGGTATAAAAAGATGGCAATGATAGCAAAAAGGACGTTGGGGATCCAGGCTGCCACAAAGGGGCTGAATGCTCCGGAAATGGCAAACTGGGAGGAAAACTGAAGAAAGAGGATATAGGAAAAGCTTATCAGCAGTCCGATCCCGATCTGCATGCCTATTCCTCCCTTTACTTTTCGCGATGAGACCGAAACTCCGATAAGGGTAAGGATAAAGGTGGAAAAGGGAAATGAAAAGCGTTTATGTTTTTCGATCAGCAACTCATCCAGATTGGATGCCCCCTGCATCCGCTGTCTTTTAATGAACCGGTTGAGTTCAGGAAGGTTCATGGCCTCCACCGCATTATCGCGACGCCTGAATTCATCCGGGGTAATGTTTAAGGTGGTATCCATGCTTTTACCGGTAATGATGGTTTGGTTTTCTCCCTGGTAATTGCGGATCATATAATCTCTTATCTTCCATTTATGGGATGCCGAATCCCATCTTACTTCCCTGGAAAGTAGTTTGGAAACCAGTTCGCCGTTCTCAAACTTCTCCATGGAGAATTGCCGGCCACTGTTGTTGTATGTGTTAAAATTCTCAAGATAGATAAATACCCCGGGGTTGATCTGCTTATGGATGTTTCTTTCATTATATACCTTGGGCGACTTATGGTAATATTGCTCCTCAAAGGCCAGTTTTTTTGCCGAGGCATGCGGAATTATAAAATTGTTAAGGGCAAAGGAGAATGCGGTAATGATAAAGGCAGAAATAAAATACGGGTACAGGATACGGTTAAAGCTAACCCCGTTGCTGAGGATGGCGATGAATTCCGTATTATAGGCCATGCGTGACGTAAAATAGATAACCGATATGAAGGTGAACAGATGGCTGAAAAGGGAAGCAAAATAGGGAATAAAATTAAGGTAATATTCAAAGATCACTTTATTCAGCGGGGCATTGCTTTCCAGGAAGTCATCGATCTTCTCGGAAAAGTCAAAGACCACGGCAATTGCCATGATCAGTGCAATAGAAAAGAAGAAAGTGCTCAGGAACTTCCGGATGATATAACGGTCGATGATCAGCAGAGCCGGCCATTTTATAATCTTGCGGAGAGTTTTTTTATCATTTGTTTTTTCCATGGTCCAAAGACTCCTTCTGTTATTTTCTTCCGTGCTTCTTCAACAAGCCACATATAAAAACTCAGGTTATGCAGTGTGGCTATTTGTGCTCCCAGTATCTCTCCGGAGATGACAAGATGACGCAAATAAGCTCTTGAATATTGTGTATCGGCAAAAATTGTTCCACCCTCCTCCACCGGTGAAAAGTCATCCTTCCACTTCTGGTTGCGTATGTTGATGATACCGTTCCGGGTAAACAGCATGCCGTTCCTTCCGTTCCTTGTTGGGATCACGCAATCAAACATGTCGATACCCCTGCTGATGGACTCCAGGATATTCACCGGTGTTCCCACACCCATCAGATAACGGGGTTTGTCCTCCGGAAGTATGCCGGTGACAATATCCACCATATCAACCATAATGCCCTCGGGTTCGCCAACTGAAAGGCCACCGATGGCGTAGCCCAGAGCATCATATTGCATAACCTCGGTTGCTGATTCCCTGCGCAGGTCAGGATATATACTGCCCTGTACGATAGGGAAAAAGGCCTGGGGGTACCCATATAAAGCTTCTGTATTGCTGTACTGTTGAAATCCACGTTTCAACCACCGGTGCGTCAGCTTTGTCGATTCCGAGGCATAGTGATGGTCACAGGGATAAGGGGCACATTCATCAAAGGCCATCATAATATCAGCTCCGATCTGCCGCTGGATATCAACGATATTTTCCGGCGTAAAATGATGTTTTGATCCGTCAATGTGGGAACTGAAAACAGCTCCGTCTTCGCTTAGCTTTCGGTTTTCAGCCAGGGAGAATACCTGGTAGCCCCCGCTGTCGGTAAGGAGGGGTTTCTCCCAGTTAATGAACCTGTGCAGTCCGCCGGCTTTTACTATTATTGCTGTGCCGGGCCGCAGATAAAGGTGATAGGTATTCGCCAGGATGATCTGTGCACCGACATCATCTTTCAGTTCGCGCTGGTGCACGGCTTTGACAGTACCTGCTGTACCAACAGGCATGAAGACAGGTGTTTGGATATCACCGTGACCGGTAGAAATTATACCGGCACGTGCATGGGTACTGAGGTCTGTATTTTCAAGCCTGAACTGCATCTGGCAAATGATCGGGGGTAAATATAGAGAATAAAAGATAATAGAGCAAAAGTTGTAAGAGTTGTTGTGGTTGTTATGGTTGTTGTGGTTGTCAGTTGCTTCCCATTTTCCAGCTAATAAATATTGATTATTTGTTCAAACTATTATTTGCATTCAATTAAAATCTTTAATAAAATTGTCCATCGTTGAACCAAATCTATGGATATTTCAATAGCCAGAAGTTTTTTTGTTGATAATCAACTATATATACTTTCAGGCCTTTTCATTTTATGCTTGCTGATCCAGCTTATTTATTACCTGGGCATTTATTCCCGCATCATTTTTTCCCCTGCTTCAAAATCACCTGCCATAAGCGAACCGGTTTCGGTCATTATTTGCGCCCGGAACGAAGCCGAAAATCTTCAGCAATTTCTTCCCGCCATGTTGTCCCAGCAATACCCGGCATTTGAAGTGATTGTTGTGGATGACGGATCTTCGGATGAAACCGGGGATCTGTTAAGGGGTTTCATGGCTCAATATCCTCATTTACGCACGACGACCATACGGGAAGACAAAAAGTTCTCGCACAGCAAGAAACTTGCTATCACCATCGGCATCAAGGCAGCCAGAAACGATATCATGGTATTTACAGATGCCGACTGTGAACCTGCCGGCAATCAATGGTTAAAAAGAATTGCTTCAAATTTTACCGGAGAGAAAAAAATTGTGCTGGGGTATGGAGGCTATTTCAGCCACAAGGAATTGCTGAATAAATATATCCGTTATGACACCTTAACCATTGCGATGCAGTATCTGAGTTTCGCCATCAGCGGATTCCCTTACATGGGCGTTGGGCGCAACATAGCCTACCGGAAGTCCTTTTTTTACAAAACAACAGGTTTCAGCCAGCATCTGCATATTCTATCAGGCGATGACGATCTTTTTGTCAATGAAAATGCCACCAAACGGAATACAGCAGTCGAATATTCCCATGAAAGCCATACCCGGTCCAATCCCAGCCGTTCATTCCATCAATGGCGGATGCAGAAGAAAAGACATCTCACTACCGCTCCGCTCTATAAAAGCAGGGATAAGTTTCTGCTGACACTCGAACCACTCAGCCGGTTGTTTTTTTATATCCTGTTTGCAGTGCTTTTATGCTATCCCGAAACATGGATCTTTGCATTGGGCGCGTTTGCATTCCGCATGGCGGTGCAGCTTGTCGTCATTAAATTTGCCATGATCCGTTTAAAGGAGAATAATTTATTACTATATTCGTTTATGTTTGATCTTTTTGCATTGTTTATTAACTTTGTGCTTTTTGTATCTAACCGTATAAGTGTGAGAAACCGTCCATGGAAGTAAATTTAAACCTATCTGAGAAAGCGCAGCGGGATTTTATTTTAGTTCAACGGGCAACAAGCGGTGATCAAAGAGCTTTTGCCGAGTTAATGGGTCGGTACAGGGATGCTATCTATTATATGCTGCTGAAGATGGTCAATAATGCCAGCGATGCCGAGGATCTTACCATTGAAGCCTTCGGAAAAGCCTTCAAGAACATAACCCAGTATGCTCCTAATTATGCTTTCAGCACCTGGCTTTTTAAAATAGCGACCAACAATTGCATCGACTTTATCCGCAAGAAAAAAGCCAACCATATTTCCCTCGATCACAATGATGAGGAACATGAAAAGGCCAGCATGGATATCCAGGCTCCGGTTATGGATCCGGAAGAGAGCCTTATCAACGAACAAAAGATCAGGCTGATGCGGTCGGTGGTATCAAAACTGAAACCCCGCTACCGCAAGCTGATTGAACTCAGGTATTTTAATGAACTTTCGTATGAAGAGATCGCCGAGGAACTGGAGCTGCCTATTGGCACAGTGAAAGCACAACTGTTCAGGGCCCGCGAGCTGCTTTACAACATACTCAAGAATACGAGCGGGAAGATGTAAGCTTCCCGTTTTTTGTTTATGGAAGTCATCGGGCCATATTTTCCTTCCCTGTCCCTGGTTCAAAAGGAACAGATCCGTGCATTACAACCCTTATATGCATACTGGAATGAACGGATCAATGTGATCTCCCGAAAAGATTTGGAAAATCTTTATATCCATCATGTGCTGCATTCTCTTGCCATTGCAAGGATCATTGCATTCCGGCCCGGAACGGTGATCCTCGATGCCGGTACCGGCGGTGGATTTCCCGGCATCCCGCTGGCGGTATATTTCCCGCATGTGAATTTCATACTGGCAGATTCCATCGCCAAAAAAATGAAGGTAGTGGAAGCGGTGATCAGGGCATTAAAGCTGGATAACTGCATTCCCGTTACTGAAAGGGTTGAGAAACTGGAAAACCAGGTTGATTTCGTGGTGGTGAGGGCGGTAACTGATCTTTCCACCCTGCTGAAATGGACCTCAAAAAACATCATCCCGGGCGGAAGCAATACCCTGAAAAACGGGCTGCTTGCGCTCAAAGGCGGGGAACTGGACCAGGAATTAAAGGCCTTAAAAACTCCGGCCACTGTTTTCAACCTCAGCGATTATTTCAGCGAACCGTTTTTTGAAACGAAGAAGGTGGTGCATGTGGTGCGCTGAAAGGATCTGAACCGCAGATGTCAATGATTAACGGATAGACTGTGATATTCTCATGGTAGTATTGAACATCATTTTTTTTGGTATACTATTTTTTTCATAGTCCATCATAAAAATCATCTTTAATCTGCGGTTCAGACCTTTCTCCTCCCAAAAACAAAATCTCCCGTTGCCTGTTGATATTCTATTAAAACAAATTATTCAAAAATTTATAGGAATCAATCCTTAATTTGTATTTTTACTCAATCAGAAAATTATGACACAGTTGAAGGAAGGTGCTGTAGCACCTGTTTTTAAAGGTAAGGATCAGGACGGGAAGACCGTTGGCCTGGAAGATTTTAAAGGAAAAAAGGTTATTCTGTATTTTTATCCCAAGGACGATACGCCGGGATGCACTGCTGAAGCATGTAACCTGCGTGATAACTATGAAAGCCTTTTATCCCGCGGATTTGCCATTATCGGAGTCAGCCCCGATAACGAAAAATCGCATACCAGATTCAGGTCTAAGTATGACCTGCCCTTCAGCCTGATCGCCGATCCGGATGCCACGATCATCAAGGCATATGGCGCATGGGGCGAGAAGAAGATGTATGGCAGGTCGTATATGGGTGTCCTGCGCACTACTTATGTTATCGATGAGAAGGGGAAGATCCTGAAGACCATCGCAAAAGTGGATACAGGGGATCACACAAGGCAGATCCTTACTGAGCTTGGATTAAATTAAACTCCTATATATCAATGGCAAAAGAACAGACTATCGACGAAATCAAAAAAGAAAAGCTTAAATCGCTGGAAATCACCTTAGGCAAAATTGAAAAGGACTTTGGCAAGGGGGCCATCATGAAACTGGGCGATCATGCCATTGTCAACGTGGCTGCCATCTCTTCAGGCTCCATAGGCATGGATATAGCCTTGGGTGTGGGCGGATATCCGAGAGGCCGCGTGGTGGAAATATACGGCCCCGAATCTTCCGGTAAAACCACCCTGGCCATTCACGCCATAGCGGAAGCACAAAAAGCCGGCGGCATTGCGGCCTTTATCGATGCAGAGCATGCATTTGACAGGTTTTATGCGCAGAAGCTTGGCGTTGATGTCGAAAATCTGCTGATTTCCCAGCCCGATGACGGTGAACAGGCACTGGAAATTACCGATCATCTTATCCGCTCGGGAGCCATTGATATAATCGTGATCGATTCAGTGGCAGCCTTAACTCCCAGGGCTGAGATCGAAGGAGAAATGGGCGATTCCAAGATGGGGCTTCAGGCCCGCCTGATGTCACAGGCCCTCAGAAAGCTCACAGCCACCATCAGCAAAACCAATACCTGCTGTATTTTTATCAATCAGCTGAGGGAAAAGATCGGCATCATGTTTGGCAATCCGGAAACCACCACCGGCGGGAACGCATTGAAATTCTATGCTTCGGTTCGTGTTGACATCCGGCGGATGAATCAGCTGAAAGAAGGAGAAGAGGTATTCGGCAACCGTACCAAGGTGAAAATCGTCAAGAACAAGCTTGCTCCTCCTTTCCGGAGGGCTGAGTTTGACATCCTCTATGGGGAAGGGATCTCCAGATTGGGTGAGATCGTCGACCTGGCCACCGAGAATGAGATCATTAAGAAGAGCGGTTCCTGGTTTAGCTACGGTGACACAAAACTGGGACAGGGACGTGATGCCGTGAAACAATTGCTGGCTGATAACCCTGAATTGACCCAGGAAATAGAGAAAAAGATATTCGAGAAACTGCAGCCCAAATAATCCTTTAGGTTTTTAGCTTTTCAGGTATCGGTTCACCGGGATGTTCCCTGTGAAAATCTATCCAGTATTTTTTTATGGTTGATTTCACCTCCCTTCGTAGCAACAGGATGCCAACAAGGTTGGGAGCAGCCATCAGCACCAGGGTGATTCCCGAAAGGTTCCAGATGATGGTGGTATCGGTGAAGGAGGCAATGAAAAAGGCGATGATATAAATGATCCGGTAGATAATAACGTACCTTGAACCAAACAGGAAGGTGACAGCCCTGTCTCCGTAATAAGACCACGAAATAGCGGTGGAGAAAGCAAAAAGCAATATGCTGACGGATACAATGTATTCACCCCACCGGCCAAAGAAACTACGTTTAAAGGCTTCATTGGTGAGCGCGGCACTATGTACAAGCGATTTTCCCTGCATGAAGCAGGCAGGATTGCCTGGAGCGATATTGCCGTCCTGAATAGCTAACTGACCTGTATATAATTTCTTCTCAGTGGTAAATATCCTGACATCTTCTGCCACGGATCTGGCATTGATGATCGTTACCGGACTCCTGACCTCTCCTCCTTCTACAACAAGAGTCCCCGTATAAAGGGGCAGCATTTTCTCTTTCTTCAGGTGCATATAAAGCGCCTCCTGATCTGACTTTTCCTTGTCGGAATAGAGCCCTGCCAGGATCTGGGTATCGGATGACTGAAACTGATTTTCAATCTTGTCGTTCCACACCCCTGAAGAGATCAGCGTGATCCCGGTGAGGAAGCAAATGATAATGGTATCGATAAAGGGTTCGAGGATCGCCACCACGCCTTCTGAAACGGGCTCGTGTGCGCGCGCTGCGGCATGAGCAATGGGCGCTGATCCTTGTCCTGCCTCGTTGGAGAACAATCCCCGGTTCACCCCCCGGTTGAAGGCAAAGGCAAAACCCGCTCCCAGGAATCCTCCCGTGGCAGCCGTACCGGTGAATACATCCCTGAAAATGGAGATAAATGCTTCGGGCACATTGCCAATATTGTATATCAGCACTGAAACGGCCCCTAAGAAATAGATAATGGCCATGGCAGGAACCAACTTATCGGTAACCTTCACGATGCTGCGGATGCCACCGATGATGATCAGCGCGAGCAATACCGAAAGGATGCCGCCGGTAATGATATGCTTTATGCCAAAGGACTGGAACATGGAATAAGCAATGTTGTTGACCTGCGGAAGGCTCCCTGTGCCAAAGGAGCAAAGGATGGTGGCAACCGCAAATACAGCCCCCAATATGTACCCGGTCCTGATGGTCCTTCCTTTTATGCCGATGTTCAGCCGTTTTTTCATGTAATACATCGGGCCTCCGGCAGCAGTACCGTCCTCGACAAAATCACGGTATTTGTGGGACAGCAACACTTCAACAAATTTAGTGGTCATCCCGAGGAAGGCAGTGACAAGCATCCAGAACAGGGCGGCCGGTCCGCCCAGGTGAATGGCCAGGGCAACCCCGGCGATATTGCCGGTGCCCACTGTTCCTGAAAGTGCTGTCGCCAGCGCCTGGAAATGTGATGCATCTCCGGCATCGCCTTTCCGGTCATATTTGCCCCTGGTAATTTTAAGGGCATGCCTGAAATACCTGATCTGAGGAAACCTGAGATAGAGGGTGAAAAAAATACCGGTCCCTACCAATAAATAAACGAACCAGAAATGACTGCCCAGATATTTATCGAGCTGCAATAAAAACTCATTCAGCGCCTGCATCATTGTGGATCCAATGGTAACAAAACAAAGATAGCATAACAAATTAAAAAACAAAGACTCTACTCCCCAACTCCCGCTCCTGAAAACAATCTGCTGATATCGAAATAGAATCCATCAATGTCATATTCGTTATCCCCTACATAAACAAAGTCGCAAAGGCTTTTACCCAGCATCTTTTGCTGCCCTGTCCGTTGAAATCCCAGGGCACTTATCAGTTCAGCCTCGTCAGAGATCAGTATCACACTCCAGGCACTTTGTTCGGTTGCCCCGTCACCCGATGAAAGGATAGTGGAAATAAGGCTTTCGTACTGAAAATAATATTTCCGTGCTTCTTCATGCCTGCCGGTTTGTGTGCATGCTACGGCTGATGTTAAGAGATAACGCGTGCTGAAAGGATGTTGTTTTAATATATCCAGACCATGGCTGCGGATCACGTTGAAATCATCTGTTGTAAGCGTATCATGCTGCATCAGTTCCTGGATTGCGCTTTCTGCCTCCGGTCTTTTATAAGGCTGGTAATTTTCCTGAAAGGTAAATCCGTAATAGAGGTACCGGAATTCTTCCATGCTCAGCGTGGTATCTGCGTTCCGGTAGCGGGCAAACAGCGCAGGAAAGTAAAAAGGAGAGGCTGCTGATGCAACAGCAGTCTCTATGGCTGCAAAATCAACCTTAAGAAATGAAGTTTGCTGCGCCTGCATGTTCATGCCAAGCAGGAATCCTAGAAAAATAGTTAACCGCTTCATGATTGATATTGTATTAGTATCCGTTACTTTCATTGTCATAGCTTGGGCTGTAGCCCATTAACCGATATTCCGTTAAAATTCAATATTACTGTTCCAAACATACAACATAGTTAATAAAATCTGCAACAATAAAAAAGTCCGTCTTGTGAACGGACTTTCAGTTTTTATGCTGCATTCGAATCAGGCCGGACTAATAGCTTCCACCGGACAAACATCAGCACATGCACCACAATCAATACACTTATCGGGGTCTATTTTATAGATATCACCTTCAGAGATAGCTTCAGACGGACATTCCGGAAGGCAGGTACCGCAAGCGGTGCATTCATTACTAATTATATATGCCATAACATCAAAATTTATAGTTATTCGGACAAATATAAATTATTCATTCAATACAAAAAATGATTAATGCAGGATAATGTTATTTTTTTCCACGGTATTCAGGCATTGACTTACTGAATACCTATTACCGTTTACCTTCCTCGTCCCTTGTCCCTTGTCCCTACTTCCCCCAGATCATCTTGATCCCGGCGAGCAGCATGAGGGCTCCGAAAAATATTTTGAGGGTTCTGGCAGGCAGGTTTACGGAAAGGAGAGAGCCAAAATAACCGCCGACAATAAAGGCCAGCATAACAATGATGGCAACCCTGAAATTCACAAACCCATGCTTGTAATAGTTCAGAAATGCAAGGATCCCGACAGGAAACAGTAATATGGCAAGGCTTGTTCCCTGAGCCGTATGCTGGGACATATGGAAAAAATATACCAGCGCCGGAACGATTACAATGGCGCCTCCGACTCCAAGGGCTCCGGCTATCAGGCCTGCCGAAAGTCCGATGGCCACCAGGATCAGGATCTCGTTAATACTCATAAGGTCAGAAGTCTAAATTCATGGAGAAGTAAAATATACGGGGCAATAGCTGATAGTT
>Ga0209703_1000398_pt1 | contig 12048 bp, 12 predicted proteins | sample PPLLak12cMay2015_2_FD_187256 | JGI IMG/M metagenome (GOLD analysis project Ga0209703, IMG submission 187256) | Freshwater sediment microbial communities from Prairie Pothole Lake near Jamestown, North Dakota, USA - PPLs Lake P8 Core (1) Depth... | ecosystem: Environmental > Aquatic > Freshwater...
GTTTGGTATAATGCCGTGCCTCTTGAAGATCCATCAAGTAATGGTGTTTACGGAAAATTCCCTTACCATCAGGGGATAGGAGGAAGTCCATCAATTTTTGAGCGAGAGCTTTGTTACGGGTAAATTTTGAAATGGCAATGGGAATGTAACCAATACGTGGAATCTCTTCTGGTCTAAGATAAATCGTTTCGATGCGATCAGGATCCCAAAAATGAAAAACCCTCCAACCGAGGACGGCGTCAACGGCTTTTAAAGCGATTGCGTTTGCGGTTTTTTCACAGCTTTCTGTGTAATTGATGATGTTCTTTCTCACCTTAGTTTTTTCATCAAGAGTTAGGTTTTTTTCGAAGATTTCTACTGCATAGGTCCCAACACAGACCGTTTCTGGATTCGCAATAGCGAGACGGATTCCCTCTTTGGTTAAATCCTTAAGGGCCTGTATCGCTTTAGGATTACCTTTCTGAACATTGATGGCAGGGAGGAGGTAGACCACAATTTTTTCAGAATCTGGGAAGACGAAGCCTTCTCTTTTGGCGACCTCCATGAAATCGGAAGATCCTGGAAAGTAGAGATCCCCCTTTTTAGATAATTTCATTTGAGAAAGAACAAATCCAGAACCTCCAAAGATCACATCAACGGTTATCCCGGACTTCTCGTGGAAAAGCCTCACCGCTTCTTCTGTTGCAGGTTTGCTTGCTGCGCCGGCGAAAATTAGGATCCTCGTTGGTGAAGATTGACCATTTTGAGCAGTCAAAAAAATTAGAAAGATCGACATGAGTAGGAGGATTTTTTTCATTTCCGTTTACCTTTCCCCCCCACCTTCCCTTTTTCCCCTTGGGGGAGAGGAGTAGGGTGGGGGGAATTAAAATGTTTTCGATAGATTTTTTCTAAGTTTTTCTTCACCTCTTTTCGAAATAGTTTGTAATGATTCATAAGAGCCTTTCCTTGAGGAGTGACTTGAGACCCTCCTCCGGAAGGGCCTCCAACTTCTCTTTTTAAAAGAGCAAAACCAATCCTTTCTTCCAGAGTCCTGATTAACCGCCATGCCTTGCTGTACGACATGCCCATTTGACTGGCTGCTTGGTGAAGGGATTTGGTTTGTTCAACCCGCCTCAGAAGCTCGCAAGGACCGTCACCAAAGGCTTTCCCATTGTTATCGAGCCAGACCTTATAACCGACCTTCATCGCATTTACCCTGTTCGTTATTCTCCATTGAGAATAACGGTACTATAATCGACCTCCGGAAGTCTGTCAAGTCCATTTACGATTTGCCTCACAAGGTTCTATTTGTTAAGATAAAATGGAATTCAATGGTCTAAAATGGAAATAAAGAAAATCATTATTATCCTATTCATGAGCTGGATGTTCTTGCTGGCCGAAGGAATGTTGATGACGGTTGGGGGAGAAGATCAGAAGGAAATCATACTTCAAGAGGAACAGGTTCTGACGTGGAGAAAGGAAAGAGACGAATTTTTTAAGAGTCACCAGCGTTCACCTCTTACCCCCCAAGAAAAGAAGAATTTTAAAGGTTTAAAATACTATCCCTTCGATTCAAAATATGTTTTTTATGGCCCGATTGAACGTTATATTCTTCATATCAACAACCCGCAATATTATGCCACTTTTATTACGAACAAAGGGATTAACAAACGCTATATCCGTTACGGGAAATTCCATTTCGTTTTGGATAAAAAGGGATATATTATTGAAATTTATAAATCAATTTTAAGCGATTTCCTTTTTATCCCCTTTAAAGATAAAACCAACGAGAAAGAGACTTATGAAGGGGGAAGGTATATCGATGCTGAGATTCTGCCAGATTATAAGATGGTCCTGGACTTCAACCTGGCTTACAATCCCTCTTGTGCCTATAACGAAAAATTCGTTTGTGTCCTCCCTCCAAGGGAGAATATGCTGGGGATGAAGATCCAAGCCGGCGAAAAGAATTTTAAATAATCTACGGTCAGGGTCTAAAACTCAATGTTTACCAGTGGAGATACCGGTAAACCTTCTAAACAAAGTAAACTTTTTAATCGTTCTGAATGTTGGGTGTCATAATGAAAAAAATAAATGTATCTTTTGGAATTGATAAGCTTTTTTCTTATTCAAGAAATGATCTAATCATCACCTCCACCTTAATCCTCCCCCATCAAGGGGGAGGAAAGTTTTTTAGAGAATTAGATGCCCCGCAGCTCTGCAGCGGGGTTAGATTTTAGAATAATTCCGGCGGGGTTTAATGCCCCGCTCGGTTTCGAGTCGCAACGACTAAAATTTCTAACAGGGTTTACTTGTCAATTTAAGTATTTTTTATATTGACAAGTAAATTTTTATCATTTATATTAACAGACAGCCACGAAGGCCAAATGCTCTTTACGAAAGGAGATAGCCATCGTGGCTTTTTATTTGTAAATTGAAAAACTTGATCATCCAATCTCTTTTAAATAAGATTGGGGTATAGTCCCCAAAGCTAAGGATATAGAAGCCACGAAGGTTTTTGCTTCCACAGAAGTGGAGATTTTCGTGGCTTTTTTTTGTTCTTAGAGAGTGATCCCCATCAACAAAAAGAAAGGAGGAGTCTCATCCATATCCTCGATGGTTTTTGAGTCACATTTGATATTTCATCTGGAGTCTGTCCCTATTTCTTAATTTCTTTTGGGAGGAGGAAATTGATCATGAATTCTATCACGAAGGGGTTAACGTTTATGGTTGTTCTCATTTTTGGCATGGTTCTTTTTTCAGGGGTTGCTTTTGCCGCCCGACCTCTTACAACAGACGATGCCTGGACCGTGGAGAAGGGGACATTTCAGGTAGAGACTGGTTTTGATTTTACCCGCCAAGACAATCACGACAAAGAATTGAGTCCTTCCATCACATTAACTTATGGTCTATTTGAAAGGATGGATATCGGAGTTGGGAGTACATACCTGTTCGTTAATCCTGCTGAAGGGGAAAAGGAGAATGGCTTTGCTGATACAGAACTAAAGATCAAATATCGTTTGTTGGATGACAAAGATTGGTTACCAGCTTTTGCCATTTCTGGCACGCTTAAAATACCCACTGCAAGTGAATCCAAGGGATTAGGCTCAGGAAAGACAGACTTTGGTATCAATACCATCTTTACAAAGAATCTCAGCAAGAGGTGGGTTCTTCATCTCAACCTGGGATATACCTTTATCGGGGAACATGGGAACCGTAACGAATTCAACTATTCTCTTGCAGGGCAGTTTGTCTTATCGGACAAATGGGCACTGGTAGGAGAAATAGGTGGAGTGAATAACTTCAATGGTCATAAGAGTGATGATCCTTTTTCAGGCCTTCTTGGGATTCAGTATATGTTAAGCGACATCCTTATCTTGGATGTTGGAGGGGAGATTGGGATGAACAAGGCTGCTCCCGATTTTCGATTGACTATGGGACTGACATTCTTATTTAAGCCATGACCCTCCGACTGGGCCATGCCTTATTCTTCAGAGGACCGGAAATCGGTTTTTTGCCCTCTCTTCCATCCTTGAGGGGGAAGGTAAGCTTGGAGGCAGACCTAACTTTTGTGGACTTACAGAAGGGATTAATAGTTTTGTTGGGTATTACATACCCATAATAAGGAGGAACAACCATGCATATGTCAGATGCTTTGCTTTCACCGGCAGTGGGTGCAACATTCTGGGCAGGGACATTAGGAACGATCGCTTACTGTTCGAAAAAAATGAAAGAGAATCTGGATGAGAAGATGATACCCCTCATGGGTGTTACCGGGGCGTTCATCTTTGCGGCTCAGATGGTCAACTTTACGATACCGGGGACTGGATCAAGTGGACACCTTGGGGGAGGAATGATCCTTGCGATCATTCTCGGTCCTTATGCCGCCTTTATCGTCATGGCATCGGTCCTGACGATACAGGCTCTTTTCTTTGCTGACGGGGGGCTCCTTGCCCTGGGATGCAATATATGGAATCTGGGCATCTATCCATGTTTCATCGCCTATCCGCTGATTTATAAACCCATCGTTCAGAAAGAAATGACTCCGAAAAGGATCCTTGTAGCTTCTCTGATCAGCGTATTCGTAGGGCTTCAATTAGGCGCCTTTTCGGTAGTACTGGAAACACTGCTTTCTGGTAGGAGTGAACTCCCGTTTATAACATTCGTCGTGCTGATGCAGCCCATCCATCTCGCCATAGGGGTTGTGGAGGGCTTCATCACCGCCGGAGTCATCAACTATGTGAGAGCGGCAAGGCCAAAACTTCTTGAAAGCATTGCCGAGTCGAGGCCGTTATCTCCGGAAATTAAAGTGAAAAAAATCGTTCTCGTTTTCCTGGTCATAGCGATCATCACTGGCGGGATCGTGTCATGGTTTGCTTCATCCAATCCTGACGGCCTGGAATGGGCGATTGAAAGAGTATACGGGAAACCCGAGCTCCCTGAGCAGGAGACAGGTATCGTGGCTATACTGAAAGCCATACAGGAAAGAATGGCTTTTCTTCCTGACTACACGTTCAAAAGGAAAGAGGCCCCTAAAGAACAGGAGACCCCAGGTGGCGATGAGAATGCATGGCCTCATGTCGAAACCGGAACATCTGTTTCTGGGATTCTCGGTTCAATCATGATGGTCGGTCTCATTTTCCTGGTCGGTTTTGGTATTAAAGCCATCAGGAAGAAGGGAACATAACAGGCGGATTTGAGGTTCATCCACTTTCCTATTCGTTTGTTGGGTTTAGGGCTTAACTGGGCCAGCGTGGGGATACATTGGCAAAAAGGCTTGCCGAAAGGAGAGGGAAGAGGCAAAATAGATTATTCCATCTTGAACGGTGGGGACGAGTATGGACTTTGACAAGGAATACTTCAATCTGGGGTTTCTCGATACCCTCTCCTACAAGGACACGGTGATTCATCGTCTTGACCCACGAACCAAAGTGATCGCCACCTTTGCATTGATCATCACGGTTGTTTCCTTCTCGAAGTATGAGATCGCCAGGCTGATCCCTTTTTTTCTTTTCCCCGTTGTGATTTTTTCTCTCGGAGATATCCCTGTTTGGTTCATCCTCAAAAAGGTCCTGATTGTCTCGGTTTTTGCAGTCTTCATCGGCATCTTTAATCCATTGTTTGATACCCATGTCAGGGTCAATCTTTTTGGCATTCCTGTTTCCGGGGGATGGGTTTCGTTCTTTTCCATACTCTTGAAGTTTTTTCTGACAATGTGCTCTGCGTTGCTTCTGATCTCGACGACCTCTTTCCCGGGGATTTGCCATGCCCTGCAGAAGCTGAGGATTCCTGAGATCTTTATCTCCCAGCTTCTCTTTCTTTATCGTTATATCTTTGTCCTCATTGAAGAAACCCTGAGGATGGTCAGGGCAAGGGATTTAAGGTCCTTCGGAAAGAAAGGGAAAGGAATGGGCGTATTCATTAACCTCATCGGAACACTCTTTATGAGAACGATTGAACGGGCGGACAGAATCTATCACGCCATGCTTTCAAGGGGATTCAGTGGCACCATCCATTATGTTAAAAGGGATCGCCTTAGAAAGGCAGATTTCGTGTGTCTATCCGTAACGGGGGTGGTTCTTACCCTTTTTAGGGCATATGACCTTGTCAGCTTCATCGGTAGGCAGGCTGAAAGGATGTTCTGACCTGAGAGATGAGCCATCACATTATCGATTTCAAAGACGTTGTCTTCCAATACCCTGATGGGACAGAGGCCCTCAAGGGTGTTTCTTTCAGGATCACTCATGGAGAATCAGTCGGCATCGTCGGAGCCAATGGGGCAGGCAAATCGACACTTCTTCTGCAGATGAATGGGTACATGCTTCCTTCGTCGGGCCTCATCAGCATCGGAGACCTGGAACTGACCAAAAAAACCCGACAGGAGATACGTAAAAAGGTTGGGGTTGTTTTTCAAAATCCGGACGATCAGCTCTTCATGCCTACTGTCTATGACGATGTTGCGTTTGGCCCCCTTAACCTCGGGATGAGTACCGAAAGGGTCACCGATCGAGTGAACTCTGCACTTCAGACCATAGGATGCCTTGATTTGGCAACAAAACCGCCTCATCATCTTTCCGCCGGTCAGAAAAGGGCGGTCTCCATTGCGACGGTATTGGCCATGGAGCCCGATATTCTGGCCATGGATGAACCGTCATCTAATCTCGATCCAAAATCCAGGCGCGATCTGATAGGACTTCTTAAGGAATTTAAGCACACCAAGATCATTGCTTCTCATGACCTCGATTTCATTTTGGAGGTCTGTGAGAGATGCCTTGTCATAAAGGACGGACTTATTGTGGCTGACGGCCCTGCTTCAGACATTTTAACGAATCAATTACTCCTTGAAGAAAATAACCTGGAGTTACCTTTATCCCTTCAAAAAAACCGTATGCAATGATCTGCTTAGCATTTTATATATCCCTTCAACTCTTTTTTGTCGTAAATATCTAAGGGATGAATTCTACCTTTGTAGGCGCTAAACATTCACCCTTTTTTAAATTGATTTAGGTTTGAAATGTTGATTAAACAAAAAAGCCACGAAAGTTTTTCCCACTTCTGCGGAAATTAAGACCTTCGTGGCCCTTTTTAAAAGTCGTGAAACGCAAGTCGTTCGGTGCGAGGCGTAAAGGGTGGTGATGAGCACTTCGCTCTAACCCCTAACACCTTACAGGATCATGAACCTTCTTCAAGAAGGATTCGGTGATCGATGAGGTTCATTTCCTTAATTCGAGCTTTTATCCGTTTTTGTTCTCCGAAGATATTTTGAAGATAGAGTTCGTCTCTTTCTGGCCGGAGGATAGAGATATCCTCCAAAATGAGCTCTTCCTTTCCTTCTTTCACTAAGTATGCATTGGCCTCACACATGGTCTCCTCCTATAAAAAACATGTCCGGTTTTCGTGTCACGTGCCTGCACACCGCAGTCCGTTTCGGCACGCAGGCGTGTCCGTAATAACCTCATTTCAGGTTGCAATGATATCCTGGATTCGCCTAACGAGCTGATCAATCAAATGGGGGAGAGGCTCCTTCGGGGCCCCAACGATTTCCACCTCCGGTATTCTCAACGGGAGCAGGAATTTTAATGCAGGCGATGAGGCAATGGCTTCCGCCATATTCGGGGTTAATTCTCCCATCATCGAATTGGCTAAGACAATACTCATTGTTCCGGTGATGATATCGACAGTCTTGACCGTTTGAACAATCGCATTCTCTCCGGATGCGCCTTTATTGGCTCCTGCCTTTAACATGGCCCCTGTGGCCATGGCATTCGTTCCTAAACCAATCACTTCAACCTCTTCAGCGAGGGTCTCACGAAGACGCTTGATCATGGCGCTTCCGATTCCCCCACCCTGGCCATCGATCACTGCAATGGACTTCTTCCTTTTTTCCATCCCCATTCCATTCAACAAAAAAGCCACTCATGGCCGCGCCTTTCGTAGGAGCTTCACCTTCGTGGCTAATATTATTTAAACAGCAAAAACCTGATTTGTCAACAGTAATTTAACAGAGTTATTTAACCCGTTACGGTCCGAAATATTTTTTAATGGTGGCGTTGAGAGTATTAGCTATTTTTTCCTGAAAGTCGGTACGATTGAGCAAACGTTCATCTTCCCTATTGGTGATGAAAGCCGTTTCTACCAGGACAGAAGGGATGTCCGGAGCCTTCAGTACAATGAAGTTAGCCTGTCGGTAGGAGGAGTATTTTAATGAATTGACAGTCCTGATGTTTTCGAGAAGGGTTTCAGCAAATCGAAAACTTTCTTTCATCGAATTGTTCTGCAAAAGGTCTAAAAGAATTTGGTTTAAATTGGGATCTTTGGCAAAGGCAGCAGGCCTTAAGGAAGCGCCACCTAAAATATTTGACATATTTTCCTTGTCTGCCAAAATCTTGGCTGCTTCGTCCGTGGCTCCGGAAAGGGAAAGGCAGTAGACAGAAGAACCTCGGGCCAGAGGATTAAAACTTCCATCGGCATGGAGGCTAATAAAGAAATCCGCACCATACTCTCTGGCAATCTTGATTCTGCCTTCGAGGGGAATGAAGTAGTCCCCCCTTCGAGTGAGGAAGGCTTGAATCTCCTTATTTTGATTGAGGAGATGAACCACTTTCTTTCCCACCTTTAGTACGATATCCTTTTCCATTGTCTTTCGGGGACCAATGGCGCCTGGATCTTCTCCCCCGTGACCTGGGTCAATGACGACAATTTTTGTCCCCTTGGGTTTAATTTCTTTATGCTTTTGTCTTTCTTCTATTTCTTTTTTTTCCTGAACGACATCTATCAGGTCGATTACGAGTCGATGGGATTTATCTTGGTAAGGCTTTAGAGTAAAGGCGTTAGCATTTAAAGCCCTTTTTTGATGAAGGACCAATTTCACCTTGTCTTTTCCGATTTCGGTCAAGGTCATTTTAGTGATAAATGGATCTTTGACATCCATCTCTTTCTTGGGCGTATGGACAGAAGCGCCTTTCAACTCCAGATGGAATTGTGGAGGATTTTCCTGTGAAAAAGTTTCATATTGAATGGGTTCAGTGAGATCGATAACAATTCTGGTGTGGTCTGGAGCAGACCAACACCTCACATCCGTAATCCGGGCACCGAGAACAGGAGGAGGTTGTAAAAAATAAATGGATATTCCGATGAAAAATAATGAAACAATTTTTAAAAATTGATTTCTCATTTTTTGTTAGCGATATCACAAACGATGGAATATGTCAAACCTGATCCTTCAGGTTAGAGGTTGGAGGATTGCTCCGCTTAAGGTTTAAGGTAAAACCTCTTTTGCCTCTAACCTTAACTCCTGTTTAGAAGGACGATCCTTATACCTCAAACCCACAATGACTAAAAACCCTTAGCTTTATAAACCCGGCAGAGCGCAGCCCGGAGGGGGGTGGAGCCGATTGCCGGATCATAAGGAGGATCATTGTCTGTCAGGATATTGAGGTTTGATTCTTTCCATCCTGAAAGATCAAGGTCTTTCCGTTCCGGGAACCACCATCCAAAACTGAGGATAATGACCCGGGGGTCGATCTCCGAGTTCAGTTTTGCCTTCTGCTGAATGGCTCCCCGTTTTGTCTCGATCGAAACCCAATCTCCTTCAGCAATTTTCAGACGAGAAGCGGTTTCGGGATGAATGAGGGCAATAGGTTCAGGGGATAGTTTCCGAAGGGAAGGAATGTTTCGGTAAGAGGAATGAAAATAGAAGGGGTCTTTGGCAGAGGTAAAGATCAGCGGATATTCTTTATAGAGTTCAGGGGTGCTGTAAGGGGATTCAGGTAATTCCCGATAATGGGGCAGGGGATCATATCCCCAATCCTTGAGTTGTTGAGAATAAATCTCCACTTTTCCAGAGGAGGTTTTGAAACCTTTCTTCTCATAACTTTTATAGTCCCACTTTCCTTTTAAAAACCCTGTTTTTTTGAAATCGTCATAAGTCATTCCAGCTGGTTTAAGGATTTCATCAAGGCACTCCCCCATGTCATTCCAGAAGTATTGTGCAAAGCCGAGCTTTTTGCCCAATTCATTCAATATTTTTGAATCGGACCAACAATCTCCACGAGGTTCAATGATCTTTGGTCGGGAGAGGATGAACCCGTGGGGGAGCCCAAAATGTCCAATATCGTCAAATTCAAAATGGGTCGCTGCCGGAAGGACGATATCTGCTAATTGGGCCGTGGGGGTTAAAAATATTTCGGAGACGGCGAGGAAGTCAAGCTTTTCCATTGCCTCAAACGTTTCATTAGCGTTGGCATAGCTGAGGAGAGGATTTCCCCCCTGGATGTACATCATTCGAATGGGATAGGGGGTCCCGGTGAGGATGGCCTTCACAATCATTTGAGAAGGCACAAAGCCCATACTTGTTGCCAGACGAAATTCAGGGCTCATCATCTTTTCTTTTTTATCGGGAAACTTCTTGATCTGAACCAAATCGCCCGGCTTCATGATAGATGGACCCGGCCGGTTCACATTTCCCCCCTGTGTCTCCAGGTTTCCAGTGATGGCCATCAGAGTCAATAATGCTCTTGAACATTGGAAACTATTTCGGTTATGTTCCAGTGCATTTCCCCACTGAATACATGCCGGTTTTGTTTGAGAAAAGAGATGGGCGACCTTCACTATTTGTTCTTTTTGAACCCAGGTTAATTCTGAAACTCGATCGAGAGAGTATTGTTGAAGATGACCCGTCAGTTCAGAAAAACCTTTTGTCCAGTTTTCTACGAAGGTTTTTTCATAAAGGTTTTCATCTATCATCACCCTTAACAATCCCAACGCCAGGGCCAAATCGGTTCCAGGTCTTGGCTGAAGCCAGAGGTCCGCCATGGAGGCAATGCCTGTTTTTCTCGGATCGATCACGATCAGTTTTGCCCCCTGATCGATAGCCTGTTTCAACTGGGAGCCAATAATCCCTTCTTCATTCGTTTGAAAGAGGTTACTTCCCCAAACGACCACACAAGCAGGAGCACCGCTATAATCGGGTATCGGAAAGAACCCGCAGGTAATGTTGGAAGCCGTCTCCCTCGGCATGTGGCATATATTTCCGGGGGTGGAGATATTTGGAATATTCAGGACATTTGCCAGACGAATCATCAGATAAAGTTCCAGACCTTTTGGTGTTCCTTGGGCGAAGGAAATGGCTCTCTGGCCGTCTCGCTCAATGGTTTCTTTGATTTTTTCGGCAATGGCATCCAGGGCTTCCTCCCAGGTGATAGGCTTCCACTTTCCTTCTCCCCTCGTGCCGATCCTTTTCATTGGGTAAAGGAGGCGGTCGGGGTGGTTGAGTCTCTCTATTTGAGCAAGCCCTTTTGCACAAATGGTTCCTCTATTTATTGGAGAATCGGGGTCTCCCTCGATCTTTGTAATTTTACCGTTCTCCACATGGGCTAATATTCCACATCCTCCATGATCCATTCTTGCGCAATAGGTTTTAACGATCATTTTAATGCTCCGAAAGATTTAAGGGACCCTCTAATCATTCCAAATTTGTCACTCCCGCCCCGTATCAAATAGGGGGTAAACTCCAGCGGGAGTAAAGTGATTTCAAAAGCTTATGGATTCCTGCTTTGGCAGGAATGGCATTTTTAGAGGTATCCTTAATATTTTCTAACACTTGTATAGGCCTTTTACAAGTTCCACAAATAATACAATTTTCCCCTACTTTTTCCCTTGACTAATCCGTCTTTTGAAAATAAAATTAATAAAAACCTATAGAAAGGAGAAATTATGAGCAAGAAGGTCATCGATTTGTTGAATGCGGCTCGGTCAAGGGAGTTAACAGCCATCACCCAATATATGGCCCAGCACTATGAATTAGAGGATAGTGACTTTGGGAAACTGGCTTCTAAGTTCAAGGAAATTGGCATTGCTGAGATGAAACATGCAGAAAAACTGGCTGAAAGGATTCTCTACCTGAAGGGGGTGCCCACCTCAAAGCCTGATGCGGTTTCTAAAAAAGGTCAGGAAATCTCAGAGATGCTAAAGACGAACATGAATCTTGAAGCTCAGGCCATCAAAATGTATAACGACGCTTCTGCCATCTGTGCAGCTGAAAAAGACCAGATTTCAAAAGAATTGTTTGAAGAGCTCCTCAAAGATGAGGAAGACCATTACAATTATTTTGAGAATGTCAAAGGCCATATTGACAAGCTGGGGGCTGCCTACCTTGCGACGCTGATAGGCTAAAAAGTCTTTCCGTTTTGAAAGCTTTTCAACTCAATCATCCCTCTCTCCTTTTTTAAAAAGGAGAGAGGGATGAAATGATCTATAAAACCATTTTTTAAAAATCCTTATAGCCATATTTTACCCCGTTAGAAATAATGCCCCGCTGCTCCAGCGCTTGCGCGGTGAGTGCCCCGCTCGGTTTCGAGTCGCAACGACTGGAATTTCTAACGGGGTTTACTGATTATTTTCCAAGGGTGGCTTTTTGGCGTAAGGGCTTCAACAGGAAGTCGAGGGCATCGAGGATGTTCATAAAGACCAAATCCGCTTTGTTCATCGCTTCTGAAAAGGTTCCTTCTTTACCTATGACGCAAATGCTAAATCCAGCCACCTCAATCATTGGAGCGTCATCGACTCCATTTC
>Ga0209703_1000401_pt1 | contig 12004 bp, 8 predicted proteins | sample PPLLak12cMay2015_2_FD_187256 | JGI IMG/M metagenome (GOLD analysis project Ga0209703, IMG submission 187256) | Freshwater sediment microbial communities from Prairie Pothole Lake near Jamestown, North Dakota, USA - PPLs Lake P8 Core (1) Depth... | ecosystem: Environmental > Aquatic > Freshwater >...
TATCGATTCCGGCTGGATCCAGATTAACCAGGGTGTGGGCATTGTTCCAGGTCAATCCTATGGCGGTGTTAAGATGAGCGGGATCGGCCGGGAATACTCCCTTGAAGGAATGCTTGAATCCTTTACCCAGCGAAAGAGCATTACAATCAATCTACAATTCTGATCAAGTGCAGTATTTTCTAATTGGAGGCATCACCATCACGCATATCGTTAAATGGTATCAAGACGTAACGGGCGGGAAGATGACGGTAGATGGTTTCCTCAAAAATAGAAGAATCTTTTGACCCATTTGGCGGGACAAGCCTCACCCTTTAAGGTAGGGTAAAAAAGCGCCGCTCAGGGTCGACCCTGAGCCTTCGACCCGAGCTCAGGCCGAGGGGCAAGTCCACGCCTGCAGATCGGGGAGTCCAAAGGTTGACTTCAGACATTAATTCTTATAAATTAGTGTTCCGTTGCTCAGGGTTTTGACGGAAAAAGGGAAAAAGAGGAGGTGACGAAGTTAGAGTCGAGGCCCAATCATTTAAAGCCTGTAGGAGAATAAAATAGATGGAAGATTTGAAGAGGAAAAAATTCCGATTTTCCAAAATTTTAATGGTTGCTAGCCTCTTCCTCATCTTCACCATGGCCTTGGAAGAAAGTCCATTTGCTCAGAGAAGGCCGCCAGCGGTAAAAACCCAACCTAAACTAGAAACCCGCCAAAAACTGATCGTTGCTCAAAAAACAGGTCCTCTCACCATGGATGCTCACCATGTAATCGATTCCACCACCGCATCGATCATTGAACATATGGTGGAACCCCTTCTTGAGCTCACACCGAAGGGTGAGATCGCGCCGAAACTGGTAGAAAAATGGGAGGTCTCCGCAGATGCCACAGAATTTACGTTAAGGTTGAAGAAAGGGATAAAATTTCATGATGGTCAGCCCTTCAATGCGGAAGCTGTAAAGGTGAACTTTGATCGCCGACTCGACTTCAACGCCGCTACCAAATTATATTTTTTGGTGGCCCAGATTGCATCGGTCACGGTCGTTAACGAATATACCGTGAAGATTAAGACGAAAGTGCCTTTTGCCCCTTTATTGAGCAATCTGACCTACCCCACCAATGGTATTCAAAGTCCGGCAGCATTGAAGAGATATTGGGATAAACCTCTCATCATGCCCATCGGGACTGGACCTTTTATCTTTAAGGAATGGGCACCAGGAAACAAGTTAGTCATGGTCCGAAACGACAACTACTGGGGGATCAACCCCGCTCTCTCCGAGGTGACCTTTCGGGTGATCCCGAACGATGCCTCCAGGGTAGCTGCCCTTGAGAAAGGTGAGGTCCATGTGGCTGTCAAGATCCCGCCTTCGGACCTCCCCCGGCTAGAGGCAAATTCGAAAATCAGAATCATGACTTCACCAAGTGCAAGAACAATCTATTTGGGCTTCAACTGTTTAAAGGAACCCTTCACGGATAAAAGGATAAGACAAGCACTGAATTATGCGGTGAATAAGGAAGCCATTGTAGAGCATGTCCTCGGTGGAGCGGGCCGTGTGTCCGATGCACCCATCAGCCCTGTTATCTTTGGTTACGCACCTATCAAAACCTATGAATACAGCATCGAAAAAGCCAAAGCCCTATTAGCAGAAGCAGGTTTCCCGGAGGGATTTGAGACGACGCTCCATATTTCCTCCGGTCGATATTACAAGGATGCCTCGCTTGCAACTGCCGTAGCGGCTGATTTGTTGAAGGTGGGTGTTAAAGCAGAGATCAAGAGTATGGACTGGGATACTTACATTCCATTTATTCTCAGAGACCAAGAAGCAGCTGAACATCGGCTTTACGTTTTAGGCTGGAGCACCCTGACGGGTGATGCTGATTATGGACTTTATCCCCTTTTCTATTCCAGCGAATGGCCGAGGAAGGGGACGAACGCTTCTTTCTTCAACAATGAGAAGCTGGATCAACTGTTAGATACGGCAAGGAGCGCAGCCAATCCCAACGAAAGGAAGAAACTCTATAAGGAAGCAATGACCCTAATCGTTGATGAGGCTCCCTGGATATTCCTTTATAGTGAGATCGAGATGACAGGGGTCAGAGCCAATGTAAAGGATATCATTGTTCAGCCAACAGAGAGGGTGATCGTCAAACAGGCAAGGATAGAATAAGAATAGCGCGTTCAGGAAGAGGCATGCAAGGGTTTGGCTTTTTCTTTTGTCCCAAGGCGGAACCCATCATGAAATTGATGAAGACCACCGGCTCGCCCGCCCCGCTGGGTAGTTCCCACGAATGAATCGGAATGATAACGAATTGAACGAATATTCGCCGTATTCGCTGTCATTCGTTCTATTCGTACTATGCTTTTCTAAATCGTCTTTAATCGAAGGCGGAAATACCGGTGAGATCTTCTCCAATAATCAGGGTGTGAATGCTCTCTGTTCCCTCCAGAGTGCTGATGGCTTCGAGATCACAGAGGTGACGGATGACCTGATGGTCGGCCAGTATCCCTCGAGCTCCCAGGATGTCACGGGCTATCCGGGCGATCTTCATGGCCTCCTTTACATTGTTCAGCTTAGCCATGGAGATTTGAGTATGCTTCGCTCTATTTTGATCCAATAATCTTCCAAGATGGTAGGTCAGCAGTTGGGCTTTGGTGATCTCAACGACCATTCGAACGAGCTTCTCTTGCACCATTTGGTAGGAGCTCATTTGCTTTTCAAAAACTTCTCTTTTACCCGCATAATCCTTTGCTACCTCATAACAGGCAATGGCAGAACCCAGGGCACCGCATGCCACCCCGAAGCGGGCGTGGTTAACGCATTGTAAAACCGCTTTAAGTCCGCTCGCTCCTGGCAGCAGATTCCCCTCCGGAATCACACAATCTTTAAAGACCAGAAGGGAAGTAGGGGAAGTCCGATAAGAAAATTTTCTCTGGATCAAGGTCGATTGAAATCCAGGAGTCCCTGCTTCCACTAAGAAACCTCTGATCTCTCCATCCATCTTTGCCCAAACCAAAGACACATGGGCAATAGATCCGTTGGTGATCCACATCTTCGTGCCATTGAGAAGGAAGCCTTCTTGATGTTTTTCTGCGTGAGTCGCCATCCCAGATGGATTCGAACCAAAATCGGGTTCAGAGAGTCCGAAGCATCCAATCGCCTCTCCGCGAGCCATCTTCGGCAGCCATCTCTTCCTCTGTTCTTCAGATCCAAAGGTATAGATAGGATACATGACCAGAGAATTCTGAACGGAAAACATAGCCCTCAGGCCGCTATCACACCGGCCCAATTCCTGGCAGATCAACCCGTGGATGGTATGACTCATCTTCTGACAGCCATATCCATCCACGTGGAGACCGAAGAGGCCCATCTCTGCCATTCGGCGGATGAGGTCCATGGGGAAGATCCCCTTGTCGAAATGATCAGCAATGAGAGGCATGCATTCCTCATCCACAAACTTCCGGATCCTGTCTCTATAAAGCCTCTCTGCTCCTGTCAAAAGAGATTCCGTCCGGAAATAATCGATCATGTTCTTGCTCCCTTTAGTTAGAAAAGTAATTAGGCCACGGTAAAGGTAAAGATGCCAGTTTTGTCAGAGGGTGATGTCATTGGTCTTTTAATCTTTAACCTTAACCCTATTCCCCTAAACCAAATTGGCCTCATTGCCTCTACCCAAAAACTATTTCCGTAAAGGCATTCTCGCCGAAACTGGAAAGGGTCGCCTATCCACGAAGGCCTGCCCCGAACGCAGGGAGCGGAGCTTCTCCGGAAATATTCTACTCGATAGAAATCACAAAGGGAAGCAAAAAGGAGGGTAATGTCAGCAAAAAGGAGGGTAATTCATTGCCGTTTCAATTCTTCAAGGCTCGATTTGGAGGCATTATACATAAATGCGATATCTGCGGAATAGGCCAGAACCGTCATCCCCTTTGTTCGCCACTTTCTGATGGACTCGATATTTCCGATGTGAATGCCGGAGGCCTTTTTTCTCTTCCTCGCAACTTCAACCACTTTTTCAATCGCATGGTTAATCATCTCTGAATTCAACTGATCCGGAATTCCCAGAGAGATCGAGAGATCGTTCGGACCGATCAGACCAACATCGATTCCATCAACGCTGAGGATCGCATCGATATTTTCAATGGCTTCCTTTGTCTCAATCTGTGCCACAATCAGAGTACCTTCATTGACTTCTTTCATAAACTCGGCGGCCTTCACAGGTCTGTAATCGGTGTGTCCCAGCTGGCCACCAAACCCCCGCTGTCCCAATGGAGCATATTTACTGTATCGGACGATCCTTTCTGCCTGCTCTTTCGTGGAGGTCATGGGAACCATGATTCCGTCTGCCCCTGCATCGAGAACTCTTGAAATGAAGTATGTTTCCAGATGAGGAACTCTGATGATGGTAGCAATCCCGACGGACTTAGCCCCCCGGATCAGATCGGCTACGGTCTCCATAGAATAGTTTCCATGTTCCATATCAATGAAGGCAAAATCATAGCCCGCTGCCGCAAAGATGGCCGGTGCTCCTGGATCTCGAGCCTGCCGGATCATCATTCCATAGACACACTCCCCTGCTAATACTCTCTTTCTTAAACCTGAATAAGCCATATTATCCCCCTAAAGCCTCCAATTATGTCATTCCCGTGCAAACGGGAATCCAGACGTTGTTCCTGTGAAAGTAGGAAGCCACAAAAAAATGGATTCCTCCTTCCGCAGGAATGACTCGGAGGGAAGCCTCTCTGCGGGTTCCCAGATCGGGCGACCACAGTGGGCCGCCTCTACGAAATCTTATTCGCTATGCGCTATGCTCTATGCCCTATGCGTTATTTCAGTAGTCCCATGTTCTCCAAAATTCCCTTCAGTTCTTCTTTGGCCTCCGGCTTGATCCCTCCTACTGGAGGAATCCCAACCCCAGCGTCGATGCCGATCAGATTGAGTGCTTCCTTAATCACAACTGGAAAAGTGCCCAGATCAAAGGCCAAGCGAAGCGGAGCCAATCGGAATTGAGCTTCGAGAGATCGCTTCAAGTCTCCGGCCTGAAAGGCTTCATAAATTTCGACGATCACTTTGGGAGCCACATTGGCTGTGGCCGCGATGGCCCCCTTCCCTCCGTAACAGAGCGTCCCGTAGATGAGCGTGTCCCGGCCTGCGAGAACAGAAAACTTCTTGTCGGTTTGTCGAATGTATTCTGCTGTCAAGGTTAGGTCTCCGGAGGAATCCTTGATGCCAACAATGTTTTCTATCTTCGAGGCACGGACGACAAAGTTCGCTGAGATGCTCACCCCCGTCCGTCCGGGGTTGTTATAAAGAAGTACAGGGAGCCGCGTGGCATTAGCAATGGCGCTATAGAATTCGAAAAGCTCGGTCTCGTTGGGATGGATGAAGAAAGGGGTTAACACTGAAACAGCATTGGCACCAGTTGCTTCAGCCATCTTTGTCAAAACAACAGCCTCACGGGTCGTGATCGCTCCCGTCCCTGCATAAACAGGCACTCGTCCTCGCGTCTCTTCTACCACAACCTCAATAACCCGCTTCTTCTCCTCAAAGGTGAGGGCATAAAATTCTCCCTGGCTTCCAACGGGGAAGAGGCCGTGGACCCCTCCTTCGATCAGGTAGTTGGTCAGTTTTCGAAGAGCCTCCACATTGATCTTCCCATCCGAGGTCACCGGGGTCACCATGGCAGGAATGATCCCTTTCGGTTGAAAATTCATATTTCGCCTCCCCCTTCTGCAAGTCTCTTATTTTTATAACCTCCCTTTATTCGCTCAGCAATATAGCTCATCAAGAATTCCTTCCATCTTTATAAGACCTTCATATCAAAACGGATCCGCCGTCGACAAAATGGAATCGATTTGGCCTTAAACCCCTGGCCCCCAGGATTTGTGCTGCTTCTTCTCCCTTATCCGCAAGGATATCTGCAATGACGATGACTGCTCCAGCAGAGGCAAGGCCTTCCGAAATGGCAAATCCTATCCCTCTGCTCCCGCCAGTCACAATAGCCACTTTCCCGGAGAGGTCAAAAAGTTCCAGAGACCCCGCTGCTTCAAATCCTCCTTCCTCTAAATTATATTCCGAGTCTGGAAAGCGTCTCTTTCTTCGGGACGCCCTCTTTTGACCATCCTCGGAGATCATAGTATTCGTTCAGCATCCCCTCCAGATCCTCTTCTGTAATGGCTTCACCTGCACTTCCTCCTTCCGCGAGGCGATCTGAAAATCGATCGGGGAGTAAATCCAGATCCCGATTCACGCCCTCTTTCACATTGAAGAGGCGACCCAAATTAAAAATCCTTTCCCCCACTGTTAAGAATTCCTCCAATGAGATATCCCATCCAGTGACGAAACGAAGGGCTGAGACAAGACGCTGTGGCCTCAATGGCCTTGGTGGTGCCATGGGGAATTTGCAGACAGGGAGCGCATCAGATAGAATCCCCCACAGTTCCTGAGTCTTTTTCACAATGAGAGGCTTCCCTTGAAATTCTTTTCTTCCTATCGGTTTCACAAATCCCAAATCGGTAAGGGCATTCTCCCTTTCGAAGCATTCATCGTGCATGGCCGATTCATGATCTGCGCCTTTCATGGCGGTCGCATAGGCAAGACCCATTCCCTTCTTCCCCCTGGGATCATGCATTGGGATCTCAAGCCCTTTTGTATGCATGGCCCATCCCGCAGAACCCTTTCCAATCTTCTCAGAGGCTCTTCTAACTCCTTCGGCCAATAGATCTCCTATTCCCTCTCTCAAGGCGATCATTCGAACCAATTTTAGGATGTGTTCTGGATCTCCCCATTTTAGATTAAATCCGATATCCCTTTCACCAAGAATACCCTTCTCTCTGCACTCCATCGCAAAAGCAATCGTGACACCTGTCGAGATCGTATCCAATCCATAAAGGTTGCAAAGTTCATTTGCCTTAGCAATGACGAAAGGATCTCCGAGGAGAAGCGTTGGTCCCAGTGCTGCCACGGATTCAAACTGAGGACCCCCATATTCTGGCAACACGGCATAAGGACCTTCGGCTTTCACCACCCTCCGACATCCGATCGGACATCCTGGACATGTCCTCTTCCCTGAATAGATGGTCCTGAGCATCGCATCACCATCAATCTGCTCAATCTTGTCAAATGTGGTTCTCTGAAAGTTCCTTGTGGGAAGAATTCCCTTAAGATTGCTTGGGCCAGTTGTGTTCCAGGTTCCATATTTCGACAGGGTATCACAGGAACCGTCGTGCTGAATGTCATGAAACACCTCTTGCATCAGTTTTTTCATCCCCTCGGCGTCAGCAATGGGAGTCTCTTTTTTTCCCCTTATCAAAATGGCCTTCAGATTTTTCGACCCCATTACCGCCCCTGTTCCTAATCGGCCTGCAAAAAATTGAACATCTCCAGAGATGCAGGCGTATTTGACCAGGCGTTCTCCTGCTGGCCCGATGGAGAGGATGTCGGTTCCCTTTTCGATCTCTCGAGAAAGGATGGATTGGACTTCTCCTGTGGTTTTCCCCCAAAGGTCGCCAGCGTCTTTGATCTTCACAGATCCGTCAATCATCTCGATATACACAGGTCTGCTGGCTTTTCCTTTGATGATGAGCCCGTCATAACCACAAGATTTTAAAGTCCGTCCGAATGTCCCCCGAAGGTCTGAATCGCCAATGAACCCTGTCAATGGCGATTTGGTCACCACTGAGATACCTGTACTGCCTAAGAAATTCACCGAAGAAAGGGGGCCCGAAGAAAAAATGAGATGGTTTTCAGGGGAGAGGGGATCAACCTGAGGGGTTAAACGGTCATAGAGCAACTTGATCCCAAATCCGACCCCTCCCATATACTTTCGTACAAAAAGTTCTTCGAAGTTCTCAACCTGAAATCTACCTTCCGTCAGATCAACAACCAGCATCTCTCCTTGATATCCATACATTTTCAGTACCTCATTTTCGTGATTGATTTTTTTCTTGACAAAGGGTACTGGAATTCCCAAAATAAGGGTCAAATGGTCTGACCGGTATCATGGTGAATCTTCTCGAAATTGTCAAGCGGTTTCTTATTATTATTGACACATAACGCCCTTTTCTATATATTTGATTCGTCTAGAAGTAAGTTCCTATCAATCACAGGAGGTGGATCATGATGCAACATGGGGGAAAGTATGTCGGTATTGTATTTGTGGTTTTCCTTGCAACATGGGGGCTTGGGTTGAGCGGAGCCCCGGGTCCGGCTTCGGCCCAGCAGCCCATCACCCTCTCGATCATCGACAACGGCGGGGATCTCGCCTCCACCGGGGTCATCATCGAGAACTACAAGAAGGCCTATCCTAACAAGGTGAAGGAAATCAAGATCCAGCGGGGGCCTGCCCCGGAGACACCCGCCAAGATCAAGGCGCAGCAGGACGCCGGACGGGCGGACATCAACCTGGTCCTCACCGGACAGGATGCCGGCTCTGTGCTCGCCGCCAACAAGCAGCTCATCGAGCTGTTCCCAAAGTACGACAAGATGTTCCCCAAGGATGAGCTGAATGACGCGGCGAAGGTCCTGCAGGACTCGGGGGGAGGCTCGCTCATGCCGGTCGTGGTGAACGCCGGCGGGCCGGTGTTCATCTACAACCCGAAGAAGGTGCAGAAGCCCCCGAAGACCGCCGACGAGCTGCTGGCGTGGGCCAAGGCGAACCCCAACCGGTTCCTCTACGCCCGGCCGGCGAACAGCGGCCCCGGCCGGTCCATCACCTGTGGGCTGCCGTACATCCTGAATGACAAGGCCCCCATGGATCCGGAGAAGGGCTGGGACAAGGCCTGGGCCTACATGAAAGAGCTGGGGAAGTACATGGAGTACTACCCCACCGGCACCCTCTTCACCCTCAGGGAGTTCGCCCAGGAGCAGCGGTGGATGATCGCCGGCATCATGGAATGGGACATGAAACCCCGGGCCGAGGGCGTGATCCCGCCGGACGCCAAGATCACAATCCTGGACAATACCACCTTCATCATCGATGGCCACTACTGGGGGATCCCCAAGGGCGTGCCCCAGAACGAGGTGGACGTCATCCTGGACCTCATGAAGTTCATGCGCCGGGTCGACCAGCAAGTCCTGACCTGGAAGGCCTTCATCGGCCCGTCCATCAAGGCGGCGACCTTCGACAAGGCGCCGGCGGAAATCCGGAACCTCGTCAAGGAACACTGGCGGCCTGAGTATGATCAGATCGGCCCCAGCAAGAAGTACAAGATGGCGCCGCAACTCGACTTCAAAGAGTTGACGTACGCGATGGATCGCTGGGACCGGGAGGTCGGCGCGCAACAAATCAAGAAGCAGTAAGGTCGAGCGTATCGCTCAACGAAGGGGAAGGTCGTAACCAAGGACCCTCCCCTTTGTTGTATAGCGGCCGAGACCCTATGAAAGAGACGATTGATTCACTGCGATTCCGGATCACCAAACGATTCGGGACAAAGACCGTGTTGCAGGATTTCGGCCTGGAGGTCCGCGGCAAGCAGTTCATCACGTTCCTTGGGCCCAGCGGCTGCGGCAAGTCCACGGCCCTGAACATCATCGCCGGGTTGATCCCCGCCACCGATGGCGAGGTCTGGATCGACGGGGAGCGCATCGACCACCTGCCGCCCGAGAAGCGGGGGTTCGGCATGGTCTTCCAGAACTACGCGCTCTTCCCGCACATGACCGTCTTCGCAAACATCGCCTTCGGGCTGCAACTCCAGCGCCGGCCGACGGCGGAGATCGCCGAGCGCGTCCAGCAGATGCTGGATCTCGTCCAGCTTCCCGGCTTCGAGGGGCGCTACCCGGGGCAGCTCTCCGGCGGCCAGCAGCAGCGGATCGCCATCGCCCGGGCCCTGGTCCTGCACCCGCGCCTCATGCTCCTGGACGAGCCGCTCTCGAACCTGGATGCCAAGCTGCGGATCGAAATGCGCGCCGAGATCAAGCGGCTGCACACCAGCCTGGGCCTCACCTCCATCTACGTGACCCACGACCAGACGGAGGCCCTCTCTCTCTCCGACTGGGTGGTGGTGATGAAGGATGGCATCCTCATGCAGGAGGGCCTGCCGCAGGAGATCCACGATCAGCCTGCCAGCGTTTTCGTGGCGGACTTCATGGGGTTCCGAAACTTCTTCCCAATCCAGGTTGTGGCCCTCGGGCCGGACACAGACGTGGAGGCCACGGGCAACGGGATGAAAATCCGGGGCAAGACCCGGCATACCTTCGCCCCCGGCGCCTCGGTGGTGGCCGCCATCCGTCCGGATGATATCGTGGTCGGCGGGGATGCCAGGACTCCGAATGCATTCCGGGCCAAGGTGGACATCGTCGAATATTTAGGGCGGGAGGACGAGGCAATCCTGACGCTGGAGGTCGGTGGACGCCTCTGGGTGCGGACGGCCGCCCGGTTGGTCCCGGGAGAGAACGTGACGGTGGTGTTCCCGCCAGACCGGGTCATCTTCCTCCCGCCGGAGGGGTCCGGAGGGACGGCATGAGGCGCGCACGGACCGGCGAACCGAGCGAGCTGGACCTGATGGCGATCGCCTGCCTCCTCCCCTCGCTCCTCTACGTCTTCGTGTTGTTCATCTACCCGTTCCTCTACGGCATCTATCTGAGCGTCCACCCGCTCAAGGTGGACGGCTTCAGTCTCGCCAACTACATTGCCTTCTTCACCGACCAGTACCAGTACAAGACCGTGGGGATTACCTTCCGGCTCGCCGTTCCTAACACCATCGTGGTGGTGGCCATCAGCCTGCTCTTCGCCTACAACATGCGTCGAGGGATCTGGCTGGAGCGGACCATCACCACGATCCTGGTCCTCCCCATCTCGCTCGGCGTGATCCTGCTGGGGCAGGGGATCCTGGGCTTCTACGGAGGGAAGGGGTGGTTCAACCAGATGCTCCTGGGCCTGGGCCTCCTGGAGGATTCGCTGGTCCTCACCCACAATTTCACCGGGGTGATGCTCTCCCTCTTCATGCAGCAGTTCCCCTTCTGCTTCCTCATGCTGCTGGGCTACATCTCGGGCATCGACCCCAGCATTGAGAATTCGGCGAGGACGCTGGGGGCGAATCCCTGGACGGTGTTCCATCGGGTCATGCTGCCTTTGATCGCCCCCGGGCTGGCCATCGCCTTTGCCCTGGTCTTCGTTATGAGCTTCGCCACGTTTCCATCGGCCATCCTGCTGGGCCAGCCGTCGGGCGCCACCCGGACGATCGCCATCGCGGCCTATACTCAGGCCTTCGAGATGTTCGACATGTCCTATGCCTCAGCCATTGCGGTGATCATGGGGATTTTCCAGTTAGCCGGGCTCCTCGTCATCATCCTGCTGCGTAAGCGGATGGTCACGGCGGCAACCATGGGGGTTGGGAAACGGTAGGGACAAAGTGACTGAGGAACAGAGGGACAAAGGAGGAGCGCGGACCCGAGGGCGGTCAGGTCTTCGTCACCCTGTCACTTTGTCCCTTTGTCACTGAGGAGAAGCATGCGCGGCCGAATGTGGGGACTGGCGCTGTACATGTTCGTCCTGGGGTTCATCCTGAACCTGCTGGGAATCGTGAGCCATGTCGTGGTGAGCTCTTTCGCAAAGCGGTGGTTCGGCACCCCGTTTCCGCGCTCGCTCACCACCGAGTGGTACAGCTATGCCTGGAAGGAGTTCGGCCTCGCCCAGGTCCTCGGGGTAACGATCTTCGTGTCGCTGACCGTGGTAGTCCTGGCCCTGCTCATGGGGTTCCCGGCCGCATACATCCTGGCTCGCCGCAACTTTCGGTGGAAGCCGGTGCTGCTCCTGCTCTATTTCCTCCCCCTATTGATCCCCCAGATGACCTACGGCATCCCGCTCGCGACCACCATGTTCCGGTACGGGATTGGCGGGTCCGTGACCGGCGTCATTCTGGCCGTGATGGTCCCCATGGTGCCCCTGGCGATCTTCATCCTCATGCCATTTTTCGAACAGATCAGCCTGAACCTGGAATGGGGGGCGGCGATGATGGGAGCCAACCGGTTTCAGATCTTCCGTCGCATCCTCCTGCCACTTGCCCTTCCCGGGCTCCTCACG
>Ga0209703_1000409_pt1 | contig 11946 bp, 12 predicted proteins | sample PPLLak12cMay2015_2_FD_187256 | JGI IMG/M metagenome (GOLD analysis project Ga0209703, IMG submission 187256) | Freshwater sediment microbial communities from Prairie Pothole Lake near Jamestown, North Dakota, USA - PPLs Lake P8 Core (1) Depth... | ecosystem: Environmental > Aquatic > Freshwater...
TGGTCAGTGACCGGACCGAAGTCTATGATACGATGAAAGAGAAAAGGTTCAAAGTGGATCAAGTGATCCAGCGCTTTGGAGTTCCTCCGGAGCAGGTGGTGGAGGTGATGGGCCTGTCTGGAGATGCCATTGACAATATACCAGGCGTTCCCGGGATTGGAGAGAAGACGGCGATCGAATTGATCAAGGCCTTTGGATCGATCGAAAACCTTCTTGCCCATCTGGAACAGGTCCCGAAAAAGAAATTGAGAGAGAATCTGGAAACCTATGGAGAACAGGCTCGCCTCAGCCGGCAACTGGCAACCATCCATACAGATGTGCCCATCCACTACCCATTAAAAGAATCTGTTCTCTCTCCTCCTGATCTGAAGAACCTCCGGGAGATCTTCAAAGAGTTGGAATTCAATAAACTCCTCAAAGAGCTCCCAGACGAGAAAGTCGATCATCCAAGAAACTACCACCTGATCATCGGACAGAATGAATTCCTTCCCTTGGTGGAAGACTTAAAAAAGGCAAAACGCTTTGCCATTGATCTCGAGACTACCTCGCCCTATCCCATGTGGGCCGATCTGGTTGGCGTGAGCCTGTCCTACACTCCGTATCAAGCCTTCTACATTCCCGTCGGCCATCAGCCAAGGGAAGGCATTCAACAGCTTTCCCTCTCCTGGGTCTCGGAGCGATTGAAACCTCTCCTGGAGGATGAGGCCTTGAAGAAGGTGGGGCAGAACATCAAATACGACTGGATCGTTTTGAAACGATACGGCATCCAGCTTCAGGGGATTGAAGGCGACACCATGATCGCTTCCTATCTCCTCAATCCCACCAAGCATAATCACAACCTCAGCGAAATCGCCCGGGAATATTTGGACCGTTCGGTCACCGACTACAAGGAGGTTGCCGGGACCGGCGCTAAGGCATTGACCTTTGACCAGATCAATCTTGAAAAGGCAAAGGATTATAGCTGTGAGGATGCGGATGTGACGTTGCAGTTGTCTCAGCTCCTTCTTCCGAAATTGACCGAAGGAGGGTTTAAGGATCTCTTCGATCAGGTGGAGATGCCCCTCCTGGTCGTCCTGGCCAAGATGGAGATGAATGGGGTGAAGATCGATATCGACCTCCTCAACGAATTTTCGAAAGAGATGGAGATTCAACTGCAGCAGAGGGAGGAGCGCATCTATACCCTGGCCGGGGAGGTTTTTAATATCAATTCTTCCCAGCAACTGGGGAAGATCCTCTTCGATAAATTGAGACTCCCCGTGATCAAGAAGACCAAAACCGGTTCTTCCACGGATGTGGATGTCCTGACCAGACTGTCCCTTCAGCACGAGCTTCCCCTGGAGATCCTGACTTACCGGAACTTGAAAAAACTCAAATCGACTTACATCGATGCCCTTCCCAGGCTGGTTCATCCAAAGACCGAACGGATCCACACGTCTTATAACCAAACGGTCACGGCCACCGGAAGGCTCTCCTCGAGCGATCCTAACTTGCAGAACATCCCCATCCGCACCGATGAGGGAAGCCGGATCCGTCAGGCCTTCATCCCTGAAAAAGGATGGGGCATTGCCTCCGCAGACTATTCTCAAATTGAATTGCGACTCCTCGCTCACCTCTCCCAGGACGAAACAATGGTTGAGGCGTTCCGGAGGAATGAAGATATCCATGCCCGAACCGCCTCAGAGGTCTTCGGCGTTCCCATGGAAAAGGTGAATCCCAGGATGAGAAGGGAAGCCAAGGTGATCAATTTTGGAATCATTTATGGAATGAGCGCCTATGGTCTCGCTCAACAGTTGAATATTGAGCCGAAGATCGCTCAGGCCTATATCGATGAATATTTTAAGAAGGTTCCCGGAGTTCAAGCCTATATCGAAAAAAGTCTCGCCGAGGCTAGGCAGAAGGGATACGTGACCACGCTTCTCCAGAGGCGCCGTTATCTGCCGGACATTCAATCTCCCACGGCAGCCATCCGCCAGGCTTCGGAGAGGATGGCGATTAACACCCCGCTGCAGGGGACAGCAGCGGATATCATCAAGGTGGCCATGATCCGCATTCAGAGCCGGATCGAAGAGCTCCGCCTATCGACGAAGATGATCATGCAAGTCCATGACGAATTGGTCTTTGAGGTACCTGAGGAAGAAACCCAAAAAGCGCTTCCCATGATCCAGAAGGAAATGGAGGGAGTGATGGAGCTCTCTGTCCCGCTCAGGGTCTCCATCCAATCAGGTAAGAATTGGGCGGAAGTGCATTAACCCCTCACCCTCCCCTCTCCCCAGTGGGGAGAGGGGAGGGTGAGGGGAGTTCGGAGTATTTAGTTCGGAGTTCGGAGCAATTCGCTTTAAATCCAAAACTCCGAACTCCCAAACTCCGAACTCATTACTACGAACGGAGAGAGATCAATGAAAAGAGTGGCGCTTCTTATCTTCATCGGACTGATAATCTACTGTGCTGTAAGTCTAGGCCAGGAGATCTACCAATGGGTGGATGAGAAGGGAACGGTTCATTATACAGACGACCCTGGTCAGATTCCTGAAAAATATCAGGATCAGGTGAAAAAGAAAAAGACCCCTCCAGAACCTGCTCCTTCTCCCTCTATCAGACTCCCTCAGGATAAAACAACTCCAGAGCCTTCCGTCGAGAAAAAAGACATTCTGGGACGGGGAGAAGATTGGTGGCGTAATAAGGCAATGGAGTGGAGGCAGAAGCTGATCAAAGCCCAGAAAGACTATGCGGCTGCCGAAACAGCTTTAAAAGCGAAAGAGAAGGAGCTGGAGCAATCGATCTATAAGCCCGACAGCTTTAAACGAAGACTGCAGGCCGAGATAAAAGTGTTGGAAGAGAAAGCAAACGAACAGAAGAAACAAGTAGATGATGCGAAGAACATGCTGGAAAAAGTCCTGCCCAAGCAGGCAGAAGAATATCGGGCCGACCCAAGCTGGGTGAAAATAGAGTAAATCATTTCAGACTTAAGATTTCAGATTTTCAATTTGAAATCCTTGCTTGCGACAGGCAGGTACAATCTAAAATTGAAAACATTATTTTGTTGGAGTCCGGAGACGTTTCAGAAATATCATAGGTCAGATTGGAAACTGTCAAACACTGTCAGGCTCACTATTTGCCCGCTACTTTCACCTACAAGTCGTCTCTTCAAGTCAACCGGCAAATTGATGATTATCGATGGAAACTAAGCATAAGGAGGGCTTCAGATGGAGCTGAAGCTTACACACCGTGGATCCAATAGTAGTGATACTCTGTCGATTTGCAATACTTCGACGGTGGTAATTGAACTTCTTTGTTATTAATTTGAACATTTCCAAGATTCACAATCTTGATGACTAGGGTCGCAACCTTCTGGGCAGGGGAGGTGACCTCCAAGAGAAGGGCATCCAAGAACGCGACACCCTGCCGCTGTTTTACCCTCAACGACGTCAGAACCAGACCAAACAAGAGGAGAACGATGATGAAGGTTGGAATATGATATCTTCGAAAGAAAAAGAGACCGCGTATCCTCATCAATTTTCAGTCATGGAACGTCACGGTATGAAGCAGTTTCTCGTTGTCCAGAACCATTCCTGCCCCCAGAACGACCGACGAGAGCGGATCGTCCACGATCGTAATGGGAAGGCTGGTGACCTCGCGGAGAAGAAGGTCTAAGTTTTTGAGGAGCGCGCCCCCACCCACGAGCACGATCCCTTTGTCCACAATATCTGAGGCCAATTCCGGGGGAGTCCCTTCGAGGGTGATCCGAACGGTATCGATGATCGTATTGATCGATTCGTCCAAGGCCTCCCGGACCTCTTCGCTGTTGATCTCGAGGCTTTTGGGGATGCCCGTCACAAGGTCCCTCCCTTTCACCTCGATGCTCTGAGGATTCTCTTCGGGGTAAGCACTCCCGATGTTGATCTTGATCAGCTCGGCGGTCCGTTCACCAATGAGGAGGTTGTATTTTCGTTTGACGTATTGAAGGATAGCTTCGTCCATCTTATCTCCTGCGACCCGGATCGACTGACTGGTTACAATCCCCGACAGGGAGATCACCGCCACTTCCGTTTGCCCCCCGCCAATATCCACTACCATATTCCCAGAGGCTTCGGTGACCGGAAGCCCCGCTCCAATGGCAGCGGCCATGGGCTCCTCGATCAAATAAATTTCTCTGGCACCAGCGGACTGGGCTGATTCCCGGACCGCACGTTTTTCTACAGGCGTGATGCCAGAGGGGACCGAGATGACCACTCGGGGCCGGAGCAGAGTTTTTCGATTATGCGCTTTAGCGATGAAATAACGAAGCATCTCACCGGTGATTTCGAAATCGGCAATGACCCCATCCCTCATCGGCCGGATGGAGAAAATGTTGCCTGGCGTTCGACCCAACATCTCTTTAGCTTCACGGCCCACGGCCAGGACACTTTTTCCCCCTTTCGAATCCATTTGAATGGCCACCACAGAGGGCTCGGAAAAGACGATCCCTTTCCCCTTTACATAGACGAGGGTATTCGCCGTTCCCAAATCAATGGCCAGGTCCGTTGAAAACAGACCCCAGAGTGCATCAAATACCATTCCTTTGTTTTCTCCAGTTTTTTATGAAACGACACCATCTTAGCAAACAGTTCACCTTGATTCAAGAAAATCCATCATATTTATTAAGAGAAGCATATTATAGTTTACATTAGCCCAAGTAGGTCATGCGAGGGGTGATAGCAACGAAGTCCCTCCGCTATTCTTCGGTTTCCATTCCAGTTACCACCTCGAACCGTTAAAAGCTGATTTCGGGATGAAATCTGCCTCTTTTGCAGCAACCTGTCAAATATCGATTTCAGGAAGAAGTTGCCAAAATAGTTGGTCGTGTCCCTTTGGTCAAATCCCGCCATCCGAAACAATAAGTCCTGATCCATTTCCTCACGGTCCGACAATCCTTTGTATCGCTCAGGTTTCCAGTTGCATCCTGCTATTTAGCAGAAAATTATTTCTTCTCTGGGGTTTTTGTGGTATAGAAAGGTAACAAGTATTGACCCTGTTCAATCGATGAAATCTCAAAGGAGAAGGCCTCATGAAGGATGATTCTGAGTTGCAGATGGACGACGCTGACGACAGTACCTACTCACCCAAGCGAAGACGAATCGGAGCTGGCAACAGTAAATCCCTCCGCATTCTACTCGGAGTTATCCTCGTCTTGATTTTTGTCGGAGGTATCTTTTACTTCCTCGGCAAACGACCCACGGGCGGCGAGGCGAGCCCTTTGCAGTTAAAGGTGACCACTCTGGAGCAGAAGATCGCTGGGCTTGAAAAACAGCTCGCAGAGCTTCAGGGAAAGGGCAGCACTTCGGGCCCAGACCCGGCCCTTATTCACCGGGTGGACGCTTTGGCTCAGAAGGTAGAGGCACTGGAAAAACGAAAACAACCGACAGCTGAATCAAAAATAAAGCCTTCTCCTTCCTCTAAACGGGCAGTCTCAAGCGAAAAGAGATACCACACAGTTCAGAAAGGAGAAACTCTCTCCGGAATCAGCAAAAAATACGGGATCAGCCTGCAGGAACTCCGAAAAAAGAACACCCTGTCTACGGACCAACCCCTTCGTACCGGGCAAAAGCTCCTGGTTTCACGTCGCCGTTAGTTATCATACAGCGTTCGACATGAAGAGGTTAGAATCACCACGACACCACTTCACCTACTTATCCTCAGTTGGGGAAGAATGGTAGATTCAACTATTACGAGTTGAAATGTGGATAAAAAAGGCAGGGCCATTTCTGACCCCTACCTTTGCTCTTCTTTCCCTTACGTCATTGCCCTTGTTAAACGGTTCCTCAACGGCTTGACGGACTTTAGTCTTCAGTTCCTCTGTTGACTTGACATGGTATTTCCTCCTTTCATTTCAAGTTTGTTTCGATTATCATTGTCGGAGTGATCCTACTGTCTCGAAGTTAATGGATCTCGTTCGTCAGTCACTTTCTTATGGTTGGTAGCGGTTTGGTGCAGGGATATGGAGTGGTTTTTGATAAGGTTCTCTTTGAAACCATTTTTTATCGCCGCTCTATGCTTTTGCTTGGCAAGTTCCTCATGGGCCCAACCGGATGGGTTTTCTCAATCAGAGGATGAAAAGTTTCTTATTCCTGAACAAATGACTCCATCAGAGGAAAAGGAGTGTTTTCCTCCTGAGCAGAAGACTGCATCAGAGGAAGAGGAGCCTCCTACTTCTGAGCGGAAGATTTCATCAGAAAAAAAAGAGCTTCTAACTCGTGGACAGAAGACCCTGCTGTTGAATGCTGGGTCGATGGCGGCGATTTTTGTGTATGGACTTTCACAATGGGACTACGGGGAGGATGGCTTCCATTTTGCAAACGAGCGGTGGTTTCAACGTGACACCAAGTATGGAGGCGCAGACAAGTTGGGCCATTTCTGGTCGTCCTATGCATTGAGTCACCTCTATTCGTACGTCTATCGTAAATGGGGATATACAGAGAAGGAAGCAAATCTATATGGGGTACTGTCCAGCCTTGGCGTACAGACATTTATGGAAGTGGCCGATGGCTTCAGCTCGCAAGGATTTTCCTATGAGGATCTCATCATGAATGTTACGGGAGCCGGTGTCGCCTATGTTTGGGGAAAGGTTCCGTATCTGGCCGAGAAGATTGATTTCAGAATGGAGTACACGCCAGAATTTAATTCCCGTGATTTCGGGTTTTCGACGAATTATGAGAGACAGAGATTTCTCATGGCCATCAAAGCCGATGGGTTCAAATTCGTCAAGAATCCATATCTGAAATATTTGGAGTTCCATGCGGGATATTACGCTCGGGGTTACAAGAATTACGATGAGCACGGCTCGGACGATCGCCGGCGCTACCTCTATGTAGGAATTGGCTTCAATGTAAGCAAGCTGTTGCAGAAGTTTGTGGATACAAGGGTCCTCCATTATGTTCAGATACCTTACACCTCAGCGAGAAAGGATTTCCCATTGGATTGAGGGGGGACATGGAATGAGTGGTAGGCGGACAGGGTTTCTCTCCGGATTGATTCTGGCTACCAGCTTTGAATTTTCCTACCTTTCCACACGAGCCAACATTGATACGACGCTGACATTTTTTGCCACCGCTTGCCTTCTCTGTTTTTTCCTGTGGTATCGGCGTGGCCAGGACAAAGCAAAGCATATGAAGAAGGCTGAGGCTGAGGTTAAGGTTGAAAAAAAGGCCAAGATGAGGAATCTGTTGATCTATGGGTTTTATGTTGGAATAGCCATGGCTACGCTGGCGAAAGGACCGGTGATAAGAAGCAGAACAGCATAGATGAACCATACCGAGCAAAAACAAATGGCATTAGGGTGAGGTCTCTTACACCCAGAGCAAGAGGTAGGATGATTCCAAGTAGAATTGAGATTACCAGAGTAAGAATGAGATACCTTTTCATTTACCCCTTCTCGTCCTCTTTTGCTCTAACACCCTCACAATCTCTCTAATTTTGGTCATCGCAAATAGATAATTCCCTCAATTACCCTTTTCGTAGGATTGTGCTTGTCACAGAATTCCTTGTATTCCTCAAGTGAATTATATGGCCCATGAACTCCAGTTAGTTGTTTATACGGAGTTCCATAATTCATTATGAAGAGTTTATCATCCTTCTTAAATGAACAAACATAACGATTAAATATATTGGGCCGAATTATCACAACTACAATTTGCGCCTGATAGGAAGGATTAATCCGATTGAGAGTCTCTTTTAAAAAGATAGCAGCATCAATGTCAATTCCTGATTTAAGTTGAAAAGTCTCCGAGGAAATTCTTGGGATTGGTGGTTTGCCTTCAAATCTTTTTATATCAACGGAATAATTATTTTCCATCCATTTCACCACATCCTGATAAGATTTCCAATCAGAAACTGTTTCATCATAGGTTTTTTCTAAGAAAGGTATCACCGTGGGACTTTTCTCTGTTGGTGTTTTATCAGAAGGAGGTTTTGCTAAAGCACCTTTTTCTGGAGTATCTTTCCGTGAAGCAGTTTTTTCTGAGATTGTTTTCTCTTTAGAGATACTCTCTGAAGAGGTCTTTTCGGGCATGGACTTTGCTGGTGGAGTTTCCCTTGGATATATTTTTACTTTAGTGGGTGCACAGGTAAATAAGATAAGAATGCAGATAGATAAAATTACATACCTTATGTTCATCAATTTAATCCCTTTTTCTCCCTCTTCCTCTCCCGATCCACAACCCTCACCATCTCCTTTCCAAATGACACTTTCAAATCAGTTTATTTGATTTCCTTATTACATTCGTCACAAAAGAGTTCTCCTTCTTCAGTATCGTCTGCGGTAATCGCCTTTTCAATCTTCTTTTTCATCATTTCTTGGTTTTTCAAAATGCAATCCACACAATAAATGTTTCTATCATCTGTAAAATAGCCAATTATTTCTTTCTCCTTTTCCTCAACCATTTTCTACCCCCACCCTATTTAATCTCATTTGGTTTACTTTTCATCTCCCTATCCACTACGCTCACCATCTCCAAAAACTCGTCTTTGGTGAATATCCCTTTCTCCACAAGCAATCTTGTTAAGGCTTCTTGCTGGATCACCTGGGATATGAGGAGTTCTTCAGTGGTGACACCCTGTTTGGAGTCAACAGGATTGCCATGCCCCCATTCTTCAAATCGGACAGGCTATCTTACTTCCCTCCCCCTTTCCGGTTCGCTATGGGTATTGTCTTCATCTTTTTTTACTCGTCTGAGCTGAAATAACCGCTTTGTTGACATGAATATGCCACCTATCGCTCCAAACGCTATCGCCAAAAGGATGAGCGATCCAAACAGGAAGGAGAGAAGACCCACTGCGTCAAATAGTGCCTTGCCTAATCCTTTCGTGTCTTTTGAGTTAGTCGGCATTTCTCCCTCAGCCAACTCTACCTCCCTCTGCCAGCAGTGACCTCCGAGTGCTGAGCGTGTTCTTGCCTAATTCTTAACAAAAGTTTACAGATTGGAAGTCTTTACTTTGAATTAAATGTTTCTGGTTCAATCTATTACAGGCTCTTTTTATCCTCTATGATCTGGAACCCTTTATCAATAAGTGTTTCTGTCTCTTTCCAAAGACGCCGCCGGCTCGGACTTCCAAGAAGAACGATAATAATTTCTTCATTCTCACGTTCAGCAGCGCCCACAAAACAATGTCCAGCCCTGAAGGTGTATCCCGTCTTTCCTCCTATAAGATTTTCATCCGACCATAAAAGCTCGTTCGTATTTTTTAGAAACAAGATTTTCCCTTTTTCGGTCAAGAGTTCTACAGCAGGGATTCCAATTATCTCTTTTATCTTGGAATAGCTTAATGCACATCTCATTATTCTTGATAAATCTGAAGCTGTGGTATATTGCTGAGCACCGGGGAGGCCAGTCGAGTTGATGAATTTCGTATCCTTTGCTCCGATAGAAATGGCCTTTTGGTTCATAAGATGGACAAAGTGCTTTTCAGAACCGGCCACAGCTTCTGCGAGAGCAACGGCAGCATCGTTTGCAGATGTTATGAGGGCCGCATAAAGAAGTTTCTCCACCGTTACCTTATCCCCTTTTTGAAAACCCACTTTCGAAGGGCGCGCCTGGGAAACATTTTTGCTAATTGTTACAACATCGGAAAGGTCCGCTTTCTCCATGGCTACTATCGCTGTCATTAGTTTTGCAGTGCTTGCTGGAGGAAGCCGACGCTCAGGTTTTTTTGCATATAGAATTCTTTCTGTCGACATGTCCATGACAATCGCTGATCGAGAATTAATCGTTTGCGAGAAAGTGGTTGAAAGAAAAGGGGGAAAAATGGAAATAACGAAGGCCAGGCCACATAAGAAAACCTTTGTGTATTCCTTTTTAGGGTGCATTTTAGGAGTCACTCCTTAAATTTCGACTAAGAACTCTGTCAGTATTGTCAATCCTGTCCAGATCAAAGAATTTGCCAGAGTGAATTGATCCGTACTAAGACAAACAAGATTGACGCGGGCATTATTGCCCGTTTTTGTCTGACCATGAAACCAGAAACCGGATTCCAAGTGTACCGGATCGAAAACAAGGTGTCAATAAGTATTGGAAGGATGGTTGGTTCTAAACTAATAGAGCGCCAAAAACGATCATTAATACCCACGTTAAAATCCATAAACCTGCGTATGCAAGCAATGAAATAGTGTACAAGTTAAGAAATATTCCTGATGCGCTCCATATTTGATAACCCCAAAACAGTTCTGCAACCACAGGTAATACCAAAGTTATTACAGCTGCAATGAATCCTTTTGTGCCAAATGCAATTATGACTGTCCATGCGTGTATTATTAAACCAAGCACACCAAGACCTAAATGTATTATGCCAGCTGATAAACAACCAATGCCTACTCGAACATCCCTCCCTCTAACCATATTACACCTCCCATTTATTATATGGCACAAAGGGCATCTAAGTGGAATGGGTATTTGTTAAATCTTGAACCACCAAAGGATCTCTTCTGCTCAAAACGGTTCAAATTTCATGCTATTTTTGCGGAAAAGATCGTTTTAAAGATTATTATATAGAATCAAGTTAATTTCAGAATGATTTATTTATATGAGTTGAGGCATATCCGCATTGTTCATTTACGGTCGTAATATACACCTTAAAATTAAGGAATAGAATGTTTCAGGAAGGACTCCTCAAGAAAAGGGGATGTGAATAACACTTACTTATCTTCACTTAAACAAAATGCTTTCACTATGATTTGTTCTTTTTGGTGGTTTTAGGTTTGGCTTTAGGTTTTGATGGAGACTTAGCCATTTCCCTGAAAGTGGTTCCCCACCTATCGATCATGGTTCTCAACTCATCCAATTTAGCTTTTGCTTCGGAAGGCGCCGAGGCAATCATTTCTTTTGACTTTGCTAAGCCCTCACTAATGGCATTGGCATCGGCCGTCCAGGCCTGTTTCTTACCTTTCAGTTTCTTCTCCATTTTGTTGGCCGTGACACGCAATTTTTTCCATTTATCTTCAAGGGTTTTCAGGGCCGCATTCGCCTGATCGGCAACGACCTTCTTTCCGGCTTCAACGGCTGCGGCCGCCTTCTCAAAAGCAGCCTTGGCATCAAGATAACTCTGTTTCGCTTCCTTGTACTTCCTCTCGTTCATCTGCGATTCTGCATTATCCCATACCTCCTTGGCAGCTTTCAGGTCAGCAGAGGCATATTGATCCGCGCCAACTGAGATGGCAGCGTCCATTGCTTTCCTGGCAGCCTCTTTTTCTGCTTCCGGGGGTTTTGAACAACCCGACAATACCATTCCCAGAGCAAAAACCACTAATACGAATAGCGATAACTTGAACATTCTCATAAGCCAATTCCCTCCTCGGATGATGTTTGATAAAAAGTATAAATGAAGTTCTCCCGGATAGCAATAGGAGGGCGCTAAGAGCAGGGCGTTGCTTAGGGAGCAAAGGGAGGGAAAGGGGATGTTGTTAACTGAATTGGATTATTCTGAAATCGGATTTATGCTTCATCCATAAAAAAGTTGGCCCTGTGAACAAAAGATTGTAAAGGGCATGGCGCATAGCGTAAAGATCAAGGCCGAAAGCTCAAAGCGAGTTAATGAGTCCTCACCCTCTCTTAGACTTTCCTCCACCTTTTTCAGGTCCTAATAATAACAGCCGGATCGCGATTAAAATGCTCCGCGATCGGTTTGATCTATTAATTCTCGAATTTGTTACTTAAATAAGCATGAGGGAGGGGGTTCAACTGGGGCGGCAGACTTAAAGCTCTAAAAACCCATCAGAGGTCAAGCTGGTGGCCAACCTCTACCAACCTTTCATATCGTTATTTCTTTCACCTACAAAGAGTCAAAAGATGCAATTAATAAAAGTTGACGATTTCGGGAAAGTGAGCATAAGGATGTTTCAAATGCATCCTGGGCAACAGGTTTGGGGTTCTTTATCCAAACACCTCCCCGGCCTTTCTCTCCAATGTTTCTATCGCAAAG
>Ga0209703_1000413_pt1 | contig 11916 bp, 12 predicted proteins | sample PPLLak12cMay2015_2_FD_187256 | JGI IMG/M metagenome (GOLD analysis project Ga0209703, IMG submission 187256) | Freshwater sediment microbial communities from Prairie Pothole Lake near Jamestown, North Dakota, USA - PPLs Lake P8 Core (1) Depth... | ecosystem: Environmental > Aquatic > Freshwater...
CATCGATTCGTGTTCCGCAGGGCAGTGAAGCTGGATATCAGCCTGGATGCCGCGCCCGCCGTCGAAGCCGGGCCATTTCACCGAGAGGCTGCGCCCGGTGGGGGTTACCCGGAAATCCAGGCTGAGGCGCCCGTCGGCGAAGTGCGCGTCGCCAGCGGTGCTGTTGCGCGGCAGGACGATCCCACGTCCCAGGGGGATCACCAGCCCTTCTTCGTGCAGGACGCCGGTGGCGTAATCGAGGGTGTAGACGAAGATATTGCCCGCATAGCCCAGGTCGGCTATGGTGGCGGAGAAGAAGCGCCCCGGTGTGAAGATAGCATAATAATCCCAGCGTTTCATGCGGAAGCGCTGCAGGAGCCGCAGGCTGTAGAAACGCGCATGTTCCAAATTGCAGACCAGCAGCGGCTGGCGCGACCAGCCGGCCTGCGTCAGGCGACCGTTGGGATCGAGCAGGTTCCCGGCTTGAGTGAGTTCAGTTTGCATCCGGCGCTCCGTTTGGGGGTATGCTGAACCTGGCTATTTCCAGGCTGAGCAGTAATCCTGGATATACTGGCTTAATCTGATGGGTGGGCGTCCCAACAGGCGCTGCACTTCACCGGTCACCTGGGCCGACATACCATTCTTAGTTTGCCCATACAGCCAGGCCATCACCAGGGTGAACGGCAGCGATTGGCCGCTGCGGAGCGACCTCCAGACAAAGCGCAGCGTGGACGGGTTGCGATAGGTTATGGTGCGTCCCAACACCTGGCTGAACTGCTCGGCTACCTCGTAAAAATCCAATGCCTGCAGGCCGGTCAAATCGTACGCCTGGTTGGCATGCCCGTCCTCGGTCAGCGCCAGGGCTGCCACTGCACCGATATCGCGCACATCAATAAAGCTGGTCTTCCCCCTGCCCACCGGCACGAAGATCTCAGCCCGCTCACGGATTTCCTCCCGGTGGGTGGTGCTCAGATTCTGCATGAAGTAGCTGGAGCGCAGGAAAGTCCAGGCCAATCCGGAGGCGCGCAGATACTGTTCCACTTTGTAGTGCGGCGTCTGGCGGTTGTTCTCGATCCCGATGAGAGATAGAAAAACGATCTGTTCAACGCCTGCGCTCACGGCTGCATCGATCACCGGGAACATCAGGCGCTGCACATCGCTGATCTGCGGCGGGCGCATCAGGAAGATGCGCTTCACCCCCTGCACAGCGGCAGGGATGGTCTCGGGCGCCTCGAAATCGAACAGGACTGCTTCGAGGCCCTCTCTGAATCGCTCCCGTAGGCTGACCGTGTTAAGATCGGCTGCCCGCACGGGAGCGCCGTGTCCTTGGAGGGCCTTGACGACTTCGCTGCCGACGTTCCCGAGTGCGCCGAATACCAGGATGGGCGGGTGCATAGATATGCATATTATATTACCGCTTGCCTGCGCGGCAACCGTTCAACCGGGGATATTCGCAATTTTGTTAACGCCAACAGGGGAAAAGCTGGGGCCGTCCAAAGTGCGAACTACCTGGACGGCCCCGGTGTGTATTTCTATCCTTCTGCAAACGTCAAGCCAATCGCCTCAAGGGCCTGGCGCAGCTGTTCCAGCGCTTTAGGCCCCATGCCGTGCACCTTCATGAGTTCGGCCTCGCTGTGCTGGGCTACCTGCTCAAGATGCGTAATGCCAGCTCCGATCAACGCCCTGCGCGCCGGCTGGGCGAGATTCTGCGGCAGATCAAAAGCCATTTTATGACTCCTTCTCGGCTGGGGGAATGTTCTGGTTGAGCCGGAACAGATTTGCCGGATCATAGCGCGCCTTGATCGCTGCCAGCCGCGCCCAGGTGCTCCCGGGGTAAGCCGCTTGAACGCGCTTGTTACCCTCATCCCCCAGGAAGTTGACATAGACCCCCGGGTTTCCTTGATCCAGTGCGGCAGCAAAGTCTTTCACCCAGGCTTCGCGCACGGCCTGATCCTCAGGACCGTTGTAAAACGCAGCCAGATTCACCATAATGCGTGCCTGGCGGTGGGCGAATGCGGTGGCATCCACCGGCACGCGCTCCATCGTGCCACCCAGGACGCGCAGCTGGGCAACCCGCATGACTGCATCCGAAGCCTGCAGGTGCGCGATGACCGTCTCAGCAACGCTGCGATCGACCTTCTCAATGAACATATTGTGCGCTGCCGCGGTGGGATGGTAGCTTTCATCCTCAGGCTGGTACATCTGGGGATAAGTTATCGGCCTCACCATATCAGCCAGCGGCGTAGCCAGCGCTCTGAACGGCGCGAAAACCCGCTCACCGGTGCCAACATCCCCGGTGTAGGCCATCAAAGCCAGGACGATCATCTTGCCATGCAGCTCCGCGGGCAAGAACGGCATCGGTGGGGCGGGCATGACGTTGGCGATGGCAGACAGCTCGTCCGGGGCGGCCTCCGCCTCGGCGATGAAGCCTGCGATGACATCCGGTGTGGCGGGCAATATCAAAATCCCGCCCATGAACTGGCTGATGTCGTGCAGCCGGAACTTGAAGCGGGTCGCCACGCCGAAATTGCCTCCACCGCCGCGCAGCGCCCAGAACAGGTCTGGGTTCGTCTCGGGATCGGCGCGCAAGATCTGGCCGTCCGCTGTAACCACTTCGGCAGCCAGCAGGTCATCGATGGTGAGACCGTACTTGCGGACCAGATACCCGACTCCGCCGCCCAGGGTGATCCCGCCGATCCCCACCGAGGCGGTGTCGCCGAATCCGGTAGCAAGGCCATAGGCGCCTGCCGCATTGGTGTACTCGCCCGCGGTCAGGCCTGTCTCTGCCCATGCAGTGCGCTGCTCCGGATCGATCTGCAGGCCCTTCATTCTCGAGAGGTCGAGCACGATCCCGCCTTCCGAGAGGCCGTGACCGACAGCGCTGTGTCCGCCGCTGCGCACGGCGAGCTCCATCTCGCTCTCTCGCGCCAGCGCAATTACCTGGGTCACCTCGTTCGCATCCGCAACCCGGATGATGACGCCTGGACGGCGGTCGATCCCGCCGGGGAAGACGGTGCGCGCCGCGTCGTAGTCAACATCACCCGGCGCGATCACCTGACCTTTGAAGGCTGCACGCAAATTCGGGATCGAGATCCTCTCACGGATGGCGTCCGGCGCCGCTCCTCCGCCATTTGATCTGCGTGTTACGAAATTCTTGGAACTCTTGGATTCAGATGCCATTTGTCATTACCTCGCTTTAGCGTATATCCGATCTCACCCGCTCAACCATCTGGCGGATGATTCCCAGATGAAATGCGGCGTGCGGAACCAGGGCCAGCACGCCGTCCAGAAAGACGCCCTGCAGTTCACTATGATTTTTAATTGCTTCGCACAGGGTCTCGAACTCCGCCCGCAGCTCCCGGCGCAATCGATCCCATTTGACTTCATCGGCGTCGAGCAGATTCCAGCTCTCGCTCCAGTTTGGGTTGTAGGCTTCACCCCGCAAGGCCGCATTCGCGTTCGCCAGGCTCCAGCGCAGGTGCTCGACGTTGGAGGCGATGGTCGAGCCGGGCTCGCCGCTGCCGTCAGCAGACGTGGATGCTTCGATCGCTGAAACGTTTGCCAGGGTACCCAGGATGCCGGAATCGGGCTCATTATCGATGAACCAGGTCGACCGCGGGTCAGGCGGGCCGGCATAGGCTTCGGTGAGAAGGTTGACGATCGATTGGATAAGGGTAGCTGTAGCCAGTGTGCTCATAGCTCGTTTGATCCTCTAGATACTTAATCCCCCGGCTGCATCTCGTAATCCGGTGAAGCCAGTGTTGGTGTGGATATTTTTCGCCGTCCGTGGAGGAAGATCCATAAACCCGGAAGCGCCATCAGCGCGCTACTCAGCACGAGCAGGACTTCGATCGTGATCTTGTCAGCGATCGGCCCGAAAACCAGCATCCCTACAGGCATGATGGTGTTCATGATCAGCTGCTGCACGCCGAACACGCGCCCCTGCATATCCGGCCTGACCAGCTCCTGCAGAAGCGTGGTGGTCGAGGCGCTCCAGATGGGCATCGGTATGCCTGCCAAAAACATAAAGACCAGGTACACGGTGAAGTCTTTCGATAAACCTAACGCTGTAAACAGAAACGCCCACACAATACACGCCAATCCGATGGTGCGGAAGCGGTTGTTGAAGCCGCCCCATGCGGTCATGACCATCCCGCCAATGATCGAGCCGGCAAAGAACGTGACCTCATTGGCGGTCAGCCTCCAGACGTCGTCCCCAAAAGAGCGCGTGACCAGCAGCGGGGTCAGAAATGCCACCGGGACCACCAGGAAGAAGATGAAGGCGAAGAAGATAAACAGCGTCTTGATCGTCCGCTCCTGCCAGACGTAATCCAGGCCGGCCTTAAGATCGTCCAGATATCCCGTCTTCTGCGCTGCGGCAGCTTTTTTGTGAGGGGGCACCTGCAAGAACAACAGCAGACCTACCGCCAGGAGGGCAGTGACCACATCGATAAAGAAGATGGCTTCCAGGCGAGAAAAAGACAGCAAGACCCCACTGATAATTGGCGAGACGAGCATGATGAAAGGTTGGATGGTGCCGTTGATACTGTTAACCCGCAGCAGCTTGTCGGTTGGGACGATCTGCGGCAGGAATGCACCCACTGCCGGCATCTGGATGCCGGCGCCCAACGACCGGATGCCGGAAACCAGGAAGATCAGCCACAGCTCCCGGTAGCCCAGCAGGAAGAACACTGCCAGGATCAGGGTGCTTACGGCAGTGAGCAGGTCAGCGGCGATGATCAAGAACTTACGGTGGTATCGGTCGGCCCACACCCCGGCAAACAGCGAGATGATGATCTGCGGTAAGAAAGCAGACAGGGTTGAGATGGTCAGGATGGCGCCTGATTTTGTGGTTAACGTGATGTGCCAGATAATCGCGAACTGGACCAGCATCGATCCGAACATCGAGATGCTCTGGCTGGATAAAAACAGGGCGGTCTTTTTCTTCCAGCCCTCATGCTCTTCGCTCTCTGGGTGAACAGTACCAATAATCTCATCCATTTGTATATCCTTACTCTAGGCGACCAATTTTACCTTATATATCACAATATTGCCCCTATTTTAATTTCCTAAGGGGTGAAAATGATCCCTTTTTAATCTGCCTTCCCGGCGTTTTGCGACATAAAGTATCCGATTTGATCGGGCAATATTAGCACGTATGTTCTGATAAGTCAAGGGCTGGCGTTGTTAGGAAGTGGCTAAAATAGTGGATCAAGGAAATCCTTAATGGGAGCTGGATAAGCTGGGTAAAGCTGCTTATAAAGCTGTCGCCGAAACCGTGCGGTTGTGAAGACCCAGAATGCGTCCGATCCGGCGTAGGTTCACGCCATCCACATAGAACTGCAAGGCTTGCTTGCGTATCTCGTCTGGATAGCCGTGTCGTTTTAGCTCAGGTGTGTATTTGTAACCACAATGCATACAACGGTACCTTTGTGAACCAGATTGGGTCTTGCCGGCTTTGTTTTGGCGTTTCGTTTGCTGACAGCGAGGACATGTGTGCATAGCTTGATGCTAATCCATATTTTTATCCACTCCCTTCTGACTGGTATCTTTTTGCACCAATCTCCTTGCTTCCGGTATAGCAGGATCACAGGATGCCGAAAAACCCTGCTGGCGCAGATTCAGGATAAAATGTGGATATGAAAAAACAGCAGCTACTGAACAAGCTTGAGCAAGCCTGGACATCGTTCAATGAGTCTTACGCGGGGCTGACCGAGGCGCAGATGGTGGAGCCTGGCGTTACAGAGGATTGGTCAGTGAAAGACATTCTCGCCCACGTCAGCTGGTGGGAGGAGGAAGCCCTGAAGCACCTGCCGCATATCCTGCAAGGCGTCCGTCCGCCGCGCTACTCGGTCCTGTACGGTGGCATCGACGCCTTCAACGCCCTGATGACGGATAAAATGCGCCGCCTTACGCTCCCTGAAGTGCGCCGGCAGCTGGATGAGACCCATGCAAGGCTGGTCGCTTATCTCCAAAGCGCACCGGAAGAGCAGTTCACAACCGAGACGCGCTTCCGGCGCCGGGTGCGGCTGGATACGTACAGCCACTATCCGATCCACACCCTAGCCATTCGCGAGTGGCGAGAGCGGTCTGCCGGGAATTGATTTTAGTACTCCCTTGTTTTCCTCTGCCACGGCGATGTGCGCCTGGTATTTCATCATGTTGTGCCCTGGACGCGGCTCCGTACAGCGCGCAGAGCCTCCGCCTGGCTTACGCGTGATCAATCGAGGACTCAGGCAGTTTTGCCGCTTCAAACCGGCCTTCACCCAACTCATGTTTTAGACCCTGATCAAGCTTTTTGTCCACCATAAATAAAAGGATCGCTCCTCGTGTTTCGGGGAGCGATCCTTTTAGACAGTGATCAAACAAGCGATGGAAGTAACAACTCGAGGTTAATCGTCGTCGTCATCATCATCGTCGTCACTATCATCGTCGTCATCATCATCGTCGTCACTATCATCGTCGTCACTATCATCGTCGTCATCGTCATCATCATCCATGCCGTTATCGTCATCATCGTCCATGCCGTTATCGTCATCATCGTCCATGCCGTCATCGTCATCATCGTGCGTGCCGTCATCATCGTTCATGCCGTCATCGTCATCATCGTTCATGTCGTCATCGTCATCATCGTTCATGTCGTCATCGTCGGAGCAATCATCGATAACAACAATATCGTTCTGATATTGGAGTGTGCAGGCATCCAATTCAAAAACGGATGGGCTGCTGAAGTCATCGAGCTTAGCCATCACACTGATAGACAAACCATTTATGACAGCAATATTGAGCAGGTCGTCCTCGACTTCAACCAGGATTTGGCCGGTACCATCATTGAGCAATACTTTATCGTTACCAAGGCTGTTAGCGATGCCGTTGAGGGTGATAACCTGATTGCGATACTGTTCCGGATTGTTGAACAATTGGGCAATCGTTACATTGGCGCTTGATTTCTCTGCAGACATCGAGTTATCTGAGGTCTTCAGTGATTGAGTGTAATCAACCGGGGGATTGGAAGCGGTGTTCGGGGCCGCAGAAATGTCAACGACATTTCCACCGGTGCTGATATCCGCTGCCTGAGGGGCGTCTTCCACCGCTGCAAAAGTGTTTGGCGACGTGTGCTCAGTCGTTCCTGCGACTAGGGCATTAAGAGAAGATGCTAGAGCGGGGGAATATTTTCCCATTAGAGTGATGCCCAGGTAAAGTAAACCTGCGCTAATGACGCTGGAAACAACTACGAGAGTAAGAATTCTCTTGATCATTTTTGTTAATCCTTTCAAAGGTGGTTTATTACTAACCTTAGGATAGCAGAAAGAACTGAAAGGGGGCTGTAATTTAACTGAATTTTTGCTGAAAATCAGCTCAGGTTTTTATGAATCGGTTCCCATTTGCTTAAACAATAGCCGGAAGCAGGTACCCTGATCAAGCACACTCTCAACCTGAATTTCACCCCCATGAACTCGTACAATGGCTGAAACAATTGCTAACCCCAGCCCGGTGCCGGGAATCCGACGATTACGCGATTCGTCACCCCGATAGAAACGTTCGTATATTTTTGATAATTGGTCCGGGGCGATGCCCCTGCCTTGATCCATTACGATAAAGCAGCAGTAACCGTCCTGGTTTTCCAGGCTTAATGTGATTTTTTTCCCCGCTGGGGTATAGAGAATCGCATTTTCAACAATATTATTCAACGCGCGGCGGATCATTTCGCGATCAGCCCAGATAGGGCCGATCTCGCTCGTAGGCCATACCAGTTCAACTTGCTGACCCTTGACCAGTAGTTGGGCTCGCTCGTAAACCTCTTCTAGAAGTGGAAACGGATGGATTTCTTCTGGGTGAAGAATGGACGCTACCGCTTCTTCAGACTGATCGAGACGGGCCAGCAAGAGCAGATGCTCGACCAGTCCCGTCATTGTATCCACTTCTTTACGGAGTATGGTCAATATCCCGGGAATTTGCGTCTCGTCATCCTGTTGCAAAGCCTTATCCAACAAATCAACGCTGTTCCGAAAAACAGATAGAGGTGAACGTAATTCGTGGGATGCATCGGCTGCAAACTGGCGCATGTTTTCGGCCAGCCGGGCCTGATTGTGAATATCTTCAGATAGGCGATCGAGCATCTGGTTGTAGGTTATCGCCAAATGGCCCAACTCATAGACATCAGAAATAGGGGCGCGTATTTCCAGATTGCCTTGCCGAACGCGTTCAACCGAATCCACCAGGCTTTTTATCGGTCGCGTGATGATCCCCGAAAGGAAGACTGCCAGCAGCACCGACAGGCCTGATGCCAGCGTTATGATCAGGGTTAACCATCGGCGCAGGGCATTTAGCTGGTCGGTGATACCAGCCATAGGCAGGCTTGCCTCCACACTACCGACCACATTATTGGATTGATCAACCATCGCCGCCAGGTAAACAATGCGTGCATCGGCGCCGCTCCCAATCATCTGCATACTGCTCGTCCGTGAATCCCGAGCGACCTGGTGCTCGGCAGCATCCAGCCAGGGGCCTGTGCCAAGCGAAGGGGGAACTGGATTCCCGCTGGCATTTTGGACAAACATGTCGGCGCCCAGCACACGCAGGCCCTCGCCCAGATTCACAGCCAGTGGGGTCAGGTCTGTGTCGCTGGCATGCTGCACAACTCCAGCCTCCACAAAATCTGTCAGGCGTTTTTGAGCGTCATTAAGTAGGTATGCCTGCTGCAGTCGGAAGACCAGCAACCCAACCATGACCATCAACGGGATCAGGCTGCCGACAAAGAAAAGAATGATAAGCCCTCGAAACGAGAGGCGGATCTTCATCATTAAGCTCCTCGAAGTGCATAACCAGATCCGCGCAAAGTTTGGATGATGGACGGTTGGCCTATTTTTTGGCGGAGTGAGCGGATATATTGTTCTACTATGTTTGTGTCCCCCTGAAAATCATATCCCCATACTTCCTCCAAAATTTGTTCTTTCGATAATACCTGGCGGGGGTGGCGCATCAGGTAGTTTAATAATTTAAACTCGGTGCTCGTCAATTCAATGGAATGCCGTCCGCGAAACACCTCGTGGGTTCTAGGATCTAGACTGAGATCAAGGAACGTCAAGGTGGCATCCGCCGGATCGCGTCGACGGAGTCGGGCGCGGACCCGGGCGATTAATTCATCTATGTGAAAAGGCTTGACAAGGTAATCGTCTGCGCCGGTTTCCAACCCATTGACCCGGTCACTGACGGCGTCACGTGCGGTGATCATAATGATGGGAACGTCCGACTGTGAGCGAATCATGCGACACAGCTTAATCCCATCCATCCCGGGTAATAACCAATCCAGGATGATCAGGTCCGGCTTATGATCCTGGAAAAGCTGCAAACCCATCAGTCCATTATCGGTTTCAATAATCTCATACTGCTCGTACCGCAAACCAAGCGACACCAAGGACATAATTGCTGGGTCATCCTCGACGATCAGGATACTCAGTTTTTCGTCTTCTTTCATAACAGACATCCTTTTATTAGGACTCCACCCACAAACTGCGTAAGATCTATAACTATTATCATACCCGATTATTGATTGAGTGCACTGCACAGTAGTAACGTCAATGGAGTTGAGGATTTACAATAGCCCAACGCCAAAGATATGAACAGCACGAACTTACTACTGGGTTGCCGATTGGAGATTAGCCCGATTCTGATGCCAGTCAAACCAGAATCCGCGATGAGCGGCTCTGTGAGCAGAATCAGTCGGGGAGGTCGTCGGGGGATTATCCAGACGATTGACCATTAACAATCTGCCGTTCGAGGTCTGTAGAGAGTTAGGAGTGCATTATTTCCCTGCGCTGAAGGAATAGCGGATCGCCTTTTGGGAGCAGTTATCCACGCAGGTGCCACACAGGATGCACTCCGCATGCTCCATCGCCTCGATCTGCACCATGGCGTTCACATCCAGGCTCATGGGGCAATTTTTCGTGCACAGCTTACAATCCTTGCATGCAGATGCATCCGCCACCAGCTGCAGGGAGGACCAGCCGAAGCGATTACGGATCCAGCGTCCAATGATCATAAAAGGCGCCATCCAGCAGATGGTGTGGCAGCCGGCCCGGCGGCCCACGATCATCGCCAGTCCCACAAACAGGCCTACAACGGCATAATAGATGATGTAGGCAAAGATAATCGGGCGGTCTGGCGACCCGGCGACTGAGATGCCGTTTTGGGTGTGCATCAGCAGGTCGACGCGGTGATAGCCGCCCGCCCGCACCGCCAGTATGATGATCAGGGAAATCCATGGAATCCAGATCAGCCACTTGATCCAATCGATCCTGGACCGATGGACCGGACGGTTGTTGACCGGCTCGACGATCCCTTGCATCCCGCCGCCAGGACATACCCACCCGCACCACAGACGGCCGATGAAAAGCGATGAGACGAACATCAGCCCGAACATCACCAGGCTGCCGTTGACGATGCCGTTCATCGCCCCATCGATGATGACATAGGGCGAGAGGAAGTTCATCGTCACCGGGAATGATAAGAACGCCAGGATGACCAGGGCTTTGCGAATGCGCTGACGGAGGGGGAGCTGTCGTACTATGGCGAAGCCTTTCTACTTTAAAAGCAGGCGCCGATCTCCTGAGATGGTCCTATTCGTCAGGTCCATCCCCCTGGCTGTCCACCTGGTTATCTATCCGGTAGTCTGGTGCGGCATCCTCCACCAGCTCTTCTATGACATCTTCGACCAGCGCCTCAACCTGACGCTCCCGGTAGGGATTGTAATCTACGACCAGGCGCTCGTATTCGCCGGACATGAGTGTCGATGAGATCATAAAATCCGCGGTGGCGCGGTTGCAGGCGACCGGGATGTTCCAGACCACGGCGATGCGCAGCAGGGCTTTTACATCGGTGTCGTGCGGCTGCGGGGAGAGCGGGTCCCAAAAGAAGATCAAAAAATCGATAGCACCTTCGGCGATCTTGGCGCCTACTTGTTGGTCTCCACCCAGCGGCCCGCTCTGGAACTTGTTGACCGGGGTGCCGAGCACCTCCTCCAGCAGCTTGCCGGTTGTGCCGGTGGCGTACAGCTCATGCGCGACCAGCAGCTCTTTGTTCCATTTCGCCCACTCCAGGAGGTCCTGTTTCTTATTGTCGTGAGCCACCAGTGCGATCCTCTTCCTCTCCTGGAGAAGTACAATGTTATATCCCATCATTTAGCCTCCAAAGGCACGATTCAGGTAGAGAAGATTTACTACTCCGATGGATAGGCCCCTTCCATGGCGCTGATGATCCGGTCTTGCAGGGCATCGAAATATGGCTCCACCACCTGGCGAGCGGGATCGGCATCGTACCAGGCGATGATCTCGCGCGCCCCCTGCCAGAAGGGGATGCGTGCCTGGAACTCGGGCACCAGCCGGCGGATCTTGCTGTTATCGAAGACCATGCTGTGGGCCTTATCACCCAACAGCGAAGCGCCCCATTCGAGGTCGAAAGCCGCGATCAGGTCCGACGGCACATGCACCAGGCGCGGCTCGACCCCCGCGGCGCGCGCCACGATCTCGTAGATCTGGTTCCAGCTCAGCCACTCGTCGGAGGTGATGTGGAACGTTTCACCGACCGCGTGGGGGTTTCCCAGCAGCCCCACCAGACCCACGGCAAAGTCCCGGTGGTGGGTCAGCGTCCACAGGGAGGTCCCGTCTCCGTGTACGACCACCTTCTTCCCAGCCCGCATGCGCGCCACGTTTGTGTAGCCGCCGTGGAAGGGGAGCAGCGTGGGATCGTAGGTGTGCGATGGGCGCACCACCGTTGCCGGGAATCCACCTTGCCGGTAAGCCTCTGCCAGCCGCGCTTCGCAAGCCGCCTTATCCCGTGAATACCTCCAGAACGGATTATGCAGCGGTGTGCTCTCTGTGACCGGAAGAAAATGGGGCGGTGTCTGATAGGCCGAAGCCGAGCTGATGAAAATATATT
>Ga0209703_1000418_pt1 | contig 11816 bp, 8 predicted proteins | sample PPLLak12cMay2015_2_FD_187256 | JGI IMG/M metagenome (GOLD analysis project Ga0209703, IMG submission 187256) | Freshwater sediment microbial communities from Prairie Pothole Lake near Jamestown, North Dakota, USA - PPLs Lake P8 Core (1) Depth... | ecosystem: Environmental > Aquatic > Freshwater >...
CAATTGACCATTAATATAAATTCTCAGATAGACGTTGTCCCTGATCATTACTCCGTGTATCCATTTCCCGGCTTGAACAGGTGCTGTCTGCGTGAAGGAGGCAACCGGGTTGTTCCCTACATTATGGCTCCCGCCTAATAAAGATCCGTCCTGAAGAATTGAAAATCCCTGCTGATAATCTTCTGTTGTAGATCCGATTCCTATTATTTGATATCCATCAGAAGAAGGCAGTGCGTCAATTTTAAACCAAACTGACCAGGTGTACTCATTTAAATTGACAAAACTCTCAGCCGGCAGTGATATACGATTGTCTATGCCATTGAAGTAAAAAGCACTGTTTGAAAATCCACATCTGTCTTTTGTAGCTGTCACCAGATAGAAATTGGCATGGTTATCGTTACCACTTTCATCATCAGCATTACCGTTGAATGGATAGGAGCCAATCAGTCCGATGGTGGGTATCTGGGCAATAACAGATGCTTCAATACCTATAATAGCCATCAATAGTGAAATAATAACCTTCATCTTTATGGTTTGCTCTTTTTTCATTATGAACCTGATCGAACCGGTTTTGTCATTGTCTGTTATTGGTTTTCTGAATTCCAATCAGTCCCAGGTTAACGCCTAGATGGATCTCATGTGAGCCAGCGTTATAAAATGCAATCTTACTGAAAGTGAATTCATAATTATATCCTGCATAGAGCATCTTATACAGCCTTAACCCAAACCGGACATTAACTTTATTCGTTGAACTGTAGGATAGCGCAATCCAGTTAAGTCTATTAATGTAAAGCTTTGTGTGAACATCAACAGAAGGATCCGTTCCGGCCAGTTTCTTTATCATAACGGAGGGTTCGAGAATAAAAGTACCCGTATATTGCAGGAATTTATAACCCCCCATCAAAAAAAAGCTGGGCTGTTCCTGCTTTGCGTCGTGCACATTCCGGATGTCGGGCAACATTTTATTGGCTGAAAGCCCGACAAAGTAATCCTCATGATAAAAATATATCCCAAGGTTGAAGTTAGCCCTGAAAATATTGTCATTCCCGTTTAACAGATAAGGATCATTGGGGTCATCCGGGCTTAACAGGGAGCTGTTGAATGTATGATAGGTGCCCGTGGCTGATAGTCCGAAAGACAGCCTGGAATCTGCATTCAACGGGATATGGTATGCATAGGAAATTAACCCTCCGGTACAAGCCAGGGGGCCGTCGGCATCCCTGAAAATTGAAGCTCCCAGCCCGATACGGCTGCCATGTTTCAAAGGACCCTTATTCACGAAGCCCCTGGGATCATAAAAGCCATATTTTCCCACCCGATAGCATCCTGTCAGCAAGAAGGTCGTTGGTGCATCAGGGAAACCCATCCACTGCCTTCTCACCGAAATATCTCCAGTGGGATAATACTCGGCTCCGGCTGCTGCAGGATTAATGATGGATGGATTAAGATAATAGTTTTCGTAAATCGAGTTTTCCTGCGGTAGCAGTGTTAAACAATGAAACATCAGAAGGCAGAAAGGCCAATATATTTTTCCTTTGCTGAAAATGGTCATGGAATGGTTATGTTATTCAATCAGGATAAACGCTATCCTCCGCTTTTATATGCTGCCTTCGTTAGTTTCATCTGACAACAACGGATAGGAAAGGCCATTCTTAATCCTTCCATGCTATCCGGATATATTTTCTATTCTATTTTTTAAAATATGTATCCCGGTACCAGTTAATGGTTTCTTCAATCCCTTTACGAATGGTGGTTTTTGGTGTCCAGCCCAGTCGCTGGTGGATTTTCTCAATATCTATAGACCGGCGTCGTACATTGTCAATATCCCTTTCCGGTACATACTGTATTTGAATGTCCGGTATTAAATCCCCGACTATGGAAGCCAGCTTGCTTACCGAAGTTTCGGTCGAGGTCCCGATATTAAAAACTTCACCCAGGGCCATGGGATGAATGGCAGCCAGGATGGTGGCCTCAACAGCATCCGTTATAAAGGTGTAATCCCTGGTTTGTTCTCCGTCTCCGAATATCAACAGCGGCTTCTTGTCCAGCGCATTGTGAACAAACTTCCCCAATACTCCGCAATAAGGATTGTTGGGAGTCTGTCCGTACCCATAAACATTGGAATACCGCACTATGGATACAGGCAGCCCGTAATTGCGAAAATAGACCTCAACAAAGTGTTCACCCAGCAGTTTGGTAGCAGAGTAATTGCTGAGGATATTCTTGGAGCTCTCTTCGCGGGAGGGAAGCCGGGTTGAGCTTCCGTATATCGAACAGGAAGAAGTATAAATGAAACGCTCAAAATGCGGTGGTTCATGGTGGCGCAGGAATTCCAGCATTTCCAGGGTGCTCTGTCCATTCACGGCAAGGTGCCCGAAGGGATCGGAACTGGATACGGAAATCTGCTTGCAGGCAAGATGAAAAATGTAATTTGCCTCTGCAAGAAGGGGGGCCATGGCTGATTTGTCGAGGACAGAGAGTTCATAAAACCTGAGCTTTTTGATCAGATCGCCCAGGATGGAAGGATTGCTGTTGGTACAATCATCAACAAGCAGTATTTCACAATTATATTGACTGAGCAGGGTTTTAACCAGATTGTGGCCTACAAACCCCAGTCCGCCGGTTACCAAAACTTTTTTGTTTTTCAGAATATCAAAGTTGACGAGTTTGTTCATGCAGTTCTTTAATTTTTTATTAATTATTCAGGTGTGCATTTGCTCTTTAATAATGGGCAGAAATAGCAGCAATAAAGAAATAATTGCATTTTTTTCATAACAGGTGGTTTTATCTGAAAACTAGTAAATTGCTGTTAAAAATAGAAAATATTTCAAAGCTGGCCATATTTTTAATCTCTAACTCACCAGGAATTTGATTAAAAAATCCTTATGGGTGATGGATTATCAAAAATGGCTGTCGGATGGTTTCGGAAAGTCAGCGCATTTCCTCCTGGCATCAATACTTAAAGGTTTTTTAACAATTTTTGCATACTAACTTTGTCTCCCATGATCTCCGGGAGCTTTTCAATGTCCACCCGGTCTTGTTTTAACGTATCCCGGTAGCGGATAGTTATGGTATTGTCTTCCAGGGTCTGGTGGTCAATGGTTATGCAGAATGGGGTGCCGATGGCATCCTGTCTGCGGTAACGCTTGCCGATGGAATCCTTTTCTTCATACTGGCAGTTGAAGTCGAACTTCATCCGGTCCATGATCTCCCTTGCTTTTTCGGGCAGTCCATCCTTTTTGGTCAGTGGCAATACGGCAAGCTGCACAGGGGCCAGGGCAGGGGGTATCTTCAGCACCACCCGTTCTTCTTTTGCACTTCCTTCCCAGTCGACCTTTTCTTCGGTATAGCTATGGGAGATAATGGTGAAGAACATGCGGTCGAGGCCAATGGAGGTCTCAATCACATAAGGGGTGTAACTTTCACTGGTTTCCTGGTCGAAGTATTGGATTTTCTTTCCTGAGAATTTCTCATGGTTGCCGAGGTCAAAATTGGTACGGGAATGGATGCCTTCCACTTCCTTAAAGCCTATCGGGAACTCAAATTCAATATCGCAGGCTGCATTGGCATAATGGGCCAGCTTGTCATGGTTGTGATACCGGTATTTGTTATCGCCCATCCCCAGGGCTTTATGCCATTTCATGCGTTTTTCCTTCCAGGTTTCATACCATTCTATTTCGGTTCCGGGCTTGATGAAAAACTGCATCTCCATCTGTTCGAACTCGCGCATGCGCAGAATAAACTGGCGGGCCACGATCTCATTCCGGAAAGCTTTCCCTGTCTGGGCAATGCCAAAGGGTATCTTCATCCTGGCGGTTTTCTGCACATTCAGAAAATTCACGAATATGCCCTGAGCTGTTTCCGGACGCAGGTATATGGTGTTGGCTTCCTCGCTCACGGAACCAAGCTGGGTGCTGAACATGAGGTTGAATTTGCGCACTTCCGTCCAGTTTTTGCTTCCGGAAACGGGACAAACAATTTCAGTATCGATAATGATCTGGTAAAGGTCCCTGAGGTCTTCTTTTTCAAGGGCGGTTAAATAACGCCTTTTGATCGCATCATATTTTTGCTGATGCTCAAGCACTCGAGGATGTGTAGTCCTGAACTTCTGCTCATCAAAGGCTTCACCGAATTTCTGCCGGGCCTTTTCAACCTCCTTCCGGATCTTATCCTCAATCTTCTCGAGGTACTCCTCGATAAGCTGGTCAGCACGGTATCGCTTTTTGGAATCCCGGTTATCGATCAGCGGGTCATTGAAAGCAGCCACATGCCCTGAGGCTTCCCATATGCGGGGATGCATGAAAATAGCCGAGTCAATGCCCACGATGTTTTCATTCAGCCTTACCATGGAATCCCACCAGTAGCGGCGGATATTGTTTTTCAGTTCCACGCCGTTCTGGCCATAATCATAAACAGCACTCAGTCCGTCATAGATCTCACTCGACGGAAATATAAAACCATACTCCTTACAATGGGCAATGATCTTTTTAAAGGTGTCTTCCTGTATCATAAATGTGACCTGCTTTAGAATAAGGGGCAAATGTAATGGAAAATCTTTTCAACCCAAAATCGTCATTAACAGATCATTTTTATAATATAATCTACTACAGGAAGGATTTTATTCGTGAGACTCAAATTTCAGGAGTGAACGAACCTGTCTGCCGGACAGGCAGGCTGAAATTTGTTAGTCGAACAATCCCGATGAAGTCGGAGGGTATAATACGCCACAGCTCTGTTGCAGAATTAGTTTCTAAAGCTTGCCTTGGGGTTTCATACCCGTGATTCCTGTGCATATACTGAGGCAATATGATCCAATCAAGTGACCGGTAAGATCAATCGCATTCTTTATAGTATGATGATGGGTCAGGGCAGGTATTTATCGGTTTTTTTTTAACTTTACCTTCTTGCAAAACTGACAATATCCCCAATGCAGAAAGCTATGGAAGAACGATATGATTTTCTGGTGATCGGTTCAGGTCTGGCCGGGTTGACCTATGCCCTAAAAGTGGCCGATAAAGGCAAGGTTGCCATTGTGACCAAAGCAGGGTTGAATGATACCAATACAAGCTATGCGCAGGGCGGGATAGCTGCGGTTACTTATGAGCCCGATAATTTCAGGAAACACATTGATGACACACTCATAGCAGGAGACGGGCTTTGTATTCCAGAGGTCGTAGAGATCGTTGTCAGGGAGGCTCCCGAACAAACAGATCAGTTGATCAAATGGGGTGCTGAATTTGACAAGGAATCCAGCGGGAAATTCAACCTTGCCAGGGAGGGGGGCCACTCCGAAAACCGGATCCTGCATCACAAGGACAATACCGGATTTGAGATTCAGCGGGCGCTGGCAAAGGCCGTGAAAGAACACCCCAACATCAGGATCTTTGAAGGCTTTTTTGCCATCGATATCATCACCCAGCATCATCTGGGCAGACTGGTAAAAAGATATTTTCCCGGCATTGAATGTTACGGTGCCTATGTGCTCGATCTGAAAACAGGCACCATACATACTTTTTTGTCGCGGGTTACCCTGATCGCCACCGGAGGTATCGGCAATCTGTATCATACCACCACCAATCCAAAGAATGCCACCGGTGATGGCATAGCCATGGTCTACCGAGCCAAAGGAATTGTCGATAACATGGAATTTGTCCAGTTTCATCCCACTTCCCTTCATAATCCCGGAGAAAGGCCTTCTTTTCTCATCACGGAAGCAATGCGCGGGCATGGAGCCATATTGCGAAACCACAAAGGGGAGGATTTTATGATACGCTATGACCAGCGTGGTTCACTTGCGCCCAGGGACATTGTAGCCCGTGCCATTGACAATGAAATGAAAACCAGCGGCGATGAATTTGTTTTTCTTGACTGTACCCATCTGAACGGGGATGACCTGAAGAACAGCTTTCCCAATATCAATGAAAAATGCAGGTCCGTCGGTATTGATATAGCCAAAGATATGATCCCTGTCGTTCCTGCTGCCCATTTTCTGTGCGGAGGGATCAAGGTGGACACCCAGGCCTGTTCTTCAATACAACGCCTTTATGCTGCAGGAGAAACCGCTTTTACAGGCCTTCACGGAGCAAACCGGCTTGCCAGCAATTCATTGCTCGAAGCCATGGTATTTGCCAACAGGGCAGCAAAGCATACCTTACAGCATTTTAAGGAATATTCCATACAGGAAGGCATACCCCAATGGAATGACGCCGGAACAACCCACCCCGAAGAGATCGTGTTAATAACGCAGAACTATAAGGAAGTGCAGCAAATATTCAGTTATTATGTGGGGATCGTGAGATCAAATCTGCGTTTAAAGAGGGCTATGGACCGGCTGGAAATAATATTCAACGAAACAGAAGAATTGTACGCCAAATCAAAGCTTTCACAGAAACTTTGTGAATTGCGCAATATGATCAACGCAGGTTATCTGATCATCAAAATGGCCCAGCAACGAAAAGAAAGCAGGGGACTGCATTATACGATCGATTATCCTGCTAAAAATCCAACCAATGCCTATTATCAATGAAAGCATAATGCGACTATGCGATTTGATGTTGTCATAATAGGGAGCGGACTAGGGGGGCTCCTGTGCGCCAATATTTTAAGCAAGGAAGGATTCAGTGTTTGCCTGCTGGAGAAGAACAATAAACTGGGAGGTTCACTGCAGACTTTTGGCAGGAAAGGCTGTATTTTCAACACCGGGTTGAATTACACGGAAAGCCTTGACGATGGCCAGGTGCTTAACCAGTATTTCCGCTATTTTGGATTGCATCAGAACCTTCCCTTTAAAAAGCTTGATGAGAAGGGCTTTGATGTGATCAATTTTCAGGATGGCACCTATAGCCTGGCCATGGGCCATGAAAATTTCCGGGATACCCTGCTGAAATCTTTTCCCCGGGAAAAACCGGGGCTTACCCGGTATCTTGAAAGGATCAGGGAGATATGCATGTCTTTCTCATTGTATAATTTCTCGGACAGATATTCCAGTATTTTCGAGAATGAATCTCTGGGTACCGGTGCCGCAGCATATATACAATCCGTGATATCGGATGAACGGCTCCAACAAGTTATAGCCGGAAATAACCTGCTGTATGCCGGGCACCAAAGCAAAACACCCCTGCTGATCCATGCCCTCATAAGCAATTCATTCATTGAAAGCGCCTGGAGGATTATTGATGGCAGTCATCAACTGGTAAACAGGCTGGCGGATAGTATTATAAACAACGGAGGAAGCATTTTCAAAAATGCAAAGGCGGAAAAGCTGAACTCCCAAAACGATTTATTGCAGTCAGTGGAGCTGGCAAATGGTGAACGGATCGAAGGAAAATACTTCATATCGAACACTCATCCGGAACAGTTGCTATCCATGACCGACTCCCGGAAATTTAATAAAATGTTTGCCTACCGGATCCGCAGCCTGGAAGATACCATCGGGATGTTTTCCCTGTATATTGTTTTTAAGAAAAATACCTTCCCTTACCTGAATTATAACTTTTATCACTATAATCAGGAGAACGTCTGGGTTGCCGGTGATTACGATCCGTTAAAGTGGCCACAGTTTTATGTATTGATGCCTACGGCCACATCGAAATCTGACTCTTATGCTGAAAGCGCTTCTGCCATCACCTATATGGATTATCATGAACTGGCGCAATGGAAAGATACATTTACCGGATACAGGGGAGAAGACTATACCCGGTTCAAAAATGAGAAATCCGGGATCTTGCTGGAAGCGCTGGAAAAGCAATTCCCCGGCATAAGAAGCTGTGTTGACGCCAGCTATTCATCTACTCCCCTGACATGGCGCGATTATACCGGGACAAGGGCAGGCTCGGCCTACGGGATACTGAAAGATTTTAACAGGCCTATTGAGTCATTCATTTTGCCACGGACCAAAATTCCCAACTTGTTTCTGACCGGCCAGAATACCAACGTGCACGGAATTCTGGGTGTAACAATCAGCTCGGTGATAACCTGCGGAGAGATTATCGATATTAATTATCTTATAAAAAAAGTACGCGATGCATAAATCCAACATTCAGGGAAGTTCCAGATGAAATACGATGTGGTAATTATCGGCAGCGGATTAGGAGGGCTTCAATGTGCTTATATTCTCAGCCGTGAGGGTTATAACGTTTGCCTGATCGAAAAAAATCAGCAGCTTGGAGGATGCCTTCAGACTTTCAAACGCGACGGAAGTACCTTTGATACGGGTATGCACTATATAGGAGGTATGGACAAGGGTCAGGTGCTGTACAATTTTTTCAGGTATTTAGGCCTGTCAGACAAGCTTAAACTGATGCGGCTTGATGAAAACGGTTATGATGTTGTAAGGTATCATGACAGGGAATACAAATTTGCAATGGGCTATGAAAGGTTTATTGATACCCTGCTGCAACAATTCCCCGGTGAACTCGAATCCCTCACAAAATATATCAGCAAGCTTAAGGAAATCACCCAAACAGCTAATATTTACAATCTGACGGAGTTAAAAGATGCCAAGCCCGAATATTTTGAATATTACAGCCAGAGCATGGATCATTTTTTGGATTCCATAATCACCAATCCCAACCTAAAGAAAGTCCTGTTAAGCATGTCACCCCTGTATGCCGGAGTAAAAAACCGAACTCCGTTATACATTCCGATGATCATCCACTCAACGTATATCGGGAGCGCTTACCGGTTTATCGACGGGGGGTCACAGATCAGTGATATTCTTTCTGCGTCCATTCTTGAAAACGGGGGTGCTATCTTTACCAAAATGAAAGCTACCCGTTTTCTGTTTGAAAGTGAGAAGATGGCGGCTGTTGAGGTCAACAATTCAGACCGCGTTGAAGGAAAATATTTCATTGCGGATATTCATCCAAAGCGTTTGCTGGAACTTATTGAAGGTCATCAGATAAGGATGAGCTACCGCAGGAGAATAACAGGTAATGAAGAAACTTGCGGTATGTTCTCGTTGTATTTATCACTTCATGAAAATTCATTCAGGTATAGAAATTATAACATATACGATTACGATACAGATGAATTTTGGGAGACCGGAGATTATTCCGTTCAAAACTGGCCGCAGGGCTATATGGTTCATTTTTCGCCCGTATCGAATAATCCGGGATTCACCAATTCGGTTATCGTAAATACCTATATGAAATGGGAGGAGTTAAAGCATTGGGAAAACACAACGGTTGAAAACCGCGGAGCAGATTACAAAGCCTTTAAGCAACAGAAGGCTGAATTATTGCTTGACCGTGTTGAAAAACAGTTGCCGGGATTAAAAAAATCAGTCCGGTCCTGTTATACATCAACGCCATTGACCTACCGTGACTATATCGGGTCCTATGAAGGATCGGTATATGGGATTCAGCGGGATTACCATAACCCGCTAAAAGCCATGATTCTGCCCCGAACTCGTATCCCAAACCTGTTGCTTACGGGCCAGAATATCGGTATTCATGGAGTCATCGGGGTAACAATCGGTTCTGTTGTTACCTGTTCAGAATTGCTGGGGATGAATTATTTAATAACTAAGATTCGAAATGCACAGTAGAAAAGGAAACCGTCGGCACAGAAGGGTAAGATGGCTCCTGATGATAGCGCTGTTAATTGCGGCTCTGCTCGTCTGTTTTTTCATCCTGGTGGTGGATCGCCCGCCAGTAGTCAGGGACTTATCAAGCCTGGACTGGCAACGCGAAAATGTTGGTGAAAACACGTATATCGTGGGCAATAGCTGGCTCCGGAAAAGTGAAAGCGGTTTGTGGGAAATGTATATTGAAGGTGAACCCTTTGAGCGTGGCGTTGCTTTTGGCAAACTGACAAAAGAACTGCTGTATTATCAGGAGACAGCATTTGTGGAACAGATACGGGAACTAGTCCCATCTGAAGGTTATTTGAAATTCCTGAAGTATTTCATTGCCTGGTTTAACCGGAATCTTGATAAAAACATTACCGATGAATACAAGCGTGAAATCTATGGAACATCCTTTTCCTGTTCACCCGAATACGATTTTATCGGATCAGGATACCAGCGTCAGCTGCATTATCATGCCGCACATGACATAGGACATGCTTTGCAGGGGTTGAACATGGTCGGGTGTACATCTTTTTCCTGCTGGAATGGCAAGAGTGCCGATTCCACTCTGCTGATCGGCCGTAATTTTGATTTTTTTGCCGGCCGGAAATTTGCAGAAAACAAAATTGTATGTTTCTATAATCCATCAAACGGGTATAAATTCATGATGGTCAGCTGGGCTGATATGATTGGCGTGGTATCAGGCATGAATGAAAAAGGGCTGACCGTTACCCTCAATGCTGCAAAATCCGCCATTCCCGGCAAGGCCTCAACGCCTGTTACATTGCTGGCACGGGAGATACTTCAGTATGCATCCTCCCTGGATGAGGCCTATGCCATCGCCGGGAAACGAAAATTATTTGTCTCTGAATCACTCCTGGTGGGTTCAGTGAAGGATGGCATATCGGCCATCATTGAAAAATCCCCGCATCAATATGATATAGTTTATCCGTCAGCGGACCAGATCGTGTGCGCCAACCATTTCCAGGGAGATGCCTTCTCGACCGACAAGGCTAATATTGAGAATATAAAGGGATCTGACAGCCGTTACCGGTTTGACCGTATCAATGAATTATTGCAACAGGATAACAGCATTGACGTTTCCGATGCTGTATCCATATTACGTGATCAACTGGGAAAGGGAGGCAGTCTGTTGGGAATAGGTAATCCGCTGGCCGTGAATCAGCTGATCGCTCATCATGCCGTTATTTTTAAACCGGAAAAACAACTGGTCTGGGTTTCCACCCCGCCTTACCAGCTTGGCAAATTCGTAGCCTATGATCTTGAAAAGATCTTTTCCCTGAAAAAGGAACAAATCATGGCTGATCAGGAAATCTATGCCGAAGAACTGACCATTCCTGAAGATACATTCCTTCATTCGGCTGCCTATAAGGCTTTTGTAAAATACCTTGAAATGACTTCAATACTTAAAGCCTGTTCGAGAGAAAAGAGTCCGTTGCCTGCTTCTTTTGAAAACCAATATATTCAAACCAATCCGCAGTTGTACCTGACCTATTTTCATCTTGGAGAGTATTTTCTCAAAATGAAAGATTACGAAAAGGCCTATAAATATTATCAGGCTGCCCTGTCAAAAGAAGTGGCAGGAACGGATCAGCGTAATAAAATACTGCAACTGTCAGGAAAATCATTAAAAAAACCGAAAAATGCCCATACCGGAAATTGAAAAACAAAGTGCAAAAGAGATTGCGTTATTTCAGGAAAAAGCGCTTGAAGGCCTTCTTCAATACCTGAACCATAACTCCGTATTTTACAGGAATCATTTCAAATCAAACGGCATAAACATTGAGAAGATAAGAAGCCTGAGCGACCTTCAGCAGATTCCTCCTACCCGGAAGGAAGATCTGCAGTCCAGGAATGATGATTTTATTTGTGTGAGCCGGGACAACATAATTGACTACATCACCACATCAGGAACCTCGGGAGATCCTGTAACCTTTGCCATGACCGATCATGATCTGGACAGGCTCGCCTATAACGAATACCTTGGCTTCCGCTGTGCCGACTGCACACAAAATGAGATCTTTCAGCTGATGACCACCATTGACCGCCGTTTTATGGCAGGCCTTGCTTATTTTCTCGGCTCCAGAAGACTTAAAGCGGCCATGATACGGGTGGGCAACGGTATTCCTGAACTGCAGTGGGAAAGCATAAAACGCTTTTCCCCCACCGCTTTAATCGCGGTACCTTCATTTCTGCTCAACATCATTGACTATGCTGAAAAAAACGG
>Ga0209703_1000420_pt1 | contig 11807 bp, 8 predicted proteins | sample PPLLak12cMay2015_2_FD_187256 | JGI IMG/M metagenome (GOLD analysis project Ga0209703, IMG submission 187256) | Freshwater sediment microbial communities from Prairie Pothole Lake near Jamestown, North Dakota, USA - PPLs Lake P8 Core (1) Depth... | ecosystem: Environmental > Aquatic > Freshwater >...
CAAGGGTTGCTTCCGAATGTCGCGACAAATGACGTATCTCCTTGCAGGTCAATAGGATACAGCAGTTCTTAGCCTCGTGTTCTGTACAGATTCTTATGAGGAACCCAGAAAAGACTTATGAGCATGACAACAAATATCCCGCAACCACAAAATCTGCTTGAACCGTTTGGTAAAAGTCGTATAATAAAATCGCTATGGCAAGATTCCCAAAAAAAGAGGCTGAAATTGCTGAATTAGCTGAACGGCTATATCGGGGACTGTTGGACAACAACCCCATTTATCCGCAGCCACCAGTTCACCCAATACTGATAAGAATGAGAAAACTGACTTACCAGTCCCGGCACAATAATTTTATGGCCGCCAACGCAGCCGCCGAGCAATCAATCACCGACAAAGATACAGCGATTGAAGAACTCATCGATGCTCTAAAAAGCGACATCCGCTATGCCGAGAACACAGTCAACTTCGACGATGACAAGTTAAAGCTAATCGGCTGGTCGGGTAAGGAGACCCCGACCGCGCTTGCCCCGCCCGGAGAGGTGCGCCAACTCGAAGCGTCCAAACAGGGCGATGGCTGGGTGTTCCTCGACTGGAAAGCCCCTGCCGACGGCGGCAGGGTAAGTGCTTATAAGATTCAGCGCCGCCAGCGACCCGAAGGTGCGTGGCAGGAAGTTGGGACGGCAATCGAGACAGAATCAACTTTGGTTGAACAGTCTAAGGCTGTGGAACTCGAATATCGCGTTATAGCAATCAATAAAGCAGGCGTTGGTTCGCCTTCTAATACGGTAATGGTGGTGTTGTAAATTTAGCCACAGAGTTTTTTGACAGGATAACAGGATATAAAAGTCGGCTTGCATCAAGGCGTTGTGAGGTTACATTGTAGCATTGTGGCTTTACATTGTGGCGTTGTAAGGTTACAATTAGGCGTTGTCGGCTTACATCGTGGCATTGTTGGCTTACATTGAGGCGTTGTAAACGGGCAAATAGGCGGGTAAGTCGTTTATTTTAAGGCAGTTAGGCGCAAAATGATGTTTTCAGGCAAAGAAACAGCGTGTTATCTGGAAGCAAAACCCGAATGCGGGTTTATCTGGAAATCATATAAACAGTCGTTATGCACTTTTGGGAAAGGATGTGATTCGGATGCCAAGGCGAGATAGCAAAGGCCCCCCAACTGGGGCGAAGGGTCCTCACGATGGTCGAGGCAGTGGTAAAGGCAAAGGCCGAGCAACGGGCAAGGGTGTTGGTCGGCGCAAGGGCGGTAAGAAAGGCCCCTGCAAGTAAAGCCGTGCGCACTGCGAGGTTCCAACCCTTCCGATAACAAAAGGATGAATGGTGACTGGGGTACACTCGCTGTGCTCGTGACCCTAGCGCTTTATCCCTGCCGTTCGACGGTGGAAATGGCAATAGAAAAAAACGAAGCAACCGCTATGTAATGGCTTGGCCATCCTGTGGAAAGAAAAATACAGGAAAAGTGTAACCACCAAAAGATACGGGTAAGGATTGATGAGTGAACGGGTTGTAGTCAGGCCGGTGGCATCGTGGCGGGAGCGCTGGCGTTTTCAGCGCCTGCCCTGGTCCATCTACGCCGGTGACCGCAACTGGGTGCCGCCTGTTCTTTCGCAGGAACGTGAACTGCTGGGTTGGGGACATCACCCCTTCTTCGACAATGCCGAGATAGTGACACTGTTGGCCGAGCGCGATGGTCGAGCGGTCGGACGGCTGGCTGTTTTGATAAATTATGTGCACAACCGAAAGTACAACGAACAGCGAGGGTTCTTCGGATTCTTCGAGTGCATAGACGATGCGGCTGTTGCCGAAGGATTATTCGAAGCCGGTCAGGATTGGCTGCGCCTCCGAGGGATGACGGCGGTGCGAGGGCCGGTCAATCCATCTCTAAATTACACATGCGGCCTACTCATTGATGGTTTCGATTGTCCCCCTTGCTTCCTGATGACCTACAATCGGCCCTACTACGGCGCACTGCTGGAAGCCTGCGGGTTCGCAAAGGCACAGGATATGTATGCCTACGAAATGGACAAAAATATGCTGCAGGTTATGGTCAACCGCTATAAGCCGGCGGTACTGTCAATGCTTGATCGGCCCGATCTGGTAATCCGGTCGATGAATCCGAAGAGACTACAGCAGGAAATAGAGATATACCTCGACATCTACAACAGCTCGCTGGACGGCACGTGGGGTTTCACACCCTTGCAGCCGCGAGAGGCACGCCATATTGCCGTTGAACTTGGGCGCCTCATCGTGCCGCAGTTCACCGCTTTAGCCGAGATCGACGGTCAGCCTATAGGCGCGTTGTTCGCTCTGCTCGACTACAATCAGATTTTCGGCAAGCTTAACGGCAGGCTATTTCCATTCGGCCTGGTACGTCTGATGACCGGACGACGGAAAATCACTGCGGTTCGCGCCATGGCGATGACGATGGTGCCAGGCTACCAGAATGCAGGGCTTAGTGTGGTACTAATCGACAACCTGACGGGGCCGGCGGCGAAGTGGGGCATCCAGCGTTGGGAATTATCGTGGGTGCTCGAGAGCAATAGCCGTTCATGCGGCAGCCTGGAACGCGCCGGTATGAAAAGAACAAAGACCTATCGGATTTACGACAAAGCTCTGTGACATCGGACGGGACGCGTTACGACTTAACCAGTGTGGATCGCTGGCGGTGGATGCGTAAACGTCGGATGCCGCGACCCATCGCCTCCCACGGACTAAACTTGAGCGTACCCCAGAGGCTGAGCATGGCATGAAGCGGACGCAGCGACGCCTTCGGCCAGACGCTGCAGTAAAAGTTTTCACATTGGGGCCGGAAACGAGTCTTGAAGTGATAGATGCCCGGTGTATCAAGGATGAAATTTAGATAGTGGTGCGTGATCCGGATATAGGTGTGGATCAGCCAACTATCGCCAGGCCGTCGCTGGTCACAGTGGGCAGCGGGCATAAAGCACAGCGATACCTCCTCAACGCCTTCGCCCATGAAGGTTTGCATTGCTTGGCGCATCAAAAACGGCACCGTGCCCCGCACGGCATCCTGCCGCGAACGGTACATCTCGATTGCCCACGCCGCTCCGTCGCGATAAGGTGCGCACACGATAAACCCGTCCACGCGGCCAGCCCCTCCGTCAGCTATTGCGGCGAACACCCGCCGTCGGTACAGACGATCAGGGTCAAATCGGCTGACGAAGTAACGCATCGTATGGCCGTGTGGTGTGCGGTCGAGGAATTGTTTGGAGATATCCGCAAGCTCTGAGATGCGATGGGCCCAAGGGCCGGTCGTTATCGCCGGGCCACCGATCTCCTGGCACACCAAGCCTTGCCGTTGACAGTAATTGGTCTGTCGTCGCACCCACTCGTAGGCCTTTCCCTCCCACGTGCAGTGACGTAAGTCGATGAGGGCGTCCTCGCCGATTTTGGTGGACTGGAACGCGTATCGGTCGAACAATGGCAAGTCGTGTTCGGGCACAAGCCCGAAGCTGGCCGTCCATCCGTGTTGGCGACAGTGATCCATGAACTCGGTCAGTAACGATTCTCTGGCCTCGTCGGGTCCAATCAGTCCGCCGATGACCACAGCCTGCAACCCTTGTAACACAAAGCCCAGTACAGCGCGACCGCCAGAGGCCCAGAAATACTTGCGATCCAAATCCATAACAAGATATGAATCATAGGACCGGCCAAAGCGATAAGCCATCGCCTCCAGGCGTGCGATCGACGCAGCATCCATCGTGGCGAAACATTCAATCAGTATGGGTGTACATGGTTCAGTCATGGCAACATCCTGTCATTTCTTTGGCTGTTTCGTGCAGGCGATCAGCCAGGGTGGCCGCTGGCGACCAGCCAAGATGCGTACGAGCTTTAGCCGATGAGCATGTCCATGACCCGGCCAGGGCTTCAGCGATTTTGTCGCTGTTCACCCAACAGGGACACCGCCGAATCCGCCCTATCGCGTCACCGCAGAGCCCGACCAGTTTCACCAGTGGCCTGGGTAGGTGTATCACGGTTGCACGCTTCTTTCCCAATGCCGCGGCCATTGCCTGTCCGAGTTCGGCGTATGTCGGATAGTCATCCGCTGCCATGAAGTAGATGCCTTGCCCAGGCGATCCATTGTGGCGCAGACGCTCGCCTTTCTCGGCTGCAAGGAGCAGACCCTCGACCAAGTCGGCTACGTGGATCAGCGAGAAGCATTGCTCACCCTGACCAGGTACAGCATGAATACCACAGCGAGCGATTGGCCGGAACATTTCAAGCATGCCGCTGTCGCCGGGACCAAAAACTATAGGCGGACGCACGATACTGATAGGCACTACTCCGGCATACCTGGCGGCAGCCTGTTCTCCAGCAAGCTTGCTGCGACCGTAAGCTGAAACAGGTGTCGGCGCATCGCTTTCTATACGAGGTCGGCCAACGGCGCAAGGCCCTGCTGCAGCCAGCGAGGATACCACTACTAACACCGGCTTGTCAGTGCGGTCAGCGCAGGCGGCAACGACGGATTCGACACAACCTGCGTTCACACGCAGGAAATCGTCTGTCCGCAGCGCCTTCGTCAGCCCGGCCAGGTGGAACACAATACCAGCCTGCGACACCGCTAGTGCCCGTTCAATGCTGATCAAATCGGTCACATCCCCAGTGACCACCTGAGCGCCATCCGACATCAGTTCATCGACGCACGAAGTGGCTCGCACCAGACATGACACCCGGTCGCAGCGCTCGACCAACCGTCGCACCAGGTGCCGCCCGATGAAGCCGTTGGCCCCTGTCACCAGCACAGGTTGTGGAGCTATATTGTTCATAGTCATATTTCAATGGTTCACTATGAATTGGACATTTATCCCAATTATGTTCGGCACGAAATTTGCAATTTGCAATTTAATACAATATTCATGTCCTCAATTGTATTATATAAGGTGCTCAAACATGCGGCAACTTGTTTTTGTGTAGTACAAACCGCAGCTGCGGTTACCCATGAAAATTCCCACCTATGGAGTTAAAACGGTGTCAAGTATTAGAGCATGGTGAGCAGAAGCAGTATAGTTATGAAAGAGACTAGTACATTGTCCTAGGGAAAAAGTTGGGGCGCTGGTGGAATGCCCAGCGTGGCATAAGCGGAGTCGCAGCGCGTTAGAGCCTAGCATGCCCACGCGAGCGTGGGCATGGCACCCGACAATTTAGCATGGATAGAATACTACCCCAAGTTACGCAGTTAGAAGGTCGAAACGGCCTTTGTGATAGGTAGTATCAAGAATCTTTCGCACATTTTTTCTGGTAGTCTTTCATCTGGTCTTATCTTCCATACCTTGGCCCACTAGGAGGCCGCGAGTTATCGGGCTTACGCGGTGCTTTTTTCCTTGCTGGACCGATCTCTTTCAAGAGCATAAAGGTGAGCCATGTCCATATAGCGACGATTACTCCACTTGGTACCGGCAATGTACCTCAGTCGAGCTGTAGTTAACATCAACGCTGAATGACCACAGTCAGGATAAAACTCAGCCAAAGATTCCACCAAACCAAGGCATCTGTCCGAAACAAACAAACGCACTCCTTTGAGCCCTCGCTTCTTCAAATCACTCAAAAAAACACCCCAACCGGCCTTGTCCTCTTGGGCATCTTCAAGTTTACCTCGCCGGCAGGGGCGGTCTGAACATTGTAAATCTGTGCGGCCGAAACTCCGTTCAGATTCGCCCAGATACTCACGGCAAAAAAATCGACCTGACCGCGTTGGCCCAAAGACTCAAAGAAACCGGCAAGGTTATCCAAAGCGAATTTATACTGCGGCTTAACCTGCCCGACCACCCAATCACCATCTTCCCCGACGCCCGGGCCATCATAAAAGGCACTAACAATATCGACGAAGCCCGCAGCCTTTACGACAAATACATCGGCCATTAACCCTTCTGTCACTTCGCACCTTATTCTTTTCTGGAGTAACCCTGACCGCCCAAATTTTTTTTGTCAACTTATTGACGGTCTTTTCCTAAGCACTTATAATGCATCATTCGATAATACCAGTGAGTAGTGAGTCCTGATCCCCGATAGCTCAATTGGTAGAGCGAGCGGCTGTTAACCGCTAGGTTTCTGGTTCGAGTCCAGATCGGGGAGCTTGATTGAAAACGGCGAACTTCTCCGCCGATCCAGTTAACGGAAAGCCCCGGAGCGTGAGCTGCCGGGGCTTTTTCGTAACCCGTTGGAACCAAAGGGTTATGGCCGAACGTGAACGACAACCCGACTCTCTGTTTCGCACCGTCCCCGCGACGTTGCGGCAGGGAACGTACACGTTCCGCCCCGGCACCCAAGAGCAACGGGCCGAACTCTCTGACTCTCTCGTAAACAGCGGTCGCCCAGTTAACAGACCCGTTCGTCTCGGACCATACCGCCATTTCGAACTCGCGACGGGTAAAGTAAGAGAAGGACGAAGGTATATCAGTCGGAACGGATAGAAAGGAGCCGATCATGGACTTGGGCATGGATATGTGGAAGTACTATGGCATCACCCACACTGACCACACGGTCATGAATCCCTTGAGCCTGGAAAAAACCCGGGAGCTCGTGGGTCTCTTGCGGCTGCCGGACGGCGGGCACGTCTTGGATGTGGCCTGCGGCAAAGCTGAGTTACTCTGCCTCATCGCCGAGGCGTACGGCGTGATGGCCACAGGCATCGACCTTTCCCCCTACACCATCAAGGCGGCCCGCAAGAACGTGGAAATCCGGGGCCTGACCGACCGCATCGAGTTGCTCCACACGGACGGCGGCAAGTACGAGCCGAATACGCCAGAGAGTCTGGACCTGGCTTCCTGCATCGGTGCCTCCTGGGTGTACCAGAATCACAGGGGCACGCTGGAGGCCCTGACGAAGATGACTCGGCCCGGCGGCCTGGTGCTCGTAGGCGAGCCGTTCTGGATGACCGATCCCGACCCGGAATACCTGAAGCTCACGGGTGATGATCCAAACCTGTGGGGTTCCCATGCCGGGAACGTGACCATTGGTGAGGATGTAGGCCTTGCTCTCCTCTATACTCTGGTAGCCAACCTGGACGATTGGGACCGCTACGAGGGGCTCCAATGGCAGGCTGCGGAGCGATATGCCGCCGACCATCCAGACGATCACGACGTGGAGGCCCTGCTCCGCAGCACCCGCAGGAGTCGCGACGCCTATCTCCGCTGGGGCCGTAACTGCCTGGGCTGGGCTATGTACTTCTTTCAGAAGCCCTGAAACCAGGAGCTTCTTTCAACCAGTCGAGCAATACGGCTGGTTCAGTTAACACAAACGCTCGACCAGGAAACTGGCCGGGCGTTTCACCACGTCGCGGCCGTGAACCTACACGTTCCGTCCCGCACGCCGAGAGCAACGGCCCAAATTCTCCGACTCTCTCGTAAACAGCCCTCGCCCAGTTAACAGACCCGTTCGTCTCGGACCCTACCGCCAGGCTCGCCGGTGGTGTCAGGTGCCACTCTTCAGCACTGCCGACGCCTCGAAGACGCGTCCACGCCTCACGCGTCGCACCATGAACTCCATCCCGTCATGCCGCAACACCTGGCCGGGCTTGGGCGGCTGGCCCAATGCTCGCTCCAACCACGCAGCCAGCGTTCCGCCAGCGGCCATTGGCTGACCGCCGAGTTTGGCGGCAACTTCGCTTGTCGGCACGCCGCCGCCGAACATCCAGGTGCCGCCGCTGAGCGAATGGACATGGCGCGGCAACCTGTCGAACTCGTCCTCCAGTTCACCGACCATCTCCTCAATGAGGTCTTCCAAGGTGATCAGGCCCAGTGAACGCCCCTCACCATCACGCACGATGGCCATGTGCTCATGCTGGTCGATGAAGGTCTTGAGCAGGTCCGAAGCGGAACTGCTCGGGTCCACGAAGTGGACCGGCCGGATGATACCCTTCAAGCTTGGATCGCTCGGGTTGGTGCTCATATAGTAGATCATCTCTTTGAAGTTGATGTAACCAAGCACGCGGGTGCGGTCGTCGCACTCGCAGACCGGGAAGCGTGTGTGAGCGTCGATGTGGGCCGCGATGAGTGCCTGATTCAGAGTCTGAGCGGTGGAGAGCATCGAGACCTGCTCGATGGGGATCATCACCTGCCGGACGCTGGTCTGGGATAGCTTGGCGGCGCGGTTGATGATCCGTTCCTGGTGCGGTCCGATGTGCTTGGACAGCCGCGCCATCATCGCCAGGGAGGTGATCTCCTCGAGTGTGGCGGGTGGTCGCTTCTCGGTGCGTCGGCCCTCGAATGGACGATTCAGCAGGTGCAAGACGTGAATCACCGGAGTCAAGACGCGGATGGCCAGGAACAAGGGCCGGGCGATCCATATCGCAATCGTACGGTTGAAGTAGACGCCTAGGGTCTTGGGCAAAATCTCGGTGTACTGGAGCATGGCAAACGTGAACAGAATCGAGAACAGCCATATCCACTGGTCACCGAACAGCTCGTCGAACTGCGAGCCAGCGACCGCTGCGCCAATCGTGTGTGCGGCTGTGTTCAGAATGAGGATCACCGCAATAGGGCGTTCAATGTTGGTCTTGAACCCGCGCCAGATTGTCCCGATTTGGGGGTGACGCGTTGACAGGTCCGCGACCTGGCTTGGCGTGAGGCTCAGGAGCGCCGCCTCCATCAGCGAACAGATAAATGATATGCAGAGCGCGACAGCGACGCTGACGACAAAAATGGTCACCTTGTAAGCACCTCCAACATAGGCAGTCGGTCAGGACATCCAGTCCCCCGTTCCTGCCGCCGACATCGGAGAGTGCGTTCCGTTTGCCTGATGGATGATCGGCAGAGGGGGTGCCCGCAACGCTGCGGGGCAAGACGCAACCACACCAACTGTCGATCCGGCCTGTGGCCGGTCAACCGCACAATGCCGGTTGGTGAGTGTATGCATTCGATCATGACGGCGTATTCTATCGGTTTGGGCCGATGTCCGCCAGTGGAAACGGCCTCGGCTCCACGTTGGTTAACAGCCGGTTCCTCTCGGACCCTACCGCCACTTCGAACTCGCGACGGGTAATTGATTGATAGGCACCCAGCCAGACAGCGAGCCGGTCGCCAGGCGAAGGCCGTTGTGGGGGCTTCGCGTTGCTACCCTCGCTCAAGCCGGACCGGAGGGCCGGAAGAAGGGGGTTGTTTCCGCCTGCTTTCGCGGCGGTGCCACGAGATTTCATCCTTTCAATCAATGTTCTTATCATGGTTTCTCTCTCTTTCTTCAACAGGCTCTTCATTCCCTCACATTGCTATTTGGTGGCTTTTTCAAGCATAATGTAATCCAGATTGACGCCCACATCGCCGCTGTCATTCTGCAGCTTGAGTGTTGCGCCGTCAGGCACCGCCATGTTGACCACTGCATCCGCGTATGCTCCATTGCCATACCATGCGCCTGTGGAGCGAACGGTGATGTCGGTTGCGTGTGCGCCGTTAATGTAGACACTGCAGGTCCCGTTGTTGACGGTTGCATACCGGATGGTCAGGCGTGTTGCCGCCGCCAGGCCTTTGAATTCCAATGCTGCATTGGTGGTGTGCAGGTAGGCCACACTATAGCCGCCAGAGGCAAAGGGGTCGCTATAGTCCCCCGCGCCATTCAACTTCGTGCCGAGTTCAGCTTCAATCTTGCCGGACAGGTAGAGCGGGTTGGGATCGGTTGAAAGTTTGAATTCGCGCAAACACCACGCATAGACAGCGCCCGGAAAACTGGACGGCGTATACCACCAGTAATTGGCCGAGAAACTCAACCACATGGTCAGTCCGTCAGCCGATATGAACTTCGATGGGATGTTCAGGAAATACGCCCGGACGCCGAACGAGGGCAAGTACTGAACCAGCCTGAAAGGACCGGTGATTGCATCAGACTCAAGCAGCATGCCGTCCATGATATCCTTGTTGCCGGTAACCACGCGGCTCATCACCATCATATACTTGCCCAGCGCGGCGTTGTACGTCATGGAAACATTGCCCAGTCGCTGGCGCCAATGAGCAATGGCCTGAATGTTGCCGTAAACATCCGCAAGGTTGTTCCTGTCCCAGTTCATCCAGGTGCCATTGCGGGCATAGTATTGCCAATTGGTATGGGTGTTCATATAAGCCGCGTTCTCCGCGGCATTGGTGCCATCCGGCATCAGGATACGAATGAGGTAGATGTTGTCGCCCTGAATCCAACTGTTGTGAGCGGCAATCTGGACGCCGGGATCCGCTCCGTGCCCGACCATGTATGCGAACTTCCTGCCCGTCCGGCCGTCCACGGGAGCATGTTGCATATTTTTGCCAAAATCGACAAAATGAGGTGCGCCGATCATGATCTCTTTTCCGCCTGCGCCAGCGTCGTGGTGGGGTTCCAAGAGTGTGATGGCAGGGTCGGTCGGATCCGTCCACTTCACGCCTTTGTCGGTCGAATACCTGAAGCCAACCCAGGGCTCGAGCACGCCCCAGTCCGGCATGTCCTGCGGCGCGTCGGGATCTGTCCAGGTAAGCAAATAGGTGCTATAGTACCAAATCCCATTGTACATCAACGAGCCGCACGGGTAGCGCCCGTGCCCCGCGTCGCTTGACACGACTTTCGGCAGGTTGCTTATGCTCAGGTAAAGAGGATCGCTGCCCTCTGCCTTGCACTGCCCCGGATTCGGACTCGCCGTCGAGTAGTCACCTATGGAGCCGTCTGTCCATGGACTATACAGCACATCATCGTCCCCCCACGTGGGATAGAATGTGTCAGCGGCAGTGTAGGTAGCCCACCGGCCGGTAAACTGGAGACGCCGGTAGGATGATGCCGCAAACGGGCAGCCCGTGGGACATGTCGTGTCCCACGTGAAATACTGGTAGTTGGTGCCGCGTCCAAACAAGTAGGGTACTTCGCTGTGTGCAGGCAGTGCATGTTTGCCATTCTCCAACAGCTTCTTCATCCCTTCGCCCAGCGCATCGCCAATCAGAAAGTAACTCTCCGCGTTGGCGAACCAATGATGTCCATGGGTCGGACAGGGGGACAGCTCAGCAGGCCGGGCAAAGTCGGTGGTCTTTATGAATAAAGCATTCTTGATCTGCTTTGTTCCTTCTTCCTGCGCCTTTCTGAACTCAAACATATCGCCGCTGGTCACCGGTCCGCCATTGCCCAGTTCGCCCACCACCACTGGCATGTTCGGCACATTGAATTCCTCGCGAAGATCTTTTACCAGGTTGACGAGATTCTGCGCATACTCAGCAATCGCTGGTTTTTCACACATATCGTTCCAGCCCTGCTGCCAGTAAAAACCCGCTATTTCGTATTTCTGATCACCAAGCTCAGCCAGGGCGGCGCGGATTTCTTCAACCATTTTGGTGTAGCAGGGACCGACCGTGCCACCCGAACTTGGCGGTCTGAAATCCGCATACAGGCTCTTGCCGCCCCACGCAGTCTTGATCAACAGCACCGGCTCTTGGTAGAAGTCGCCCAGGACAAAACCGAACCCAAGCTCGGGTCCCATGTGCCTTCTCGATCCGTCTGCACCATAACCGGTGTAGCCCACCGTGAGGCCACCCTTCAGAACCTTGTCGCCAACCTTGAATGATATCTGCACATCATCCCGGACGACCCATTCCCCTTTTTCGTTCTTGAGCTTCTTCATCTTTTCGGCGCTCTTCGAATTCGCCATCGACCAGACCAGGTTGCCCTTGCCGCCATTGTAATCATGATCAACCGAGCCCTGACCTTCCATGTTCGACTGACCGGCGAGGATGAAAACCTTCACCGGCCCCTTCAACTCCTGCCGCGGCTTGCCTGCCTCAGCCTGCTGGGCCATCACCGTACTCACCGCCAATGACATGGCAACCACTGCGCCT
>Ga0209703_1000421_pt1 | contig 11768 bp, 10 predicted proteins | sample PPLLak12cMay2015_2_FD_187256 | JGI IMG/M metagenome (GOLD analysis project Ga0209703, IMG submission 187256) | Freshwater sediment microbial communities from Prairie Pothole Lake near Jamestown, North Dakota, USA - PPLs Lake P8 Core (1) Depth... | ecosystem: Environmental > Aquatic > Freshwater...
GAACTGGAGGTCGCCCGAGCCGCGCGAGAGGCTGGAGTGAGGGTCGTCGGTCCGAACTGCCTGGGCCCATACACACCTAGCGTAGGGTTGTCCTACACCGTTGATTTCCCCAGGGAGAGCGGCGGTGCGGCCTTCATATGCCAGAGCGGCGGCAATTCCGTCAGCACTACCCGGGAAGCGGCTGCCAGAGGGGTTCGCTTCAGCAAGGTCATCTCCTATGGCAATGCCTGCAACATCAATGAGTGTGACCTGCTGGAGTATCTCGACCAGGATGACGAAACCAAGATAGTCGCTATCTACATCGAAGGGGTCAGGGACGGGCCGCGCTTCCACCGCACGCTGGCGAAGCTGTGCGAGAGAAAGCCGGTGGTCATTCTGAAGGGGGGATTCACTCAGGCGGGAGCGAAAGCCGCCGCCTCGCACACCGGATCACTGGCAGGTTCGGATTTGGTCCTGGATGGGCTCCTGAAGCAGGCCGGAGCCATCCGTGTCGACACCCTGGAGGAGCTGGTTGACGTGCTGGTCACGCTGTACTTACTTCCCACACCCCAGGGACGAAGGCTGAGTATCGTTGGAGCTGGAGGAGGGTCCACCGTCCTGGCCACTGACGACTGGGCCAGGAATGGGTTCGTCCTGCCTAAGCTGCCTCCGGCCATCTATGAGGAACTTCGACGGGTGATTCCCAACGAAGCAGGCCTGATCCTGCAGAATCCCGCTGATCTCTCCATGTTCGCCTTCGGCGAGAACGCCGAGTTCTTCCTGACGACACTCGTGAACCGTGAGAACTTCGCCGATCTGACAGTGTTCCACCAGGGCTTCGGACAGTCTGGCTGGGTCCCCTCGGACACGACCGAGGCTCTACTCGACAACGCGATCAACGCGTATCTCAAGGTCAAGAGCAAGACCGACAGGCCGCTGCTGCTCGTGTTGCAGCATCTCATCTCCGGTTGGGACTGGCAGAAGGGCGTGGAAGATGTGCAGAAGCGCTGCACTGCCGCCGGAATCCCTGTCTACCATTCCATGTTCGGCGCCGCGAAAGCCGTAGACACAGTCCTGCGGTACCACGAAAGGCGGCGGAAGACGTCCGACTAGCAGTTGTCGGCTTCGCCTACTTCTCTGTCCAGAACTCCCACTTGCAGGCGATGTCCTGAGGGGTCTTGCGCGGCGCGTACTTCAGCCCTTTGCACCTGATCTTGGGATTGATTATCCGGGCATATTCCTTGAAGCAACGCTCCTCCACGCCATTGACCCCACAACAGCATTGGATGCTCTCATCCAGCCCATGCCTCTCGAAGTAGGCCAGGGTGGGGCAAGCGGTGAAGGTGACAATGACGTGGTCCTTGCTCTTGACATCATAGTCGACCTTGTATAGCACTCCGTGGTTGCCATCCGGGACCATCTGGAATACCTTCAGCATGGAGACTACATCTTTTCCGCGGATGTTCATCGCCTCCGCAATGAGGGGATACTCGAACACCTGCGCCATCGGCTTGTAGACTTCATAGTCGAATTCGAAAGCCTCTTTGAGGCTCATCCGCTTCCTGTTGATGGTGTTGACCATCCCTATGTACCCGACGTAGATCCTGGTATAGGCCGAGATGAGTTTCACCAGCGCCTCTTTCGAGAAGTCCTCGAACTTCAAGTCCGGCTTCAGGTCACCACTGTAATCTTGCAGATCCTTCACTATTGCCTCCTTTAGTCAATCTCCAAGGCTTCCCACGGTGAGCACTTTTCTACCTTTGCCGTCCCGGGACCGCCTTCGTTCCCAATCGTTCTTGGCAGATCATATGATGGGTATCGGAAGCCGGTCAAACACGGTCCGAAGCCACTACCATCAGTACCAGGCATCCGAATCGAAATCCAGTGAATGTCACAGTGCTTCATCTACCCAGGCATACAGTGTCTTCAGGCTTTCCACAGCTTCCCAGGAGTTCACGCCGCAGGCCGAAGAAAGTACGAACCCGCCGCATTGCGCCCGCGCCCGCAGTTCTCCAAGGAGAGTCTCCCTTTCAGCGGAGGTCAGTGGGGCAGGTCCGAGAAGCTCAGCCCGTATTCCGGTCATGAAAGTGAGCCGGGAGCCGTACGTCTTCTTGAGGTAGGCGAGATCCAGGCACTCCGGCTCGCAGCCCGCCAGTCCCTCAAAGCCGCAGGATATGAGGTCGGGAATCAGAAGAGCAATGTCGCCGTCAGAATGGAACAGGGCATAGGCACCCCCGCTATGAATGCGATCGACCAGCCTGGAATAGAGAGGGAATAGGCGTTTTCTAAGTGCCTGTGGGCTGGCATAGGTGGAGCGTTGATAGGCAATGTCATCGGCTATCACCACGGCATTGACGCCTCGCTCAACTGATGCCCTGATCGCATTCTCGATGGCAGCGACCCGTTCTTTCAGATAAGCGGACCTTGAATCTCCCGAAAGAGCAGCCAAGGAGGGAAGGTGCCCCAGTTTCTCCGCTGCTTGTTGAAACGGGCCGTCTATGACAACGCAGGTGAAAAGACCACTGGTGGACACCGCCTCTCCCACTTCATCCAGGCTGAAGCGCCGATAGTCGGCTTGCATCTGGCACGGCATCTCGATGGGGAGGGAGAGGAAGTCCATCTCCAGTTCTCGGCAGAACTCGGTGTGCGTCCGGAGGTTGTCCTCGCCGCGAAACATGCTGCGAAAGACGTCACTCCCCAGCCAGAGCTCTCCCCGAGGGACACGATCCTGACCTTGATGGGCCAAGGCGGCCCTCATTCGCTCAACAGCAGTCATACGGCTTGCGTCTCTCATCCGACTGCCCAGAGGCTCCTGGGTACTCATCGATCGGGCAATTCATGCGAAGCCCGCGGCCGAACACGCTCCCGGGCAAGAATAGGATGCGTCTCAGGTGAAGCGGGTGGAAGCTATGAACATGCTTTCGAAATCGGGGTCCGTAGTCAGTTCCACGTACTTCACGGTGCGGGCTATCCTGGCCGCCTCCATCCGCATGGCCTTGCTCAGCAGCGCCATGCGGGCTCCGTATCCCGCCGCATTGCCCACCGCCTTCACATTCTCCAAGTCGCATCGAGGGAACAGCCCTATCGCCATCGCTGACTCCGGATCTACATAGCTGCCGAAGGCGCCTGCGAGGATAACCCTGTCAACCTTCTCCACACCGAGGCGCTTCATCAGTATGCTGGCCCCGGTGTATATGGCAGCCTTGGCCAGTTGCACCTCCCTGATGTCCTTCTGAGTGATCACAATGTCTCTGCCGGTCGCGGTCTTGTCAGCACGTTCGAGCACGAACTCGGGACCATCCTCCCCGCTGCGCACGCAACGCGCATCGGCGTTCATCCGGCCATCGCCCGATAGAATCCCGCATTTGACCATCTGGGCCACGGCCTCGATGATGCCCGAGCCACAGATGCCCTGTGGCCTGATCCCGCCGATAGTGCGATAGCTGACCTCGCGTGTCCCGGGATTGATTCTGACACCGGCGATGGCTCCGGTGGCCGCCATCATGCCACATTTGATATGTGCGCCTTCGAAAGCGGGTCCGGCTGCTGCCGAGCAACACATCAGACCCGCATCTTTGTCCCCCAGCACGATCTCACCATTGGTTCCGATATCGATGACCAGAGTCAGCCCCGGGTATTGCTGCGGCTGCGTGGCAATCAGAACCCCAACGTTGTCAGCCCCGACAAACCCTGCCTCGATGGGAAGAATATGGACATTGGCACATTGGTTGACCACCAGCATGAGGTCCCTGGCCTTCAAGTCACACGGTTCCTGCATGATGGGAACGAAGGGCGCTCTGGCCAGAGACTCGGTGTTCAGCCCCAGGAAAAGGTGGTGCATGGCTGTGTTCCCCACCAGAGTCATCTCCACGACCTTCGACGGCGCCATGCCAGCCTCGGCGCAAGCCTTCTGTATAATCGCGTTCAGCCCGTCGACAATACTCCGGCGGATCCTCCGGCGGTTCTCGTCGTCCTTCGTGGCATAGACAATGCGGGTCATCACGTCGGCACCGTAGGCAATCTGGGGATTGGTCATTGATTCGATGGCGAGCGTCTGCCCGGTGCGCATGCTCATCAGATAGCCGACCACGGTGGTGGTTCCGATGTCCACCGCCATCCCATAGCTGTCGTTCACGTAGCCCTGCTCGACATCCAGCACCTGTTTGCTGTCCCAAACGGTGACGGTGACGTCCCATGCCGCTTCACGAAGCACTTCTGGCAGCTTCTGCAACACCGGCTGGTCTATCTCCAGTCCCTTTAGGTGATACACTTCCACCAACTCGTTCAGCAGGCGTTGGGCGTCTCCGGTGGGATCCTCCGCGTTGGGCGCCGTCATAGCGACGTGGTACTTCCTGACGACAGGGCTCAACTCAAAAGGAATCCCTTCCCCTTCAGCCACGACGATGGCCTCGTCAGCCAGACTCTCTCTGGGCACCATAACCGACAGAGGCCCCTGAATGGCGGCGGTACAGGCGAGCCGACAGTGGGAGGCGAGTTGACTGCCCAGGAGTCTTCTCTCCTTCTCTGTGGGCGATGAGAGTCCGCCCTCCCCCTGCTCGATCATGATGCGGCATTTGCCGCAGGTCCCTTTCCCCCCACAATCGGAGCGAAGACCTATGCCCAGCCCCCGGGCCGCCTCCAGCACCGTTTTTCTCTCCTCGACCTGCCCGCGTTTGCCGCTGGGGTGGAAGAGGACCTCGTGCTTCATGCGCCTCACTATGATACACCCAAAGGTCAGAACTCCACGGGCAGGGCCTATTCGCAAACCGGAGTTCGCTGCGGAGCGCAAGGTGGCGCTCGCCTGACAGTCGAGCCGGGTTCTCAGCCCGTGGGTATCTACGTCCCTAACTTGCCGGCGCGGAAGGCCCTGAAGTACCCCTTGCAGTAGGGGTCCTTCCCTGCGAGGGCCTCGGCTGCTATAAGGCTGGCCATCATGGCCTTATCGCGCACATCTATCATCACAGCGTCCACGCCCATGGCTGCGGCCATGGCCATGGTGGCAAAGGTCCGATTGAGCAGCCGGCGGTTGGGCATGCCGAAGCTCACGTTGCTGGCAATACACATGATGCGGACACCCGGCAGGTCCTGACGAATGAGCCGCAGAGTCTGCAGAGTGATCTTCGCTGCCTGGTCGCTGGTGCCCATGCCGAGGGTCAAAGGGTCAAGGTAGATATCCTCGAGCTTCAAACCGGCCGCTTGCGCCCGGTCCAGTACGATACGGGCCAGCTTCAGCCTGGCCTCCGAGGTTTGGGGAATCCCTTCGTCTCCCAGACAGAGGGCGATCACGCTGCAGTCATGACTGGCTACCAGAGGCAGCACGGTATCCAGCTTCTGCTTCTCGGCACTGATCGAATTGACCATCGGACGGCCCTTCTTGTGTATGTACAAGGCAGCTTCCAAAGCCTTGGGATCGGCGCTGTCGATCAAGAGTGGTACCGATACCGTATCCTGGACAACACCCACGAGCCAGGCTAGGTCCTCGACTTCATTGGCGCCGGCAACCCCGGCGTTGACATCCAGCATCTGGGCGCCAGCTTCAACCTGGTCCACTGCCAGCTTCCGGACGAATTCCACATCTTTGGATTTGACGGCCTCCCCCACCTTGGGGATGGTGCCGTTGAGCGATTCCCCCACGATCAGCATGGGTTTCGGTCTCCTTTCCACACGCTACGGAGCCGCTGCCAACTCTAGTACTTGAAAGGAATCCCAGCCTGGCGCAAATCCTTCTTGGCTTCGGCATATAGCTGCTTGAATTCGTCCAATGGTTCCACCTTCCCCACGTCGTAACACTCAGGGAAGGTCTTGCCTTTCTCCCCTTTCATCGCCTGCTGCATCAGCATACTCACCACGTTGCCGACGATTCGGTTGGCCTCCTTGCGATCATCGACGCCAGCCGCAGCCATGGCCGTCTCGCATATTATCTTCCCCTCCATGCCGGTGGAGCCATTCACGATGGTACCCATCCCGGACTCGCCAAAGCTCACGACCGCAGCGCCGGCGACCGATGGGGCAAAGGCCATCAGGGCGTTCTCAATAAGTGACGCCTTGGTGGCTGCTTTGAACACCGCGCCCGCCGTGCAGACGAGGCAGATTTCCATGTTCCGCGTCTTTGCCAGGAACTTCAAAGCCTCTGTTGGCAGCACCGGCTTGTAGCTCTTTATGGCCCCCGTTGGTATGGTGGCGCTGTAGAGAAGATTGCCGTTGGTGAAGCTCATGAGAGCGAGCTCACCGGCGATGGTCTTGATTGCGGTCTCGATGGGATCCCTGGCAAATGCCCCCATAACCACGAAGGCCATGCCCCAAACCTCAATGCCTTGTTCCTGGGCAAATGCCGCGATGTTCAGATGATGCCAGCCTATTTTGAGGCCGGGGTAGACCTGGATTGGGATCAACGAGTTGGTAGCCCTGTATCCACCGGGAGCGTAAGCGGCTATGATCCCGGGGTCGTTCATGGCGGACATCGGGACTTCGCCCAGCGGCATCCCTGGCTTCCCCGCCCAGCGAGCTACTTCCTGCAACAGTCTAGCCTCTTGCATAGCCAAGACCACTTCTGCCGGTGTGGCCGCAAGGTTCTTGAAACCCCTGGCAGTGGTCAGGCAGCCAGGAACAATCCCCTGGACCTCCGGCAGCTTGGCGTAGGAGAGGTGAAGAGGAACGTAGTACTCCTCCGTGATAGGGACACCTGCCGGCCCCGGCATCCTCACCGGCAGACTCTTGTCGCCGAAGTGGCGGGCCCTGATGGTCACCATATCCTTGCCTTCGCCGATGTTGAACTCGGGCTTCCTCGTGTGAGCCGTCTCGATCAGCTCTGCCCGGCTGAACTGGAGCACCCGGCTCGTATCGTTGTTGTAGAGTCCGACCTCCGCGCCATAGTCAATGGCCGCCTCAAAAACAGCATCGGCTACATCCGGCGGGGGTATGACCTCATCGAGATTGAGCTTGATGTTGAGTTTCGCTGAAGCCTCGCGCAGCTTGACCTGCAGTTTCTTGTTGAACTCCTTGACATCCATGAGAGGGCCCTTCTGGCACCTCTCCATCGCCTCAAGTACACTTATCACTTGCCGGCCCCTTTCTTCTCCACCAGTTGGTCTATGACCGCGACGGCTTGCACTGCGTCCACCCCCCAGCCGTCGGCACCAATCTGAGTGGCCCACTTCTGAGTGGTGGCGCCGCCGCCGACAACCACGATGTACTTGTCCCTCAGTCCAAGTTCCTTCAGGTTCTGTATCACCTCTCCCTGAGCCGGTATGGTAGACAGCAGCAACGCGGATAGTCCAATCACGTCGGCCTCAACCTCTTTGGCCTTGTTGATGATGTTCATCGCAGGATTGTCCATTCCCATATCATGCACCTTGTAGCCGTTAAGGGATAGCTGCATGATAACCAGATTCTTGCCGATATCGTGCAGGTCCCCTTTCACGGTGGCCATCACGACGGTTCCCTTAGGCTTGCTTTGATCCGTAGTCAGTCTCGGCTTGACCAAGGGCAGCAGTTTCTCCGCCAGTTCGGCGCCCTCTTGAAGCTCGAGCAGGAAGTATTCTCCCTTGCCAAACTTATCCCCAACAGCCTTGATACCCTTTACGATGCCTTCCTGGAGTATCTCCCACGGATTGGCCCCTTCGTTGAGTGCCTTCATGACGAGTTCCTCAGCCTTGGCTCCCTCTAGCTGCTCAATCGCCTCAGCAATCTCCTTTGTTGACACGTCGCCATCTCCTCCTCATGGTATTCGCGGGTTCGCCTTAGCACAGCTTGAACCATGAAAGTACCCGTGGCCTTTGCCGGCGGGTACTTCCCTTCCATGACAAGTGACTCCCCAGTTCCTGAAGAGACCCGCTTCTTGCCTTTGAGTGATGCAGGGACTCTCCTATTCAATCGTCCAGGGAAGGCTGTCCTTTGCCGAGCAGAGCTATCCGGCGCCAGTTTCGATGTGTCTCTCCGCGCCGTGAACTCCGTCAGTCCCTCCTGGCCTAATCCTCTATCTTGAACTCCCAACTGCAGGCGGGCTCGCTGGGGTCCCTTCGAGGGGGCAGCTTCAGATTAGTACACTTCATCTTGGGGTTGAAGTGCCTGGCGGTATCAGCAAACGCCCACACATCTATGCCGCACGCCGTGTCCTGCAACTCCTTCTTCCCGTATTTCTCAAAATGCTTCAATGCCCGGCAGTTGGTGATGGTGTATATGCCGTGGTTCTTGTTCTTCAACTCAAACTTCATTTCCAGGACCCCTACCGAATCCGGTATGGTCTGATAGACCTTGAAGAGGGCTTCGACGTCATTCCCGTGGATATTCAGCGCCTCCTGGATCGCCGGAATCTCTTTCCAGGTCATCTTCTCCCAGATCTCGCGGTCCAGCTTGCCAGCCGTCGCCTCGTCGTATTTCTCCTTGATGAGGGTATACCAGAGCCCATCAATCATCACGAAGCACCGGCTTGTCGCCTCCCAGGCCCGCACCAGCGCCTCTTTGGAGAAATCACTTCTCTTCAGATCCGGTATGAACGGCCCGCTGTAGTCCTTTAGATCTCTCACTCTGACCTCCTTCCGTCAGTTAACAGCAGTCTCTAACTTTGCCTTGCCTGATTCCGCAAAGCCATAAACCCACTCTGTCGTTTGTGACGGAGCAGTCACCGATTGCAGGATAGGACTTTGCGGCGCTGCTGAGTATGGTGTCCGTCCCGTTCTGTAGTCCCTGGTTCCCAAGATGACTTCTGGAGAAAGCCCCACGCACAATGGGGTATGCCTGATTTACACTAACCGGGCAGTGGTGTCAAACTGGAAACGCCCGCAAGGAAGCGACGGGGTCTTGGCTTTGATGCTTTCTTTTGGCCGATGCTATACTGGGTGACCGAGAAGCCGACGAAGATGAACGGCCCGCTGTAGTCCCTTAGATATCGTTCTCTGACCTCCTTTTGTTCGGAGGGCTCCGCCGGTGCCTTCCTTGACCAGAAATTCGCAGGAGAGACTATGAAGATAAAAAACGGGATGATGGGAGGTGGGGTACTAGATGGCAAGGCCGACAAGGTCAAGCTCAACGGCGACTATATGATCCTGAATTGCCATACTGAAGGGAAAGCAGAGTGGACCGTGCAGGTGGCGTTAGATCACCGCGACATTACGACTCTGATCAAGAACATGGCTCTGAGTTCGGTCCCCCTATTCCTGATCACGGGATTCAGATCACGGAAGAACCCCAAACCGCCGGTGGAGTTTTAGAGTATGAAACTGAGAATAGCGTCACCTGAGCTCGGCAAGATCGACGCAGATGGGAAGATGGGCAAGCTGAAGGTATCGGGCGACTATGTTGTGGTCAATGTAGCAGTTGAAACCAAGACTGATTTCGATTTGGATACCAAGCTGGCTCTGGATCATAAGGACCTCTTGCAGTTAATGGGGCTTTTTGTTAAGAACAAGATTCTGGTATTTCTGATTAAAGGCATAAAGAACAGGAACAAGCCGAGACCATTACCCAAGAAGTGGTAGGCGGACGAATCCACGTAGAGATTGGCTTCATTCCCGGTGAATCGGCCTCTGAGGTACGAAGGTCCTTGATATCGTCAGATCCCAGTTGAGGACTGCGATTTTGAGGGCGACATCGCATACTTGACAAGAGAAGTGAATCTGGAGGGGAGAAGACCGATGTTCGATCATATATTTCGCCCCGGCAAGATAGGGAATCTGGAGATCAAGAACAGGCTTGTGAAACCAGCACAGCACCTGGGTACCGCCAATTACAAGACGGGTTTCATAACTGAGAAGCAACTGAACTACTATCGTAACTGGGCCAAGGGAGGCGTGGGGCTGGTGATTGTAGAAATGGCCGCTATCGATTACGTAGGTGCGGCAGAACTCCCAGGCATGATAATGATAGGCAGCGATGAGACTATCCCCGGGTTAACAGGTCTGGCAAAGGTGCTCAAGGAAAACGGCGCCAGCGCCGGCATACAGGTGTGCCATGGTGGCGGGTGCAAGCTAGGCCAGCCCAGTTTCGGCCCCTCGAAGTTTCCCTATTTGAATATCATGGGCATGAAGCAGGACTGTGAAGAGATGACCGAAGCACAGATCGAGGAGGTTATTCAGAACTACGGCCAGGCAGCGCTCAGAGCCAAGAAAGCCGGCTTCGAAATGGTCGAGATCCATATGGCCCACGGCTATCTGCCTGATGCGTTCTACTCTCCGAAATACAACCTGCGCACAGATCAATGGGGCGGCAGGCTGGAGAAGCGGATGAGATTCCCCATCGAAGTCCTGAAGAGTGTGAAGAAGAATGTAGGCAGCGACTTCCCCGTTAGCTGCAGAATCAGCGGTACTGAATGGGAAGAGGGCGGTATAACTCTGGCAGAGTCCATACCATTTGCCCAAGCTTTGGAGAAAGCCGGAGCGGAGGCTATCAACGTGTCGTCTGCCGGAGCCTTCACCCATTACAGGATAATTATCCCTATATACTATCCCCGCGGCACCAATGTCTTCCTGGCTGAGGAGATTAAGAGGTCGGGCGGAATAAAGGTCCCCGTTATATGCAACGGGGGAATAACCGTACCAGAGCTGGCAGAGGAGATACTAGCCACAGGCAAAGCAGACTTCGTTGCCATCGGCAGGCCTTTGTGGGCGGATCCTGAGTGGCCCAACAAGGCCCGGGAAGGCAGGGTCAATGAGATTCGGCCCTGCGTCAGACAGAATATCAGCTGTGGCGGTGCTGCCGTGATGAAGTCAGGAGTATTCACCTGCTCTGTGAACCCTGAGTTCCAGACGAAATACGAGGGAACTCTGGACAAGACGACGAGCCCCAAGAATGTGGCCGTAATCGGGGCCGGACCGGGTGGACTGCAAGCCGCATGGGTAGCAGCTACCAAGGGGCACAAAGTGACGCTATACGAGAAGAGAGACGTGCTAGGGGGCAATTTGGTTGAGGATGCCGTTCCCGCGTTCAGAGTCGATAAGGCGCGCCTGCTCTCCCATTTCCGGCATGAAATGAAGAGGCTGGGCGTTAATGTAAGACACGAAGAGGCTACTGCTGACACCATACAAAAGGGCAAATACGATGCCGTAATTGTGGCCACCGGCTCCAAGAGAAGCAAGCCCAAGATCAAGGGGATTGACAAGCCCATCGCGATCGATTTCGTGGAGGCCCTGCAGGGCAAGATGAAAGGCAACAACATTGTGATACTGGCGACCGATTACGAGATACGTTGTGTGGACGTTGCCTTCTATGCCAACGAGTTGAACAAGAGAGCTACCCTGCTCTTCACACAGGAGAACGTGACGCAACTGGCCACGGATATGGGAGCCGCCGAGTCCGGCATGCAGAGCCAGGCAATCATGGATGTATTGCCCAAGACTCCCAACATAAGCATGCAACTGGGCGTGGAGCCTGTGGAGATAACAGACCGCGGCGTGGTTGTGGTAAGAAAAGGCAAGAAGGAGACCATCCCTGCCGATACCGTGGTCTACGTTCCGGAGTTTGTATCCAATGATGAAATAGCCAATGCCCTCGAGAAGAAGGGTGTGAAAGCGGCGAAGGTCGGAGATTGCGTAGAGCCCATGCGGTTGATGTGTTACGCAATTCACGAAGGACACGCTGCGGCCAAGAAGCTCTAGCAGCGTTTGAGATTAAGGATGGATTCACGCGGGCACATCAGCAGCCCGTGTGGGCCTCTGTGTCATGCCAGCAGACAGCAGGACCTATCTGCTAAACCTCTACGCTACCAGCGTTGAATTCCCTCTGGCAGTATATGTCGTCCGCGCCATGGCGCGGACGGGATTTACGAGGGGGGGGGAACTCACTCCCTGGGCTGA
>Ga0209703_1000426_pt1 | contig 11716 bp, 10 predicted proteins | sample PPLLak12cMay2015_2_FD_187256 | JGI IMG/M metagenome (GOLD analysis project Ga0209703, IMG submission 187256) | Freshwater sediment microbial communities from Prairie Pothole Lake near Jamestown, North Dakota, USA - PPLs Lake P8 Core (1) Depth... | ecosystem: Environmental > Aquatic > Freshwater...
GGCTGCGCAGGGCCTGCAGCGCCTCGGTGCGCACGCCATAGCCCTCGGAGAAGCGGTCCGGCAGGTAGGGGATCGGATCCAAACCCAGCCAGCGTAAGCCCTGGCACAAGAGGGCTGTGGCGGTAATGCCATCGGCGTCGTAGTCGCCGTACACGGCGACCCGTTCTTCCCGGTCGGCGGCCTGCAGGATACGCTCGACGGCCGGCCCCATCCCGCTCAGCAGAAACGGGTCATGCCCGGGATCTGCCCGCTCCAGGTACTCCCGCGCCCTTTCGACCGTGATCAGGCCACGCGCCGCCAGCACCTGCCCCGCCAGATCTGGCATGCCATCCAGAGCTTCCACAGCAGCGCTCTGAACCGGAGCCGGGATCAACCACCGTTTCGGCATCGCTCGCCCATAAATGCAAGCAGGGGCTCCGCGGCTGCGGAGCCCCTGAAGCCAGATCTCACGGACAGGCTAGGCCCAGCCCTGCTTCTTGATGAAGTTGGTGATGACTGGCAGCTGCGTGTAGTTGCCCCGGTAGGAGTCGATCGCCGGCCAGAGCGTCACCAGCCACACGAGCGGGACGCAGATGGCGCCGAAACCAAGGGTGACGAAGCTGAGCACGAAGATCACCACCCACAGCACCACGTTGAATGCGATCGCCTGAACCGCATGGAACTTGATGAAGGGCCTGACCTTCTTCTCCTCCATCAGCAGCATGATGATCGCAATCAAGGCGATGGGGTACCCAAGAGCCGACCAAAGGCGATCATCGCTGGTGACCGAACCCGTCTGATCCGACATTGCTCTACTCCTTATGTGTAGTGGGTTGACGTGCGAGCCCAACCCGAGTGACGCAGCGGCACTACCGTCGCGTTCGCCCTATAGTAACCCCGCTCGCCGACAGGGGTTACGCCTCACCCAGAAGTCGTGCTACCATCGATCCCATGCGCTTCGTGTTTCTTGGCTCTCCCGACTTCGCCGTTCCGGCCTTGCAGGCACTGGCTGGACGGTTCACGGTTGCGGGAGTGATCACCCAGCCCGACCGCCCGGCCGGGCGCGGCCGGACCCTGCGAACATCGCCCGTCAAGGATACGGCAACCGAGCTCGGTTTGCCAGTGCTTCAGCCGGCGAACCTGCATAGTCCTGAGGTCCTATCCCAAATCGCCGCATGGCAGCCAGAGGCGCTGGTGGTGGCGGCATACGGCCGGATCCTCCGACCGGTGCTCCTTGCGCTGCCCGCCTACGGCTGCGTCAATTTGCACGCCTCACTGTTGCCCCGTTGGCGCGGCGCATCGCCGATCCAGACCGCGATCCTGGCTGGCGACGCGCAGACCGGCGTCAGCGTCATGCTGATGGACCCCGGGATGGACACCGGTCCGATCCTGGCACAGCAGGCGACGCCGATCTTGGAGAGCGACACGGCTGGCACGCTGTCCGCCCGCCTCGCCCGGCTTGGCGCCGATCTGCTGCTGAAGACTCTTCCTGACTATCTCTCCGGCCGGCTGCCCCCTCGAGCGCAGGACGCTTCCCAGGCGACCGCTACCCGGCTGCTGACGAAGGCCGACGGGGCGCTCGACCCACTCGAGCCGGCGGCTTCCCTTGCTCGCAAGGTGCGCGCCTATCACCCCTGGCCGGGCACGTTTCTCACGTGGCAGGGGCGCCGCATCGGCGTGCTGCAGGCTGCGGCGTTGGACAGGACGGACCATTTGCCAGGCTTGGTCACGGCCTCACCGGACGGGCCGATCCTGGCCACCCGCAACGGCGGCTTGCTGCTGCAAGTCGTGCAGCCTGCCGGCGCCCGCCCGATGTCGGGCGCCGATTTCCTGCGGGGCCAGCCTTCGCTCGCCGGCGCCCGGTTGTCGCTGCCTTCCGAATGACGCTTGGCTAGAGCTCGATCGGCGGCCAGCGCATCGTCTCGGGAACGGACAATCCGAGCAGCCGGCAGATTGTCGGCGCGAGTGCACACTGGGGAACCTCGGTCCGTGTGTCCCCGCCGTCTATCCGCTGCGGATCGATCAAGTACAGAGGCACTCGACGCTCCGACGCCGAATCGCCGCCATGTCGCCCATCATCGGTGATGCCATGATCGGCCGACACGAGCACGGTGTAACCCAAGCCGTGCCATACGGGGATGAGGTTCGCCAGGATCACGTCTTGCAGGCGGGCTTGATCTTGATACGCCTGGGAGGCTCCTCCCTGCCGCTCGCCGACGTAATCCATTCCCATGGGATGGATCAGCAGGTAGTCCGGTTGGAAGCGCAGGGAAAGCATCGCCCCCGCCTGGAATGTCTCGATGTCGGGTGTGGCATCCTCGGTGTAGAACCGGCCATGCTGAATGGGACATGTCAGGTCATCGAGCTCGCGTCCCAACATTCGGTCGTAGGCCGCCGCTACATACAGCTCAGAGAACCATGAGAAGGCGCTGGCGCCGGTCGTCAGGCCCGCCGCATGAACCAGCCCGAACAGGTTCGGCTTGCTGGATAGGCGGATCTGCTGGTTGCTCACAATCCCGTGCTCGGCTGGAGGCAGGCCGGTGTGGACGGTCTCATACAGCGGCCTGGAGAGCGAAGGCAATTCCGACACCACAGTCCAGCGCCAGGCGCGGCGCGCCTCGACCAGGTGCTGCAGGTACCCCATGCATTCCCGGCTGGCATCGTCACGCAATCCGTCGCTCAGCACAAGGATCACTCCCGCCATGCCTGCCTCCTGTGCGGAACGTAACACAACACCTGCCAATACGCTACTTGTCTCAGTCGGCGGCTCCGTGCATAATCCGTCAGCATTCCTCGGTGGACGTCGGCGGTGCCGGGATCGACCGGGTCCGCCCGCTGCGGGGGCCATGCGTGGCGCACGACGAGCGTCTGGTTCCCTGGGATGCCGGGCCGGCGCGGAGTCAGCGGACCGACGCTGGTGCCATACCCCATCTTGGGCGACCGCCAGCGAATCCAAGAGTGACGATGCCCGTTCTCAGCACGCAGGTCCTGGTGATCGGAGGTGGGGCGACCGGCCTGGGGGTCGCCCTGGACGCTGCCCTGCGCGGCCTGCAGGTGGTCGTCGTCGAGCGGGGCGATCTCGGTCAGGGAACGTCAGGCCGATACCACGGCCTGCTGCACTCGGGCGGGCGCTATGTGATCACCGACCCGCCTTCGGCGCGCGACTGCGCTGCAGAGAACGCCGTGCTGCGTCGCATCGCCCCCTCTACCATCGAAGACACCGGTGGGCTATTCCTGTCGGCCGCTCCCGATCCGCTCGAGTTTACTGATCGCTGGCTGCAGGCTTGCCAGGCATGCGGGGTGCCCGCCGAGGAGGTCGCGCTCCAGAAGGTATTCCTGGAGGAACCACTGCTCGCTCGCGATCTGCAGCGCGCCTTCCGCGTCGCCGATGCCAGCCTCGACTCGTTCGACCTGCTCCACCTGCTGGCGAACACGATCCGCAGCGCGGGTGGGCAGCTGCTCACCCGCCACCCCGTGGAACAGCTGATCGTGGAGGCCGGGCGCGTAGTCGGCGCAGTCGTGCGCCCCTCCGCTGAGAGCGAGGTCATCCGTGTCCAGGCACAGGTTGTTGTCAACGCGGCAGGCCCCTGGGCGGGCCTGCTCGCGGCCGGCGCCGGTGTGCAGATCCCGATCGCGCTTGGGAAAGGCGCGATGCTGGCGCTTGCCGCTCGACCCATTCACACCATTCTCAATCGCTGTAAGCTGCCCTCCGACGGCGACATCATCGTGCCCGTGGGCACGGTGGCAGTGCTCGGTACCACGGATGAGCCTGTCGCCTCGCCGGAGGACCTCTCCATCGCCCCCTGGGAGATCGACCTGCTGCTCGCCGAGGCGCGCGCCTTGATCCCTGATGTCTACGCACTGCGCGCGCTGCGCGCCTGGTCTGGCATCCGCCCCCTGTATCGGCCGCCCAGCCCCTCGGACGACGCAACCCGCCAACTCCCGCGCGCCCACACGATCATTGACCACGGAGAGCACGGCCAGGCCGAGGGCCTTATCAGCATCTTCGGTGGCAAGCTGACCACCTACCGCCGGATGGCGCAAGAAGCCGTCGACCTGCTCGCGCCTCGCTTCGGCAACCGGGCCGCTTGCACCACTGCACACACCATCCTCGAACCCCCCGCTGCGCGCCGGTACCACGCCCTCCCACGACGCTTGCAGCAGGTTGAAATCCAGCAGCCGCCCTCCCTGCATGCCGGCATCGTCTGCGAATGCGAACTCGTGACACAAGAAATGCTTGACTCGGCCATCCGCCAGGCTGAAGCGCCCGACCTCGACGACCTGCGGCGGGATACCCGCCTGGGAATGGGTCCGTGCCAGGCCGCCTTCTGTGCCTACCGCGCAGCCGGTCGCTTGGTGGCCCTGCGCGCCGATGCGCCGGCCGACGGCGGCCTCCGCCGGTTTCTCGAAGAGCGCTGGCGAGGGATCCGCCCCCTGGCCTGGGGTCAGACCCTGCGCCAGCTCGAGTTCGACCGTCGTCTGGCGATCGAGCTGCTGGGAACTTCAGCCGATGCCGGGCCCGACGATGCCTGACCTGGTCGTCATCGGCGCCGGTTTGACCGGCCTGTTCGCCTCGTACCTGGCCGCCGCCAAAGGCGCCAAAGTCACGTTGATCAGCTTCGGCAGAGGCGGGTTGAGCCTGAGCCATGGCTGCATCGATGCCCGCTATCCGACCGCCGCGCGGTCCATACCCGAGGCACTCCCTCACCCCATCGCACTCGCCGGAGCGGATGCGCTGCGTGCTGGCTGCGCCCAACTGAACAACCTCCTGTCCGCAGCCGGTGTGGGGTACGTCGGCAGCCTGGACGATTCCGTTGAGACTCTGACGCCGCTCGGCGGCCGCCGCCCCACTCAGTTCGCGCCCGAGAGCCTGGTGATTCCGACCCAATTGCTCGACGGACGAGCTGCAATCGCCGGGATCCTTGGCTTCCGTGACTTCATGCCCGCCCTGGCGACCCGCGGCTGGCAAGGAGGTGGCACGGCTCCTGCGTGTCTCGACGACCTGCCCTGGCCGGGCGCTCCGCCTCGCCGCGACCTGTACGCCACAGACCTGGCCCGCCGGCTCGAAAGCCGCCAACAGCTCGCCTCGCTGTGCGACCTCTGGCGGCCACTTGTAGCCGGCATCGACTGCCTCGGCATTCCGGCAGTCCTGGGCCTGATGGATCACGTCCGGGTTAAGGCGGAGTTGGAGTCCTCGCTCGGGTTGCGCCTCTTCGAAATCCCGACCCTCCCGCCAAGCGTGCCGGGCCTGCGGCTCGAGACCGCACTGCGTCGCGCCGCGCTAGCCGCTGGCGTCACCCTGATCGAGGGCGCACGCGCCCTCGGCCGTTTGGAAGGGAATCGCGCAAAGCGCCGTGCGCTTGGTGTGCGGGTTGAAACCGCCGGCGGCACGCGGGCGATCTCAGCCGATAAGACGCTGCTGGCAAGCGGCGGAATACTTAACGGCGGCCTGCACACCGATCATGCGGGCAGCGTCATTGAGGCGACCTTCGGTGCGCCAGTGGCCGCTCATGCGACACGTGCCGCCTGGGTCGGTCCGGCGCTGAGCGGGCCGCACGAGTATCCGCATTTTGGCGTTCGGGTCAACGACCGGATGCAGCCGCTTGACGCCGCAGGCGAGCTCTTCGCCGAGGATCTGTACGCCGCGGGAGGCTTGCTGGCGGGCGTCGACCGCGTTCGCACCACCTGCCGGCAGGGTATCGACCTGGCGACCGCCTACCGCGCCATCGAGGTCATGCTGGCATGATACCCCCGGGCCTGACCGCTGACCTGTGCCTCAAATGCAACATCTGCACAGCTTCCTGTCCTGTGGCCGCGGCGACCGACTTGTTCCCTGGGCCCAAGGCGGTTGGCCCGCAAGCCGAGCGTTTCCGCCATCCCAAGCTGCCAAGCCCGGATGCTTCAGTCAGCTGGTGCTCAGGCTGCGGCACCTGTACCCGCGTCTGCCCTCACGGGGTCAACGTGGCCGAGATCAACATTGTCGCCAAGGCGCGCCTGGTTCAGGAGCATGGCGCCCCGCTGCGCGACCAGGCCATCTCACGGCCGCATTGGCTGGGAGCACTCGCCGGCCCGTTCGCGGCAATCGCTAACCCGGTGCTGCGCCAACGTTGGGCGCGTCGAGCAATGGGTGCTGTTCTGCGCATCCATCCCGACGCGCCGATGCCCGCCTTCCAGCGACGGACGCTCCGGGGGCGGGCCAAGCGGCATCGCGTTCGCTCGCCGCGGGACATCTCAACTTCGCCCGAAACGGCCGTTGCGTTCTTCCACGGCTGCAGCGCCGAATACTATGAGCCGGGGCTCGGCCTGCTCACGCTACGCCTGCTCGAGCATCTCGGCCTGCAGCCGGTCATTCCTCCCCAGACCTGTTGCGGGTTGCCGCTCCAGTCGAATGGGCTGTTCGACGCAGCGCGCGCCCAGGCCCGGCGCAACGCGCGATCCCTGGCGCCGTTCGCGCGCGCCGGAATCCCAATCGTCGGGACTTCGACTTCATGTACGCTTGCCCTCAAGCATGACTACCGCGCCATCCTCGGTCTGGAAGGACCGGACTTCGACGAGATGGCCGCCGGAACCTATGATATCTTCGAGTTCTTGGTCTATGTCCGGCCGGACCTGCTGCACCAGCCTGACCTGAGGGCTCTCCCGCTGCGCGTCCTGTACCACCCCCCTTGCCAATTGCGCAGCCACTTCATCGGCACCCCGGCGGTTCAGATCCTGAGCAGGATTCCCGGGCTCGAGGTCGTGCTCTCCGAGGCAGAGTGCTGTGGTGTAGCCGGCACTTACGGGTTGAAGAGCGAGAAGTTTCCCGTGGCGCGAGGCGTGGCTGACAGCTTGTTGGCGCAGATTGAACAGGTCCAGCCTGACCTGGTGCTCACCGACTCAGAGACCTGTCGCTGGTGGCTCGCCGGACTCTCCGGGGATCGCCTGGTGCACCCGATCGAGGTCCTGGCAGCCTCGCTGGGCCTGGTCGCGCTCCCAGGCGGTCGCAACTAAGGCCCGAAGGAGCGGGAGCACAGCCTAGGCTGCCAGATGAACGTCCTTCGGCCACACCTCATCTTGTACAACGGGCGCATCCGCACGCTCGACCCAAGCCTCGGGATTGTGTCTGCCGTCGCAATCGCAGACCATGGCGTCCTGGCCTGCGGCGAGGACCAGCACGTACAGGCCCTGGCCGCCGCCGGGACGCAGAGCATTGACCTCGGCGGACGCACAGTGCTCCCGGGCCTGATTGACGCCCACATCCATCTCGAGTTGTACGCACAATCCCTCGAGCGCATCGACTGCGAGACCGACACACTGACCGAATGCCTGCACCGGATCACCCTGCGCGCCGCCGGCGCACCGCCCGGTGCCTGGATCCTGGGTCACGGGTGGAACCAGAATGTCTGGGGGCAGTATGGTGACCTGCAGGAGCTGGATGCAGCCGCGCCCCGCAATCCCGTATTTCTGACTGCGAAGTCGCTGCACGCTGCCTGGGCCAACTCCGCCGCCCTGGCGATGGCCAAGCTGGATGCCAGCTTCTGTGATCCTCCGGGCGGGAAGCTTGGCCGCGACCCCGAAGGCAAGTTGAACGGGTTGCTGTTTGAATCCGCCACCCGTTTGGTAAGCGACCGCGTGCCCAGCCCCTCAACCGACTCGCTCGCGGCCAGCCTGGCGAACGCGCAGCGCCAACTGTGGGCGTTCGGCATCACCGGGGTGCACGACTTCGATGGCGCGCGCTGCCTGACTGCCCTCCAACTCCTGCGCGAGTCCGGCCAGCTAGGGCTGCGAGTCCTGAAGCATCTGCAACTGGACTCGCTCCGCCCCGCGCTCGACCTCGGCCTGCGCAGCGGTTTCGGCGACGATTGGCTGCGGATTGGCAACCTCAAGCTCTTCGCAGACGGCGCACTGGGGCCGCGCACCGCGGCGATGATTGAGGACTACGATCACGACCCGGGCAACCGCGGTCAACTGCTGCTCGACGTTGAGGCCATCACGGAGACCGGCCTCCTCGCTCGAGCCGGGGGCATCGGCCTGACCATCCACGCAATCGGCGATTTGGCGAACCATCACGCGCTGCAGGCTGTGGCCCGGCTGAGAAACGTCGGACCCCCACCGGCGCTCCCCTATCGCCTCGAGCACCTGCAGCTGCTCCACCCGCAGGATTTCGAGCTGGCGGCCGAAGCCGGCGTGATTGCCTCCATGCAGCCTGTTCACGCGCCCTCGGACAGTGATATGGCCGATCGCTACTGGGGCCGCCGCACGGCGCACGCTTACGCCTGGAGAGCCTTCGCCGCGCTGGGCGTCCCGCTGGCTTTCGGCTCGGACGCGCCCGTGGAAAGCCCCAATCCATTCTGGGGCTTGCATGCCGCCATCTTCCGCCGACGTCCGAACGGGACCCCCTGGCATCCAGAACACGCCGTCGACGCCGAATCTGCCTTGCGGGCGTACACCCATGGCCCAGCCCTCGCCGCAGGGATGGCTAAACGCCAGGGCAAGCTGAGCCCCGGTTCACTGGCCGACCTCCTTATCCTCGAAGCGGATCCGTTGTCCATGCCCCCCGACAGACTGAGGGAGCAGCTTCCGGTGGGTGTGATCGTTGGCGGGGTCTGGCGCCTGCGCAGCTTCTAGCTAGCTGTCGCCAGGCGAGGCAGGAGTCCGGAACTGGCGCAAGTCGCCCTGGCGGACGGTAACCCCGACCTCATCCAGGTGCTCCATCAGCGCCAGGGCGTACTTGCGGGTGGTGTTGAAGAGATCGCGCACTTCGGCCACTGAGATCCCGATGCTTCCTGAGCACAACTGTCGCAGCCGTTCGACCATTTCGCCATAGGTCCGCGCATCAAAGAACACGTCAGCCGAAACCTGGATGAGATCTCCGCGCTCGACTGCGAACCTGTACAGCTCATCGCCCAGCATTGCCTTCGCCTCTTTCACCGACATCGGCGAGAACCGGTCGGCGGCGACCCGGTCATAGAATGCTCCCAGCGACTGCTGCTGCTGATCCGTGAGCTGTGGAATGGCACCGCCTTGGCGCACCTGCGCGCCTTCGCGCTCGATCAGGCCTTGCTGCGCGGTGATGTCCAGCACGGCAGCAAACAGTCTGGCATCCATCCCCGTCTTGCTTCGCAGCTCCTCTTTTGGCATGCCCGCCCGAAGCGGAAATCGCCGGTGATAATCCGTCAGCGCCGCTTCGATTGACCGCCAGCTGCGCAGCTGGGTGCTGGCTGCGATCAGTGCAGCTTCCGACTGATCGCCGCCCGAGCGGATCAGACGGCCAGCCTGCAAGAGCGAGGCGATTTCCGCTTCCGCTGACGCCTGGTCCAGCCCGGCGGCGGCAACGATCTCCGTCGGCGTTGCCAGGCCGAGTCTCTCGGCCGCGGCCAGCAGCCGATCGGCCGCCTCGGTGGAAAGCGAGCGCTCCAGCGCCGCGAGCAGCGCCTGGTCCCTGCGGCGATGCCGCCGCTCAGGCTGCATGTCCGCGATCTGTGCCCCGGCGATCGTTCGAGCCGGTGAAGGACGACGCAAGATCAGACGGTCGCGCGGGTTGGCGACCAAGCCGGCCTCCAAGGCCAACTGCGCCCAACCCTGCGCTCCAGCGGCCAGATGATCCCCTTCCAGCAGCCAGAGCCTACCCATCCGGCGCGAGGTTCCATGGAACACCTTGACCAGTTCACCGTGGCGTACACCGCCTTCAGCGGAGGGCAACACACTCAGACGGATGTCGAGCCGCCTCGAGATCGGGTAGCCGGAGGGCAGCATCAGCACATCCCCACGCTCGACTTCTGACACATCCACCCCGCTCAAGTTCACGGCCAATCGCCGTCCGGGAGGTGCGACTGGCACTTGCTCACCATGCGTCTGCAGGCCGCGAATTCGAGCGCGCCTTCCCCCGGGCGCAATCTCGACCTCCTGCCCAGCTTGCAGTGCACCGTCCACCAGGGTTCCAGTGACGACCGTGCCAAATCCTCCCATCGAGAACACGCGATCCACCGAAAGCCTCGGCCGAGCTCGGTCGCCCCGGAGGGGCGCCTCGGCGAGCGCGCTCCCCAACTCGGCGCGCAGTGTCTCCAGCCCCTCCCCGCTGACCGACGACACCGGCACCTGCGCCATGGCTGGCAGTCCGGCCGCCAGCAGCAGCCCAGCCACTTCTTGCTGCACCAGTTGCAGCCATTCCCTTTCTCGCACAAGGTCGACTTTGGTCAGGGCGACAACGCCGGACTGCACGCCCAGCAGGCCCAGGATCTCGGCGTGTTCGATCGTCTGCGGCTTGGGACCTTCGTCGGCCGCCACCACGAACAGCACCGCGTCGATCCCACCCAGGCCGGCGAGCATGTTCTCGATGAAGTCTTCGTGACCGGGGACGTCGATGATGCCGACCGTTTCGCCCTCGGGCAAGGAAGCCCAGGCGAAGCCTAAGTCGATGGTCATCTGGCGTGCTTGTTCTTCCTTGAGGCGATCCGGGTCGATGCCCGAAAGGGCCTTCACCAACGCCGACTTGCCATGGTCGACATGCCCCGCGGTGGCCACCACGTACATGCTCGCGCCCGCCTCCCGTGCCGAATGCCCGCAGAGCGGACGGCTAGCCTTGCCGGACCTTGTCCATCGCCGACGCCCAGTGCTGAAGCGCAGTGAGCAGCTCGCTCAGCGCCTGCATCTGGCTCTCCTCCAGCGACTCAACATTCTGCTGCAGCATTGTCAGCGAGGCGGCTGCACCTTCAACTTCCCCGGCCGCCTTCTCATGGCGCCGTAGATGTTCGCGCCACTGCTCCTCCGCCGTCAGGCGGTAGGTGTTCCAGCGCTTCTGGTCGTCGGCCTGGAAGCGCGCCCACTCGCCCTTCAACCGCTCATCGCCGAGGCGCTGCAGTTCACCGATCTCGCCGGCCCGGCGTTGCATCATCTCCAGTGCCGCCTGCACTTCCAGCCGCACCTGCACCATCGAGCGCTGAGTCTCTTCGTAGGCCGCCGCCCGCTCCACGAGTTCCGCCGCCTGCTTCTCCATGGCGCCGAACTTGCGCTCCTGGTCCTTCCACCCCTTGTCGATCTCCACCATGCGCAGACCTTGCTGTTCAATCCACAGCGTCTGCATCTCCCTGCGCTCCCGTTCGCTCGCGGTCAGGTCTGTCAGCCGGATATCCAGGCGGCGGATCCCATCCTCGAGCACGTCGATCGTGCCGCGCAGACCCTCGTTGCGCACCCGCAGGTCCGAGGCCTCCGCCTGCAACTCGGCGAGCTTGCGGGTGTCTGCGTTCTGCGTCGTCTCCAGGGACTCGATTGAGCGCCTGCGAACTTCGTCCTGCGCCACAAATGCGTTGACCTGTTTGGCGAGCGAGTCGTGGATCCGGCTCAGCCTCGTCTCCTCGTCGCGCCGGCCGAGAAGCCACTCCTCAACCGCGTTCAGTTTCAGCAGCTCCTGGCGCATGGCCTCAAGCGACCGCGCCGTCTCCTCGCGTTCGGAGCGGCGCGTCTGTTCGAGCTGCTTCTCGCGATCGCTGCGCCGCTCTTCGGCCAGGCCAAGCTGATGCGCCACTTCCTGGCGATGCTTGGCAAGCGCTTCGTCGGCCTTTCCGATCCGTACCGCCAGGGCCGCCAGCCGCGCAAGCTCGGCAGAAGTCTCCTGCAGCTGACGGGTGTGGCCGGCCCCCATGCCTTCCAGCGCCTCCAGGCGCGTCGTCAGGCTGCGCAGTTGATCGGCATCTTTGCGCCGTTGGTCCTCCAGCCAGGCAAGCTTCTGCTCGAGCGTATCGGCCATCTTGAGACTCCC
>Ga0209703_1000427_pt1 | contig 11715 bp, 9 predicted proteins | sample PPLLak12cMay2015_2_FD_187256 | JGI IMG/M metagenome (GOLD analysis project Ga0209703, IMG submission 187256) | Freshwater sediment microbial communities from Prairie Pothole Lake near Jamestown, North Dakota, USA - PPLs Lake P8 Core (1) Depth... | ecosystem: Environmental > Aquatic > Freshwater >...
GGAGGAGAGCGTCGCGGTCGAGACCTCGATCCGGGAAGGAGAGCCGCCGGCGGAGATCATCGCCGAGGCGGACGAGGGCGGGTACGACCTGGTGGTCGTCGGCAACCGCGGTCTGGCCGGCGCCAAGGCGATGCTGATCGGCTCGGTCCCTCTGACCGTCGCCGAGGAGTGTCGCACCGACGTCCTCATCGCGCGGACGATCGCGCAGAGCCTCGGCGAGATCGGCCTCGGCGAGGGCGGCATCGTGACGTCCGCCGACCACAAGGTGGCCGTGTACCGGGATCCCTCGGGCGTCGTGCACACGCTCTCGGCCAGCTGCACGCACATGGGGTGCACCGTGAAGTGGAACCCGTCCGAGAGGTCCTGGGACTGCCCGTGTCACGGATCGCGGTTCGGCCCCACCGGCGAGGTGGTGAACGGCCCCGCGGCGAAGCCGCTGCCGCCGACCGACCTCTAGACGACGAACGGCTTGAAGATCATGAACCAGGTGATCACGGCGAGCGCCGCGAACCCGACCCACATGTTCACGATCCCGACGCGCGACCGCAGGATCTCCTCCAGCTCCTCGTCGCTCTTGCGCGGCACGCCGCTCGGCCGCATCTCGACGGCTTCCTTCACGCGCTGGTAGTACGGCCTCGCGACGGCCGACATCTCGCCCACCACGAGCACCAGGATGATGATCGACAGCCAGAACCAGCCGTCGTTCCACCATCCGCCGTCGATCCCCGCGATCGTGCCGAAGACGACCAGCAGCCCCAGCCCGACGTACATCCCCTGGATCGAGGACCCCGAGAGCTGGAGCAGGCTGGCGATCCGTTCGCGATCGCGCTCCTTGCGCAGCCGCAGCGCGACGACGATCGAGGCGCCGTGGAACAGGACGAACACGACCACGCTGGCCACGTGGAGGAACTTCCACCAGTTGTAGTCGATCGTGATCGCGAGCATCAGCTGTGGATCGACCGTTCCGAGTCCCGCAGCCGCCGAGCGACGACCGCGAGGATCTTCGCCGCGACGCCGCGCTCCTCGAGGAGCATGCGGTCGAACGCCTCCTTGAAGATCCGGATGGCCACGAGCGGCGTGGACGCGACCACGTCGGCCGTGCGGGGACCGCCGTCGAGGAGCGAGATCTCGCCGAAGAACTCTCCGGGCCCGAGGAGACCGAGCGTCCGGCCGCGCCGCACCACCTTCGCCTCTCCCTCGAGGACGACGTAGAAGGTCCCCCCGGCCCGGCCCTCCTTCACGACGGCCTCGCCCTCTCGGAACGAGACGACGTCCGCGTGCTCGGCGAGTCGGCGGAGGTGCCGTCCCGACAGGCTGGAGAAGAGCGGCACTCCCGCGAGCAGGTCGGTCCCCCGCTTGCCGAGGGGGCGATCGGCCCTCGCTCCCCGCGGCCGGCCCTGCGGGCGCGTGCCGCGTGTTGCGATCGCTTCGGGTACCACGCTGGTCAGCGGGTCGACGACGTCCTGGTTCAGGGCCGGCTCCTCCTCGTCGCGCGCGGGAAGCTCCACGCGCGCGGGAAGCCTACCCGAACCGCGAGTGCGGGCGCAGCCCGTCGGGGTCCCCGCTCCAACGGCGCCGAGCCTCTGTCGCGGGGCCGCGCTCCCGGATCGACGACCTCGCGCCGACCGTCTCGGGCACCGGTTGGCTTCCTGGTCTCGTCGGGCGAGCGCCCGGCATCCACCAGGCTGCGAGACGCTCTGGGCACGCGCCGTCCGGCCCGTGTGAGCAGCGCGCACCGCTGGTCACACCTGGGGTCGCCATGTACCTTCGGTCCCATGCGCGAGCGCCTCGAGCGGCTGCTGAGCGAGCGGATCCTCGTGCTCGACGGGGCCTACGGCACGGCCATCCAGGCCCGGGACCTCACGGACGAGGACTACCGGGGCGAGCGCTTCCGCGACCACCCCCGCGACGTGAAGGGCGACCCGGACCTGCTCAACCTCACCAGGCCCGACGTCGTCGAGGAGATCCACCGCGGCTACCTGGAAGCCGGCGCCGACATCGTCACGACGAACACCTTCACCGCGACGGCGATCGCGCAGGCCGACTACGGCCTCGAGACCGAGGTCTACGACATCAACCGGTCCGGGGCGCTGATCGCGCGGCGCGCCGTCGACGCCTTCGGGCCCGATCGCTTCGTGGCCGGCTCGGTCGGACCGACGAACCAGACCCTCTCGCTCTCGCCCCGCGTCAACGAACCCGCGTACCGGACGGTCACCTTCGACCAGATGGTCGACGCCTACGCGGAGCAGATCCGCGGCCTGCGGGACGGTGGGGTCGACCTGCTCCTGATCGAGACCATCTTCGACACGCTGAACGCGAAGGCCGCGATCTTCGCCGCGAGGGAGGTGGCGCCCGAGGTGCCACTGATGATCTCCGTCACGATCACGGACCGGAGCGGGCGGACGCTCTCGGGCCAGACCGTCGACGCCTTCTGGCTCTCGATCGAGCATGCCGAGCCGTTCAGCGTCGGCGTGAACTGCGCGCTCGGCGCCGCGGAGATGCGACCGTACCTCGAGGCGCTCTCGCGGATCGCGCCCGTCTACACGTCGTGCCACCCGAACGCCGGGCTCCCGAACGCGTTCGGCGGCTACGACGAGCGCCCCGAGACGACGTCGAAGCACCTCCGCGAGTTCGCCGAGAGCGGGCTCGGCAACATCCTCGGCGGGTGCTGCGGGACGACCGAGGAGCACATCCGCGCGATCGCGCAGGCGGTCGAGGCCCTGCCGCCGCGGCGCCTGCCGGCGGCGCGGCGGCTCACGAGCTTCTCCGGCCTCGAGCCGTTCCGCATCACGCCCGAGACCGGCTTCGTGGTGATCGGCGAGCGGCAGAACGTGACCGGCTCGGCGCGGTTCCGCAAGCTGATCGAGGCCGGCGACTACCAGGGCGCGGTCGAGATCGCGGCCGAGCAGGTCCGCAGCGGCGCCAACATGCTCGACGTCAACATGGACGCCGACCTGCTCGACGGTGGGAGGGCGATGACGACGTTCCTCAACCTCATCGCCACCGAACCCGAGATCGCGAAGGTCCCGATCATGGTCGACTCGTCGCGGTGGGAGGTGATCGAGGCCGGCCTGCGCTGCGTGCAGGGCAAGGGCGTCGTGAACTCGATCAGCCTGAAGGAGGGCGAGGCCGATTTCCTGGAGAAGGCCCGGCGCGTGCAGCGCTACGGCGCCGCGGTCGTCGTCATGGCGTTCGACGAGACGGGGCAGGCCGACACGGTCGAGCGCAAGGTCCAGATCCTCGAACGGGCGTACCGGCTCCTCGTCGACGAGGTGGGGTTCGCACCGGAGGACGTCATCTTCGACCCGTGCATCCTCGCGATCGCGACGGGCATCGAGGAGCACGACGAGTACGCGAAGGCCTTCATCGAGGCGACCCGGATCCTCAAGGAGCGGTGCCCGGGCGCGAAGGTCTCGGGCGGCGTGTCGAACCTTTCGTTCAGCTTCCGGGGCAACGACCGCGTCCGCGAGGCGATCCACTCGGCGTTCCTGTACCACGCGATCCAGGCCGGGCTGGACATGGCGATCGTGAACGCGGGGCAGATCGCGCTGTACGAGGACATCCCGCCGGACCTGCTCGAGCACGTCGAGGACATCGTCTTCAACCGCCGCCCCGACGCCACCGAGCGCATGATCGCCTTCGCCGAGACCGTCAAGGGCGAGGGCACGAAGCGGGTCGTCGACCTCGCGTGGCGCCAGGGCACCGTGCAGGAGCGACTCGAGCACGCGCTGGTGCACGGGATCGACGACTTCATCGTCGAGGACGCCGAGGAGGCGCGCAAGCTGTACGACCGGCCGCTCGACGTGATCGAGGGCCCGCTCATGGCCGGCATGCGGATCGTCGGCGACCTGTTCGGCGCCGGAAAGATGTTCCTGCCGCAGGTCGTGAAGAGCGCGCGGGCGATGAAGAAGGCGGTCGCCCACCTCGAGCCCTTCATGGAGGAGGAGCGGGACCGAGCCGGGGTGACCGGTTCCGCGCAGGGCAAGGTCGTCCTGTGCACGGTGAAGGGCGACGTGCACGACATCGGCAAGAACATCGTGGGCGTGGTCCTCGGCTGCAACAACTACGAGGTGATCGACCTCGGCGTGATGGTGCCGCCCGACGTCCTGCTCGACACGGCCGAGCGCGAGGGCGCGGACATCGTGGGGTGCTCGGGCCTCATCACGCCCTCGCTCACCGAGATGGTGAACGTCGCGCGCGAGATGGACCGCCGCGGGCTCGAGCTGCCGCTGCTGATCGGCGGGGCGACGACCTCGCGCCAACACACCGCCGTGAGGATCGCGCCCGCGTACACGCCGCCGGTGGTCCACGTCGTGGACGCCTCCCGCGTCGTCGGTGTCGTCTCGGGCCTGCTCGATGCCGAGCGCCGTGCCGAGCTCGACCGCAACAACCGCGTCGAGCAGGAGCGCCTGCGCGCCCTGCACGCCGAGCGGGAGGCCCAGCCGCTGCTTCCCTACCGGGTGGCGCTCGAGCACCGGACCCCGATCGCCTGGCGAGCGGAGGACCTGCCCGAGCCACCCTTCCTCGGCACGCGCACGGTCGAGCCGACGATCGCGGATCTCCGCCCGTACATCGACTGGACGTTCTTCTTCACCGCCTGGGAGCTGAAGGGTCGCTACCCGGCGATCCTGGAGCACCCCCGCCACGGCCACGCCGCCCGGGAGCTGCTCGAGCACGCGAACGAGATGCTCGACGACCTCGAGCGTGATGGCTCGCTCTCCGCCCGGGGCGTGCACGGATACTGGGTGGCGCGCTCCGAGGGCGACGACATCGCGCTCGACGGTGGCGTCCGCTTCCCGATGCTCCGCCAACAGGTCGATCACGGGGACGACCGGCCGAACCGGTCGCTCGCCGACTACGTCGCACCCACGGGAACGGACCTCGTCGACCACGTCGGCGCGTTCGCCGTCACGGCCGGCATCGGCGCCGCCGAGCTCTCCGCCCGGTTCGAGGCCGAGCACGACGACTACCGCTCGATCATGGTGAAGGCGCTCGCCGACCGCCTGGCCGAGGCCTTCGCCGAGTGGCTCCACGAGACCGTCCGGCGCGAGTGGTACGAGACCGGGCCGGCGATGAGCCAGGAGGATCTGATCCAGGAGCGCTACCGGGGCATCCGGCCAGCGTTCGGCTATCCCGCGTGCCCCGACCACACGCGCAAGGGCACGCTGTGGGAGCTCCTGGACGCGGACGCCGCCGGCATCGGCCTGACCGAGCATTTCTCGATGACGCCGGCCGCGAGCGTCTCGGGCCTGTACCTCGCGCACCCGGCGGCGCGCTACTTCAACGTCGGGCGGATCGGCAAGGACCAGGTCGAGGACTACGCGGGGCGCTGCGGCATGGACCGCCGCGAGGCCGAGCGCTGGCTCGCCCCCAACCTCGCGTACGACCCCGGCTAGACGCTCCGGACCGTCACGAGACGGTCCGGCCGCTGCCGGAGCAGCGGCCGGACCTGGGGGATAGCCCCGCCGGGATGCGGAGACGAGGGCCCCGGTCCCTGAGGCGCACCCGCCCGAACGGCCCGCGACCACCCCCCTCCGCGTCTGCGGCGGTCGTTGTGGGTATCGGCAGGCTGGGCACGCGGAACTTGAGCGCAGGCGGACGCGAAGTCTGACAGGAACCGTGGTGCGCTAGTGGAACGAGTTCCCGCAGGCGCAGCTGCCCTGCGCCGCCGGGTTGTCGATCGTGAAGCCCGAGGCCTCGAGCGTGTCCACGAAGTCGATCGTGGCCTGGGACACGTACGGGACGCTCATCTTGTCGACGACGACCCTGACGCCGAACTGCTCGTCTGCCTGGTCCTTGTCGGTGAGCTGGTCGTCGAGGTACATCGCGTACCGGAGCCCCGAGCACCCGCCCGGCTGCACGGCCACACGGAGCGCGATATCCGTGCGCCCCTCCTCCTCGAGGAGCTCCTTCACCTTGCCGGCGGCGTTCTCGGTCAGCTGGATCATGGTCGGGGTCCTCCGGTCGTCCGTCTCAGGCAGCCATTCTAGCCCGGCAGGCGGGAATCCTACCCGCCTGATGGGCTTTCGCGGAAGTCCGCGGCCTGCGCGTTCGCCGTGCGCCGGAGCTCCTGAGGCGTCGTCCGGAAGACCGCGTCCGGGGTGCCCGCGGCCGCCCACACCTCCTCGAAGGAGAGGAGGTCGGGGTCGAGGAACGCCCGCACGGGCTCGGGATGCCCGAACGGCGGCGTGCCGCCCACGGCGAACCCGGTCGCGGCGCGGGCCTCCTCCGGGCTCGCGCGGCGGACGTGCTGGGCGCCGGCGAGCGCGGCCAGCCGGTCCGCGTCCACCCGGTTCGCGCCCGAGGTGAGCGCGAGGACCGGTCGTCCGTCGGCGATGAAGACGAGCGACTTCACGATCTGCCCCACGTCGCAGCCGATCGCGTTCGCGGCGTCGAGCGCCGTCTTCGTGCCCTCGGGGAACCGGCGGACCTCGACGGCATGGCCGAGCACCGCGGCCGCCTCCAGGAACCGATCGATCGCCTTCGTCATCCGGCGGAGGGTAGCCCTCCCGCTACCTCGGCCGCAACGTCCTCGAGCGCCCTACGGGCGTCCGAGAGGGCTCGCTCGGCGCCGAAGCGCTCGACGAGCGAGTGGACGGCAACGCCCTCGGGTCGCACCTCGGCGCGCCCGCAGAGCACGAGGGCGGGCACGCGCACCGCCGCCGCCGCCTCGAGCACGCCCGACGGCACCTTCCCCCGCAGCGACGACGCGTCGAAGGTCCCCTCCCCCGTGATCACGAGGTCCGCACGGTCGAGCCGGTCCTGGAGGCCGACGGCCTCCGCCACGACATCGACGCCGCGGCGGAGCCGCGCGCCGAGGAACGCGACGAGCCCAGCCCCGAGGCCTCCCGCCGCTCCGGTGCCGGGGATCGATCGCACGTCGATCCCGAGGTCCCGGTGGACGACGGCGGCCAGGTGCGCGAGCGCACGGTCGAGCACGAGGACGTCCTGGGCCGACGCGCCCTTCTGCGGCCCGTACACGTGCGCCGCTCCCTGCGGACCCGTGAGCGGGTTGTCGACGTCGCACGCGACGTTGACGCGGAGACGGCGGACCGCCGGATCGAGCCCACGCGCGTCGATCCGCGCGAGGTCGAGGAGCCCCTGCCCCCCGGGGCCGACGGGCGCGCCGGCCGCGTCCAGGAGCGCGGCCCCGAGCGCGGTCGCCATCCCGGCGCCGCCGTCGGTCGTGGCGCTCCCGCCGAGGCAGACGAGGAGCTCGCTCGCGCCGGCCCTGGCCGCAGCGAGGATGAGCTCGCCCGTACCCCGCGTGGATGCCCGGAGCGGGTTCCTGCGGCCCTCGGGCACGAGCGCGAGCCCCGAGGCCTGCGCCATCTCGACGACGCCGAGGGCCCCCTCGGCCCGCGGGACGAGCCCGAAGACCGCGTAGACGGGGTCGCCGAGCGGCCCGGCGACCCGCACCGCCCGCCGCTCGCCGCCGAGCGCCGCGACGATCGCGTCGACGGTCCCCTCCCCGCCGTCCGCGAGCGGCAGGGGCTCGACCGCGTCGTACGGCCGGGACCGCAGCCATCCCGTCGCCACGGCCTCGGCCGCCTGGACGGCGGTCAGCGTGCCGCGGAACTTGTCGGGCGCCACGAGGACGTGCATCGCCCGTACGGTACGATTCCGCGCCAACCAGGACCAGCGGGAGCGACGGGTGGAGCGAACGAGGTTGATCGGCATCCTGCACGCCGAGAGGAGCCGTCTCGGCCGGTCGGTTCAGTACGCCGACCCGAAGACCTGGGACTCTCCGAACCCGTGCGAGGGATGGACGAACCGCGACCTCATGTCGCACCTGGCGGCGCAGGACACCGCGGCGGCCCAGGTGCTGGGCGGCGACCCCGCGGCGGAGCTCGACGCGTTCCGGGAGGCGAACGACGGCGACCTGTGGGTCGACGGCTTCAACGGATGGGCGATCGGCGTGCGCGCAGACCTGCCGACCCGGCAGATCCTGGGCGACTGGGGCCGCGCGGCGGACCTCCTGTGCGAGCGCGCCGCCGAGCTGCCCGCCGAGGAGTGGAGCACCCGACGTGTCCCGTGGCTCGCCGGCGAGATCGGCGTTCGCTACCTCGTGCAGTCCCGGATCGTCGAGTGGTGGCTGCACGGCGAGGACCTCCGCGAGGGGACGGGACAGGAGCCGAACCCGCAGCACTGGCCGGTCCACCTCGTCTGCGACATGGGCATCCGGATGTTGCCCTACGCGCTCGGGCAGGCCGGGCTGTCCTACCCGGGCGCGAGCGTGCAGATCGACCTCTCGGGCATGGGCGAGGGCTCGTGGCATCGGGGACTCTCCCCGCGAGGGTCTCCCCCGGACGACAAGAAGCCGGACGCCTGGATCGAGGGCCGGGCGCTCGCGTTCGCGCTCGTCGCCGGCCGCCGCGTGCCGGCGGAGACCTACCTGGACGACGGCTCGCTCGTCATCGGGGGTGACGAGGGCGTGGCCGCGAACGTCCTGCGTCACATCCGCGCGTACGTCGAGTGATCCCCGCGCTCAGCGGGTGACGACGAGCCGTTTCACGGCGCGAGGGTACGCGCCGAAGCGGTACTTGTACGGGTAGTCGCCCTTCAGCAGGTCGAACCCGCTGCAGCCGCCCTCGATCGCGATCCGGATGTCCTCGGCCACGAGCACCATCCCCGGCGACAGGTGCTGCCACGCCCGGTCGAACGCGGAGTTGTAGAGGAAGAACGTGCCCTCGTGCCGGAAGCCGATCGTGCCGGCCACCTTCTCGCCGGCCACCTCGATGAACGTGAGGTTGAAGATCCCGCGCGGCAGGAACGCCTCGCCCAGCCGACGGAAGAAGATCTCCATGCCCGGCTGCATGAACACGCCCTTGGGCCCCTCGCTCGTGCGGTGCAGCTCGACGAAGCGGTCCAGATGCTCCTGGAGGGTGTCCCGCTGTGCGAGGCTCACGTGGTACGGGCCACCCTCGGTCTCGAGCTTGCGGGCCTTCCGTCTGATCTCGTGCCGCAGCTTCGAGGGCAGGCCGGCCAGGTACCCCTCGTAGGAGCCGGGGATCGGCAGGAACGGCGCGACGCCGTTCTGGTCGTCGGTCACGACGACGTCGAACCCTTGCGCCGCAGCGGCCTCCGCGAGGAGCCCGAGCCACGACCGATCCTCTGCCAGGCCGCGGAGGTCGGCGGCGCGCCAGTCGTCCCGCCGGGCGAGGCCGGCGAGCAGCTCCTTCGCGACGGCGTCGCGAACCTCGGGTTGCGCGACGGGGCCCATGTAGTCGGTGACCTCGGTGCCGCCCAGGAACCGGAGGGTCTCGTCGAGGCGCTCGAACGCGACCGCGCCCACCTGCACGCCGTCCTCCTCCGCGAACGCCAGGAGCAGATGCTCGGGCTGGTGGGCGAACTCCTCCCAGTAGAGCTTCAGGTACTGGGGCGTGTGGAAGAACGTGCCGGCGGCGTCTGCCGTCACGAGGCTGGACCAGTCCCGGCGCGCGAAATCGCGGCCGTCCTCCGAGAACACGACGTCCATGGACCCAGGCTCCCAGCGCGAGCGACGACGGTCTTCGGACCCTACCAGGACCCCCCGCCGCCACCGCCGCCGCCGCCGCCCGAGAACCCGCCGCCGCCGAACCCGCTCCCGCCCGAGCCCGCCGGCGTCGAGGCGATGATGCCGCTCGTCGTCACCGCGAAGCCATCCATGCTGTCCGCGAAGTTCGCGAACACGAACGGCCGACTCGAGACGTACCAGGACGTGTCGGTCGAGGGCGCCGCGGCGAGTCCCTCGAACGCCCTCGCCCATCTCTCCGTGCATCCGAAGACGATCGCGTAGGGCAGGTACCGCGTGAAGACGTTCTCCTGCTCGGCCCAGCGGGACAGGTGGGCCTCGGCGGTCTCGATCACCCGGCGGAAGCCGGCGACGCGCCGCGCGAGCGCCGTGCCCTTCGCCGTGCGACGCGGCATCCACCGGGCGACGACGAGGAGGGCCAGCGCCGCGACGACGAGCGGGATCGCCAGGAGTGCGGCGTGCGTCCAGCGCACGAGCACGAACGTGAGGCCGCCCGCCGCCACAAGCGCCGCGAGCCCGATCCCGACCCACGTCGCGCGGACGCGATCGGGGCGCATCAGGAACCACCTGCGGCGCACCGCGTCGGCGTACAGGGACTCCTCGACCTCCTTCAGCTTCGAGGCGAACGTGTTCTTGAGCTCCGAGAGCTTCACCTCGTCCGCCGAGCCGAACAGGCGGTCGAGCAGCATCCGCTCGTACGTGAGGAGCTCGTCTCCCGGCGCCGGCTGACGCACGAGCTTCCAATCCGCCTTGCCGAACCAACCGCGCTTCTCGATCTCCTCGATCACGAGGTAGTGCCGTGTGGCGAGGTCGACGATCGTCGCCGTCACGTCCAGGGTGTTCGCCCGCTCATCGATGAGCGTGCCGATCTGACCGGGCCGTAGGTCCTCCGGTGGCGCGAACTCGACCGGCGCCTCGCCGCTCTCGAACAGCGGCACCGTCTGCTCGGAGCCGCCCGCGTTGCCCATCACCTGGTCGATCTGCGAGCCCTGGTACCGACGATCGCGACCTCGGCGCCACGCGAGCACGCCGACCCCGCCGAGCAGGGCAGCCGTGAGCGCCGCCGTGCCGCCGACCGTGAGCGGCGTGCGCTCGAACGCCCGGCCCAGGCTCCAGCGCTCCTCGAGGATCGGGGCGGTGATCGCGACGGTCCCGGCCGGCAGCGCCACCGCGACGGACAGGCCCGTGTACGCGGGGAGGTCCTGGTGCGAGAAGACGGCGACGCCGTCCTCGATCTCGGCGCGCTCGCACCCCGCCTTCGAGCCCGCGAGCCCCGCGTAGCACACCACCCGCGTGATCGGTACCGGCCCGGTGACGCGGACGTTCGCGCGGCCGATCGCCTTCTCCCACTCGGTGCCGATCGCGTTCCAGTACAGCTCATCGTGCGTGCCGAACCCGTTCATCGCGCCCTCGACGCGATAGGTGATCGTGTAGGTGTGGCGCCCGGTGATCGTCCGGTCGGGATCCCCGATCCGGATGCGCAGGTACCCGCCCGAGTGCTCGAGCAGCACGTCGTCGGGGGTGCCCGACGACGTCTGCACCGAGACGACGTCGATCGGGTAGACGCGGTCGTAGGTCTCGTCGAACCGCAGGCGCTCGGGGACGTCCCGGTAGATCCCGTGGCGCTCGGTCGAGCCGAACTCCTGGACGATCGTCTCGGTGACCACGATCGACCCGCTCGGCTCGATCGTGATGTCGACGTCGTACCGCGGCGTGGACTCGAGCGCGAACCCCTGGCCCGCCGCGGGCCGCGCGAACCCGGCGCCGAGGACGACCAGGAGCGCGCCCGCCAGCAGGAGCGTGATCCGTGCTCGTCGTGCGTTCATCCGCTCTCCACGTGCTCGATGGCGATCATCATGATGGCGTCCGCCCCGAAGCCTAGAGGCTCCCGCACGTCGCGCGTCGCAGGCGAGCGTCCTAAGCTCGGGGCGTGAACGAGACGCCGGCCCTGTACGACGAGCTCGCGGACTGGTGGCCGCTGCTGTCCCCGCCCGAGGAGTACGTCGAGGAGGCGGCCGAGTACCAGGCGATCCTCCTCGAGACCGCCGAGGGCGAGGTCGCGGAGGTCCTCGAGCTCGGCAGCGGCGGCGGGAACAACGCCTCGCACCTCAAGCGACGGTTCCGCATGACCCTCGTCGACCGCTCCCCCGGGATGCTGTCGGTGAGCGGCGCGCTCAACCCCGAGTGCGAGCACGTCGAGG